>Ga0209172_10000041_pt1 | contig 366308 bp, 317 predicted proteins | sample LarsenN4metaG_FD_184113 | JGI IMG/M metagenome (GOLD analysis project Ga0209172, IMG submission 184113) | Hot spring sediment bacterial and archeal communities from British Columbia, Canada, to study Microbial Dark Matter (Phase II) - Larsen... ... | reverse complement strand
CATTCTGCTCTGGGTGCTTCCCCTCGACCCGCTCTCCGCCCTGATCCTGCTGCTGACCGCGCCCCTGATCCCGGTCTTCATGATCCTGATCGGGAAAGCCGCCGAGGCCCTGACCAAGCGTCAATATGAGACACTCGGCAGGCTCAGCGCGCATTTCCTGGACAGCCTGCAAGGCCTGACGACCCTCAAGCTGTTCGGGCAGAGCAAGCCCCACGCCCGAACCATCCAGGAGGCCAGCGACCGATTCAGGGACGCAACGCTGAGCGTGCTGCGAGTTGCCTTCCTCTCCTCACTGGTGCTGGAACTGGTTGCCACGCTCAGTACGGCGGTGATTGCGGTCGAGATCGGCTTGCGCCTGCTGTATGGCCGCATCGAGTTCCAGCAAGCCTTCTTCCTGCTCCTGTTGGCGCCCGAGTTCTATCTGCCGCTGCGCCTGTTGGGAACCCGTTTCCATGCCGGCATCAGCGGCACCACAGCCGCCCGCAAGCTCTTCGCCATTCTGGATCTGCCCATCGCGCGCAGGCAGGGCGGAACGGAAGCCGGCCAGGGGGATCTCCGATTCTCGTCGCTCTCGCTGTCCAACGTCAGCTTCACCTATCCGGGCGAAACCACCCCCGCCGTGCGCGACATCAGCCTGACGATCGAGGCCGGCCAGCACGTCGCGCTGGTCGGAGCGACCGGCTCCGGGAAGACCACGCTCGCCCAGTTGCTCCTGCGCCTCGTGGAGCCCACGCAGGGGCAGCTCCTGCTCGATGGCCGTCCGCTGACCAGCCTCCCCATCGGGACATGGCGGGAAAACACCGCCTGGGTCCCGCAGGACCCGTACCTCTTCAACACCACCATTGCCGAGAACATCCGCCTGGGCCATCCGGGGGCGGAGAGGGGCCGGATGGTGCAGGCGGCGCAGGCGGCACACCTGCACGAGTTCATCGCTGCTCAGCCGGAGGGGTATGACACGCAAGTTGGGGAGGGGGCTTCCCGCTTGAGCAGCGGGCAGGCCCAACGTCTGGCACTGGCACGGGCCTTCCTCAAAGACGCGCCGATTCTCATCCTGGATGAACCCACCTCCAGCCTGGATCCGGCCACCGAGGCCCGGCTCGAAGAATCCACCCGGAAGCTGATGCGGGGTCGCACCGTCATCAGCATCGCCCACCGCCTCAACACCATCTTCCAGGCCGACCGGATCATCGTGCTGGACGAGGGGCGCATCGTGGAGAGCGGCACTCACGCCGAGCTGTTGGCCCGGGGCGGTGTGTACGCACGGATGGTGCGGGCACAAGGCCTGAGAACTCCTTCCGGGAAAAGGCATGCGCCGGAAGGCCCGCGAGCGGAGGGCGGGAAGCCCGGGCCCCGGCCGGGCTCAGCTCGATCTGCGGCTAGGACGACAGAGCCGGCTCCTAGCCCGGCCCCATCGCCAGCCATGCCGTCGATTGTCACCGTCTTGCGATTGCTGCGCTTCTTGGGCGGCTCATGGAGGCGGGTGGCCGTCTCCGTGTGCGTTGGTGCCGCGACCATCGCCAGCGGCGTCGGGATCATGGGTGCCTCCTCCTGGTTGATCTCGGCCGCCGCGCTGCACCCTGCGCTGGCTGAACTGCAGGTGGCCATCGTTGGCGTCCGCTTCTTCGGCATCAGCCGAGGGATCTTTCGCTACCTTGAACGATTGATCTCCCACGACATCACCTTCCGGCTGCTCTCTCGTTTGCGGGTGTGGTTCTACGCGGCGCTGGAACCGCTGGCGCCGGCCCGCCTGATGCAATATCGCAGCGGAGACCTGCTCAGCCGGGTGGTCGCCGACGTGGAGGCGCTGGAGGGCTTCTACGTTCGGGTGGTCTCACCGGCCCTGGTGGCCCTGATCGCCTCGCTCGGCTCGGTCGTCTTTCTCGGCCAGTTCGACCAGCGCCTGGGCTGGGCCTTGCTGGCCTTCCTGGCCGCAACCGGCCTGGCCGCTCCCCTCCTGGCGCAGGCCCTGGGCCGCCGACCCGGCCAGGAGCTGGTCGCCTGCCGCGCCAGCCTGTATGCGAAGCTTGTGGACGGAATTCAAGGGCTGGCCGATCTGCTGGCGTTTGGGCACGCCGCGGATTGGCAAGCACAAGTCTCGAGAATCGGGCGTAGCTATGGGGTTGCCGAGCAGCGCCTGGCCCGCATCACCGGCTTTCACAGCGGACTCGCCGGGCTGCTCAGGGACCTCGGGATGTGGACAGTGCTCACTCTGGCAATCATCGACGTGAACGCCGGGATGATCCCCGGCGAGCTGCTGGCCGCCTTGACGATGATCGCCCTGGCCAGCTTCGAGGCGGTCGCGCCGCTGCCACTGGCGGCGCAGATGCTGGGGGAGATCACCGCCTCGGCCCGCAGGCTCTTTGCCGTCGTGGATGTGGAACCCGAGGTGGCCGAGCGCGAGGGCCCCGGCTTGGGGGGCGACCGGTCGGCTCACATCGAGTTTTCCCATCTCTCCTTCGCCTATCCGGGCAGCCGAGAACCCGCACTGGCCGAAATCGACTTCAGCCTATCGCAGGGCAAGACGATCGCCGTCGTCGGTCCGAGCGGATCAGGCAAGACCACCCTCTTGAATGTGCTGATGCGGTTCTGGGAATACCACCAGGGGGATATCCGGCTCAGCGGCCGTTCCCTGAAGAGTTACGCGCCGGACGAAGTGCGCGCCAGAATGGCGCTCGTACCACAGCGACCGCATTTCTTCAACGCCAGCGTCGGCGACAACCTGAGGCTGGCGCGCCCAGAGGCCAGCCAAACCGAGATGGAATTGGCGGCCCGGCAGGCCCAGATTCACGAGTTCATCGTCGGGCTGCCCCACGGGTACGACACGCTCATCGGCGAGCGGGGGTTGCGGCTGAGCGGCGGCGAGCGTCAGCGCCTGGCCATTGCGCGGGCGCTGCTGAAGGATGCCCCGATTCTCATCCTGGACGAGCCGACGGCGAATCTCGACCCGCTCACCGAGGGGCAGGTGATGCAGGTGATCTTCTCGCTGATGGGCGGCACCACGCGGGACGGCTATCGGCGCGGCATCTTGTTGATCACGCATCGCCTGGTGGGGTTGCGCCACGTCGACGAGGTTATCGTCATGGATCGCGGCCGGATCGCCGAGCGCGGCACCGAGCCCGAGCTGCTTCGGGCTGGAAACCTGTATCTTCGGCTGCTGGACCTACAGAACCGGGTGCTGGCCGAGTAGGGGCTGTCCCGACATTTGCGGCTCCTTCCCGTGCCTCGCTCGATAGATCCCGCGCCAGCATTTGGGCGGCGTGGGATCCTCACGGAACCCCCGGGGGAGCCACCCACAGGGTCCGCCAATCCGGCGATCAAGGCCGCGATCCGGCTCCGCCGAGGGCCGCACCGATCGTCCGACGACGAGAACGTCTTCTCGATGGTTGGGAGCGGCGCAACCGGCCTCAACCTCCAAGATCATCCAGCGAAGGCCCGGGCGTGTGGTTCGATGATACTACGTACAGCGTCTGAAAGGAGGCCCGGCATGAGACGTTTCCTGCTCGTCCTTCTCACCCTGTCCCTCACCGCCTGCCTGCCCCCGCAAGGGGGCGGCGCCCCTTTGCCGCCTGCGACCACGCCGCCAACCGGTCCGCCCGGCGCCATCACACCGCCGCCCTCGCCAACCGCGGGCATGAATGTGACGCCCCCGGCGGCCCCGTCCCAGGTCCCGACCGAAGCGGCGGCGCCCACGACAGCCCCGAGCTTGCAGGGCGTGCTTTTTGGCCCGTTTCATCTGCCGGAAGACGAATTTGCGCCCCCGTTCACGGGCGCCTTCCGCGGGCTGAGTCCAGATGATGCCGCCGCCATCCTCGACGCGGCGCGCGCGGCGGGGTTTCGCCTCATCATTCACCTGGCCGGCGGCAACCGGAGCAACTATCAGGAGGCCGATGGCGCCTTTTCGCTTTCGCGTTTCAAGGCGCAGTTGGATGCCTTCAGCGGCTTCGACTTCGCGCCGTATGTCGCCGACGGGACGGTGATGGGGCACATGATGTTTGACGAGCCATTCGACCCCAGCAACTGGAACGGCGCACCGGTGCCTTTTGCCGACATTGAAGCCGCCGCGGAACACAGCAAGCGGCTCTGGCCCACGATGCCAGTAGGGGTGGGCGCGCACGCCTCGTTTCTGCAGGGCGGTGCACCCTGGTCGTCCCTCGATTTCGCCTACGCGCAATACACGACCAACCGGGGTGAGGTGAATAGCTGGGCGCGGGCGGAAGTGGAGGCGGCCCGGCAGGCGAACCTGGGGCTGGTGTTTGGCATCAACATTCTGGGCGGCAACAACCGCAGTTGGGTTACCGCGGAGCAGCTCAGGACGTGGGGCCTTGTGCTGATTTCGGAGCCATCGGCGTGTGGGCTGCTGATGTGGAGGTATGACCCCGCCTATTTGCAGGACCCGAGCATTGCCGCGGCGCTGGCCGAGATCGGCCAGGCGGCGCGCCAGCGCATGCCTCCGGCCTGCCGGCCCTGACAGAATGTCGTCATAGATGAACCGGCTTACCCTATCTGCTTCTCTCTTTCTCTCACTCCTCCTCGCCGCCTGCGCCGCGCCCACCCCCGCGCCGACCAGTGTTGCCTTCGACGCCGCCAAACTCGGCACGATCGTCCGCGACGTGGCCTACTGCAGTATGGAAGGCGTCGCCGCTCAAGATGGACATATGCGATCCATCGTCCGCCGATGCGCGCTGGCCAGTGAGGATGTACGTTCACGGCGACTCCGACGTAGTCCTTCCCATCGAGCAATCCCAGCTCCTGCTTGCCGCGCTCCAGGCGTGGTGAAAAACGCACGGCATAGTTTCAAACCGGTGGAGGACAAAACATCAGCCCTTCGCGCAGGCAGATCGCGCAACTGGTGGTCGCGTTTTTCGAGGAAGTTCTCAAATAAGGCTTACAAGACATTTGCGCTGTTGCAATTCTGGGACTCCTTCATTGGGGTATCCTTGCGGCTATGACGATTAAGGCAGGGAGAAACATGAAATGCTGGATTGTCTGTCTCGCGCTAGCTTTGCTGATCGCCGCCTGCCGCGCCCCTGACGGACGAACGCCCCCGCCTCCTTCCCCGACGTTTGGCCTGCCAGCTGCCACCGAGGCGGAGTCTACGCCCGGGGCGCATCGCGGCAACCCCTTCGGCCTGATCGTCGGCCAGGGAAGACGCCCCGAAACCATCGCGATCCTGAACGACCTCGGCGCGGGCTGGGCGCGTCTGAACGAACACTTGGACGGCGACAGCCCCGACTACGCCGCCTTCCTCAACGCAGGCATCGACCTGGTCATCACCTTCTCGAACGAGAACCCCTCCAACGCCGATACAACCTACGGCTCACCGGCCGACTGGCCAAACTCCGGCTTCCCTTACCGGTCAAGGGAAGACTATCAGCGGCAGGTGACGGAAATCCTCTTCCCGTTGATTCCCTGGCTCGATGGCGGGAGGCAGGTCTGGGTCCAGGCTGAGAACGAGGTGGGCGACGCGGCGCTGAATCCGAACGCCGCCTATTGGCGCGGGACGACCGACCAGTACCTGCTCCAGTTGGATGCGTTCTACGAAGCCACCAAGAGCGTCGACGCGCGCTTCGTGGTCGTCCTCAGCAGTTTCCCCTCAGAAGGGCTCGACGCGCTGATTGACGAATCGGATCCGCATCACGCGTTTTCCGTCCAACGCGTCACGCGCCTGCTGACCGAGGGCCGCTACGACGCGGTCGACCTGCACTTCTACGGCTGCCTCGAGGACATTCCCGCCAAAGTCGCGTGGGTCACGAGTCACATGCCTTCCGAAAGAATTTGGATCTCCACCGAAAACGGCGGCCCCGACCCGCGCTGCCCGTCCACGCCGCTTTCGTGGCAGGATGATCTCTCCGCCTTCGAGCAGGAACAGGCGCGGCAGGTCGCGCCGCGCCTCTCCGCCTGTTACGAACTGGGCGGACGCGTCTGCCTGTGGTTCTCGCTCTTCGATCTCGTTCGTGAAGTGGACACGTTCAACCACCTCGGCCTGCTCGACCCGCGCGACCTGCCGCCGCGCGAGAAACCCGCCTACGTCGCGTTCAACAATTTCGTCGAGGAAAATGCGCCGTAAGCGAGGAATATGTTGAAACGACTTTTCCTCTACCTTGCTGTTGATCCTGTTGACCGCGGCCTGTTCGCGGCCCCAAACGGTCCCTCCCGCTTCCACACCGGACGAGAAGCCGGCTCCCGTTTCGAGGGACAGTCCCTTCGGCTTGATGATTGGCGGCGTCGGCATGAGCGCGCAGGAGCGTGTCCGGGCGGCAGTTGAAATGGGCGCGGCCCCTTTCCGCCCCTAGGACGTGACCGTGGAGGATTGGAACGGCGCCTGCCCCGGCCGCGCGTGTGAGGCCGCGCAGGCAGCGGGTCTCTGCTTGATCCTGACCGTCCGCAACAACGGCGAAGGCCGACCGCCGAAAGTTCACGGGGTATTGTAGATCCTGAACGCAGCCTACACGTAGTCTGCCTGGCGGTTCGGGATGGTTGACACAATCGAACAAAGCGCGGAAGCCTGGAACACGGCAGCTGACGCAGCCGAAGCTCTCGCGGCCTACACAGTCGATCCCGTCAGAGAAGGACGTCAATGATAGGACAGCTCCCGAGCAGCCGGAGCATGGCTTAAGGCGGCTGGTGAGAGCCGTAGAGCGAACGCCGCTCAACGATACAGGGCGTAGGGATTGTCGCCTGGGTACGCGCTTGTGGTCCGCGCAGGGCGGAACGGGTGAGACGGGAGCGGCGTCGCCGGCAGCCTGCTAAGGCAACCCCTGGAGCGCGACCCCCGCGGCGCGTCCAAGGAGGTACGCGGCGGCGGCGACGGCGGCGACGGGGAATCCGCGCAGCCAACGCCGGTGCCGCGCGGCGAGGCCGGCGGCAGCCGCTGCCGCTCGCCAAAAAGCGGCCTGCGTTCGCGGAAGGAGTCGATGCCAGCCCGCCATGAGACTCACCTCGACGTGCTGATGCGCAGGATCCGGCCGCGGTCGTCGGCGACGACACGGACGATGCGCGTCAGGGTCCTGCCCCCGGGAAGAGCGGCCTTGCCCTTGAACGTCAGCAGGAATTGGGGCGAATCGCCCGGCTGCTGGCGGACGGTCGGCGTCACTCCGTCCATCTCGGGGAAGGTGCGCACGACCTGGCGAACGACCTTCTCCACCGTTGCCTTGTCCACTTCAGCCTCCCTGGCCCCCGAGGAACGTCCGCCTCCGGAGGAACGCCGGCAGGTCGAGGTTCGGCTCGGCGGCGGGGGCGGTGTGGACGAGGGACGGGCTCGCGGCGGCGTCGGCGGGAGGCGCGGTTTCGATCGGTCGCGCGCCGATGCCGGTCACGATCAGGATCGCCTGGGCGCGGCCGCTCATGCCGGGCTCGGTCGTGGCGCCGAAGATCAGGTCGACCTCGGGCGAGAACGACTGGCGCAGGTCCTCGACCGCTTCGCCGATGTCGAACAGGGTCAGGTCGTCGCCGCCAGTGAAGTGCACCAGCACACCGCTGGCCTGCTCCAGACTGTCGACCTCGAGCAGCGGGTGGCGCAGCGCCTGCCGCACGGCGGTGTGCGCCATGCGGTGCCCTTCGCCGAGGCCGATCGACATCAACGCGCCGCCGCCGCGCTGCATCAGTTCGCGCACGTGGGCGAAGTCGACGTTGATCAGGCCCGGCCGGGTGATCAGTTCGGAGAGGCCCTGCACGCCCTGGCGCAGAACGTCGTCGGCCAGTCGGAAGGCGACCTCCAGGCTGAGCTCGCGCGGCACGATCTGGAGCAGCCGGTCGTTGGGGACGGTGATCAGGGTGTGGGTGTGCGGCTGGAGCTGGCGGATGCCTTCGCTGGCGTTGCGCATCCGCCGGGTCATCTCGAAGGCGAACGGCACGGTGACGATGGCGATGACCACGGCGCCGTTCTCGCGCGCGATCTCGGCCGCCACCGGAGCCGCCCCGGTGCCCGTCCCACCGCCCATCCCCGCCGTCAGGAAGACCATATCGGCGCCGACCAGGGCGCGGGCCAGCTCGCGGCTGCTCTCCATCGCCGCCGCGGCGCCGATCTTCGGATCGCCGCCGGCGCCGAGGCCGCGCGTCACGCGCGGGCCGAGTTGAATGCGGACCGGCGCCAGCGACGAGGCCAGCGCCTGACCATCGGTGTTGGCGGCGATGAAGTCGACGCCCTCCAGCCCGAGCTCGATCATGCGATTGATGGCGTTCGATCCGCCGCCTCCCAGGCCGAGGACTTTGACGACGGCTGCCGCCGGGACGGAGGTCGACGGCGCGGACAGAACCTGCTGCAGCACGTTTTCGGTCATCTTCGATCTCCTCAGGCGCCGACCGCCGCCGGCGACTCCGAATCGACTCGTTCGACACGACATCCGGCATGTTCGAGATCGGCCACGACTCGCGCGTCGGCCTGGCCCAGCAGCGTCACGCGCGCCGCGAGCCGCGCTTCGTCCGGAGAGAACCCGACGGCCGCCGACGACCGGGCCGCCAGCTGGCCGGCCCAGGACCACAAGACGGGATCGGCGCTGGCGTGAGGCAGCAGGATGTAGTGAGCCAGCGACTTCGGGCGACGGCTCTTCGTCGCCGCCAGGAGCGCGCCGCGCACGACATCGACGTCGTGGCGCGGGCGATCGGGCGCGGCAAACCACGCGGCATAGGCCTCGGCGTCGTTCGAGTCGGCGGTCAATACGTAGAAGGCGAAGGCGCGCAGGGTCGCGGGCGCATCGTCGCCCATGAGCCAGCGCGCCACACCGGCGTTCTGTTCGAAGGCCGCGGCGGAATCGTCGCCGGCGCGCGGCGGGAGGGCGCCGCCGCCGAGCACATACAGGGGCAGACCGCGTCCGACGGCATCCTGGCTGATGGCGGCGTACCACTCGGGAAGCCGCAGACCGCGCTGATCCTGCGAGCCTTCGGGGGTGTGATACGGCCGGCTCTCGGGCCAGGCGCGCGGTCCGCCGGCGCCCCAGTCGAGCGGTCGCCCGAAGGTCCACGCGTAGGCGCCGATCGCCAACCGGTCGAGCAGCGACTCCTGGCCGCGGCGGGCCAGTCCTCGCAGCGCGCCCTCGAGGAAGGCCGTGTCCCAATAGTCACCGCCGGGCTCGAGCGGAGGAAACGTCGGCACCAGGCCCAGCTCGATCTCGAGGTTCCACACCGGCAACAGGCGATCGAGAAACCGTTCGATGAGGCCGACCCGGCTCCACTCCGAGGCCTCCCAACTCGCGCGGAGGTTGGGGCGATCGTGGAGGACAACCTGCCGCACGCCCCACGACGCATAGGCGCGCAGGAGCGGCTCGATCTCGCTCGCAGCGACGGCGCCGATCGGCGCGCCGAGATGGACGATCGGCTCGATGCCTTCGTCCATCAACCCGCGCAGGAAGGGCTCGGGGATGGCACGCGCGGCCGTCCCGCGCACGACGAGCCAGGCGGCGCCAAACGAGCGCAGGACCGGGAGCCAGGCGGCAAGGTCGGCCGGGGAATAGTGCCGGTCGTCGGGGAAGTAATGGAAGCCGAGCCTGGAGGCCATGCTGGGTGTGCGCTCCTGCGCCGGATGTTGCAAGAGCCGTGCCGGGGGAGGTTCTCGATGAGCGCGCAGGTGAATCCCGTAGCGGCACGGCCTGCCGTGCCCCTGCAGTGGACGCTCCGCTGGCCTAGCGCGAAACCGCGAGCTTCAACACCTTGCCCGTCGAATCGAGCGTCAGGCGGGCGAAGTGGACGTGCCGGGTCTGCCCGACGGGCGTCTGCTTGGAGAGGGTCACGACCATCGCCTGCTGCGCGTCGCCGGGCGCGCCCTTCATGCCAAGTTGCGAGCAAGGGCACAGGTGGCCGCGACCGTCACAGCCGCAGTGCTGCGCGTGGACCTGCGCCGCGCCGTCGGCCAGTCCCGGGAGATACTGCGCCACGATCGACTTGATCCGGGCGTGAGTCTCCGGCTCGAGGTCGGCCATCCCCATCTGCGGCGTGCCGAGGGCGCAGGCGACCTTCATGTCCTTCGGACGCCGGCTGGGGCGGGAAGGCGCCTTGGCGGCGACGCCGCGCGGCAGCGGGTGGGCGACGTACAACGGATCGCCGTAGAGGACGAACGAGATCAGCGTCTTCTGGTCCTCGCCGTCGAGGTAGCCCTGCCGCCGATGCATCTCGGCCGCCAGGCTGAGTTTGGCGCGCCGCAGCGCCTCGCCGACCGGCAGGCCCTGGGTGAGCTGGTCCCAGAAGTACCGCCCCAGCAGGTCGGCGGCGATGAGCGGGGGCGTGACGGAACCGTACGAGACCTCCGTCGAGCCGACGACGGCGTGCGCGCCCGAGGACAGGAACTTCAGGGCGATGGCGTTCTCCGCCGTGCGGTCCTGCACGTGCGCCCCGTAGCAGGCCTCGGTGAAGACGACCTTCGGGGCGCGGCCGCCGTTGACGATGTCCTGCGGCCGTAGCGCCACCGGGAACTCGGTTTCGCCGTCGGGATCGCGCAGCGGGTCGCGATGACCGAACCACTCGGGCGCGTCCTCGACGCCGTGCAGGTTGTAATACGAGAGTGTGCTCGGCCGCACGGCCTGCGCCGGCAACGCGCCGGCGACGGCCGGCGGCGAGGTGACCAGGGCCTGCGGATCGCCAATGGCGCGGAAGACGGCCATCGACGCCTTGCGCCAGATGCTGGCCGAGTAGCCGAGGGCGCGCGCCCGGCCTGCGAACAGACGACCGAAGCGGGCGCGCAGCCAGGCGCGCAGCCGTTCGATGGGCCCGGCGACTCGGGCGGCGTAGGCATGGGCGACGGCCGCCTCGCGCAGCTGCCGCACCAGGACGTCGGCGTCACCGTCGCACGGCAGCCGGCCGACCGGCCACTCCGGCGCCAGGTAGTTCTCGTCGGAGACGGCGTACGGGTTGTCGGAGGCGACCGAAGGATCGTCGTCGTCGGTCGGGTTCGGCAGGCTGTGGAACGGGATGATCTTGTGGCCGCCGACGATGAGCAGCGCGCCGATCATCTCGCCGCGGCGCGCCAGGGCGCGGTCGAGGTCGGTCAGGCGCAGCTTGACCTGCCAGGCGTTCGTCGGATCGACCGGGGTCAGCCGGAACGTTTTGAGGGACTTCGGGTCGTCGGGATAGACGACGTAAGCCGACCAGCCGGGGCGCGCCCGCAGGGCATCGACCAGCGCCTGCGCCGCCTCGTCGATTCGATCGAACCGGTCCTCGCCGAAGACCTGAATCAGCCGCGTGCGGCTGCTCAGGACGACGTACGCCGGCTGTCGGCGATCGACGTCGGCCGAGGCCTCGGGAGCCCGCAGCCGCGAGGCCATGCGGTCGAAGTCGGCGCGGATGCGCTCGATCTCGGGCGCCTCGCGCGGCGAATCGTCGCCGGCGTCCGGCCCCCGGAAGGATTCCCACGGCTCGGGCTCGGGCGGCGGGCCGTCGTAGGGCGGGATGGCCGAGGCGGCGTCGGTCGCGGCGATGTCGCCGCCGGCGTCGGCCGCATGCTGAATCTTCTCGGCCGACGCCGGCGACGGCGGCCGGGTCGGGGAGGCCGAAGCGGATCGCGCGCCGCCCAGCCGATTGTCGCCGAGAATCGCGGCGACCTCGGCCGGGACCGGCCGGCTGACCTCGGCGGAGAAGGAATCGCTCCACAGCGAGCGATAGGGGTGATCGCGCCCGAGGAGCCTGAGGGCGACGCGGCCGGTCGGGTCGTGGGCCGCGGCGCGGTGCAGGTACTCGACGCCGCGCGCGTGTTCGCCGCGACGGAACAGATCGTCGGCCAGCGCGAGGGAGAACGCGACGCACTCCGGCCAGCGGTCGTGCGCCGCCCGGGCGGTGGCGACGGCGGCCCTCGCGTCGCCTGTCGCCTGGAGCGAGCGCAACAGGACGAGCGCGGGCAGCGGCATGTCCGGGTCCGAAAGCAGCGCCTCCTGGGCCGCCTTGGCCGCCTCCTGAGGGCGGCCGGCCTCGAGGTGCTTCTGCGCCTCCGTCAGGTGCGACGACCACGACGGCGAGTCGCCTTCGCCGGCCTGCTTGCGGAGGGCGCGGCTCCCGGCGCCGGCCACCGCGGCGCGCAGCGGATCGCCAGCCGCGCGCCAGGCGGTCGCCAACAAGTCGTACGCCTCGACGTACTCCGGATCGGCGGCGATGACCTGACGCAGCCGGCGGGCGGCCGATCCCGGATCGCCCTGCTCGACCTCCACCTGGGCCATCAGGAACTGGACCTCGAGGTCGTTCGGCCAGCGGGCGAGCCAGTCGGCGGTCAGCGAGCGGGCGAAGTCCGGCCGACCCGCGGCGCGCGCGGCCTGAAGCAGGTTGAGAAGGGCGCTGCGTTCGATCATGGAGTCACCGCCATTCGATGGGATCGACCGTGGACCAGCTCGAGGGCGCGAACGGCCGCCAGCTGCTGGAGGGTCGTCGTGTCGTCGGGGTCGAGATCGGCCGCTCGCTCGAGCATCTGCCCGGCCTCTTCGTAGGCCTTGAGCGACTTGAGGACCGCGGCGGCGCGGCGCAGCGGCTCGGGCGCGCGCGGATCGATCTCGGCGGCGCGCTCGAACGCCTCCAGGGCAAGATCGAACTCCCGCCGCGCTTCGAAGACCTTGCCCTGCTCGAGGGCCAGCTCCGGATGCCGCGCGTCGATCGTCTCGGCCTGGTGAAGCAAATCGAGCGCGTGATCGAGCTGGCCGGCGAGACGTTCGAGGCGCGCCTGGCGGATCAGCAGCGGCACCGAGCGCGGCGTGAGCCGCAGGGCGGCGTCGAGCGCCTGAGCGGCCGCCGGCAGGTCGCCGGCAGCTTCGAGCGCCTCCGCCAGGGCGGCCCAGGAATCCTCTTCCTCGGGATGGCCGGCGAGGCGCGCCCGCAGCTCTTCCGCGGCCTGGGCGCCGCGGCCGGAGTCGATCAGAATGCGCGCTCGAGTCCGAAGCAGGTCTGGGGAGTCGGGGTCGAGCGCGGCCGCGCGATCGAGCGCCTGCAAGGCCCGCTGGATGTCGCCGTCGGCGGCGTGAATCGTTGCCAGGCACAGCAGCGTCTCGGGCCGCTCGCCACCCAGGCGCAGGGCTTCCTCGGCGGCCCGCCGGGGATGGCGCGAATCGCCCAGCGCCGACGCGGCGCGGGCCTGGCCGAGCCGATGGGACCACTCGTCCGGCGAGAGCGAGGCGGCACGTTCGAAACTGGCGGCGGCGCGGGCGAAATCGCCGGCTGCCATGGCCACATCCGCCGCCTCATGCCAGACGGCGGCATCGGCGGCACGCAACGGCAGCACGCGGTCGTAGGCGAGGAGCGCGTCGCTCAGGTGGCCCGCCTGCCGAAGCATGCGGGCATAGGCCAGTAGCGTCTCGGCGTTCTCGGGGTCGAGCTCGGCCGCCGTCTGCGCGTGCGGCAAGGCGGAGTCGAGATCGTCTAGCGAGCGGTAGAGCCGGGCCAGCTCGGCGTGCCAGGCCGGCTCCTCCGGCCACTGCGCCAGCGAGTTGTTGAGCGCGGCGACCGCCGACTCGGTGTACCCCTGCGCCAGATGGGCCCGGGCGAGGAGGGCCTGCGCCACAGGCCGCTGGCCCGCGTCGGCGGCGGCGTCGAGGAACGCCTGGCGCGCCAGCGACGGGTTGCCGGCCTGGAGGTGCGCCAGGCCCGCCAGCAGCGCCTGCCAGCTCGCGCCGAGATCGTCGGGGCTCATGCGGCGCAGGACGTCGAGCGCCTCGGCCGGCCGATTCCGCCGGAGGTGCGCCATCGCCAGGGCCTCGCAGGCCTCGTCGTCCGCCTCGTGAGCGCAGGCGGTGGCGAGATCCTCCAGGGCGGCATCGTCCTCCGGCGATTCGACAAGTCGCCGGCGCAGCGACACGACGGTCCGCTGGCGGGCGTCGGACGACTGGCCGGCGAGGAAGGTCTCGAGCCAGGCCTTGAGCGACTCGGATGGCAGGCTGCCCGAGGGCGCGCGGCGCCGCGCGTGGGCGGCTTCGGCGAAGAGCCAGCGCGCTTCCTCGACGCGCACGATCGCGCTGGCGAGGGCGTCCGCTCCACGCGGGTCGGGATCGGACAGGGCGGGGGCGAGGGCGGTCAGCGCGTCGCTCCAGTTGCCGAGGCGCATCTCGGCGCGTGCCAGGGCGATCCGGTCCTCGAGGTCGTCCGGCTCGGGTCGGCGCGCTTCACCGATGGCGTCTTCCGCCGCCACCAGGTCTCCCTGCGTGAGGGCCGCCTCGGCAAGCAGCGCCCAGGCGGAGACCGAGGCGCCCGGGCTGGCGACGGCGCGGCGCAGGACGTCGGCGGCACGATCGGGTCGGCGGAGGCGAAGCCATGCCTCGCCGGTCAGCGCCTGCGTCCGCGGGTTCGCCGGCGAGGCGGCGTCGGCGCGGGCCAGCAGGTCGAGCGCCTCCTGCGCCGACCCGTGCCGCAGCGCGGCCCGTCCGGCTTCGGCCAACAACTCGGGATCCGCCGGGTGCCGTGCCAGCGCCTCGGCCAGCTCGTTCAGAGCGATCTGGACGTCGCCGCGAGCGATCAGAGCGCGGGCCAGGCCGCGCCGCGCCGCGAGGCGCGACGGATCGAGTTCGAGCGACCGGCGCCATGCGGCGATCGAGTCGGCATGACGTCCGATCGACGCCAGCGCGGCCGCCCGGCGCGCCTGAACATCGGGGTCGTCGGGCGCCAGATCGGCCGCCCGCGAGATGGCGTCGACCAGCGTCTGCCGTTCGCCGGCGCGCTCGGCGACGTCCGCCAGCTCGATCCAGACCGACGCGTCGTCGGGCGCCTCGGCGGCGACCGACTTCATCAAGCGAGTGGCGGTCTCGACATCGCCCAGACCGACCAGGAGGAGAGCCGCCCGGCGCTGGACGGTCGTCGGCGGGTCGTTTGCCAGAGCGGCCTGAAGGGCGTCCTTCGCCTTTTCTTTGGATCCTGCTTTGAGCCCGGTTTCGGCCGCGTCGATCCACAGACCGGGATCCGTCCCCGCCGTCGCGGCCGCCGCGGCCAAGGCGCGGGCGGCCCGCGACCAGTCGCCGGTCGTCCGAGCGGCGTCGGTCAGAATGGCGAGCGCCTGGCGGTCGAGGGGATCGGAGGCCAGCATCTCCTCGGCCGTCTGGCAGGCTTCGTCGGGGAGGGACGCCGCGAGGTAGGCATGCGCCAGCGGCTCGAGAACCCGCCGGTCGTCTGGACGAGTCTCGCGCAGGGCTTCGAAGTCGCGAATCGCGGCGGAGGCGTCGCCGCATGCCAGGAGGCAGTGAGCCTTGCGGAGCAGCGCCCGCGAGGCGCGCTCAGGGTCGCCCGGGGCGCGGCGAACGTAATCCGCATAGGCCTCAGCGGCGTGACGCGGTTCGCCAGCGAGGTCGAAGGCCGTTCCGAGCCAGTAGCCGAGCGAGGGATCGATCGACCCCTTCGCCCGGGCGCGGAGCAGGCGACCGGCAGCGGTCTTCGCCGTGACGGGGTCGATCGGGTCCTTGCCGACGAGGGCGAGCCGTCCGGCGGCGGCCCAGGCTTCGGCCGGCGCGCTGTCCGGCAGGCGGGCGAAGAGCGACGCCGCGGCGGACACGTCGCCGGTCGCCTCGAGGGCGGAGGCCAGGGCGATGCGCGTTTCCATGTCGCACGGGGCGCGGCGGTTCGCGGTCCGCAAGTGCTCGACGGCTTCGGCCGGCCGGCCGAGCGCAAGGAGCGCCGCTCCGGCCTCGTAATGCGCGGGCGCGTGACGCGGCTCGACGTTCAGCGCGGCGCGCGCGGCGGCAAGCGCCTCGCTCGTCCGGCCGAGCCGGCGCAGGCAGCGCGCGAGCGCGGCGCGAATCGCGGCGCTTCCGGGGGCCATCTGCGCCGCGCGTTCGAGCGTTTCGAGGGAAGCGCGGTCACCGTCGCGATCATGGCGGATCTCGGCCAGGGCGAGCCACAACGACTCGGCCGACGGCCGCTCGGCCAGCGCCGACTCGAGGATGCCGACGGCGTCGTCCAGCCGGCCGCGGGATGCCTGAGCCCGGGCGCGCAGTTCGTCCAGCTCGTCGGGGCCGATGCCGGCCGGTGGCGCGGCGAGAATATCGTCGACCGCGGCGGCCTGACCCGTGGCGATCGAGGACTGGGCGAGGCGCTTCCACATCTCGGCTTCGCCGGCGAGTGGGGTGGGCTTGAGGAGGGTGATCACCTCGGCATGGCGCCCGAGCGACTGGAGCGCGTCCGCCTGCAGAAGTGTGGCGAGGCGCGACTCGGGCTCGAAGGCGAGGGCGATGCGGGCCTGAGCGAGGGCGCCTTCGGCGTCTCCGCCGTCGCGCAAGGCTTGCGCGTAGACAGTGCGGGCCTCGACGTCCGACGGAACGATGTCGAGGTGGGCCTCGAGCGTCTCGATGGCAAGACCCGTCTCGCCCGCCTCGACCAGCCGCTTCGCAACCGTGAGCGCGGAGTGGGGCAGTGTGCGGACTGCCTCCGCCGGCGCGGCCTCGATCAGCAGGAGCCGCCCCTTGTCGATGGCGCCGCCGGCGACGTACGCCGCGCCGGTGGCGAGCACGATAGGCGTCGACGTCGACGATGGAGGCAGCGCTTCGAGGGCGGCGGCCGCATCACCCGTCTGGGCGAGCGTCAATGCCAGCGCCGCGAGTCGGGCGTCCGACGGCGAGACTTCCAGGGCGTGGCGCCGGGCCTCGACCGCGCTCAGGCCGTCGTGCCCGCGCTCGGCCGCGGAGGCGATGGCCTCCGACCACGCGGCCAGCGACTCGCGCGCCGCGTCCCATCCCGACTGAAGGCGGCGACTGAGCGCCTCGGTGGGGTTGGGAGACTCGTCCCCCGTCGTCCCGCAGGCCGCGGCGATCGCCGCGGCGAAGGAGGCGTCGCCCTGCCGGACGAGATGGAGCACGAGGCGGTCGAGGCTCGCGGCACACGAGTCGACGAGGCAGGCCGCGGCCTCCGCGTCGCTCGCGTTGGCGCGCGCGGCGGCCAGCAGGGCGGCCACGGCGCGGGGTTCCGGGGACGAGGCAAGCGCGCGGGCGACTTGCGGCCGGTCGGCGATCGCGCTCCACGCGGCGGCCAGGGGAGCGCGCCAGTCGAGCGCATTCTCGCGGATCAACCGCTCGACCGAACCTGCGCCTTCCGCCTGCGTCGCGTCGAGAATCATCGCCGCCAGAATCAGGGCGTCTTCGGGGGAAGTCGGTTCGTCGCCCGAGAGAAGGGCGTCCCGGCGACCGGCGAGGACGGCGGGGAGGTCATCCGCGCGCGCGGCGAGGCGTTCCCGACCGGTCGCCGCCAGCAGGACGGCGGTGACGGGAGACTCCGTGTTCCCGGACGCGGCGAAGGCGTCGATGACCGCCGGCTCGCGCAGCCACTCGAGCGCTGCGGGAACGTGGGCCAGGCGGCGCAGGACGCCGGGCGCCTGGGAGCCGAGCGCCGCGTGGAGCCGGGCGATGGCCTCGTCGAGGGTCGGCATGCGCGCGGTCAGATCGCGGCCCAGTCGATCTGGGTCAGGATCCAGTACGAGGCGCCGATCATCATCAGGCCAAGCGTCATCAGGAAGACGCCGGTACCGTGCGACGTGCGCACCAGGTCGTTGAGCGACGCCACCAGCGCCGAGGCGCTGTTGACCAGGCCGGTGACCTCTTCGGCCAGGCCCTTCTGCGCCAGACGGGCGGTGTTGGCGGCCAGCATGCGGACTTCGCTCGAGTGCCCGCGCCCGATCAGGACGAAGGCTCCGAGCAGGACGCACATGCAGCCGAGGATGAAGATCGCTACGGCGATCACGATCTGGAAGTCGCTCAGGTCGAGGGGAATCATCACCGCCTCCTGTGCGGGCACGGGCGCGTGCCCGAGCGTCAGGCGGGGTGATGCAAGGCGCGTGCCAGGATTAGGGAACGCCGCGCCGGTAGACGGCGCTCCGCGATGGAGTGGGGAGGGTCAGCTCATGAGGGGCGAGGTCGTCCGGAACTTCAGCCTTTCACTGCCGACCTGGGACTCCCGGAGGCTCCCACGATCACGTCATCGGATGCCCGGGGAGGATCGCGAGAAGGAGGCGCTCTTCGCTCACGGTTCCAACCAGGCCGTCGTCCCGAGCAGGTTCAGGATGAGCGTTTGTATGCTCTCCGGCACCCCTTCGAAACGCAGCGTAACGCTCGGGACGGGGTCGCGGCTCACCTCGTAGTCCGGCGAGACGAAGTACATGCCCCCTTCGTCGGCGTCGATGAGAAAGACTCGATCGAAGAAGGACCACGAGTCGGGAGGCGCGGGAATCCACTCGGCCAGGCTCCGGCCGCTCTGCGGCACAAAGGTCATGCTGACCGTCTCGCCCGCCCTGGCGATCTGGACGAGGAACACCGCCTCCTCGACATTGATCGTGACGGGCTCGGGCGTGGGGGTGGCGGTCGGCGCGATCCGGGTCGCCACCGCCTCGGGAGAATCCTTCAGGACCTCGTCGAGGCTCCACAGTTTGACATACTGATCCTCGCTGCCGGAGGCGACCCACTTCCCGTCGGGGGAGAAGGCGACGCTCCACACCGGACCGTCGTGGCCTTCCAGGAGGCCGAGGGGCGCCCCGGTGCGTGCGTCCCACACGATCACATTCCCGTCCGAGCCGCCCGACACCAGGCGTGATCCGTCGGACGAGAAGGCGACGCTGTTCACCTGGCCGCCGTGGCCGAGCATCCTGAACATCACCGCGCCGTCTGCCGCGCCGAGAATCTCCACACTGCCATCCTCTCGGCCTGCGGCGATCGCCTCACCGCTCGGCGCGAACGCCACGCTGACGACCCTGGCGCCGCTGCCCAACTCCTCCACAATCCGTCCGGAGGCTGCGTCCATCATCAGGACGCTTCCCTGTCCGCCGGCGCCGGCCATGAGTCGCCCGTCGGGGGAGAAAGCGACTTCCACCACGAGGTTCGACTCGCCTCCGAAGGGCTCGAAGCCCGGCACCGGCTGCCCCGTCGCCGTGTTCCACAGGGACGGGAATCCGATGGAGTCGACGACCGCCAGAGTGCTTCCGTCCGGGGAGAAGGTCACGTCGCGGACGTCGGTGCTGACTGGGACGTCTCCGCCGAGGAGCGTGCGCACCTTCGAGCGGGTCGACAGGTCCCAGAGGATCACTGCCAGGTCGCCGCCGCCGGAGGCCAGCAGCCTTCCGTCCGGGGAAATGGCGATCGTGGACACACGCCGGGCCATGGAGACCACGGCGTGGCCGGTCAGGGTGGAGATCTCCTCGCCGCTCGGCAGGTCGATGAGCAGAACGCCGCCTTCGAAGACGCCGGACCACTGGTCGGACGCTCGGGTCGTCTCGGCCACGGCCAGCAGGCTGCCGTCGGGCGAGAAGACGACTTCCGAGACCGCCTTGCCGATGTAGCGGATGGTGCGGTCGCCGATGGTTTCGAGGACCCAGCTCAGCAGCTGGCCGCGCGGCGGAGCCCCGTAGGCCGGGTCGCGGTGGAACTTCGCGCCGGGCGGATTGGCGCCTCGCAGGGCGACTTCGGCCACGGGAACGCCCTCTGGCCAGCTCACCAGGCGCACCCGCCAGTCGGTGCGGTAGCCAGGCTGGCCGTCGGTATAGGTCGTCGTCTGCTCGTTGCTCGATCGGATGCACACCAGCCCGGCGACCGCCTCGGCCGAGGCCGCCTCGACTCCGAAGGGGAGGAGCTCGATGCGAGACCATTCCGCTCCCTCCTCCGACCCGCGCGTCAGGACGAGGAATGGACCGGTGGGCGTATCCGGCTCGAGGGAGGCGGTGAATGCGCTCTCACAAGCAGGAGCGGCGGCTTCGACGAGCTCGAGGGGGCTTCGGGTAGGGGTGGGGGTGAAGGCCGGGGTGGGCGTCGTCGTCACGGTGGCCGTCGCCTGCGAGTCGGGAGCGGCGGGCGAAGGGCCGGCCCTGGTCGGGTCGGACAGAGCCGCGGGCGAGAGAAGCTGGCAGCCAAGGGTGAGCAGGACGAGGAATGGCAGGTACGACGCACGTGTGCGCATGTCTCGGAACCTCGGTCGAAGAGAGTTGGGAACCCCCGGCGGCTGCGAGCGGCCGTCCGGGATCAGGCGATCTCCCGCCGGAAAGGCGGCGATTGTACGCGGCACTCGCAGACCGCGCCACCACGCGCTCGGACGCCACGGCCCACAAGGGGTAGGGGGCGGAACATCGTCGACGCCGTCGCTCCCGAATCGCCGGACAGCGTGAGGCTGAGGACGATGCCGGGCAGGGTCCCGATCGGCGCTGCAACCAGGAAGACCCCCATTGAGATGCCGAGACCGGGCCACAATGTGCCGCGCTGGAGCCTCGCCGAGTCCCTGGCGCGGCGCCAAGCGAGCGCCGGGACGACCGCGGACGAGCATCGTATGGAATCGGATGAGGGTGGGGCGGGATTCAGCCGAGGCCGGCGCCGGCCTGCGGAAGGACGATCGCCATGTTCCACGACAGATGGGCGATCCATGCGCCCCACAGGCTGCGCGACCGGAGCGTGATCGACCCGAACCACAAGGTCATCACGAGAGTGACCAGGAGTGAGATGTAGTAACCCCCCAGGACCCGGCCCCCGTGCGCCAAGGTGTGGATCAGGGCCTGCGCCCCGACCGCGGTCGAGGGGCGAAGCCCGAGCCGGAGAAGAAGGGCGAGTAGGAAACCTCGGAACTCGACCTCCTCGATGGCCGTGAACAGCAGATTGCCGACGAGGGGAGCGGCGAGCCGGTCCGGCGAGAGCCAGTCGAGCGCGCCGGACGCGGCGTAGGCCGTGACGGCGCCGAGGAGCAGGCCGATGGGCAGGGCGAGAAGGCCTTCTCGAATGCCCGCAGCGTGGTTCCCGCCGCGCAGGAAGATCGAACCCAACGACCGCCAGAGAAAGGCGACGCCGGCGGCCAGGAGGGCGGCCTGCGCGACCAGCAGGGCGAAGGGCCCGTCGCCGGGAAACATCCACTCGCCGGCGAAGCGGAGGACGACGGCGGCCCAGCCCAGGGCGAAGGCGAGGTTGGTACGCACAGGCGATGGGGCCTGGAGGCCGCCCAACAGTCGGTTCGCCTTCCTCTACCCGGCCTGCCCCTGAAACTCCTCCGGCAGATGGCCGATGTCGATCTGCTCGTCGTCGCAGAAGAGCATCGCCCGCTCGATGACGTGGCGCAGTTCGCGGATGTTGCCCGGCCAGCGGTGACGCTTGAGGGCCTCGATCGCCCGCGGGGTGATGCCGGTAATGGCGGCGCCGGTGCGCAGGTTCACCTGGCGGATGAAGGTGCCCACCAGCGCCGGGATATCCACGATCCGCTCCCGCAGCGGCGGCAGGTGCAGGTCGACGACCTTCAGCCGGTAGTACAGGTCCTCGCGGAACTGACCCTGGGAGATCATCGTCGGCAGATCGCGGTTCGACGCCGCCAGGATCTGCACATCGACGGCGATCTCGGTCACCCCGCCGACGCGGCGGAATTTCTGTTCGTCGAGCACGCGCAGCAACTTGGCCTGCATCTCGGCCTTGGTCGACGAGATCTCGTCCAGAAAGAGGATCCCGGTATCGGCCACTTCCACCAGCCCCGGCTTGCGCTTCTGCGCGCCGGTGAACGCCCCCGCCTCGTGCCCGAACAACTCCGACTCGATCATCGTGTCGGGCAGGGCGGCGCAGTTGACTGGCACGAACGGCTTGTCGGCCCGAGGGCCCATGCCGCGGATCGCCTTGGCCAGGACCTCCTTGCCCGTGCCGGTCTCGCCGGTGATCAGCACCGACACCGCCGCCGCCGCCGCCCGCTCGGCCTCCCGCAGGATTCGCTGCATGGCCGGCGTCTCGCCGACGACCCACTCGATCTCGGCCGACGACGACCGTCGCAGCACATCGAGCTCGCGGCGCAGGGCGACGATCTCGCGGGCGCGCTCGACCGCCTGGCGCAGCCGGTCGAGGTCGAGCGGCTTCATCAGGAAGTCGGTGGCGCCGCGCTTCATGGCGTCGACCGCCGTCTCGACTTCGCCGAAGGCGGTGATCAGGATGACCGGCGGGCTCGGGTTCTCGCGGGCGATGCGCTCGAGCAGGGTCAGCCCCGACCCGTCGGGCAGGAAGACGTCGAGCAAGACGATGTCGGCGGCGCCGGAGTCGATGGCGGCCTGGGCCTGCGCCAGGTTGCCCGCCTCGACGGCCTCGTAGCCGGCGTCGCGCAAGGTCTGGCTGACGAAGGAGCGCGCCGTTTCTTCGTCGTCGACGACCAGGATGGTGGCGGTCATGGAGCGGTGGCCTCCGCGAGATGCGTGAGGGCCGGGAGCCGCAGCGTGAACACGGTGCCGGCGTCGGCGAAACTCTCCACGTGAATGCCGCCCTTGTGGGCGGCCAGGATGCGGCGCGAGATCGCCAGGCCCAGCCCCGTCCCGTCCTTTTTCGTGGTGAAGAACGGGTCGAAGATCCGGTCGAGCACCTCGGACGGGATCCCGGGCCCGGTGTCGGCGATGCGCAATTCGACCGTCGGCCCTTGCGGCGACGACCCGGGCGCCAGGGTCAGCGACAGCGTTCCGCCGGAAGCCATCGCCTGCATGGCGTTGGTGATGACGTTGACGATGACCTGTTCGAGGGTGCGCGGATCGGCCTCGCAGCGCGGCGTGGCCGGATCGAAAGCGGTGTGCACCTGGATGCGCGCCTGCTGCAGCCGCGGCTGCCAGCGTGCCAGCAGGCGTGTCAGCATGTCGCCCAGGTCGAGCGGTTCCATGCGCAGCTCGAGCGGGCGGGCGAAGAACAACACGTCGCTCATCAACTGGTCGAGGCGCGTGCACTCGCGGCGCAGCCGCTCGAGCGACTCGTACAGCGGATGGTCCTTCCCCAGCCGCGAGGCGACGTACTGCACCCCGGTGCTGATGTTGTTGATCGGGTTGCGCACCTCGTGGGCGAAGATCGCCGAGACCTCGCCGAGCAGCGCCCGCTGAGCCAGGATCTCGGTCTGGTTCTCGATCGCCTGACGCTCCGACATGTCGCTCAGGACGACGAGCAGCCGCTCGACGGCGCCCGGCAGCGGACGCACGCGCAGGTGGACCGGGAACGGCGTCCCGTCGCGCCGGTGGAGCGTCAGGCGCGGGCGCTCGGCCGGACGATCGTGGCCGGAGGCGTCGAGCAGCGTCGCCAGGAAGTCCTCCGGCCCGACGAGCACATCCTGAACGGGCGCGCCGTGCAGCTCGTCATCGCGGTAGCCGAGCATCTCGGCGGCGCGGCCGTTGGCGTGCACGACGCGCAACGACTCGTCGAGCGTGATCAGGCCGTCGGTCACCGCGCCCGCCAGGTCGCGCGCCTCGGCCTTGAGCGCCTGCACCTGCTGCTCGAGGCGGACGAGGGCGCCGCGCTGCAAGCCGAGCAGGAGGGCGGCATGCGCCAGGTCGGCGATGATGCCCATCAGCGCCTCGGCTTCCGCCGGAATGTTCGACTCCTGCCGCCAGGCCGCCACCAGCATGCCGACCCAGGCGGTCGCCGTGCCCAGCGGGGCGGTCCGCACGACGCCGAAGCCGGCGCTGCGACCGGCGCGGTACAGCGGGTGGTCCGGGCGCTGGCCGAGCGTCCACTGCGTCGGCGAAGGCAGCGCGTCGAGGGCGCCGGCCGGCAGCGAAGGCGGAAAGTCGGCCGGCAGCGAGCCCTGCAGCAGGTACTCGGGACTGGAGGCCGAGGCGGCGTAGACCCCCACGGCGTCCGCCGCGAGCAGCTCCCTGGCGGCCGGGACGATCGTTTCGAGGGCCTGCGGCGCCGGCTCGAGCAGGCGCCGCGCCAGCGTTTGCAGCCGACCGAATCGATCCTCGACGGCGAGCCGCGCGTGCTCTGCCTGGAGCCGGGCGCCGGTCGGTTCGAGCCGCACCAGGATCGCCTCGGCCGGCGCGCTGCTCGCCCGGGCCTGGACGTCGACGCGCAGGATCTCGCCGTCGCGCGTCCGCAACGGCACTTCGCTCAGCTCGACGTCGGCCGAGCCCCACGCGTTCAGGATGCGGGCGAGGGCTTCCTCGCCGGCGGTCTCGGGAAACAACTCGGATGGCCGGACGTCCGTGATCTCGTCGCGCGAGTGTCCGGTCAGGAGCAGGAAGGCGTGGTTGGCGGCCAGCACGCTGCGGCCGTCGCTGGTCAGGACCAGGACGGCCTCGGGCAGCGAGTCGGCGAGCAACCGAAAGAGCTCTCGGAAGGGATCGGGTCGCAGGAGCCGAGCGATCGCGCGGGGTGCGCTCGAACGACCCGGCAAGGCTCAGACCTGGGCGGCGGCCGTCGCCGGGCGGCGGGCGTGCCGCAGCCGCGCCGGCAGGATGCCCTCGACGGCGCGGTACTTGGCGACCGTGCGCCGCGCCACGCGCACGCCCTCGCGGCGCAGGCGGGCGGCGATCTGGTCGTCGGTGAGCGGCCGGCCCTCGGCCTCGACGATCTCCTTGATGCGGTCGCGCACCGAGAGGCTGCGGTCGAAGAAGCGGTGCAGCGGGATGATCCGGCCGTCGGGCAACGCCACCGACTTGTGGGCGACGGCGCGCGAGACGGTCGACTCGTGGACGCCGATTTCGGCGGCGATGCTCGCCCGCGTGATCGGCTGCAGGTGGCGGTCGCCGTGCAGGATGAACTCGCGCTGGCGGGCGACGAGCGCCTTCATCAGGCGGCGCATGGTGTTGTTGCGCTGCTGCAGGCATTTCACGAACAGCGAGGCGCGTTCGAGGTGGCGCGCCCATTCGCCGTTCGAGTCGCCATCGCTCGTCGGGAGGGCGCTGCGGAAGAGCGGGTTGACGCGCAGCCAGCCGGCCAGGGCCGAGAAGATCTCGACCACCAGCGCCCCCGGTTCGTTGGGGCTGATCGAAATCTGGATGTCGGGCGAATGATAGACGTTGGGATCGGCGGCGGGCGCCTGGCGCCCCGAGCCCCAGAAGGCGCGGGCAGGGTAGGGGTTGAGGTGAGCGTGAATCCACTCGGCCGCCTGCCGGGCGCGGGCCTGGCTGACGTCGAGCAACTGGGCGATCTTCTCGAACTCGCGGCGTCCGAGCTCGGCGAAGGCTTCCTGCAGCATGCGGCGCGCCGTGGCCGCCAGAGGCTCGTCGCCGGCGATCAAATCCAGCTGGGCCAACAGCGCCTGCCGCGGCCCGGAGGTCGCCAGCCCGGGCGGGTCGGCGCGTGAGATCAGGCGCAGCACGGCCTCGACGTCGGAGAGCGAGGCATGGTTGGATCGGGCGATGATCGCCGGCGGGTCTTGCAGGAAGCCGTCCTCATCGAGACTCGACAGGATGTAGGCCGCCAGGTGCCGCTGCGACGGTTCGAGGTCGCCGGCGATCTGCGACAGGACGTGCAGCGCCAGGTCCTCCGGCGCGGCCGGCTCCTGGTCGGCGGGCGTGTCCTCGATCGACGTCCCGCCGGCGGGACGATTCGATTCGCGTGGCGAGAGGAAGACGACCAGGTCGTCGTTCGCCTGCGGCGCGCTACACGACGAACAGACGCTCGATCCGTTCAGGGGCCGATGGCAGCCGGGGCAGACGCGCTCGTCGAGCATTTCGAGCGCCGGGTTGGAGGAGATCTCGGTCAGGACCCGCTCGCGCAATTCGAGGTTGGAGAGGGCCAGCAGGCTCATCGTCTGAGCCAGATGCGCGGTGGTCAGGGGGCGAAGAGACTGGTCCTGGACCTGAAGCATGGGTCGCTCCACGGGCCGTAGTATAGCCAAACCGACCCGGCGAGGCAAACCTGTTGCAAGAGGCGTGCCAACCCCGGTGCTAGAATCGGGCCATGGAATCCGACCGGATCTGGGTCGTCGGAGGCGGGCTGGCCGGCAGCGAAGCGGCATGGCAGATCGCCGAGGCCGGCCTGGACGTCGTCCTGTACGAGATGCGTCCGCTGCGCGCGACGGGGGCGCACGCGACGGAAGACCTGGCCGAGCTGGTGTGCTCCAATTCGCTCGGCTCACGTCTGGCAGACCGCCCTTCGGGCGTGCTGCTGGCCGAGCTGCGGCGGCTCGAGTCGCTGCTGGCGCGCGTGGCGGAAGAGACTGCGGTCCCGGCCGGCGGCGCGCTGGCGGTCGACCGCGCCCTCTTCAGCCGACGCGTGACCCAGGCGATCGAGGCGCACCCGCGCATCTCGATCCGGCGCGAAGAAGTGCAGGCGATTCCGGACGGGGTCGGGGTCATCGCCAGCGGCCCGCTGACCTCGCCGGCGCTCTCGGAGTCGCTCCAGGCGCTGGCCGGCGAGGCGCATCTGTACTTCTTCGACGCCTTGTCGCCGATCGTCGAAGCGGAGAGCATCGACGGATCGATCGCCTTCCGCGGCTCGCGGTACGGGCGCGGCGAGAGCGAAGACGGCGATTACCTGAACTGCCCGATGACGCGCGACGAGTACCTGTCCTTCGTCGAGGCGTTGCGAACGGCGGAGCGCATCCCCTTGCGCGAGTTCGAAGCGGCGATCGAGTCGGGCGTCCGCGCCGGGCCGGGCGCGTTCTTCGAGGGCTGCCTCCCGGTGGAGGTCCTGGCCGGCCGCGGCGAGATGTCGCTGGCTTTCGGACCGCTGCGTCCGGTGGGGCTGACCGATCCGCGCAACGGGCGCCGGCCGTTCGCCGTCGTGCAGTTGCGGCAGGACGACCTGGCCGGAACGCTGTACAACCTGGTCGGCTTCCAGACGAACCTGACGTATCCGGAGCAACAGCGGGTCTTCCGCATGATTCCCGGCCTGGGGCAGGCGCGGTTCGCGCGCTACGGGCAGATGCACCGCAACACGTTCGTCAACGCGCCCATGCTGCTCGAGCCGACGCTCGAAGTGCGCCGGCGCCGCGGCCTGTTTCTCGCCGGCCAGATCACCGGAGTGGAGGGCTATCTCGGGAACATCGCCACGGGCGCGCTGGCCGGGAGGAACGCCGCCCGGGCTGCGCGTGGGGCGCCGCTGCTGGAGCTGCCGCGCGAGACGATGCTCGGCGCGCTGTGCCACTACGTTAGCCGCGCCGCGCCCGGGACGTTCCAACCGATGAAGGCCAACTTCGGGCTTCTGCCTCCGCTTGACGACCCGCGCTTCACGCGCGACCGGCGCGGCCGCAACGAGCGCTACGCCGAGCGGTCTGCCGAGGCCCTTGAGCAGGCGCTCGCCTCGCTCGTTGGCTAATGCGCATAGCCATGAAGCTCATGACGCGTGGCTCTCCCCAATCCACCAGCCGGCAGGAGGCTATGCGCATGATCCTCGCCGCCGCCCTAGTCGCCGGCTGTGCCAGGGCGTCAGAGGTTGGCTTCGATGGGGAGCGCGCGGTGGAACTCGTCGAGGCGCAGGTAGGGTTCGGGCCGCGGTTCCCCGGCTCGCCGGGGCACGCGCAGGTACAAGCGTGGATCGTCGAGGAAGCAGAGCGCCTCGGATGGGCGACGGAGCGCCTGTCGTTCGAGTACCGCGGCGCAACGCTGACGAACATCGAAGCGACCCTCGACGAGGCGATGGGAGACTTCCTCATCCTGGGCGCTCACTACGACACGCGGCGCCTTGCCGACCGCGATCCGACCGCGCCCGACCGGCCGGCCCCCGGCGCCAACGACGGCGGGTCGGGCGTCGCCGTTCTGCTCGAGCTGGCGCGCGTGCTCGCCGACGATCGGGTCGGTTGCGACGTGTCCCTCGTTTTCTTCGACGGGGAAGACAACGGCAACCTCGACGGCTGGGAGTGGGCCGTCGGGTCGAGGCACTACGCGCACAGCCTGGGGCGGACGCCGGCGGCGGTCGTCATCGTCGACATGGTCGGAGACCGCGACCTGCGCCTGCCGATCGAGCGCAACTCGTCACCGGACCTCGCCGCCGAGGTGTGGAACACCGCCGCGGCTCTGGGCCACGCGGCCTTTGTCCGCGAGCCGGGTCCGAGCGTGCTCGACGACCACACGGCGTTCCTCGAGCGGGGCTTCCGCGCCGTCGACATCATCGACCTCGACTACGACGCCTGGCACACGACGGGCGACACGCTCGATCAGGTCTCCGCCGAGAGCATGGAACAGGTCGGATCGACGCTCCTTGCGTGGCTGAGGTCCGTCTGCGGGGACGTTTCGTAGTCCACGGCTTCAGCCGTGGCCAGCCGTGGCCAGCCGTGGCCGCGCGCCCGGCTCGATGCGCGGACCCACGGCCTTATAATCCGGCCATGCCGAAAGTTCCCCTGCCAACCGAGGCCCCGCGCGAACGGGCGTATCTGGTCGGGGTGGGGATCGACGGCGAAGCGGCGCTCCTCTCGCCGGAAGACTCGCTCCTCGAACTGGCGCGCCTGGCCGAGACCGCCGGCCTGCGGGTCGTCGGCTCTTCGGTGCAGCGCGTCCGACGACCGGACCCCAAGACGCTGCTCTCGTCGACGAAAGTCACGACGGTGCGCGACCTGGCGGAGGACGTCCTGGCCGACGTCGTGATCTTCGACGACGAACTCTCGCCGCGCCACCAGCGCGAGCTCGAGCGAGCGTTCGGGGAAGACCTTCGGGTGCTCGACCGGACGGCGCTGATCCTCGACATCTTCGCCCAGCACGCCCACAGCCGGGAAGGCTCGCTCCAGGTCGAACTGGCGCAGTACGAGTACCGGCTGCCGCGCCTGACGCGGGCCTGGACGCACCTGGCGCGCCAGGCGGGCGGTGGCGGCGGCCGCGCCGGCTCGGTCGGCGGGGTGGGGCTGCGCGGCCCGGGCGAGACGCAGCTGGAGATCGACCGGCGCGAGATCGGCCGCCGGATCGCCCACCTGCGCCGCGAACTCGAGCACGTGCGCGCCCACCGCGGGCGCTACCGTAGCCGGCGACGACGCGCGTCCGTGCCGACGATCGCCCTCGTCGGCTACACCAACGCCGGCAAGTCGACGCTGCTCAACCGCCTATCCGCCTCCGACGCGGTCGTCGCCGACCAGCTCTTCGCCACGCTCGACCCGATGACGCGCCGCGTGATCCTGCCCCAGGGCCGGCCGGCGCTCGTCTCCGATACCGTCGGGTTCATCCAGAAGCTGCCGACGACGCTGATCGCCGCCTTCCGCGCCACGCTCGAAGAAATCGCGGAAGCCGATCTGCTGGTGCACGTCGTCGATATCAGCCATCCGGCGGCCCAGGCCCAGGCGCGCGCCGTCCTCGAGACGCTCGAGGAGATCGGCGCCGGCGGACTGCCCATGATCACCGCGCTCAACAAGGTCGACCGATGGGCGGATCGCTCGACGCTGCTGGAGTTGCTCGACGGCTACGAGCGGGCCGTGCTCCTCTCGGCCGTCACCGGTGAGGGCATCGGGGCCCTGCTGCGGGCCATCGAGGACGAGCTCGATCGGTCGCTGGTGGCGGTCGACGCGCGCATCCCCTACGAGCACGGCGGGATCCTGTCCCGCATGTACGACTCCGGCGTCGTCGACGGGGTCCAGCACGAGAGCCAGTCGATCCACGTCCGGGCGCGCGTCCCGAGCGATCTGGCGCAGGACGTCGAACGCGTCACGCTGCGGAAGCGCCGCCGGCCGCCGGGCGCGACTCGAACAAGGTGACTCCCAGTCCCTCCCGGGCCGAGGCTCTCGGCGAGATGCGGCGATTCCTGGCCGCGCTCGGCAGCGACGCGCGCTTCGACCCCATCGCGACCACGCTGTATTCGACCGATGCCTCGAACCATCAGGTGCAGCCTCTGGGGGTGGTCCTGCCGCGGCACGCCGACGAAGTGGCGGCGATCGTCGCCCGCGCCGCGGAACTGGAGCTGCCCGTCCTGCCGCGCGGAGCGGGGACGAGCCTCGGCGGTCAGGCCGTCGGCGCGTGCCTGGTGCTCGACACCTCCCGCTACCTCGCCCGGATCGTGTCGATCGACCCCGAACGGGGCACGGCGATCGTCGAACCGGGGGTCGTGTGTCAGACCCTGAACGCCGCCGCCGGACGCCTCGGGCTGGCCTACGGCCCCGACCCGGCGTCGGCGGATCGCGCCACGTTCGGCGGCATGATCGGCAACAACGCCACCGGCGCGCACTCGATCCGCTACGGGATGTCGGCCGACCATCTCGTGCGGGCCCGCGTCGTTCTCGGCGATGGGACCATCACCGAACTGGGGAAGGTCTCCATCGCCGAGGCCGAGCGGCGGTCGCAGGGGACATCGGTCGAAGCCGCCGTCTATCGCACGGCGCTTGAATTGCGCGGGACGATCGGCGACGAACTGCGGCGAAGCTGGCCGCGCACGTGGCGCCGTTCGTCGGGCTACGGCCTCAATTACCTCGTGGGATGGAGCCCGGGAGAGCCGCCGGCGTGGTACCGGGCGCCGGAACCGTACGTCGACGCCGAGGCGCTCGACCTGGCCTCCGCCTTCTGCGGCTCGGAAGGGACGCTCGGTGTCCTGGTGGAGGCCGAAGTGAGGCTGGTACCGAAGCGCAAGGCGACCGCGCTGCGGCTGCTCCCGTTCGACTCTGTGGTCGAGGCCTGCCGCGCCACGCCGGCGCTGCTCGAAATGGCGCCTTCGGCCATCGAGCTCATTCCGGCGGCGCTGATCGAACGTGCCCGGGAAGTGCCGGCCTATGCCCGCCGGCTCGGCTTCATCGAGACCGTGCCGCGCGCGATGCTGGCGGTCGAGTTCGAAGGCGAGACGCCGGGGGAGGCCGAAGACGCGGCCGGGAAGGCGAGCGGCGGTACGCTGCTGCTCGACCCGGGGGCGCAGGCCGCCTTCTGGGAAGTGCGCCGCGCCGGCCTCGGTCTGCTGATGGAAGTGCCGGGGGACACGAAGGCGATCACGTTCGTCGAGGACGTGTCGGTCCCGGTCGGATCGCTCGCCACGTACGTCGAGCGCGTCGAACGGATCCTGGCGGAGCACGCGACGTTTGGCGAATGGTACGCGCACGCCTCGGCGGGATGCCTGCACCTGCGGCCGATGATCAACCTCAAGACCGCCGACGGCCGCATCCGGATGCGGCGCATCGCCGAGGCGATCGTGCAGGAGGTCTTCGATCTGCGCGGCGCGGTGTCCGGCGAGCACGGCGACGGCCTCTCCCACACCGAGTTCAATGAGCGGCTCTTCGGCCAGGATCTGACCGGGGCGTTTCGCCGCTTCAAGCGGGCCTTCGACCCGAAGGGCATCCTCAACCCGGGGAAGGTCGTGGTCTTGCCCGGCGCGCCGCTGCCGGCGATCAACGGACAACTGCGGTACCACGACGGGTACGGCTCTCGGCTCGATGTTCGGACCCACTTCGCCTTCCGCCGCGAGCAGGGATTCGTCCGCGCCCTGGAGTCGTGCAGCGGGGTGGGGGTGTGCCGCAAGGACGGCGGGGTGATGTGCCCGTCGTTCCAGGCGACGCGTGAGGAGAGCGACAGCACGCGCGGCCGGGCGAACGCGTTGCGGGCGGCGCTCACCGGGTGGCTGCCCGTGGAGTCGCTGCTCCGCCCCGAGATGTACCGCGTGCTCGACCTGTGCCTGGAATGCAAGGGGTGCAAGGCCGAATGCCCGTCGGGCGTGGATATGGCCCGCGTCAAGGCGGAGTTCCTGTCGCTCTATCAGGCCCGCCATGGGCTCCCGCTTCGTTCGAGGCTGTTCGGGGAGATCGCCCGCCTCCAGCAGGTGCTCTCTCGTCTCGCGCCGATCCACAACCGGCTGCGCCGATTGCCGGCGTTTCGCTGGGCGCAGCAGGCGGTCCTGGGAGTGGATCGCCGCCGAGTCGTCCCGGCCGTGGCGCGACGTCCATTCCGCGATCGGGTCCCCGTTCTGCCGGCGACCGGAGGCCGCGCCGAGCGCGTCCTTCTGTTCGTCGACTCGTTCACCGATCGCAACGAGCCGGAAGTGGGCGAGGCGGCGCAGCACCTCCTCCGGTCGGCAGGGCTGACGGTGGGTCGGGCGGAGGGCCAGGTGTGCTGCGGGCGGCCGATGATCTCGAAGGGCATGCTCGACCGGGCCCGGGCCATGGCGCGCCGGAACATCGATGTGCTGGCGCCGTACGCCGAGGCGGGCGTCCCGATTCTCGGCCTCGAGCCGTCGTGCCTGCTGACGCTGCGCGACGAGTACCTCGAGTTCTTTCCCGGCGACTCGCGGGCGCGAGCCGTGGCGTGCGCCACGCGACTCCTCGAGGAGTTGTTGCTCGAGCCGCACGGCGACGGACCGCCGCTGCAGCGTCTCCGCTTTCGGGCCGGGCCCGCCGTCCTGTTCCACAACCACTGCCACGCTCGGGCGCTCGTGGGGAGCATGCTGCTGGGTGCGGCGCTCGGCGTCGCCGGCGAGGCGCGTGAGACGTCGGCGGGGTGCTGCGGCATGGCCGGCTCCTTCGGTTACGAGGCCGAGCATTACGATCTCTCGATGCGTGTCGGGGAGATGCGATTGTTCCCCGAGGTGCGGCAGGCGGCAGCAAGCGGCCTGACGATCGTCGCGCCCGGGATGTCCTGCCGGACTCAGATTCGGGATGGCACGGGGTCGGAGGCGCTCCATCCGGCCGTGCTGCTGGCCGAGCGCCTCGAGGCGAGCGAGTGACGGTTGCAAGTGGCATCGAGCGGACGCGGTCCCCCGGGGACGGGGCAAGGGCCTTCGCACGCTTCGCGTGGGCGGTGCTCGGCGTGACCCTGGCCGTCGTCCTGTGGGGCGCGGTCGTCCGTGCCACTGGCTCGGGCGCGGGCTGCGGCAGCCACTGGCCCCTGTGCAACGGGGCAGTTCTTCCGCAGGACCCTTCGCAGGCGACGATCATCGAGTTCGTCCACCGAGTCGGAAGCGGCGCGGCCCTCGTCCTGGTGGCGGCGCTGTGGTTTCGGGCGCGGCGACGGTTTCCTGGCGGTGTGGTGCGGCGCTGGGCCAACGCGGCGCTGGTGCTGATCCTGGTCGAGGCGGGGGTCGGCGCGGGCCTGGTGCTGATGGAGTGGGTCGGCCAAGACGCGTCGGCCGCCAGGGCGATCGCCATCGCCCTGCATCTGGCCGTGACGTACGCGCTGCTGGCCAGCCTGACGCTCGTCGGCTGGCATGCCCCGGGCCGCGAAGGGGTCGCGCCGGGGATCGGCCGCGGGGCAACGGCGGCGTGGGTCGGGGGGCTGATCGTGATCGGGATGACCGGTGCCGTGACCGCGCTCGGGGACACGCTGTTCCCGGCGGCTACGCTGGCGCAGGGAGGGGCGAGCGACTTCGCCGCCGGCTCGCACTTCCTGGTGCGGCTGCGAGTGATTCACCCGGTGCTGGCCGGCGGCGTGGGGGCGGCGCTATTCGTCTGGGCCGGGCGCAGGGCGGCTACGGTCGAAGGGTCGTCGGCGCGACGGTTGTCGTGGCTAAGACGGCTCGTCGCGCTCCAACTGCTGGCAGGCGCGATCAACGTCGTCCTGCTGGCGCCGGTGTGGTTGCAGATCGTGCACCTGCTGCTTGCCGACCTGATCTGGATCGTCCTCGTCGTGTGTCTGGCCGAGGCGGCGGGGGTCGCGACCACAAACAACGGGCTCGCCCGAGGCGGGCGGCCGCCGGCGACGCTGGGCACCTGACCGAGTCCCGGCCGCCGGCGGAAGGGGTCCGACGCGCTCCTGGCGCTCCCTCGGCGGGCTGCTACGGTCGCGTTCCAGTGACCCCTGAACAACTTGTTCCGCTTGCTGCAAGGGCGAGGCGGGACCCGTGGCGATTCATCCGTGAACTCCGGGAACGCGCGACCCGGCGGGCGCCTCGGGGTCGGACGAGTCGAAGATCTCGTGGTAGCCGCGATCGAGCTCGTCGTCCGACAGGTGGGCGTAGCGTTGCGTCACCGAGATGTTACGGTGGCGGGCGAGTTCCTGGGCGAGCTTCAAGTTGCCCCCCGAGCCCCGAAGGACGGCCGTCACGAAGTAGTGGCGGAAGGAGTGTGGCGTGATCGTGCCGACCGCCTCCGGCCCGAGCGCCGCCGCCACCGCCTGGTGGACGATGGCGCGGCCGGTGACGGTCGAGATCGGGCGGACGCGCTTGCCGGCGCCGCGGTCGTGCCGGGCGAAGAGCGGCAGGGCCGAAAGGGCGCGGCCGGCCTGACCGTCGAGCGCGGCCCGGGCGCGCAAGTAGTCCCGCAGGGCGCGCAGCGATCGACGGGAGAAGCGGACGACGGCCTGGCGGTTTCCCTTGCCGATGAGGAGGGCGTGCGCTTCGTCCCAATCGACGTCGCCGCGCCGCAGCCGGCACGCCTCGTGGACGCGCAGGCCGGTGTCGGCCAGCGTCAGCAGGAAGGCGCGGTCGCGCAGGCGGCGGAGCCTATCGGCCGGGTCGGCGGACGGAGGAATGCGCGCGGCGTGAGCCAGCACGTCTTCGATGGCGGTTCGCGGGAATTGTGGGAGACGCTGACCGGGGCGGCGGGCGCGCTGGCGGATCAGCGAGTGGAGGCGCGCCAGGTTGACCTCGGCCAGGCGTTCGGCCGCCAGGTACTCGAACCAGCCGCTGGCAGCGGTGAGGTAGAGCCGTTCGGTAGCCGGGGACCGGGCCTTGAGACCGCCGGCGAAGCGGGCGATCCAGTCTTCGGCGGCCTCGGAGGCGGGGTGCCGGGCGGGTTCGATGCCGGCCTTCCGCAGGGTTCGCTGGAACGCCCGGAGGCCCTGACGGTAGGTCCGTGCGGTGTTGGGGCTGCGCGACAGGGAAACCGTCTCGAGGTAAGCGTCGATGCTCTGTGCGACGGTCGGCGGAGACTGGCTCATGGCGGTACTTCCCCTGGAAACCGGTCTGGGGTTCACGCTCGAAACGTGCTTGCCTTAATCATACTTATCGCAAGCATACCACGCTTCCCTCTCCACCGCGTCGCACGGGCTTGTTGGAGGCTGTGCGACCGCAGATACGAGTCTCCGTGCCTGGGAAAGTATGGTCCCCGGGGCGCGCCGAAAACCGCGGCGGCTGCCCTACCCTGTCGGGACCTGGTGCGAGGACTTGGCGGCGCCGCCCATGACGCGCTGGATGTCGCCGCGTGCCCAGCAACGGGCGAAGGCCTGCACCATCTGGGGGTCGAACTGGGTGCCGGCTGCGTCCAGAATCGTCTCGTAGGTGGTACTAGGATGGATCGCCGGGCGGTAGGGCCGGTCGGTCGTCATGGCGTCGAACGTGTCGACGATCGAGAGCAGGCGCGCCTCTTCGGGGATCTCCTCGCCCGAGAGTCCAGCGGGATAGCCTTTGCCATCCCAACGCTCGTGATGGTACAGGACCACCGGGACGGCCGGCGCCAGGTAAGGGATGTTGGCGATCATGCGGCGGCCGACTTCCGGATGGCGCCGCATCTCGGCCCATTCCTCATCGGTCAGCGGGCCGCGCTTGGAGAGGATCGAGTCGGGAACGGCGATCTTGCCGATGTCGTGAAGGATGGCCCCGAACTCGAGGCCGTTCCGTCGCGCCTCGTCCCACCCCAGGTCGACGGCGAGCGCCTGCGCGTAGCCGTTCACCCGCTCGACATGGTCGGCGGTCGAGCTGTCGCGCGCCTCGATGGCGTTGGCCAGCGCCCGCAGACTGGCCTTGTAGGCCGTCTGGAGCTGGATCAGCATCAGCTCGTGCGAGCGCTGCAGCCGCGCCGACACCGCCGCCAGGAGTTCCTGGCTGGTGATCGGCTTGGTGATGTAGTCGTCGGCGCCGAGCGATTTTCCGGCGAAGATGTCCTCGCGCGTCCCGCGCGCCGTCAGGAAGATGAACGGAATGGCGGCAGCGCGCGGGTCCTTGCGGACCGTCTCGAACAGCTCGATCCCATCCATGACCGGCATTGAGATGTCGGAGAGGATCAACGCCGGCACCTCGGCCTCCAACGCCTGGAGCGCCGATCGACCGTCGGAGGCGGTGATCACGGCGTAGCCGGCGCTCTCGAGGATGTCGCGCAGGGCGACCATCATTGCCGGGTCGTCTTCGACGACCAGGACCTTCGACTTCTCCTCGCGCAGGGTCGGATCGGTCACGAGTATGCCCCCTCGGCCGGCCAGGCTACTCCATTATTCCGCGGCCAGGCCAAGGCCGCAAGTCCCGCGCGGTGCTACGTCGGCCCGCCGGCGTGTCGCTGACGGCGTTCGGCAGCAACGGTTCCGGCAGACGTTCGAGCGCGATGCCCTTGCGCGCCGGGAGGTGGACGCCGCACCTGTCCGGCTAGGTCGTCACGGTGGCCCCTGTCGCTTCTCGAGCCAGGCATTCCAGGCGCCTTTCCAGGGCTCTCCCGTCGACCGGCGGGCTTTCAGGCGGTGGCCCGCGAGAATCCCGGCAAGTTCCGTGGCGCAGGCCTGGGCTTCGTCGAGGTCGCCGCCACAAAGATTGGATTCGAGTCGGCGGAGCATGTCCGCGGTCCACGACCATTCCGCACGGAAGCGGTCGGCCTTGACCCAGTACGAGCGGCGCTCCCAGGCCGTGGCGGTCTCTTCGATCGACGCCTGCAGCTCGCCCAGCGACAGAGCGAGGAAGGCCAGCACATCGCGAGCGGAGGCGTCGGCGCGATGGCCGGCGGGGCCGGCGGACCGCAGGGCCTGGCTCATGGCCTGGAGGAGGCGATGCCGTAGCGCGGCGCCGCTCTGGGGTCGGATGATTCGCGACAACGCGGAACTCCGGTAGGACGACGCGGCATTATAGTGCGGACGCCGTGCTACAATGCCCGACCGTCGTACCTCCCTCGATATCGTCGTATGCGTTCGGCGGTCCCCCGCCAAGCGAGAGCCTGTGAAAGACATCGGCGTGAAGGTCGTCGCCACCAATCGCCAGGCGGCGCGGGACTACTTCCTGAGCGATCCGCACGAAGCCGGGCTGGCCCTGCAGGGCAGCGAGATCAAATCGGTGCGCGCCGGGCAGGTCAGCCTGAAGGAGGCGTATGTGCGGATCGAAGGTCGCCAGGCATGGCTCATCGATGCCCACATCGCCCCCTACCAGCCGGCAGCCGGCATGAACCACGAACCGCGCCGTCCGCGAAGGCTCCTGCTGCACCGACGCGAGTTGCTGCGTCTGGAGCAGGCGACGCGGCAGAAGGGCCTGACCCTCGTGCCGACCCGGCTGTACCTGCGACGCGGGCGGGCGAAGCTCGAGTTCGCCATCGGGCGCGGCAAGCGAAAGTACGACAAGCGTCAGGCGTTGGCGGAGCGGGAGGCGCGCCGCTCGATGCAGCGCGCCCTCGGGCGGGGAGGCCGGTGAGTCGCGCCGGCCGCGTGACGCCCGGAGGATGACGACTCAATGGCCGAGGGTCGTGCGTCGCGACCGCTATCGATCGCCGGCATCAATCGTCTGCCGCAGGACGAGAAGGAGTCGATCTATGGCGGGCTGATCCCGCGCGAGCTGCTCGAGCGCTTCGGCATCGGCCCCGACCTGCGCGATGCCGCAGGGCGACGCTTGGCCGAATTCCGCTGCGAGCCGGGGGCGACGGACGTCGTCGTTGCCCTGCGTCACGAGGTGGAGGCGGAAGACCCGGTGCTGTACGCTCACGTGACCGACACGGTCAGCGGGCAGATTCACGTCCTGCTGTTCATCGTGAACGATCCGACGGCCCCGCGCTTCGACGTCGACCGGATGCCCGACGGCCGGCCGACCCACTTCGGCGTGCTGCGGCGAAACCTCGCGGCGGAGGAGGCCGCCATGCGCGCCGGGCTGGCGCCGGGTCAGGTACGGCGGGGCCTGCGCCTGCTGACGCCGGCCATCGCCGCGTTCGAAGGTTTGGTGGCGCGCCTCGGACACACGCTGTACTTCGTCGAGCCGCTCTTCTATCACAACGCCGTGCTCTTCGAGCGCTACGGATTCGGCTATCAGCGAGGCCGACGGATGATGGAAGGAATCCATGCCGGGTTCCAGCCCGGCGGCGGCCTGGCGCTCCAACTGGACGGTTCCACTCCGTTCCGCCCTCCTGGGGCCGGCGAAACGATTCGAGGCCGGAGCTGGGCCATCCACGACGGGATTCTGGGGTATGCGTTCGAGGGCGTCACGATGTTCAAACACGTCGGAAGGAGCCTCACCGTTTCGACCTTTCCCGATGGGGTCTGGTAGAGATCCGGCCGGTATGCGCGTAGCCTCCTGCGACTTAGGGGTTGGGTGGTGGGAGCGCTGAGCGGCTCATGTTGGCTATGCGCATTGTCCTGGGCGCACTTGGGGTATACTCTGTCCTAGGGGATGAACGGTCTCGACGGAGGTGGATGCCGGCGGACTGCAAGCCGAGAGGCGCCGAGCTCGCTAAATCAGCGCACCAGCAAAGTGCCAACCGCACTAGCTACGCGGCTCTTCCGCTCGCGGCCTAAAGCCTAGGGCGAACGAGCCTGCCCCTCCCAAGGGGCGCGCCCGGCCTGCCACCCTGGCGGGCTAGGCCTGGGCGCTGACAAACGCCGGGGGGCTCCGCCCACCGCCGCGATGGGCGGCTGAGAAGGGCTCTCGGGCCCAAGTGGCTGGCGCGATCGAGACCGTGTCGGCCGCGGTCCGATCGGGCGAGATCAAACGGCCGACTACGCTTGTAGAAGTCCGTCGACTGAGACTTTCGGACGCGGGTTCGATTCCCGCCATCTCCACTGCGAGAAGCCAGGCGCGCGGCCTGGCTTCTCGATTCGTCGGGCCGCGTCCGTGGCGCTAGAAGGAGCCGACCTTCAGACGGAAGGGTTGTTCAGGCGGAATCCGTGCCCGCGCACCGTGACAATGTAGGCATGATCGGGGTCGACCTCGGCCAGCCGATCGCGCAGCCGGCGGACGAGCGCATCCACCGCCTGCTCCGACACCCCCGCCCCCGAGGCATCCGGCCATACTTGCGCCACGATCTCTTCGCGCGGGACGACGCGCGACGGCTGCCGGTAAAGCGCCTCCAGCAGACGATACTGCGGCGCAGAAAGCGGCGGGATGACCTCCCGCTCGGCGACCCACACCTGGTGGCTGCGGGGGTCCATTCGCAGACGGCCGACCCGACCGAACCGCGGACCTTCCATCGGCAGCGTGGCGTCGTGCGCCACGAACATCAGCTCCAGGCCGAAGGCGATCTGAACCACGTCGCCGTCCTGCAATACGGTCGGGGCCTCGATCCGCACACCATTGACGTGCGTCCCGTTCTTGCTCCCCAGATCTTCGACCACGATCCCCTCCGGGGCCCGCCGGATGCGCGCGTGCTGGCGCGAGATCTGGCGATCGGGGACGACGATGTCGCACTCGGCGCCCCGGCCGATGAGCAGCCGCTCCGAGCGCAGCACCCACCGCTCGCCTTGCAGCGGACCCGACTGCGCGATCAGATACGGCGTCTCGGCGGAGGCGTTCTCGAGCAGGGTCATCGGATCCCGGTCACCGGCGGAGGAAAGTATAATCACCTCGCACTCTTCCGTCGGGCCTGCCTGCGGGCCGTCCGACACGCCCATGGCACCGACTCTCACGCCCGGCATCACGCTGCGCGATCGCTACGTCATCGGCTCGGTCATCGGCCGCGGCGGCATGGGCGCCATCTACCAGGCGCAGGACGGACGCCTGCCCGGCCGGGTGTGCGCCGTCAAGGAAGTCGAGTACGACCCCGAACTGCCCGACCGGCTGCGCCACGAGGGGCGCGAGCAGTTTTACCGCGAGGCCTCGGTGCTGGCCTCGCTCGACCACCCGAATCTACCCAAGGTCTCCGACTTCTTCAGTGAAGGCGGCCGCGACTACCTGGTGATGGATTTCGTGCCCGGCCAGGACCTCAAGTCGCTGATGGACGAAGCCCGCCGCGCCGGCCGCTTCCTCGACCAGAGCCTGGTCGTCGATTGGGCGCTGCAACTGCTCGACGCCCTCGATTACATGCATCACCAGGATCCGCCGGTCATTCATCGCGACATCAAGCCCGGCAACATCAAGCGCACCCCGTCGGGCCTGGTGAAGCTGGTCGATTTTGGGTTGGTCAAGCAGATGCTCCCGGACGAAATGACGGTGACGGTCATCCAGGGGCGAGGCACCGCCCTCTACACCCCCCTCGAGCAGTATGGCGGCGATACGGGGCACACCGAGCCGCGCAGCGACCTGTACTCGCTCGGCGCCACGCTGTATCACCTCCTGACGAATCAGCCGCCGCCCGAAGCCAAGGAACGCTTCCTGCGTCCGGATTCGCTGCGCCCGCCTCGTCACTTCAACCCCGGGATCGACGTCGAGGTCGAACGCGCCTTGCTGTGGGCGCTGGGACTCCACCCCGACGAACGCCCGCCGGACGCGGCGTCCCTCCGCCAGGCGCTGCTGGCCGCGCCATCTTCCGTGCCGATCGCCATGACACCGGCTCGCACCTGGCACTGGCTGATCGCCGGGCTCACGCCTCTCGACCGGGCCCTGGCCGCCGGGCTCGGCGGCGCACTGCTCCTGGCGGTGCTGGCTTCGCTATCCTAGCCGTTTCCAGCCCCGTTTCCACCACTCGACGGCCACCACCGCCCCCACCGCCCCTCCGACGGCACAGAACAGCGCCAGCGCCAGGTACGGGTTGGCCAGCCGCAACGACTCCGTCCCGGGCAGGCCGAGCGCCAGATAGTCGTATCCCAGCAGTGCGCCGGTGGCGCCGATCACGCCGGTACGTGCCGCGTCGCGCGGGTTCGCTCCGCGTCGAAGCGTCCGCAAGGCCACGCCTCCCCCACCCGCTCCAGCCAGCAACACACCCAGCAGGAAGGCACCTGGCGGCAGGCCGCCGGCCGTCGCCCCGCCTGGACCATCCCCCAACGGACCATCGGGCTCTCCCGTCGGCGCGGCGGTCTCGGTGATCGAGGGCGTCGGGCTCGGCATGACCGTCGGCGCGATGACGGTGGCGAACGCCGGCACGCCCTGCTCGACGTCCAACTGCACGATGTCCGAAACCCGGGCGGGGTCGCTGGTGACGCGAAAGGAAAGCAGACCGGTCCGATCCAGCCTCACTGACGATTGGGCCACGCCTTCGACCGTCGTCGACTGCAGCAGGGAGGCAAGCGACTCCCCCGGATACGTGATGTGGAAATCGACCGGGGTTCCATCCGGGACGGGTCGGCCATTGCGATCGAGGATCGGTCCCGCCACCAGGAAGACCGTGTCGCCGACGTTGAATCCGGCCTGGGGGGTCGGGCCGGCCTCTTCGCCAGCGGTCGGACGAACCTGGAGCGGGATGCGCTGGTCCGGGTCGGGGCTCAGGACTTCCAGCAGGTCATAGCCCACTCCGGCGACGCTGACGGGGGGGTGCCCTCCCGGCGACAGCTCCTGATACAGGAGCCGCGCCGCGGCATCGACGAACGACGGGCCGAGTGCGAAGAGCGCGTAGAACAGGTCGATCTTGCTCAGATCGGTGGCATCGAGCTCGTACGGGACGTCGAAGGCGAAGACCACGACCGTCTTGCCCTGGAGGCGCTCGGGGTGACGGTCGAGCACCAGGCGAAGCGCGTCGGTGCCGAAGCGGTCATCCGCCCCGGAGAGCATGTTGACGATGACCCAGCTTGCCTGGTCGAGCGCCTGGTCGACCGCCTCGGGCTCGGCGAGCGCCAGCGTTGGATCGGCCGGCGGCCGCTCTCCCAGCCAGTAGGCCAGGTCGGCCAGGCTGAACGAGTGCAGGTCCCAGGCCCTCGCCTGTCCACCGGCACGCGCCCCGTACAGATCGTTGACCTTCTCCGCGAGCGCCGTCACCGGGATGGCCTGCGCCGCCGCACAACCGGAGCACTGCCGGACGGGGAGCACGTCGGTGAACACCACGATCCGCTGGCGGGCGCTCGGCACGAGGCCGAGGAGCTCCCCGCTCAGAGCGCCCGGCGGGCTGATGCGCGTGGCGGCAGCGCGCGCCACGCGAAACGCGAGCGCGCCGGAAGGCCGGATCGATTCCGAGCCCGTGCGCCGCGACGTCGACAGCGGATCGAAAGCACCTCGGTACAGGCGCAGCTTGAGGCGCAGCACGCGCAGCGCCGCGGCGTCGACCTGTTCGGCGAACAGCGTGTCGTCCCGATAGCGATTGGAGAACGCCTCGACCGTCTTGCGGATGGTCGCCGCCGGCTCGGCGTCATCGCTCGAAACGAAGTCGTCGAGCAGCAACAGGTCGGATCCCGCCTGGAACGCCTCGCGCGCCACAAGCGGACCATTGAACGTCCGCTCCGACGGGTCGTAGAAGCGGCGCACGGCGCGCGAGCCGAGCGAGTCCGAGACGATCAGTCCGCCGGCCGCCCGCCACGCCGGCAGCGTGTCCAGCCCCAGGATCTGCTCTACCGCCGCGCGGTCGAGGCTGACGGGCCGCGTCGTCTGGCGGATGCTCCCCTGCAGACCCTGATAGCGCAGGTGGGAAAGCAGAAGACCGTCGACGGTCGATCCGTCCGTGCCGGGAACGCCGGAGGTGACGGCGACGAACGGCGCCAGGTCCACCAGGCGCAGGCCCTCCAGCGACTTCCGTACCGTCGCCACTTCTTCCGACGGCGAGCGGTCACTGCTGCCTGTCCCGGGGAAGTGCTTGGCGACGACCGCCGCTCCGCCGTCGCTGCCCGCGTGCAGGCCGGCGACGTACGCCTGCCCCATCCGGCTGACCCAGAACGGGTCCCCTCCGAACCCCTCGGTGCCCAGGTCTCCGGGGCTCCGCTGCGATGTCTCGTCGAGGACGTCGAGCGACGGGCCGAGGAACAGGTTGAAGCCCAGGGCGGCGAGCTCGCGCCCGACCTGCTCGCCCACGTCACGCGCCAACGACGGATCCCAGGTCGCGCCGAGAGCCATCGCAGTCACCGGCTCGCTCAGCCCTTCCAGGATTTCCGGGTAGGGCGACCCTTCGCGATTGAGCGAGATGCCGACGAACAACGGCACGTAGACGCCTCCGGACGGCTCGTCCGGGGGTTGCGGGGTTACGAAAGCCTCCAGTTGCTGGAGGCGGGCCGCTTGCAGCGAGTCGATCAACGCCTCGGCATCGGCTAGCGTCGTTGGCGCGGCGGTGAAGTTGTCGTTGGCCGCACGCAAGACGACGCCGGATACGTAGCCGCGACGAATCAGGTCGAGGACGGCCTGCGACGGACGGGGGCCGTCGAACCCGATCAGGAACAGTTGCCCGACCCGCTCCTCGGGCGTCATCGCCGCCAACAGTTCATCCGCCAGATCGCGCGGCGGGGCAGCCGGCGGCACGAGGGAACCGCCAAGCAGCCCCACCGTCAGGAGGGCGCGGACCAGGGCCGATCGGATCATCAGCAGCAGTATACCGCCCGCCTCGCGGTGGGGCTCACGCCGGGCTGGCCGACTCGCCCGCCCCTCGAATCCGCTCCAACAGGTCGGGCGAGGCATTCCCCCCGCTGAGCAGCGCCAGGCGCGTCGGCGCCCGGCTGCGTCGTCCGGCGGCGACCGACACCGCGGCCGCCGGCTCGATCAACATCCCAGTCGCATCGTAGACGTCGACGATCGCGTCGGCGATCTCGGCCTCGCTGACGAGCAAGACATCATCCGCCACGCGGCGCACGATCTCCCACGTGATCGACCGGCTCTCGACCGCGCCCGCCAGCCCGTCGGCCAGCGTCGGCGATTCGACGACCGTCGACGGGTCCTGACCGCGGAAGTACCGCTCGAAGTACGGCACGTTCTCGGGCTGGACGTCGAACAAGCGCGCCCGGACGCCTGCCGCCCGCAGGCCGAGCCCGACCCCGGACAGAAGCCCGCCGCCACTGACCGGCACGTACACTTCGACCGTTTCCTCGCGCCCGACCGGCCACTGGGCTCCCAGCTCCAGCCCCAGGGTTCCCTGGCCGGCGATGACCTGGGGATCGTTATAGGGGGAGATCCAGACGGCCCCCGACTCTTCGGCCAGCGCCATCGCCTCCGCTTCGGCAACCGCGAAGTCTCCGTCGGCGAGGCGCACATCGGCGCCGAGTCTCTCGAGCGCCCGGCGCTTGCTGGACACGACGTGTTGCGGCACGACCACGGTCGCCTTCGCCCCAGCAACCTTCGCCGCCAGGGCGACGCCGATCCCGTGATTCCCGGCCGACGCCGCCACCAGACCGAGCCGGAGCTCATCCGGCGACAACCCGAGGACCTTGTTGAGCGCGCCGCGCAACTTGAACGAACCCGTCATCTGCTGGTTCTCGCACTTCAGCCACAGTCTTCCGCGCGGCCATGCGACCAGCGGGGTGCGAAGCACGTGGGACCGGATGCGCCGCTCCGCGGCGACGATGTCGATGCCGGCGAGGTCGCTCATCGGCCGTCCCGCACGCGCCGCGCTACATCGGGCACATCGGTGATCAGGCCATCGACGCCCCAGGCCCACAGACGCCGCATCTGGCCCTCGTCCAGCACGGTGTAGACGTGAACGCGTCGCCCCCGCCGGTGCCAGGCTTCGATCCGCTGGGCCGTGACGCGTGTCACGTGCGGATGCACGGCGTCGACCGGCACGCGGCGTCGGAGCCAGTCGCGGTAGGTCAGCGCCGTGGGTCCGAACAAGTGCCCGCGGGCGATGTCCGGGGCGTGCTGCCGCGCCGCCGCCAGGGCGGCCGAGTCGAACGACGAGAGGAGGACGCGCCGCTCCATGCCGAATCGACACACGACATCGACCACGCGTTGGGCAAGCCGTCGCCCGTCGCCCCAGTAGTCCGAAAGCTCGACGTTGACCAGCAGCCGACGGCCGACGGTTTCGAAGACCGCTTCCAGGGTAGGGATCCCGACGCCACGGAAGGCAGGGCCCTTCCACGACCCGGCGTCGAGCTGTGCCAGCCGAGTCACGTCGAGGGCGCCCGGGGTGCCTTCGACGCCGGTCGTCCGGCGCAGCGTCCGATCGTGGAAGGCGACGACGTGGCCGTCGCGCGTCAGCTTGGCGTCGAGCTCGACGGCGTCGGCGCCCAGGGCGGCCGCCTGCTCGAACGCCGGGAGCGTGTTCTCGGGGGCGTACGCGGAAGCCCCGCGGTGAGCGATCACCAGCGGGGCGGCGCCCAACCACTCGGAGCGAAGAGCCATCGCCTAGAGACGTTCGGCGAGGCGCAGGTCGTACCGGTGCACCTTCGCCTCCTCTCGGCGACCGGCGCGCCGCGGGACGCCGGCTACAGCTCGACGAAATACGCCTCCGCCGCGCGGTCGAGCAGATCCCTGTTCATCTCCGGCTCGACGTTTAGGTAGCGCGAGATGTCGAGCAGCTGGTCGCAGATGTCGCGCGGGTGGGAGGCGCGCAGCTTGCGATTGCGCTTGATGTACCACTCCTGCAGCAGGTAGGCCAGGCCTTTGTCGGAGTACGTGATGCCCTTGGCTTCGGCGACGCGCTTGAAGATCATCCGGTACTCTTCGTAGGACGGGTCGCCGATCTCCACCTTGTGGCGCAGCCGGCGCAGGAAGGCCTCGTCGACGAGGTCGCGCGGCGGCAGGTTGGTCGAGAAGACGACCATCACGTCGAACGGCACCTCGACCTTGCGTCCGGTGTGGAGTGTCAGGAAGTCGATGCGGTTCTCCAGCGGCACGATCCACCGGTTGAGCAGATCGCGCGGGCGCACCTGCTGCCGGCCGAAGTCGTCGATCAAAAACACGCCTCCGTTGGCCTTCATCTGGAACGGCGCCTCGTAGAACTTATTGACGTCGTCGAAAACCAGGTCGAGCCCGGCCATCGTCAGCTCGCCGCCGACGACGATGAACGGGCGCCGCACCTTGACCCATCGGGCGTCGGTCTTCGCCCCGCCTCTCAGGGCACCGCCGCTGCCGCCCCCGGTGTCCTCTTCCGGCGTCAGCACGTGGTTCACGCTGTCGTACAGCTTGACGACCTGCCCGTCGATGTCGAGCGAGTACGGGATGTACATGTCCTCCTGGAGGATCATCCCGCCGATCGCCCGAGCGATGGACGTCTTGCCGTTCCCCGGCGGCCCGTAGAAGAAGATCGACGTACCAGAGTTCACCGCCGGACCGATGCGGTTGAAGGTGCGCTCCGAGAGCACCAGGTCCGCCAACGCCTGGCGCATCACACGCGGGTGGACCGTCGGGCGTCCTCGGCTCTGCCGGCGGATCGACTCGTTGTAGACCTCGATCGGGACGGGCGCCGGCCCGGCGTACTGGCTGCGCTCGAGCGCCTCCCGCGCGCGGGCGATCCCGGCGCCGGTGATGGCGTACTGGTACGAGCCCTCGCCGAAGCCCACCTGGGTCTTGACCTCGACGAATTTCTCGCGCTTGAGCGATTCCAGGATGCCGTCGACGAGCCCGGCGAACGGCAAGGCCATGGCTTCGGCCACGTTGAAGCCCGTCAGATAGCCGCGGAAGTACAGGATCTTTAGCGCCAGGTCCTGCAGCCACAGCGCCGACAGGCCAGTGTCTTCGACGCGACTGATGGGCGGCGGGACGAAGCGCAGGCTCGAGGTCGTCGGCTCGGAGCCGTCGAGGGCCGATGGTCGGATCCCGGTTCGAGGCAAAGACATCGAGGCGACCTCGCTGTGCCAGCGGCAAGCGGGCGCATTATAGTCGAGGGCGCGCGCCGGGGCAATCGGGACGTCGGTCCCGCCCGGCGTCGCGTGTAGAATCCCCCGCCATGCAGCTCAGCGTCGTCATGCCCGTCTACAACGAACGCGCCACGATCGCCGAGATCGTGAATCGGGTCCTGGCGACCGGCCTGGTGGACGAGGTGATCGTCGTCGACGACGGATCCACCGACGGCACGCGCGACCACCTGGCGCAGTTGGCCTCCGGCCATCCGTCGCTGCGCCTGCTCCTGCAGCCGCGCAACCAGGGCAAGGGCGCCGCCGTCCGCAGTGGCATCGCCGCCGCCCGCGGCGACCTGGTCCTGATCCAGGACGCTGACCTCGAATACGACCCACGCGAGTACCCGGCGCTCCTGGCCCCGATCCTGGAAGGTCAGGCCGACGTCGTCTACGGCTCGCGCTTCCTCGGCGCGCCCCGACGCACGACCATGTTCTGGCACATGGTGGCCAACAAGCTGCTGACCCTGATGACGAACATCCTCTACAACAGCATCCTGTCCGACATGGAGACCGGCTACAAGTTGTTCCGGCGCGAGTTGATCCAGGCCATCCCGTTGCGCAGTCGGCGCTTCGACTTCGAACCGGAAGTGACGGCCAAACTGCTCAAGCGTAAGGTGCGGATCTTCGAGGTGCCGATCTCGTTCAATCCGCGCGAGTACTCCGAGGGGAAGAAGATCGGGCTGAAGGACGCGTTCGCCGCCGTCTGGACCTTGCTCAAGTACCGCTTCGTGGACTAGGGGCTGGCGCAGGGGGAACGAGGCTCCCTGCACGGCGGGGCGCTGATCCTGTCGCAGCGCGCCGTATCAGGCGAGAAGAGCGGGCGCGCTGAGCCCGGCCCCGATCCGAGCGCCTTTGCGGTGTTTCAGTCCCCCTGTGGTTTCCTCTGGTGCGGCCGGATCGCCTGCACGTTCCAGCGGATGGTCTCGTAGCCCAGATAACTGTCGCGCTCGACGTGGAAGGCCAGGTCGACCACCTCCCCGGGCACCGGGCGCGCCTCCCCACTGCGAAACGCGATCGCGTCGACCGTCCGTCCGGAATGACGGACGGTCAGCTTGAGGTGGGCCTGGTCGCGCCCGACCGGACGGGCCGCGACGACCTGCATCCCCAGGCAGGCGAAGAGCGGGGACGGGAAGCCGGTGCCCATCGGCTCGAGCCGATCGAGGAATTCCAGCAGCCGGTAATCCACGTCGGACGGCGTCACCGATGCGTCGATCGTGAGCGGCGCCGCCTCGTCCGGGGTCGGGATCGCCTCTCGGGCGACCGCCTCCAGCCGCGCCCGCAATTCCGGGATCATCCTGGCGCGGACCGTGAAGCCGGCCGCCGCGGCGTGACCGCCGAACCGGTCGAGCAGCGAGCCGCACGCCTCGAGCGCCTCGGTGATGTGGAACCCCGGCACGCTGCGCGCCGACCCCCGACCGATGTCGCCGCGGATCGAGACCAACACCGCCGGGCGATTCCACTCCTCGGCCAGCTTGGCCGCCGCCGGGCCGAGGATCCCCTCGCCGTACTCCTCGTCGGCATCGAAGAGAAGCGGCGGCAGATCGGGCAACTCCAGCAGTCGCTGGCGCGCCTTCTCGATGACTTCGCGCGTCCGGTCCTGACGTTCACGATTCGCCCGATCGAGTTCTGCGGCGATCGACCGTGCCTCGCCCTTCGAGGCGGAGCGCAACAGCCGCAGCGCCGGTTCGGGGCTGGCGAGGCGGCCGACGGCGTTGAGGCGCGGCGCGATCAAGAAGCCCACGTCCCGCGCCGTCAGACGCGTCGGTTTCAGCCCGGCCACCTCGACCAGCGCCGCGACCCCTGCCGGAGGCGAGGACCGCAGCCGCTCCAGGCCGCGCGCCACCAGGGTTCGGTTCTCGGCGGTCAGCGGCGCGACGTCGGCGATCGTGCCGACGGCCACCAGCACCAGCGCCTCGCCCTCCATCCACCGGCCCAGCCGTCCACCGACCAGCGCTTGCGCCAGCTTGTACGCCAGGCCCGCCCCGGAGAGCTCCTTGAACGGATACGGATCGCCTTCGCGCTTGGGGTTGATGACGGCCGCCGCCGTCGGCAGGACGTCGCCCGGCTCGTGGTGGTCGGTCACGATCAAATCGAGGCCGTCGGCCGCCGCCGCGGCCGCTTCCTCCAGGGCGCGCACGCCGCAATCGACCGAGACCACCAGGCGGACGCCGTCGCGGCGCAGGCGGCCGAGCGCTTCGCGTTGCAGCCCGTAGCCTTCCTCGAAACGACTGGGAATGAAGGGCCGGACGTCGGCGCCCATGAACTCGAGCGCCGATGTCAGGAGCGTCGTCGCCGTCAAACCGTCGGCGTCGTAGTCGCCGTAGACGGCGATCCGGTCGCCGTCGGCGATCGCCCGGTGGATGCGCCTCGCGGCCGCCCCCATGTCGAGCAGCAGGTGCGGGTCGTGGGTTTCGCCCGCCGCCGGGCTGAGCAACCGACGGACGTCTTCGGCGCCGCGCGCGCCGCGACTCCGCAGCACTGCCCACTCGACCCGGCGCACGCCTTCCGGGGGCGGGTCATCGCCCGCCGGCGGAAGGTGCCACGATCTCGACCGGCGACCCATGCTCAGGCGGAGGACCCCCGGCAACGAAACGGGCCCGCGCGTAGCGGGCCCGGCTTCGAAGGCATGACGCGCCCGAACTTCAGCTCTTGACCATCCCGCTGATGACCGGAACGTTGACCAGCTTGCCTTGGTAGGCCTGGTAGGCCCAGTACAGCATGACGAACCAGAGCAGGATCGGGATGCAGACGCCGACAATGGTGAACGACAGAACGAACCACAGGACGAACTCGACGATCCCCAGGATCAAGGCCTGCATGTTGTGCGCCTTGATGAAGGGGCGTTCCTTCTTCTCCTCCCACAGGAGGAGGATAATCGGCACCAGGGGCGAGAACACGTACGCCAGGGCTGCCCATAGGCGATCATCACTGGTCGATTCCGGCGCGCTCATTGTGGTCATTTAGTCCTCTCCTTCGGACGGGTTCCGAGTTGATTCTACGCCCCCCGGGGCTGGCCGCAAGTGCACCCTTTGTAACCCCGCCGACCAGCCGTCGTTGCTCCCGCCCGGTCGCCCGTGTGCTAGGATGAGGCCGTGCGGGTCGTCTTCCTCGGCACGCCGACCTTCGCCATCCCGTCGTTGCGCCTGCTCGCCCGGTCGTTCGACGTCGTTGGCGTGGTCACCCAGCCCGATCGCCCTGCCGGCCGCGGCCGTCATCGCCGCCCCTCGGCCGTCCGTCACGCGGCAGCCGGGCTGGGGCTGCCCGTTTGCTTGCCGGAGAAGGTGCGCACGCCCGATACCTTCGCTACAATCCACGCCTGGTATCCGGACGTGATCGTCGTGGTCGCCTACGGTCAGATCCTCCCTCCGGCGCTCCTCGAACTCGCTCCTCTGGGCTGCCTGAACCTCCACGCTTCGCTTCTGCCTCGCTGGCGCGGCGCCGCTCCCGTGCAAGCCGCCCTCCTCCACGGAGATGCGGAGACCGGCGTCACGGTCATGCGGATGGACGCCGGGCTCGATACCGGGCCCATCCTCGCGCAGCAGGCCATCCCGATACGTGAGGAACACACCGGCGGGACGCTCGCCGCCGAGCTCTCCCAGGTCGGCGCGGAATTGCTCGTCCAGGTCCTTCCGCGCTACGCTGCGGGGGAACTGACTCCAAGGGCGCAGGACGACAGCCTCGCCACCTTCGCGCCCCGCCTCCAGCGCCGCGACGGCGACCTCGATCCGGCGCACGCCGCGGCGGATCTCGCCCGAAGGATCCGCGCCTTCGACCCGTGGCCAGGCGCCCGGCTCCAATGGGGCGCCGAAGTCATTCGGGTTCTGGCCGCCCGGGCGCTCGACGCCCCGCCGGCCAGGCCCGGCACGATCGTCCAGGCTGACGGCTATCCGGCAATGGCCACTGGCAACGGCCTGCTCGTCCTCCTGCGGCTGCAACGCCCGGGAGGCAGGCCGCTCGACGGCCAGGCCTTCCTCGCCGGCCATCCGCGTTTCGTGGGCTCGGTGCTCAGACGCCCAGACTGATCCCGGTCGCAGGCTTGCGCTCCGACCGAGGAGGGCGCACAATTCGAGCAGACCGTTCCGCCAGGGGAGGATTTCATGCGATTCCGTGAGGAACTGGCCGAACTCATCGGGACCTTCACGCTGGTCTTTATCGGGGCCGGAGCCGGGGCCCTTGCCTCGTCCTCCGGGGCGGGCGTGGTGGGAGTGGCTCTCGCCCACGGCGTGGCGCTCGCCGTCATCATCTACGCGTGGGGCGCGATTTCCGGCGCGCACGTCAATCCTGCCGTGACCTTCGGCCTGGCCGTGGCCAGTCGGTTTCCCTGGTCGCGCGTCTGGCGTTACTGGCTCGCGCAGCTGATCGGCGCCGCTCTGGCCGGCGGCTTGCTTCTGGCTGTCATCGGTCGACAGGGGAACCTCGGCATGACGGTTCCCGCAGCGGGGCTCGCCGTCTGGCAGGCGATGGTCATCGAGGCCGTGCTCACCTTCTTCCTTGTGTCCGCCGTGTTCGGATCGGCCGTCGCCGGCCGGAACGGCAACGCCGCTGGTCTGGCCATCGGACTGGTGCTGGCGATGGACATCCTGATGGGCGGCAGTCTGACCGGCGCATCGATGAACCCGGCGCGAAGTTTCGGGCCGGCCCTCGCCATGATGGACTTCGGCGGCTTCGTCGTCTATCTCGTCGGGCCGCTGGTCGGCGCGGGCGTCGGCGGCCTGCTGTACGATCGGGCGTTCCTGCGTTCGGGTTGACCTCCGCCTTCCATGCCGGGTTACCTCCTCGCGCTGGACCAGGGGACGACCTCGTCACGCAGCATCCTGTTCGACGAGGGCGGCCGAGCCGTGGCCGCGGCGCAGGAGGAGTTTCCTCAGATCTATCCGCGCCCGGGCTGGGTGGAACACGATCCGGAAACGATCTGGACGACTCAGCTGTCGACGGCGCGCCGCGCTCTGGCGGAGGCTGGCGTCCGCGCGTCGGAGGTCGCGGCGATCGGCATCACCAATCAACGTGAGACGACCATCGTCTGGGATCGCGCCACCGGCCGGCCGATCCACAACGCCATCGTCTGGCAGTGTCGCCGGACGGCCGAGCGGTGCGAGGCCCTCAAGCGCGCCGGCCTCGAGGACGACTTCCGTCGTCGCACGGGCCTGGTGTTGGATGCCTACTTCTCCGGCACGAAGATCGCCTGGCTGCTCGAGAACGTCAACGGTGCACGCGCTCTGGCCGACGCCGGGCGGCTGGCCTTCGGCACCGTCGATACCTATCTCGTCTGGCGGCTGACCGGAGGCGAAGTTCATGCCACCGACGTCTCCAACGCCTCGCGCACGCTGCTGCTCAACCTCGAGTCTCTCCGCTGGGACCCCGCGCTCCTGGCTCATCTATCGATTCCCGAATCCCTGCTGCCGAGCCTCGTGCCGTCGAGCGGCATCCTCGGCCATACCACCGCGGACCTCTTCGGCGCGCGCATCCCGATCGCCGGCCTCGCCGGGGATCAGCAGGCGGCGCTTTTCGGCCAGTCCTGCTTCTCACCCGGCATGGCCAAGAACACCTACGGCACCGGCTGTTTCCTGCTTCTCAACACCGGCCCGACGCCCGTCCCATCGACCGCCGGATTGTTGACGACGGCGGCGTGGTCGCTTCCGTCCGGCGCGGCCTACGCGCTCGAGGGAAGCGTCTTCATCGCCGGCGCGGCGGTGCAGTGGCTGCGCGATGGACTCGGTCTGCTGCGCCGGTCGAGCGACATCGAGGCGCTGGCAGCCTCGGTCCCGGACTCGGGCGGGGTGTGGTTCGTGCCGGCGCTCACCGGGCTGGGCGCGCCGTACTGGGATCCGTACGCCCGCGGCACGATCGTCGGCATCACGCGCGGGACGACCGGCGCGCACTTCGCCCGCGCCACCCTCGAAGCGATCGCCTTCCAGACGCGCGACGTGATCGAAGCGATGCTCGTCGACTCGGCACGCCCGTTGGACGCCTTGCGAGTCGACGGCGGCGCGGCCAGCAACGACCTGCTCCTCCAGTTTCAGTCCGACGTTCTGGGCACCGCCGTGCAGCGGCCCGTCCAGCGGGAGACGACCGCCCTCGGCGCGGCGATGCTGGCCGGCTTGGCCACCGGGGTTTGGCGTTCGCTGGACGAGCTCCAAGCCGTGTGGAAGGTCGAGCGCGAATTCGTGCCGCGCATGCCGGCGGCGGAGCGGGACGAGCGCTATGCCGCGTGGAAGCGGGCGGTCGAACGCGCCCGCGGCTGGGCCGGGCCGGCGCCGGCCAGGGTGGCATGAATCTCCAGATCATCCGCACGCGCCATCCGCCGGAGCCGCACGTGGCGCTGCTGCTCGGTCTGCTCCGTGAAGCCGGCGTGCAGACGGACCTCGAGTCGTTGCGCGCCCGGCTGGCGAGCCTCCCGAAGGAGGACCGGTTGCTCATCGGTCTCGACGGCGAGCACGTCGCCGGCTTCGCTCATCTGCGCGTGTCGCAGGACCTGACGACGGGCGACGCGGCGGAAGTCGTCGCCATCCTGGTCGCCAAGGCCTACCGGCGACGAGGCGTCGGTCGTCGGCTGATCGCGGCGGCGGAAACATGGGCGCTCGAATCCGGCCGCTCGCGGCTCGTCCTGCGCACCGATGTCGTCCGTACCGACGCCCATGCGTTCTTCATTGCCCTCGGCTACGAGGAAGCGGCGACCACGCTCGAATTCGTGCGCGACCTCGAGCGGGTCCGCCAGGCGGATCGCCCGACGAGGCCGCCGCGGGAGTAGGCGCATGCGCGGCGCTCTGCCGTCCGGAGTCTGGCCTGCGGCCGAGGGACGAATGGATCTGGATGCGGACCGCCACGCCCACCTCCATCGCACCGACTGACGGCAGACCACTCCCCGCCAACCGCATCGTGACCACCCTCTCCTCCGACCTGCTCGTCATCGGCGCCGGCGCGACCGGTCTGGGCGTCGCGTGGGACGCGACGTTGCGCGGCCTGTCGGTCACGGTCGTCGAGCAGGGCGACCTGGGGCAGGGAACTTCTGGCCGCTACCACGGCCTGTTGCACAGCGGCGCCCGCTACGTCGTCAGCGACCCGGCCTCGGCGGCCGACTGCGCCCGCGAGAACGAAGTCGTCCGCCGGCTCGTGCCGCACGCCGTCGAGCCCACCGGCGGCTACTTCCTGAGCACCGACGACGATCCGCCCGACTACGTCGACCGCTGGCTGGCGGGCTGTCGCGGCGCGGGCGTGGCGGTCGAGGAACTCGATCCGGCGCAGGTCATGCGACAGGAGCCGCTCGTGACACCGCGGCTGGCACGCGCCTTCGCCGTGTCGGACGCCGCGCTCGATTCGTTCGAGCTGTTGCACGCGCTGGCGCGTGGCGTGCGCGCAAGCCGCGGCTCGGTCCTCCTGCGCCACCGGGTGACGGGCCTCGTTCCGCACGGCGGCGGCATGCTGGCGCGCATCGTGTCACTGCGCGACGAGGTGGCCCTCCAGCTCGCTGCGCCCTGGGTCGTCAACGCCGCCGGCCCGTTCGTCGGAGTCGTGGCGGCGATGGCCGGCGTCCACCTTCCGCTGGCCCTCGGCAAGGGGACGATGGTCGCCATGACCTCCCGGCTGACTCAGACGGTGCTCAACCGCTGCAAGCCCCCGCACGACGGCGACATCATCGTGCCCGTCGGCACCGTCTGCGTCCTGGGGACGACCGACGTCCCGGTGCGGGCGCCCACCGACCTGACGATCGAGCCGTGGGAGATCGATCTCCTGATCCGCGAGGGGCAGGCCCTGATCCCGACGCTCCGCCGACACCGGCCACTGAGGGCATGGGCCGGGGTGCGCGCCCTGTACCGCCCGGCCGACGATCGGGCGCCGACCCGCGACCTCCCGCGGGCCCATGTCCTGATCGACCACGCGCCGGAAGGCCTGCCGGGCTTCCTGACCATCCTGGGCGGCAAGCTGACGACATTTCGGAGAATGGCGCAGGACATCGTCGATCGCGTCTCCGAGCGGCCATGCACCACGGCCATCACCCCGCTTCCCGCGGAAGAGCGTCGGTTCTATCGACTGGGCGAGAGCCTGCGGCGCCCGCCACCGACCCAAAGCCGCCCCGAGAGGCTTGTCTGCGAGTGCGAAGGCGTGACTGCCTCGCAGGTCGAGGCGGCCCTTGCCGAGTCGGGGTCCGACGATCTCGATGACCTGCGCCGCGATCTGCGGCTCGGCATGGGGCCCTGCCAGGGCGCGTTCTGCACCTACCGCGCGGCGGCGGCCGTCGCTGCGACGCTTCCCGACGTTCCGCTCGATGGTGGCCTGTCGGCGTTCTTTCGCGAGCGCTGGCGCGGCATCCGCCCGCTGGCCTGGGGACGGGGGTTGCGTCAGGCGGACATCCTGCGCCGCATCCAGATCGAGGCCCTCGGCGCGGATCCGGTCGACGAGGTCGTCCGGTGACCCGATCGGTCATCGTTGTCGGCGCGGGCCTGACCGGCCTGTACGCTTCCATCCTGGCCGCGCGTCGCGGGGCACAGGTGCTGCTCGTCGCCCAGGGCCGCGGTGGGCTGGCCCTTTCACACGGTTGCATCGACGTCTGGCACGACGGCGACGTCCGCTTTTCCTTCCGCAACCTCGACCCCGCTCATCCCCTCGCCGGCCTTGGCATGGCCGTCTTCCAGGCTGCGCTGACCGAATTCCTCGACATCGTTCAGGAAGCCGGTCTCCCGTACGCCGGCGGGCTCGACCGCCCGATGCGCCTGCCCAGAGCGCTCGGCACGATCCGCACGACGGCGGCCGCGCCAGTCACGTTGGCCGCCGGATCCCTCGACGACAAGACGCCGATCCACATGGCCGACCTGCGCGGCTTCCGCGACTTCTCGGCGAATCTCGCCGCCGGCCGTCTTCGCACTCAGGGTGTGCCCATCGGTGGTGTTGTGGAACTGCCCCTTGCGGAGGTTGGTGCTCGAGATGCCTATGCGCATGAGTTGGCGGGCGCCTTCGACGACCCCGGCTACCGCGCCGAAGTGTGCTCGACGTGGAAGCCTTTGCTGCGCGGCGTTCGCCGCCTTGGTCTTCCGGCGGTTCTTGGCACGAGCGACCCGACCCAAGTCGTCGCCGATCTCGAAGCCGGATTGGGCGTGGACATCTTCGAAATCCCGACCCTGCCGCCGAGCCTCCCCGGCCTTCGCCTCGAACGGGCCCTGCGCCATCGCGCCTCATCCATCGGAGTCGACGTGGTCGAGGGCCCGTCGGTGCGCGGCGAGATCGACGGGCGCAGCGCCGGACGGCGCGTCTCGGGCGTCGTCGCCGCTACCGCCGGTGGGCCGCGCGCCTTCCGCGCCGACACCGTTCTCCTGGCGACGGGCGGCCCCGCCCACGCAGGTTGGATGAGCTTCGCCAACGGCGAGGTGCAGGATTCCGTCTTCGGGCTTCCGGTGGACGCCCCCGATGATCGCGAGGCATGGACCTCGCCCGACCCCTTCGAGTCCCAGCCGTATGCGCGCTTCGGGCTTCGACTGGACTCCCGGCGCCATCCTTGCGATCGGCGCGGCCGCCCGTACTTCGAGAACCTGTTCGCCGCCGGAGGACTCCTGGCCGGCGCCGACCGAACGCTCGAAGGCTCGCGCCAGGTCATCGATCTGGCGACGGCCTTCGCCGCAGTCGAGGCCATGCTGAGATGAAAGCATCCCCCGTGGGGTCCGGCCCAATGAGCATCGACGTCCTGGCGCCGCTTTCCGCTGGCGCCTCCGGGCTGGCGTTCTTTGAGAGCGACCTGTGCGTCAAGTGCAACATCTGCACCGCGGCGTGTCCGGTGGCGGGCGTCACCGAGTTGTTCCCCGGGCCGAAGGCCGTCGGGCCTCAGGCGGCGCGGTTCCGCCTGCCGACTCGGCCCGAGCCCGACCCCAGGGTCGCCTGGTGCTCGGGATGCGGGGTGTGCAGCCGGGTCTGCCCGCACGATGTTCCCGTCGCCGAGATGAACGTCATCGCCAAGAGCGAGCTCCCCAGCCGGGGAGTGCGCGCCCTGCGCGATTCGATCCTGGCGCGTCCGCCGGAGGTCGCGCGCTGGCTTCGCCCGATTCGACTCCTCGGCCGCCCGGCCTTTCGTTCGCCTCTCCTCCGCGCCGCGGCCCAACGGGTGGTCGGCATCGCCCGCCGCGCCCCCTTCCCCGTCGTCGCGCCGACGCCGCTGCGACGCTTGCGCCGCGACCGGATTCGCTCCCGACCTCCAGCGCAGCCTCTCCCGGCGCGACACGTCGCGTACTTCCACGGATGCAGCACGAACGACTACGAGCCGTGGCTGGGCCGGACGGCAATCGAGATCCTCGAGCGTTTCGGTGTGGAGGTCTCCCTGCCGCCGCAGCGATGTTGCGGCCTGCCGCTGCTCTCGAATGCCGACTTCGCAGCCGCCCGTCGGCGGGCACGCTCCAACCTAGAGAGCCTCCAGCCCTGGGCCGAACGCGGCATCCCGATCGTCGGCACATCGACCTCGTGTACGCTGGCTCTCAAGCATGAGTACCGCGCCGTTCTCGGGCTGTCGGGCAGCGCCATCGACCAGGTGGCCCACGCCACGCAGGACTTCTTCGAGTACATGGAGCACCTACTCGCCGCCGATGGCCCGCATCCGGCGTTCGGCCCGGTCCCCCTCCGGCTCCTCTACCACGCTCCCTGCCAGCTCCGCTCGCATCGCATCGGGACGCCGGCGGTTCGCGTCCTGCGCCGGATTCCAGGGCTTCAGCTCGAGCTGTCGCTCGCCGAGTGCTGCGGCGTTGCCGGGACCTACGGACTCAAGCGCGAGTTCTACGATGTCGCCGTGCGCGTCGGTGCCGACCTGATGCGCCAGGCACGCGCCTCCGGCGTCGACGGCATCCTGACCGACTCCGAGACCTGCCGCTGGTGGACCGAGACCCACGCCGGACTGTCGTCGCGCCATCCGCTGGAAGTCCTGGCCATGTCGCTCGGCCTGCCGGACCGACGGCCGCGCAGCGGAGAGGGCACATGAGTCGCGGCCGCCTTCCACCGGCGACCCTTCTCTGCAACGGCGTCATCCATCCGCGCGCCGACCGGCCGGCTACCGTCGAGGCCCTCCTCGCGTTCGACGGGAAGGTCATGGCTCTCGGCGTCGAGGCGGAGCTCCGACGGCTGTGGCCGGGAGAGTTGCGCGCGCACGACCTCGGGGGCCGGACCGTGCTCCCCGGGCTGTGCGACGCACACCTGCACCTCGAAAAGTACGCCCGCTCCGTCTCCCAGATCGACTGCGAAACGCCTTCGCGCGCGCTGTGCCTGGAGCGCGTCCGCCAGCGCGCGGCGGGCGCCGCGCCCGGCGAGTGGATCCTGGGCCATGGCTGGAACCAGAACGACTGGGGCGGCCATGGATCGGCCGACGAGCTCGACCGTGTCGCGCCCGACAACCCGGTGTACCTGACCGCCAAGTCGCTCCACGCCGCCTGGGTCAACCGCCGCGCCCTCGAGCGCGCCGGAGTCCACGCCGGCACGCCCGACCCTCCCGGCGGCTCGATCCTGCGGACCGAATCCGGCGATCCTTCCGGCATCCTGCTCGAGGGCGCCATGAGCCTGGTGGCCGAGACCATCCCGGCCCCCTCCCCCGAAGGCGTCGCCGAGGAGATCGTCGTCGCGCAGTCGAGGTTGTGGTCGATGGGGATCACCGCGGTCCACGACTTCGACGGGCCGCGTTGTTTCCGCGCCCTGCAGATCCTGCGGGAGCGCGACGACCTGCGTCTGCGCGTCCTGATGAGCCTTCCGGTCGACCACCTCACGCAGGCGTCGGCCCTCGGCTTGCAGTCCGGTTTCGGCGACGACTGGGTACGCAGCGGCCATGTCAAGATCTTCGCCGATGGGGCTCTGGGGCCCCGCACGGCGGCGATGTTCCAGCCGTACGATGGCGAGCCCGGCAACACCGGCATCAGCCTGATCGACCGGGAGGGCATCCTGGAAGCCGGGATCGCAGCGGCCCTGGCCGGATGGCCGTTGGCGATCCATGCCATTGGGGATCGCGCCAACCACGAAGTCCTGGAGGGCCTGGCTGCCCTCCGGCGCTACGAACAGGAGCACGGTCTTCCGCGCCGACGGCACAGGATCGAACACCTGCAACTCCTGCATCCGGACGACGTCCCGCGCCCGGCCGAGCTCGGTTTGGTCGCGTCGATGCAGCCGATCCACGCCACATCCGACATGCCGATGGCCGAGCGCTACTGGTCGGGGAGGACCCGCTTCGCGTACGCGTGGAACAGCCAGCGGAGGCGAGGCGTGCTGCTGGCCTTCGGCTCGGACGCCCCGGTCGAGTCGCCCCATCCCTTTGCCGGGGTCCACGCCGCCGTCACGCGGCGGCGCGCCGACGGATCTCCTGGACCCGAGGGCTGGATCCCCGAGGAGCGCCTCTCGCTCGAAGATGCCCTCGCCGGTTTCACCATCGGCCCGGCCCGCGCCGCGGGCTGGCAAGACCGGCTGGGACGCCTCGAACCCGGGTTCTTCGCCGACCTGATTGTCCTCGATGCGGACCCGTACAGGATCGGGCCCGACGCGCTGCCTGGCATGCGCCCGGTGGCGACGATGGTCGCCGGTGCCTGGGTCTATCCAGGCACCGAGCCGGAGTTCTGACCCGAAGGCAAGCGCAGCTTCCGCTCGTCCCCGACGCGAAGCGTCAGCCCGATCGCATCCAGATGCTCGAGCAGCGCCAGCGCGTACTTGCGGCTGGTGGCGAAGCGATCACGCACTTCGGCCACGCTCACTACCTCCCCGCGCTCGAGCGACGCCCGCACTTCGTCCACCCACCGCCGGTAAACGTCCGCCTCGAGGGCGACCTCCGGTGAGAGCTCGACGAATTCGCCGCGGCCGGCGAGCAGGTTCCACAGCTCGTCGCCGACGGCCTCCCGGCACTCCCGCACCGACGGCGGCATGGCCGGGGAGGCGGCGAACCGCGTGCGCAGTTCGGCCAGTTTCCGTTCCTCGACCTCGGACAACCTTGGCTCAAAGCCGCGCCGCGCGACGCGCGCACCATCCAGCGTCAGCACGCCATCGTCGACGAGGCCGGCGAACACCCAGTCGGCCTGACGCGCCTCCAGCCCCAATCGTCGGCGCAGATCCTCGCGCGGCATTCCCGGCCGCAAGGGATAGGTGCGATGGAACGCATCCAGAGCCGACCGCGTTCGCTCGGCCGTCGACGCCCACCAGGACGCCGCGACGAAACCGACCTCCCCCGCACCTTCCTCGCCAAGCCGCCGCACGAGCCCGGCGGACTCCAGCCGCGACAGGACCTCCCGCGTCGCTCCGACCTCGATTCCGAGCGCCTCGGCCAGATCGGATATCCGGCGCGGTCCGCCGTCCGCCAGGAGCAGAGCCACACGCTCGTCGCGCGTTCCTCCGCGCATCTGCTCGAGCCGCTGCAGGACCCGGGGGTCGCGTCGGCGATGCGTCCGCTCGGGATGCGGCGCGACGACGACGCCTCCGCCCAGCGTCGCCGACGGCGCCGGTCGGCGCAGAATGAAACGATCCCGCTCGTCGGTCACGATCGGCCGGTCGAGCAGCAGCTGGACCCAGCCCTCCTCGCCGGGTGCGATCACCTCCCGCTCCAGCACGCGTGCGCGGGCCAGCACGTCCACTGTCCCCACATGCAGCTTCAACGACTGGCCATGCTTGACGCCGACCGGGGCCTCCGGCAGGACCCGGACGTGCGCGTCCAGACGCGTTGTGGGACGCAGCGTGTTCGGCGCGCACAGCGTGTCGCCGCGCGCCAGTCGGCCGGCATCCAAACCGCTGAGATTGACCGCAACGCGACTTCCCGGGACGGCTCGCTCGATCGACGTCCGGTGCGTCTGGAGGCCGCGCACGCGGGCACGCATCTCCGCAGGAAGAACGACCGTCTCGTCGCCGATCCCCAGGCCTCCGTCGAGCAACGTCCCGGTGACGACCGTCCCGAACCCAGTCATGACGAACGCCCGGTCGATCGGCAGCCGGGGACGGCCGACGTCACGCGCCGGCGGGGCCTCCCCCAGGAGGCGCGTCAACGCCGCCCGCAGCTCGTCCAGCCCCTGACGCGTTCGGCTTGAAACCCGGACGATCTGGGCCTGACGCAGCCGGGTCGGCGCCAGCAGCCGGCGCACTTCCTCCTCGACGAGGTCCGGCCACTCGGCCTCCTCGACGACGTCGATCTTGGTCAGCGCGATCACGGCCCGGGGCACTTCGAGCAGATCGAGGATCGCCACATGCTCGCGGGTCTGCGGCATCACCCCCTCGTCCGCCGCGACGACGACGATCGCCGCCGCCAGTCCCCCCACCCCGGCCAGCATGTTGTCGATGAAATCACGGTGACCGGGGACGTCTACGAAGCCGACCTCGGTGCCGTCGGACAGCGTCGTCCAGGCGAAGCCGAGGTCGATGGTCATCTCCCGCTCGCGCTCCTCGCGCAGGCGATCGGGATGGGTCCCGGTGAGGGCTTCGACCAGCGCCGACTTGCCGTGATCGACGTGCCCGGCGGTACCAACGACCCGAATCATGCCCTGCGGCGAGCGGAGAGACGGTGCTCGGGTCTCACCGGACGCGCGACGGCCGCCGCTCCGCCTCGCCGGCCCACTCGCGCAGCATTGCCAACAACTCGGTCAGCCGCCGCTGCGTGGCGTCTTCCAGACCGATGGCCCCCTCCAGCGCCTGCAGCGCCGCGTCTTCGAGCCGCCTCGTCTCCTCCGCCAGACGCTGGTGAAGCCGGCTGTGCTCCTGCAGCTGCTCCTCGTGCGTCAACTTGAACGAGCTCCAGCGGCGCTGGTCCTCCGCTAGAAAGCCCGACCATTCCTGCTTCTGCCGATCCTCGGCCAGCCGGTGAAGCTCGCCGACTTCGGCGATCCTCCGCTCCAGGCGCTCGATCGTCTTGGCCAGGTCCGACTGGAGCTGGCGCATCGCCCGGTGCGTCTCCTCGAACGCCCGCACCCGCTCGTCGATCTCCCCGGCGCGCTTTTCGAAGGCTTCGAAACGGCGGGCGTACTCGCCCCACACCCGCTCCATGTCGGCCATGCGCAGGTTGAGCCCTTCCATCCACGCCGCCATCGTCTCGCGGCGCTCGGCGTCGCCGGCGGCAAACTCGGCGGCGCGCACCTCGAGTTGGCGGATGCGATCCTCGACGGTATCGAGCGAGCCGCGCAAACCCTCCGACCGCAGCCGCAGGTCCGTCACCTCCGCCTGGAGATCCGCCGCGCGACGTGCGTCCTGTTTGTGGAGGTCTTCGTGTTCCCGAGCCCCGCGCTCGGCCTCGTCGCGCGCGCCCTCCAGCGCGTCGAGGCGCTCGACGAGCGACGAGACGGCGCGCGCCTGGCGCAGATCCTCTTCCCGGCGGGCGTCGAAGTCCCGGCGCAGTTCCGACAGGCCGCGCATCTCGTGGCGCAGGTCGGCGACCGCCTTGGCCACGTCCTCGTGGTCCTTCCGCCGGAGCTGCTCGACCACTTTCTCCCGCTCGGTGCGGCGGGCGTCGGCCGCCTCGAGCTGCCGCGAGACCTCCTGGCGATGCTTGCCCAGCGTCTCGTCGACGGCCTGGATGCGCGCCGCCAGAGTCGCCAGGCGTGTGAGTTCGGCCGAGAGCTCCTGGAGCTGCCGGGTGTGCTTGCCGACGGCTTCTTCGGCCGTCTTGAGTTGGGTCGTCAACTTGCGGAGGAGCTCGGCGTCTTTCCGGCGCTGCTCGTCGAGCCACGCCAGGCGCTTCTCGAAGGGGTCCGTCCTGGTCTGCTCGGCCGAAGGCACGGGCGGATTATAGCATCGCGGCACGCGACGCCGTCCGTCAGGCGCCGGCCGCGCCGGCGAACGATCTCACCGCCCAAGCGTAGAGCCATCCGGGAAAGACTCCAAGCGCGACGACCAGAACCGCCGCGGCCCACAGGGCGGCGCGCCTCGCCCGAGGCAGTGAGGGAGGCAACTGCCGCGGCATCCCCGCCAGCGTCCGTCCCCACCGGAACACGGACCACACCGCGGCGGCCATGGACAGCGCCACCGCGGCCGCGGCCAGCGGCGATGTCTCTCGCAGAATGGCGATCGTCATCCATCGCCCGGGGAACCCGATGGTCAGGGGCGTGCCCGCGAGCGACATGGCTCCGGCCAGGGCGGCCGCCGCGGCCGACCAGCGCACGGGACGCCCTTCGCCTGCCCGAGGCGCTGCCGCGAACAGGTTCCCCGCGCCGGCCGCCCACGCGGCCGCGCCCAGAACGCGAACGCCGCTCATCCCCAACGCGACCCGCAGCCCTTCTGGCGAACCCGCGCTCATCGCCAGGAGCGAGACTCCTAGGTCGATCAGGAGGAGGTAGGAGGCGAGGTGCGCCGCTCGTCGCTCGGCGACGCACCAGACGCTGCCGAACCCCACCATCAGCAGGCCCATGCCGCGCAGGAACGAGTACGCCAGCGGATCGGCCCGCAGCCACGCCAGGCCTGCCAGCGAAGTCATCAAGAGAAACAGACCCGCGCAAGGGAGCAGCACCCCGAGGAACACGAATACCGCCGGATGAGCCTCGTCCGAGGTCGCCGCCAGCCATGTGTGAAACGGGGGCGTGCCGAGGAGGATGGCGGCGCCCAGCCCGAGGGTTGCGCCGGCGGTTCTCGCCGGGCCTTCCGCCGCCGAGGTCGCGCCGCCGACCTCGATGAACCACGCCGCGAGCAGAATGGCCATCATCCCGAAGGTGTATGTCAGCATGATGCGCGACGGTCCTCGTCCGCTCGCCGCCCCCGGGTGGACGAGCAGCAGGCATCCGAGGATCGCGGCGGCGGCGACGAACGAGGGCGCGAACAAAGCAGGATCGACCATCATCGCCGCGGCAAGGGCGAGGAGGACCAGCAGCCCGACCGGCGCCATGCGCCGCGGCGCACCGGCGATCCATCCTGCGGCGAGGAGCAGCGCGCCCGAGGTCAGGACGAAGCCTACCAACCGTCGGCTCGATGGCCCGAGGACCAGCGACCGCCCGAGGACGATCCACTGCGCCTCGAGTTTCACGCCGAGGCCCAGAAGCTCGAACGGCTCACCGAGGACGACCCCCAGCGCCACGGCGCCCAGGAGGGCCGCGCCGCCGGCGGCGATCAGCCACGCCGTGCCGCCTCGCCCGCGCAAGAAGAACGCCGCGGCGGCAAGCAGAATCCCGAGGACCAGGATCGTCAGCGGGGCGTTCAACGCCGGCGCTCCTCCCTCGCCGTCGCCTGCCCGGCCGCCAGCAGGATGCTCGAGACGAGCGCGATCCCCAGCATCAGACCCGCCAGGACCGCGCGCAGCGCCAGCGAAGGTTCGAGACCGATGTACAACATCTCGAACCCTCCCAGCGCGCTCAACAGCCCGAGCGCCGCCTCCCCCTGCTCCTGGCTCAGCCCGAGCTGCAGCAAGGCCATTCCCAGAATGACGACGCCCGAGCTGACACGCGCCGGCGTCAGCGGACCGACGGCGCCCGCGTACGGGTTGCTCAGCCCCCACGCGGCCAAACCGACAAGCAGGACGGCGGCAAGGCGAAACGCCCGACCGGAGGGAAGGTTCCCTTCGGTGACGGGGCGATCCGCGCCGCGGAATCCTTGGAGAAGGATTGCACAGCAGATGGCTCCGGTCAGGATCAGCCCTGCACCGATCCGGATCTGCTGGCCGAAGCCTACGACCGTCCCGGCACCGACGAAGACCCCGAAGAGCAGAGCGATCGACGCGCCCCCCGACGGCCACAGCACCAGGCCGGCGGCGCAGATAGGCCCAACCACCAGGCCCAGGCCGACGAGAAAACCTTCGACTCCGGTCATGCCGCAGCCCGCAGCATGAGAAAGGCGACCAGGACGACGACGAAGGCCCACAAGATCGAGGCGTCCCCCTCGAGCACGTCCCGCCCCTCACGGATCGCGCGCCCGAGCGCCCGGCCTCCCGCGCCCAGCCAGGCCGCCAGAGGCAGGACCGCCGGCCCGCGCATCGCTCGCGCCACGCGCCGCCGTCGATTCGCAGGCACGAGCCGCATGACAAGCGCCGCCCCAACGGCGATGGCCGGCGCGACGAGGTTCAGGGGTCCGGCAACGGCGGCCCGTCCGGCATGCAGGGCGCTGAACGTCAGAGCCCCGACGCCGAGCATCACGACGACCGACAGGACACCAAGCGACGAGGCCTCGCGATCGGCGGCCGCCTCGCCCGTAAGGCCCTCGAAAATCGCCCCGGCGCCGAGCAAGACAAGCCCCATCGTCGTCGCGACCCCGACGGCCGACGGCCAGGATGGCGCACTCAGGACGTCGAGAAGCGTCGCGCCCGGGAGGAACGGAATCGCGGAGATGGCCAGCCCAGCGGCGATCGGTGCCAGGCGCCCAGCGCGGTCGGCGGCACGCGGACCAAACGCCAGCGTTCCCGCGACGAGCATCGTCGCTCCCCCGGCCGCGGCTGCCACCTCCGCCTGACGAGGCCCGAGAGCCACCGCCGCAACCGACGCGCCGAGTGAGGCGAGGGCGAAAGCGGGAAGGCGAGCCCCGGCTTTCTCTCCGAGCCAGAACACGACCGCGCCTGCGAAAAGCATCACGGCTCCCGCCGCAGCGATCAGCCCTCCGGAGGCGGCGAGCATGGCGGGATCGAATCCGCGCGCCACAAGTCCGACCGCCATCGCCGAGCCCGGCAGGACGCTGCGCAGGTGCGTCCACCTGGCGCCGGAGCCCTCCGCCGAGCCAGGCGCCTTCGGCATCGCCTTGAGAACTGCCGCGCCGAGCAGGGCCGACGTCGCCAGCGCCTGCGCGCCCTCGATCGCCGCCAGGGCGAACGCCGCGACGAGCAACATCACGCCTCCGACGTCCCCCCCACCGACGAGACGCCACGGGGTCATCGCCCGATCGGATGGGTCGCTCTCCGCACGCAACCACGCCAGAGCGGCAGAGCCGAGGGCCCACGTGAGGACGAACGTCAGGGTCGTGGATGAGGCGACGCCGAGGCTGGCCGCGCCCAGGACGGCGAGCCGCGCGGCCCGCTGCCTGGCCGTTTCGACGCCGGCCACACCCCCGGAAGACGCCGTCACGGCCAGCCCATGGGACAGCAACAGAGCCAACAGTCCCCAGATCGGAGCCGTCAGCCGGAGGCCGACAGCGGAGGACCCCGAGAGATCGGCGGACCACAGGGGAAGGTTCGCTTCGGCTGGAAGCCCCGGCCAGAGGGAGAGGTCCGCGGCCAGGGCCGCGGCGGTGAAGCCGGATTCCGCCAGCCACGCCCGCCGACGGTCCGTGACTCGCCATCCGATGAAGACCAGCGAGCCCAGGAAGAGCGTGAGGGAGGGAAGGGCTGCCAAACCGCAGTGCTCGGCTCGAGGATGCGATCCTCGAGCGGATAGGATAACATGGCCGGTTGACGCGTCGAGGCGTGCTATACTGCGGCCTCCACATCCGGTCCTTCCGGTCGCCATCGCCGTGCAACCACGAATCGCCCACCTCTTTCGCAAGCCGGCCCACGGTGCTGCCATGCAGCCCCGGGAGACTCTCTTGGCGGTTGCCGGCCAGGGCCTTGATGGCGACGCCGCCTTCGGCAACGCGCGCCGACAGGTGCTCCTCATCGATCTCGAGACTCTCCGCGAGTTCGGACTGCCGGCCGGCTCGGTCCGCGAAAACATCACCACCGAGGGCTTGCCGCTCCAGGGCCTGGCCCGCGGCACGAGGCTGCGAATCCAAGACGTTGTGCTCGAAGTTACCGGCGACTGCACTCCCTGCGGGTTTCTCGACTCCCTGCGACCCGGCCTGCGTCAGGCGCTGGCCGGCAAGCGAGGCCTCCTGGCGAGCGTCGTGCGCGGTGGAATGATCCGAGTCGGCGCCCCGATCGGCGTCGCGGCGGCGCCCGAGCCCGCGGAGGCCTCGGTGAGGGCCACAGGTTGAGCGAAGTCTGGGTCGGCCGCACGTTGTCGAAGGTTCAGATCCAGCAGCTCATCGGCCGAGGCGGCATGGCCGACGTCTACCTCGGCCTGCACACGACGCTCAACGTGCCGCGCGCCGTCAAGATTCTGCATGGCCATCTGTCGGACGACCCCGACCTGATGCGACGCTTCCGCGACGAGGCCAAGTCCGTCGCCGCGCTGCGCCATCCCAACATCGTCCAGGTGTACGACTTCGACCTGGCCGACGGTCGCCCCTACATCGTCATGGAGCTCCTGCGCGGCCAGTCGATGGCGGCCTACATCAAGGGCCTGCACGCGCTGGGCCACACTCTGCCGCTCGAGACGGTCGCCCGCTTGCTCGATGCCATCGCCTCGGCGTTGGACTACGCCCACTCGCAGGGCATCGTCCACCGCGACGTCAAGCCGTCCAACGTGATCCTGCGCCAGGGCTCGACGCCGCTTCTGCCTTCGATCCCTCTGCCTCCCGACAGCCAGCCGGTCCTGACAGACTTCGGCATCGCCCGCATCAGCGGCGCCACCTCCCAGACGCTCACCGGCACGATCCTCGGGACGCCGGCCTACATGAGCCCCGAGCAGGTTCGCGGCGAGCCGGTCGATGCGCGCTCCGACAACTACTCGCTCGGCATCATGCTCTACGAAATGCTGGCCGGCGTGCTGCCCTTCGACCCGGAGGTCGACACGACGGCCTCCGTCCTGTACAAGCAGGCCAACGTCCCCCCGCCTCCCCTGCCGAACGTCGGCCCGCGCATCCAGGCCGTCGTCGATCGGGCGCTCCACAAAGACCCCGATGCCCGCTACCAGAAGGCGGGCGACCTGGCGGCGGCGTTCCGCAGCGTCGGCGAGGCGGGCGCGGCGACCGTAGTCTCCGCTCCTGCGCGTTCCGGACGTACGACGGCTTCGCCGATGGCGGGCAGGCCATCGCGGCGTTGGCCCATCTGGATCGGGCTGGCGACGGCACTCGCCGTGGTCGTCGCAGGCGTCGTCCTCGGCTCGCTAACGCGCGGTGTAGGCCCGACGCGCACGCCGACGACCCAGCCGGCGGTCGCAACGGCCACCGAGGCGACCGTCGTCGAGGCGTCTCCGCCGGCGACCACTCCGACCGTCCCGGTGGTCGTCTCCGCTCCGATCGTCGGCGGCGCGCTCTTTCTCGACTCGTCGCTCCAGGCCGTCGTACGTGATGTCCTCGCCCCGGAGCCGGGCCGCGCCTACGCCGCCTGGTTGATCGGGGCCGACGGGCTGTCGCAGCTGGCCGGCGCCGAGTATGCGCAAGGCGTGCTCACGATTCAGTACGTCGACCCCGACGGCGGCAACCTGCTCGCCGACTTCAACGAGTTCGCCGTCAGCCTCGAACCCGATCCCGATCCGGCGCCCGACGTGCCCGGGCCGATTCGCTTCGTCTCGAACGCCCCGCAGGACCTGGTGGCCGAAATCCGCCGGCTGGATGAAGAGACCCGCGGCGCGCCGATGTCGATGGGTCTCGTCGACGGTCTGCGCACCCAGGCCGAGGCGCACGATACGCATGTCCACAACTCGCTCAGCGCCATCGAGGCCGGGAACTTGCCCGGCGCCAAGCAGCACGCCGAGCACGTCATCAACATCCTCGTCGGCACGACCTCGCCGGACTTCGGTGACTGGAACGGCGACGCGCGAGCCCAGAACCCCGGGGATGGCTTCGGCGCGGTCCCGTATCTGAAACTTGCCCTGGCCCTCGCCCAGAGCGAACTCGCCAATCCCGACGCCTCTCTCGAGACTCTGGAAGGCCTGCAGGCCCTCGTCGCCGACCTCGAGGCCGCCCTCCAGGTGGCCGAGGAGTCGCTCGAGATGGCCAAGAGCCTGGCATCGACGGACACGGTCGAGGAGGCCTCGGTCATCGCCGCCGACTGGGCTGAGCTGCTCTTGCGCCAAGGGGCCGCACGGGCGGCCCTGTTTGTCGAGCAGAATGGGCTGCGACTCTGGGTGCCGGTCCGGGCTGCTCCGTAGACCCGGCGACCCGTACCGCCTCCGCCCGCCGACTCTCGCACCGACCGCGCCGCCCTGGGCCTCCCACGATGGCCTATAATCCCCTGACCGCTCCGGCGACGCCGCTCTCCGCATGCACCCCGCGAACGACCGCATCCCCATCGACGGGCGTTCCCTGTCCCTCGACTCGATCGAGGCCGTCGCCCGTCGCTCCGTCGCCGTCGAGCTGACGCCCGAGGCTCGCCGCTCCGTCGAGGATGCGGCCGAGAGGATCGGCCGGCTGGCGCGCGGCGCGCGAGCGGTCTACGGAGTCAACACCGGCTTCGGCATCTTCGCCGATCGACGCGTCCCGCCCGGAGAGTTGCGGACGGTCTCGCGCAATCTGATCGTCAGCCATGCCGTCGGCGCCGGCGAACCGTTTCCGCGCGACGTGACCCGCGCCGCGATCCTTGTCCGGGCCAATACCCTGGCCCTCGGACTCTCCGGGGTCGCGCCGGCGATCGTCGACGCCCTTCTGCTCCTTCTGAATCGCGGCGTCACCCCGGCGGTCCCGTCGCAGGGGTCGCTCGGTTCATCGGGCGACCTGGCTCCGCTCGCACACCTCGCTCTGGCGCTCGCCATGCCACAACACGTCCCGGACAACCCGCCGGCGTGGCTCGACGAGCGCCGCGTGCCGCTGCGCCACGCCCTGCGGGAGCGCGGCCTCGTGCCCGTGGAGCTTGGCCCGAAAGACGGCCTGGCACTCACCAACGGGGCCACTTTCGCCGCGGCCCTCCTGGCGCTCGCCTGCGTCGACCTTCGGCGGGTCCTGGCGGCGGCGGAAGCGGCGGCGGCGATGTGCCTCGAGGCCCTGTGCGCCTCATCGGCGGCGCTCGACGAGCGGTTGCACGCCGCGCGCCCGCATCCGGGCCAGACCGCCGTCGCCGACCGTCTGCGGCGGCTCACGCGCGGCAGCTCCCTGCTCGACTCGGGCACCCAGGTGCAGGACGCCTACAGCCTGCGCTGCGTGCCGCAGGTAATCGGCCCGGCGTGGGAGCTGCTCGATTTCGCCGCCACCGTCGCGCAGCGCGAAGTGAACGCCGCCACCGACAACCCGCTGCTGTTCGGCGACGAGGCCGTCTCCGGAGGGAACTTCCACGGCGAGCCGATCGGCCTGGCGAGCGACTACCTGAAGATCGCCGCGTGCGAAGTCGGCGCGATGTCGGAGCGCCGGACGTTTCGACTGCTCTCCGCCCACACCAGCGCCGGGCTGCCGCCGATGCTCGTCGGACGCCCCGAGCGGGCCGGCCTGGAATCGGGCCTGATGATGCTCCAGTACACCGCCGCGTCCCTGGTGCTCGAGAACCAGGGCCTGGCGTCGCCGGCCAGCGTGCGCTCCCTGCCAACCTCCGCCGACCAGGAGGACCACAACGCCAATGCCACGACGGCGGCCCGCGAACTGTGGCGGATCGTCGACCACACCCGTCGGATCGTCGCCATCGAGCTGCTGGCCGCCGCCCAGGCCCTCGACCTGCGGAGGCGGACTTCCCCCGGCCGCGCGCCCGGGGAGGGGGTACGCCAGATCCACGATCGCCTCCGACGCTCCGTTCCGTTCCTCGAGACCGACAGCGTGATGACCGATCATCTGGAGGCCCTGGTCGACCTCGTCCGCAGCGACGGATGGATCCCCGCGGCGTGAGGCATCCGGCCGGCCAGGTCGGCCGTGCTATACTCGTCGGGCACGAAGCCGCGCGGCTCGAGCCACGGAACGTGACCGACTCCCAAGGCGACCATCCTGTGCCCGACCCGGAACGGGTGTAGCCCACCGGCCTGAGCTCGTCGTCGGCGGCGGAGCCACACCCGCCGCCGATTTTCGTTTGGAGACGACGATGCCCGCCATTCCGCCCGTCAAGGGCACGCGCGATTTCTACCCTGAGGCGATGGCCTTCCGCACCTGGCTCTATGAGCAAGTGCGACGGGTCTCGCAGTCCTTCGGGTATCGGGAGTACGAGGCTCCCTTCCTCGAGCGACTCGAACTCTACGCCGCCAAGTCGGGCGACGAGCTCGTCCGCGAGCAGGCTTACGTCTTCCCCGACCGCGGCGGCGACCTGATCGCGCTTCGTCCCGAGCTCACCCCGTCGCTGGCACGCATGATCGCGGCCCGCGGCGCCGGGCTGCCGCGGCCGATCCGCTGGTGGTCGTTCGGACCGATCTGGCGCTACGAGCGCCCGCAGAAGGGACGCTCGCGCGAATTCTTCCAGTGGAACATCGACCTGCTGGGCCCCGAGTCGGCCGAGGCGGATGCCGAGATCGTCGCCGTGGCCGTGGCGCTGTTCCGCGCCGTCGGACTGGGGCCGGATCGCATCCGCATCCTGGTCAACAACCGCCGCCTGGCGGAGGCGATGTATCGACGGCTCGGGATCGGCGCGGCGCAACTCCCCGCCGCGTTCCGCCTGGTCGACCGCCGCGACAAACTCTCGCTGGCGGAGTGGAACGCGTTCGGGCGCGAGCTGGGCTTCGACCCCGCCGTCCTGCGTGGGCTGGAGACGGTGCTGCGCGACGAGCAGGGCTGGCGCGAGTCCGACGAGTTGACGGCCTTCTTCGCCGCCTGCGAGGCGCTCGGCGCGAGCGAATACGTACGATTCGAACCGACGATCGTGCGCGGGCTCGACTATTACACCGGCACCGTGTTCGAGGCGCGCGACGCCGACGGCCGCTACCGGGCGATCCTCGGCGGAGGCCGTTACGACGATCTGGTGGCGGTCGTCGGCGGGGAACGCACCCCCGGCGTCGGCTTCGCCATGGGCGACGTGACCCTCGGTCTGATGATCCAGCAGCAAGGAACCGCGCCCGCCGCGCCTCCACCGCCGGCGCAGGTGCTCGTCTGCTGGCCCGACGAGGCCGCCCGACTCGACTCGCTGCGCGCGGCGAACGCGCTGCGCGCCGACGGCCTGATGGTCGAATGGTATCCGGCGGCCGACCGTCTGCCGCGCCAGCTGAAGTACGCCGACCGGTCGGGCATCCCGCTGGCGGTGATCGTCGGTTCCCGCGAGGTCGAGCGCGGGGAAGCGACGATCAAGGACCTGCGCGACGGATCGCAGCGCACCGTGGACCGCGGGCGCCTGGCGCAGGAGGCGCGCGCCCGCCTGGCGCAGACGCCGCCCGCGCGCTGAACGCCCTTGTCATCCGTCGAGGCTGTGGCATACTAGCCTTGGAACCCGTGGTGCCTGTAGCTCAATGGCAGAGCATCGCACTGTGGATGCGAGGGTTGTGGGTTCGAGCCCCATCAGGCACCCCAGCCGAGACGCCCGAACGGGCGTCTTTCGTTTCGTCTGGCGCCCGCCTCCCCGACCGCCCGGCTCGACCGCTCGCGATTCGTCCCGGCGGGAGGTCCCGCGCATGACGATGGCGCCCCGCCCGTCGTGAAACGTTCCCCGCGCGCCCCGAAGGATGGTCCGCGCCGCCGCCGGACGTGGCCACGCGCCCTGCCCGATTCGCCGCCGGGTGTACACTTGGCGCGCCCGCCTGCCATGCGGATCATCGCCATCTCCAACCCGCGCGCCGGTTCCGGCAAGACCGCCACGGCCCACGCCCTCGGCATGGCGATGGCCGAGCGCGGGTGGCGCGTTCTCCTCGTCGACCTCGATCCGCAAGCCAGCCTGACCTCGTTCTGCGGCGCCGAGGCGACGGCGGGCGCCAGCCTGGCCGAGGTCCTCGGGGGCGCCCTGCCCGGCCCGGTGGCGATGTGGGACATCCTGCGCGAAGTCGTCCCCGGCACCTACCTCTTCCTCGCTCCGGCCGACCTGGCGATGGCCTCGACCGAGCTCGGCCTGGCGTCGCGCATCGGCCGCGAGATCGTCCTGCGCAAGGTGTTGGCGACCGTCGCCGCCAACTTCGACGTGGCACTCATCGACTGCCCCTCGACCCTCAGCCTGCTGACGGTGAACGCGCTGACGGCGGCCGAATCCGTCCTCGTGCCGACCCAGCCGGACGTGACGCACGTCCGCGGTCTGTGGCTGTTCCTGGCGACGCTGGCGCAGATCCGTCAGGAGATGAACGCCGACCTCGAACTGCTCGGCCTCTTGCTGACCCCATTCGACCCGCGCCTCAACCACCACCGCACTGCCCTCCAGGCGATGCGCGCCGCCCGGCTGCCGATCCTGCCCGTCGGCCCGCTCCACGGCGGACAGGCGCCGGAAGGCCAGACGCCTTCGTACTTCCCGACCGACCCACAGGCCCAGACGCATCTGGCCGAGCGCGTCGAGAAGTGGATCGCCGACACGCGACCCTGACCGGCGACGAACGGCGCGCACCTGTGGATCCCTCCATGGCCGTCGCCGCCGCCCACCCCAACATCGCCCTCATCAAGTATTGGGGCAACCGCGACCACGCCCTGCGCCTTCCCAGCAACGGTTCGATCTCGCTGACGCTCGGCGGGCTACACACCGTCACCCGGGTCCGCTTCGACGCCAGGCTCGCCGTCGACGTCGTGCGCATCGATCGGCGGCCGGCCACCCCGGCCGAGCACGCGCGCGTCGCCTCGCATCTCGACCTGGTCCGCGGCCTGGCCGGCCTCGCCGCCCGCGCCGAAGTGACGAGCGCCAGCGACTTCCCGGTCGGCGCGGGTCTGGCGTCCTCGGCCTCTGCCTTCGCCGCCCTGACCCTGGCCGCCACCGCCGCCGCCGGCCTCGACCTGGGCCGCGCCGAGCTCTCGCGGCTCGCTCGCCGCGGCTCCGGCTCGGCCTGCCGCTCGATCTTCGGCGGATTCGTCGAATGGCGACTCGGCGACGACGACGCTTCGTCGTTCGCCGAGCCGCTCGACGAATCCGCCGCCTGGCCGCTGGCCGACGTCATCGCCATCGTCAGCCAATCCGCCAAACCCGTCGGCTCGACCGAGGGCCACCGGCTGGCCGAAAGCAGCCCGCTCCAGCCGGCGCGCGTCGCCTCGGCGCCCTCGCGCCTCGCTGCCTGTCGCCAGGCCATCCTGGAGCAGGACTTCGCCCGCTTGGCTGAAGTCGTCGAGCTGGACTGCCATCTGATGCACGCCGTGATGCAGACGTCGTCGCCGCCGCTCCTGTACTGGGCGCCGGCCTCGCTGGCCGTGATGCAGGCGGTGCGCGCGTGGCGCGCCGCGGGCGATCCGGTCTGCTACACGCTCGACGCCGGGCCCAACGTCCACTGCGTGTGCCCGGCGTCGACCGCCGGCGCGGTGGCCGCGCGGCTGCGAGATGTTGCCGGCGTCGTCGAGGTGCTGACGGCGAGTGCCGGCGGGCCGGCCGCGCTGCTTTCCCCCGACGACCCGCGCCTCGCCCTGCTATAATCCGTCTCGGACCACGATGGCCGATCTGCTCGTCTTCGCCGGCATCCTGGCGTTCCTCATTCTGGGCCACGAATTCGGCCACTTCGTCGCGGCGCGCCTGCGCGGCGTGCGGGTGACGGAGTTCGGCATCGGATTCCCTCCACGGCTCCTGACGCTCTTCACCGCCGGCGGCACGCGCTTCAGCCTGAACGCCGTCCCGCTGGGCGGCTTCGTTCGCCCGGCGGGCGAGGACGATCCGACGATCCCCGGCGGTCTGGCGGGCGCCTCCAAGACCAGCCGCGCCATCGTTCTGCTGGCCGGTCCACTGGCCAACGTCCTGCTCGGCATCCTGGCCTTCGCGGCGGCGTACAAGTACGCCGCCCCCGATCCCAGCCGAATCGTCGTCGTCGACGTCGCCGCGGGTTCGCCGGCCGAGAGCGCCGGGCTGCTGCCGGGCGACCTGATCGTGGCACTCGACGGCGATCCGCTGAACGGCTTCGACGACCTGCGCCAGCGAACGGCGCAGCACCTCGACCAGGAGATCGTCCTCGTCCTCGAGCGCGACGGGCGTTCGATCGAGGCGCGGATCACACCGCGCTCCGTCCACCCGGAGGACGAGGGCCCGCTCGGGATCACGATCGGCCATCCGACGCTGCGCGCCACCTGGGGCGAGGCGCTCGGCTACGGGATCCGCTCGGTGGGGCTGCAGGTCGAAAACCTGATGTTGCTTCCGTCGCGCCTGGCACGCGGCGAAGTCGCGCCGCAGGACGCCCGGGTCAGCGGACTCAAGGGCATGTACGACATGTTCGCCTGGGCCGGGCGCATCGACCGCGACGCGCAGCGCCCGTTCGTCACGCTGAACCTGGTGGGCGTAATCAGCATCGGCCTGGCCGTCGCCAACTTGCTGCCGTTTCCGGCGCTCGACGGCGGGCGGCTGGCGTTCGTCGCCTTCGAGGCCGTGTTCCGCCGACGGATCTCGCCGCGTCACGAAGGACTGGCGCACGCCGTCGGGTTCGTCCTGTTGTTGCTGCTGATGGCGTACGTCAACCTCCAGGACTTCATCAACCCGATCGTCCTGCCCCGCTAGCCCGATGCCCTCGTCGCTCGAAGCCGCCCTCCAGGCCCTGCAGTCTCCCGACGCGCTGCGCCCGGAGAGCCTCAGCGGCCTGTCCGACATGGACGCCGCCGCCACCGCCCTGGCGCGCAACCTGTGGCCGACGCTGCCGCTGGAACGGCGGCAGGAAGCCATGCGCTTGTGCGGCGAGCTGGCCCTCGAACACATCGAACTCAACTTCGACCGCCTGGCGGTCATCGGGCTGAGCGACTCGGACCCGTCGGTGCGCGCCCGGGCCATCGCCAACCTGTGGGAGAGCGAGGACCTGGCGCTCCTGCCGCGCCTGATCGGATTGCTCCGGGAAGACCCCGACGCCGTCGTCCGATGCGAGGCCGCCTCGGCGCTGGGGCGGTTCGTGCTGCTGCTCGAAGAGACGGAGGCCGACGACCAGCGCCGGCGCGCCCTGGAGGACGGCCTGCTCGCCGCCGCCGCCGACCCGGATGTCGAGCTGCGCCTGCACGCTCTCGAGTCGCTGGGTTACTCATCGCGCGACGAGATCCCGGCGCTCATCCAGGAAGCCTACGCCGCCGACGAGCGCTCGCGCCGCTCCGCCCTCCTGGCCATGGGACGCAGCGGCGACCGCCGCTGGCGCGCGCAGGTCGAGGCCGATCTTCGTCACCCATCGCCGGTCATCCGCCGTGAGGCGGCGCGCGCCGCCGGAGAACTCGAGCTGCGGCCGGCGGTGGCCGAGCTCGTCGACCTGCTCGACGACGTCGACCCGGAGGTTCAGCTCCAGGCGGTGTGGGCGCTGGGTCAGATCGGAGGCAAGGTCGCCGAGCGCGCCTTGCTTCACCTTCTCGAGTCGGCGGGCGACGATCCGCTCAGCGCGGCCGTCGACGAAGCGCTCCAGCACCTGGCGTTTCTGGAGGGAACGCGCGACATCGACGCCACGCTGCGCCGCCAGCGGTCGGCCGAGTGAGTCTGGCGCGGGTCTTCCTCGAAAACCTGCTGCCCGTCATGCTCCTGGCCGGCGTCGGGTGGCTTGTCCGTCGCCGCATCGGGATCGATCCGAAGCCCCTGGCCCAGATCGTCTTCTACGTCCTCTCGCCCGCCCTGATCTTCAACCTGCTGGTCGAGATCCCGGTGGCGCTCGGCGACATGTTGCGCATGGCCGGTTTCGTGACCCTGCTCCTGGCCATCCTGGCAACGGTCGCCTGGCTCACGGCCCGCGCCCTGCGCCTGAGCCGCACGCTGACCTCGGCGCTGATTCTGACCGTCACGTTCATGAACGCCGGCAACCTTGGCCTGCCGATCACGCAGCTCGCCCTCGGTCAGGTGCCGCTCGCCTGGGCGACCGTTTTCTTCTCGACCACGGCGCTCCTCTCGAACTCGGTCGGCGCGTGGGTGGCAGGCGTCGGCCGGGCCACCCCGGCGCGGGCGCTGGCCGGCCTGGCGCGAGTCCCGGCCGTGTTCGCCATCCCGCTGGCGCTGGCGCTGCGCGCCGCAGGGTTCAGCCTTCCGCCCCTGGCTGCCGTTCCGATCGGGCTGCTGGCCGGCGCCGCTATCCCGTCGATGTTGCTCCTGCTCGGGATGCAACTCGCCGGAGTCGGCCGGCCCGCATCTGTCGGATTGCTCGCCGCCTCGGGCGCCCTGCGGCTGGTCGCCTCGCCCTTGATCGCGTGGCTCGTCTCGCCGATCTTCGCTTTGCCGCCGGCGGCCTTCCAGGCCGGACTCCTCGAGTCGGCAATGCCGAGCGCCGTCTTGAACTCCATCTTGGCGACGCAGTATGACGTCGAGCCTGAGTTCGTCTCCGGGGCAGTCTTGTTCTCGACCATGCTCAGCATGTTCACCCTCTCGCCGCTGCTCCTGATGCTCCAGTAGCCTGCGGACATGACCGATCCGGAAGCGCGGCTGCACGTCTTCGTCGACGGGGTCGTCCAGGGTGTGGGCTTCCGCTACTTCGTGCTGGACGCGGCGACGGCGGCCGGTGTGCGCGGCTGGGTCCGCAATCTGCGCGACGGTCGCGTCGAAGTCGTGGCCGAAGGCACGCGGTCGGCGCTCGAGGCGTTGCTGGCCGACGTCGCCCGCGGCCCGCGCGGGGCGCGTGTCGAACGCGTCGATCCGACCTGGGAAGCCCCGACCGGGGAATTCGAACGTTTTCGGCTGGAGCGCACGGCGTAGGAGGGCGTCCGCGCCGGCGTTCTAGTGCTGAGCCCTTCCGCGCCCGAACGCTCCCGCCGCCGGGCGACGGGACCGTATCACCCGGATCGGCGCAGCACTCCCATCCTTGGTGGTCCACGGCTCCAGGTGGCCCGGGATGGGGCCCGGGGCTACAAGTGGGCTGCGGCGAGTCGGGCCGGAGCAGAACCCGGCACGCCGGCCGCATCGGACGCACGGGTCAGGATCTCGATCGCCTCTGCCGACGGACCGCGCCTCGCTTCCTGTTCATCGCTCGATCGCGGGTCGAAGAGGACCGCCGTCGTCGCCGCCCCGTGAGGGCCACGGAGGAACCCGGCGACCCGAATCGCCCTCGCCTCCGCGCTCTCGCCGGGCCGAGGCTCGACCTCGGAGACTACGACCGGCTTCGACGGGTAGTACGCCCTGCAGATGGCGACCAGATCGACGTTCACCGACAGAGGGCTGGCGATCCAGTCCGCCGCCTCCACCGCCGCCTCCGACTCGCCCAGGAATCGCTCGGCCTCCTGTTGACGACCGGTGACATCGCCTCCCGTGGCGAGCGTCGGATAGGCGAAACGCGCTTCGGGGAAGGGCTCGCGCAGGCGTCGGACGACGGCCGTGTACCATTCGGCGAACGACTCGCCGCCCGTCCAGAGGCGTCCCAGGCCACCGCGGACTTCGTTCGGGTACGGCGCCGGTTCGAAGTCGTGCACTCCCAGACGGTACAGGCGTCCGATCTCGCCGGCGATTCCCGCGACGAACCGCGCCGGCTGACGCGCCTCGTCGGGCAACGGGCCCGCCAGACGCGCCACCAAACGCACTCCAGGAAGCGCCGCGCGCAACGCGTCGATCGACTCGCGAGGCTCGGAGTCGGCGATCAAGACGATCCCCGCCCGGCTGGAAGCCGCCGCGGCGATCTCGCCCGTCGTCAGCCCCGCAGGGCGGACCAGGTTCAGGCCGACACGCGTCGCCTGCGGCAGCTTGGCGCCGGCCGTCTTCGCCGCCGGCCAGATCAGGAACGGCGTCGGGTCGATGATGTCCTTGGGGTAGTTCGTTTCGCCCCGGGCCGTGGCGCCGTCGCGCTTCAGGCTGAGGTGCAGATGCGACCCCGCCGAATTGCCCGTCGAGTCGGCGCGCCCGATGACCTGGCCAGCGCGCACCGGCTCGCCCTTGCGCACCAGCGCACGCGCCAGGTGCGCGTAGACGGTCTTGTAGCCGGCGCGATGCTGGATGCGGATGTGGATCCCGTAGGCATGCACCTTGGGATCGGTGAAGACCTCGTACACCTCTCCGTCGGCGCAGGCGTAGACGTTGGTATTCGTCAGCGCCCGGAGATCGACCCCCTCGTGCCCGGGCATGCCGTAGCGCCGGTAGACCTGCGGGTTGGCGCCGAAGGCCTGGGTCACAACCGGGAAATCCGTCGGCCAGCGCAGGTGAAACGGCCGACGCATGGCGCCGTAGCGGTCGTTATCGTCGATGCGCCGCTGCAGCTCGGCAGCGAGCGCCTCCGGGTTGGCGGCGTCGATCGGGTCGAGGCGGATGCCATCGTGGAAGCGACGGAACCAGGCGCGGGGGTCGCCGATCTCCGGGTACCCGCCGTCGACCAGGGGGAAGGAGACCACCTGGCGCGGGCGCATGTAACGCGCCGCCACGCCCGGATCGGGCGTCAGGTTGGGGCCGAAGACCAGGACGTAGTCGCGGCAGGCGCGCAGCCAGTCCCAGTATCGGTCGCGCGGCAGGAGCAGGATCTGGAAATCGAGCGGCATGGCGATCTAGGCGAAGCCGAGCCCGGCCTGGCGCAGCGAGATGTGGCGGTCGCGGCCGATGATCAGGTGGTCGAGGACCTCGAGGTCCAGCAGGCGGCCGGCCTCGACGATCGCCCGGGTCACGGCCACGTCCTCCGGGCTCGGTGTCGGATCGCCGCTCGGATGGTTGTGAGCGACGATGATCGCCGCGGCGTTGGCCCGCACGGCGTCGCGGAAGATCTCGCCGACACGCACGACCGAAGTGTTGAGCGAACCGATGTACACCGGCGAGACGCGGATCAGGCGGTTGCGCGTGTCGAGCAGGACGACGACCAGGTGCTCCTGCTCGCGGCCTCCGATCTCGTGGCGCAGCAGTTCGGCGACGTCCTCTGGCGAGTGGAGCGCCTTGCGCTCCTTGACCTGCGCCTCGGCGAAGCGACGCCCGAGCTCGATCGCCGCCACGATCTGGGCCGCCTTGGCGGAGCCGATGCCATGTCGGCCGCGCAGGTCTTCGAAACGCACGCCCAACAGCCCGGCCACGCCATCGGTCTCGCGCAGCAAGTCTTCGGCCAGGCGCAAGGCGCTCGCGCCGCGCGTTCCGGTGCGCAAGAGAATCGCCACGAGTTCTGCCTCGGAAAGGGCCCGCGCCCCTTGAGCTGCCAGGCGTTCACGGGGTCGATCGGAGCGGTGGAGATCGGCGATCCGGTGACGCGCCGCACGGTCTGGCATTTCCCCCTCCGGATGCAAGCTCCCTGCCAGGAGCGTCTCGCCCGACTCTACCCGCGCCCGTCTGCACGTCAACCGGGGCCGGGGGGAAGAGAACCGGGCGCCGAACCTTCCGTGCTGGAGGCCTCCGGTTGTGGGCCCGGATGCTATAATCCGCCGACCATGCCCGGGCCCGGCCTCGAAAGCCTGCGCAGCCTCTTCCTGTACCTCTCGGCGGCATTCGGCGCGTTCGTCGTCGCGCTCTGGCTCAGCCTGGTCTTCTGGACCTGGCGCGACATCCGCGCCCGCACCAACGATCGCTTCCTTCGGGTGCTGGCGCCGCTCCTGGTCCTGCTCCTCAGCCTCCCCGGGGTCCTCGTCTATCGGATCCTCAGGCCGCGACAGACGCTGGAGGAAGAGTACGAGCGCGCCCTCGAGGAAGAGGCCCTGCTCAGCGGCATCGAGGACCACGCCGCGTGCCCCGGGTGCAGCCGGCAGACCCGACAGGACTGGATGGTCTGCCCGCACTGCCACACGCGCCTGCGGAAGTCGTGCGTCCGGTGCGGCCGCCTGCTCGACCTGCCGTGGAACCTGTGCCCGTACTGCGGCACGCCGGCCCAGCCATCGCGCGCCGATTCGCCGGCCGAGGAACCCGTTCCGGCCGGCACCTGAGTCCCCGGCCGGCCAGACCGCGTCTCGTCAGCCCCGCAGCGCCTTCCATCCCGCGTAGCGCGCGCTGCTCCCGAGCTCGTCCTCGATGCGCAGGAGCCGGTTGTACTTCGCCACACGGTCGGTGCGCGCCGGCGCGCCGGCCTTGATCTGCCCCAGTTCGAGGGCGACGGCCAGGTCGGCAATGGTCGTGTCCTCCGTCTCGCCCGACCGGTGCGAGACGACCGCCCGCCAGCCTGCGCCGCGGCAGAGATCGATCGCCCGGAAGGTCTCGCTCAGCGTCCCGATCTGGTTGACCTTGACCAGCAGCGCGTTGCAGGCGCGCACCTCGATGCCGCGCCGCACACGCTCCGGGTTGGTCACCAGCAGGTCGTCGCCGACGATCTGCACCCGCTCGCCCAGCTCTCGGGTGAGGGCCGACCACGCCTCCCAGTCGTCCTGCGCCAGCCCGTCTTCGATCGAGACGATCGGGTACTGGCGCACCCACTCGGCCCACAAGCGGACCATGCCTGCGCCATCCAGCACGCGGCCTTCGCGGCGTAGATCGTACTTCTTCGTCTCGACGTCGAACAACTCGGAGGCGGCGGGATCGAGCGCCAGGGCAACCTCCTCCGGCGCGCGCAGCCCGGCCATCCGGATCGCCTCCAGGATGACTTCGACGGCTTCGGCGTTCGCCTTGAGCGCCGGCGCGTAGCCGCCTTCGTCGCCGACGAGCGTCGAGTACCCCTGCTTCTTCAGGACGGCCCGCAACGCGTGATAGACCTCCGCCCCCCAGCGCATGCCTTCCGCAAAGGTCGGCGCGCCGAGCGGCATGACCATGAATTCCTGTGCGTCGGTCGACTGCCATGCCGTATGGGCGCCGCCGTTGAGAATGTTGAGCATCGGGACCGGGAGCAGCGTCGCCTCATCGCCCCCCAGGTGCCGGTAGAGCGGCAGGCGCCGCGACGCGGCAGCGGCATGCGCCACGGCCAGGCTGACGGACAGGATGGCGTTCGCTCCCAGCCGACCTTTGTTGGGCGTGCCGTCCAGCTCGACCAGGAGGGCATCGATCGAGGCCTGGTCGGCGGCGCGGCCGACGAGGGCCGGCGCGATCACCTCCATCACGTGCGCCACCGCCCGGCGCACGCCCTTCCCGCCGTAGCGCGCCTCGCCGTCGCGCAACTCGAGCGCCTCGTGCGTTCCGGTCGAGGCGCCGGAGGGGACGATGGCGCGGCCGACCGACCCGTCCGACAGGCGGACCTCGGCCTCCACCGTCGGGTTCCCCCGGGAATCGAGCACTTCGCGGGCGTGGAGCGCGGCGATCGACGTGGTCATCGCTGGAGTCCTCGGGCCGCATTATAGCCGCCGGCGGCCCACGCAACGTCACGCATTCGGTCGACGAAACGCCCATGGACGAAACGCCCATGTTAGAATCGGCGCGTGATCGAACGACGAATCTACCTCGACTACGCCGCCACGACCCCGGTGGACGCCCGCGTCGTCGAGGCGATGCGGCCGTACTGGGACGAACACTTCGGCAATCCGTCCTCGGTGCACGCCTTCGGCCAGGCGGCCGAGGCCGCGCTCGAGGGGGCGCGGGAGCGCCTTGCGGCGCGGCTCGGCTGTGCCCCAGCGGAGATCCTCTTCACCAGCGGCGGAACCGAGAGCGACAACCTCGCCATCCGCGGCGTCGCCCTGGCGGCTCAGGCGCGGCGTTGCGCGCGTCACGTCCTGACGACGCCCGTCGAGCACCCCGCGGTCCTGAACGCCTGCGCCTACCTGCGGCGGCATCATGGTTTCGAAGTCGAACACCTTCACGTCGACGGCTTCGGCGTCGTCGACCCGGAGACGGTGGCCGCAGCGCTACGTCCCGACACGGCGCTGGTCTCGGTCATCTGCGGCAACAACGAGATCGGCACGATCAACCCGGTGGCCGACATCGCCGCCGTCTGCCGCTCGCGCGGCGTCCCGCTGCACACGGACGCCGTCCAGGCCGCCGCCTGGCTCTCCGTTAGCCCGGCCGATCTCGGCGCCGACCTGATCTCGATCGGCGCCCACAAGTTCTACGGCCCCAAGGGCGTCGGCGCCCTGTACTGCCGAGCCGAGGTCGACCTGATTCCGGTTCAACCGGGCGGCGAACAGGAGGGCGGCCGCCGGGCCGGGACGCAGAACGTGCCGCTGATCGTCGGTCTGGCGCGCGCCTTCGAGATCGCCGACGACGAGCGCCACGAGCGCAGCGAGCACGCCCGCGCGCTGCGAGACCGCGTGATCGACGGCGTCCTGTCGGCCGTGGACGGAGCCCGGTTGACGGGCCATCCGGCGCATCGGCTACCCAATCACGCCTCGTTCGTCCTCCCCGGAGTCGAGGCCAACCGTCTTCTGGCCGCGCTCGACCTGGCCGGCTTCGCCTGCTCGTCCGGCTCGGCGTGCAAGACGGGCGATCCGTCCCCGTCGTCGGTGTTGCTGGCTCTCGGTCTGACGCCCGACGAAGCTCTGGGCTCGCTGCGAGTGACCGTCGGTCGCTCCACGGAGCCTTCCGACATCGAAGCCTTCCTCGACACCTTGCCCCGCCTGGTCGCGACGCAGCGCCGACTTACCGTCCCCGCCGCATGACTTCGCCCGATCGGGTGGCCGTCGCGATGAGCGGCGGCGTCGACAGTTCGGTCGCCGCCGCCCTGCTCGTCGACCAGAGTGTCGAGGCCTTCGGCATCATGCTCCGTCTGTGGGTCGAAGACGGACGCGTGAACCGGTGCTGCGCCCCTCCGGACGTCGCCAACGCTCGCCGGGTGGCAGCACTGCTCGGCATCCCGTTCTATGTCATCGACATGAAAGACGCGTTCCGGGACCGCGTGGTCGGTGTCTTTCTTGATGGCTACGCGCAGGGGATCACGCCGAATCCGTGCATGGAATGCAACCGGACCATCCGATGGACGCATCTCCTCGAGCATGCCCTGGCGCTCGGGGCCTCCCACCTGGCGACCGGGCACTACGCGCGCGTCGACGGCGACGACCAGGGCGGACACAGGCTGCTGCGCGCCGCGGATCGCGCCAAGGACCAATCGTACGTTCTGAGCGTCCTCGGCCAGGAACAACTCGCACGGGCGCGTCTTCCGCTTGGGGCGATGACCAAGGCCGAGGTGCGCGCCTACGCGCGCCGGCGCGGGCTTCCCGTCGCCGAGCGGCCGGAGAGCCAGGATCTGTGCTTCCTCGGCGGCGAGGACTACCGCGCCTTCCTGCGGCGCCATCGACCAGAAGCATTCGTCCCCGGGCCGATTCTGGATGCGGCCGGCCGGCATCTCGGCGATCACCAGGGCCTCCCGGCCTACACCATCGGGCAGCGTCGAGGCCTGCGACTCGCCGCGAGCGAGCCGTACTACGTCCTGCGCAAGGATCCGGCCGCCAACGCGCTCATCGTTGGTCGGCGCGACGAAGCCGGTCAGGCGTCGTTTCGCACCGCTCGCGTGCACTGGATCGCCGGCGCGGCGCCGGCCCAACCCGTCTCAGTCGAGGTCCAGGTCCGGTATCGGGCAGCGCCGGTGGGATGTCGCCTGGCACCGCACGATTCGGGCGGGAGCCTGGTCGAGCTCGAGCGGCCGATCCCGGGCGTCACGCCCGGCCAGTCCGCCGTGTTTTACCGGGGCGAGACGTGCCTGGGGTCGGCGGTCATCCTTCCATGACTCTTCCGTCGGCGTATCTCGGCCTCCTCGTCGCCAGCCTGATCGGCTTCGGGTTCCACGCGTTGCGAGGCGGAACGCTCGGCCGGCTGTTGCTCTACCTGGGGACGGCGTGGGTGTCGTTGTTCCTGGGCCACTTCGTCGCGGAGTGGAGCGGTTGGCAGGCCGGGCGTCTCGGCAGCCTGAATTTGCTCCCGGGCGTGCTTGCCGCCCTCCTGGGAGTGATCACGGCCTCGGTGCTCGCCGGACCTCGCGGTCGGCCGCCGTCGCGCGGCGGCTGAAGACCGGGTGGTATAATCCCTCCGTGGAACCGCGTTCCGCGCCGCCCGACGCCGTGCAAGATCTCGAACCCGAAGACTCCGCGCCACCGTCGCGCGCGCGCCGCAGCCTGGCGGTCGCGCTGGCCATCGTCGTCGTCCTGGCGGCGATCGGCGGCGCCGCGGTCGGCGTCCTGTGGCTGGTGCGCAACCCCCAGTCGGCCGAAGCGCTGCGCGACGCCGCGATCGTCCTGATCGGGATCGAGTCGTTGATCGTCGGCGCAGCGGTGATCGTCCTCGTCGTGCAGGTGGCACGCTTGACGGCGCTGCTCCAGAACGAAGTGCGCCCGATGCTCGAATCGACCAACGAGACCCTGCGGACCGTACGCGGGACGACGGAGTTCCTGAGCGACAACATGGTGCGCCCGGTGGTCAGGCTGAGCGGCGCCGCGGCGGCGCTGCGGCGGGCCATCGAGCTGGTCGGTCTTGGCCGGGCGCGCTGAACCCGCGAGATACCTGGGAGGCTTTCCATGTCACAACACGACGACGATCTCGACTTCGGAGCGTTCCTGATGGGCGTGGTCCTGGGCGGGTTGATCGGCGCCGCCGCCGGCCTGCTGTTCGCGCCTCAGTCCGGTGAAGAAACGCGCGAGATGATTCGCGAGAAGGGCATCGAAATCCGCGACAAGGTCGGCGAATCGGCGGCGGCGATGCGGCTGCGGGCCGAGGAGATGGCACGCGAGGCGAAGTTGAAAGCCGAGGAGCTGGCCCGTGAGGCTCGCTCGAAGGCCGAGGATCTCCAGCGCCGCGGCCAGGTCGTCCTCGAGGAGCAAAAGGCCCGCCTGGATGCGGCTGTCGAGGCCGCCAAGGCACCTCCCAAGCGTTCCTGATATCCGCCAACCTGAAGGACCCGCGGCCTACGAGAGCGGGGCGTGCCCACAGGCATGCCCCGCTCGTGGCTTCCACCGGGATGCGACCGCCGGGGCGCCGTCCCGACTGCCGTGCTGCGGGGTAGCCCCGCGCGGTCGTCAGGCCCCTCGCCTCACCCTGCCTCCCTTAGCAGGCAACCTGCACGGCTTGCCGCGACGCCGGCGAGATGCCTGGAGGAGCGTCCCGTCGTTGCGTGGCGCTTTCAACAGGCTTCCGCGAGAAGCCTCACGCTTCCGCCTGAAGCTCGGCCAGCGCCTCCGGCAGGCGAAGCGCCACCTCGCCCGCCAGCACGCCCACGGTCGATCCGGCCTCCTCCGCCGCCAGGAACCCGGCGCGACCGTGCGCGTACGCCCCCAGGACCGCCGCTTCCACGGCGCCGAGACCCTGCGCACGCAATCCTCCGATCGCGCCGGCGAGAACGTCGCCCGTCCCGGCCTTCGCCAGCGCCGCTGTGGCGAACGGCAGCACGTACGCCCGGCCGTCCGGCGCGGCGATGACCGTGTGGGCCCCCTTGAGCACGACGACGACTCCCCACTCGGAGGCTTTCTCGCGCGCGATCCCTTCGCGGTTCGCCTGAATCGTCGCCGTCTCCAACCCGGTCAGCGCCGACATCTCGCCTGGGTGCGGCGTCACGATCGATCCGGATGGCAGCCTGGTGTGCCAACCCTCGATCTCGCGCAGAAGCCGCAAGGCGTCGGCGTCGACGACGAGCGGAGGCAGCCCTCGCGCCGCGACCGCCGCCTCCCCGGGCCGGTGGACGAAGCCGATCCTGCCGCGGGCGGCGCCCTCGCTCGGGTCGAGCAGGCGCTCGAGGAAGCGGCGGCTCGTCTCCTCCCGGCCCATGCCTGGACCGACCACGATCACGTCGGCGTTGCCGGCGCGCTCCCGCAACAACTCGGCCGCGTCCTCGGCGATGACGCCGGTCTCCTGCGGCAGGATGAGCCACGTGGCCTCCGGCAGCGCAGGCACCAGGAGCCCATGAATGGCGCCGGGAACGGCGAGGGTCACGAGCCCGGCACCCACGCGGTACGCCGCCTCGCCGGCCAGCGCCACCGAGCCGGGGTAGTTCACCGAGCCGCCGGCGATCAACACGGTCCCGAATGTGCCTTTGTGCGCGTCCGGTGGTCGCGCCGGCAGCCAGCCGCGCAACGTCTTCGGATCTGTCAATTCCATCTGCACGTCGCTCAGCTCCTTCATTGCAGGGTCGAGGCCGATGTCGCCAACGACGACCTCCCCCGTGAGTGCGGCGCCGGGGAAGCGAAACAGCCCCGGCTTCGCGGCGGCCAGCGTCACCGTCAGGTCGGCCGGCATCACCGCCGGATCGACCGCGCCGCTGTCGCAATCGAGCCCGGTAGGACAATCGACCGCCACCCGCAACGGCCGACGACGGCCGCGGCGCGCCGCCTCGTCGACAACTCGCAATCGCCTGGCGAATTCCTCGCGCAGGGGAAGTCGGATTCCGGTGCCAAGGACAGCGTCGAGGATGACGTCCGCCTCGCCGGCAAGGCGTTCGAGCGACGTCGCCTGCGGGTCGTCCGCCGCCGCCACGAGGTCCCCACCGAGCCGGTGCAACGCCTCGGCGTGCGGATCCGGCTGCGGCCGCGACACGAACAGGTAGGCGGTCACCTTCATCCCGGCCTGACGAAGGATCCCACCCGCCACGAGGCCGTCGCCGCCGTTGTTCCCCGCGCCGACCAGGATCAGAACGCGCCGGTCCGCCGGCTGTGGCAGGCGCGCCAGCACGGCTTCGGCCACCGAGCGCCCGGCCCGCCGCATCATGTCGTCGTACGTCCACCCGGCGGCGTCGGCGGCACGCTCGATCCGGCGCATCTGTTCCACGGTGACGATCTTCGCCATCAGGCCTGCCGACCTCGCCGTTCGCCGGCCTAGGAGTAGGCCGGCGACTCGAGCCGGGACGCATCGTCCAGGCCCAGTTCCCGCAGACGCGCGTCGCTCGGCCGGCCGGAGACCGGGTCCCAGCCTCGCGCCCGGTAGTAGGCGGCCAGCATCTCTTCGAACGGCGGCACATACCCCGCTGCGCCGCCGTCGGGCAACGGCCGCAGCAGATGGGCCGGGAGCCGGTCGTCCGCCGGTCGCAGACCCAGACGCAGATTGAGCAGGCGTTTGAGCTGCCAGCCTCGCTCGCCGGCGCGCATCAGTTCGGCTAGATCGAAGTCGGCGCCGATCGCCAGATTGACCAGCTCGACGACCGTTCGCGGCGGGACGTTGGCGAACTGGCACAGCACCAGGGCATTTCCGATCGCGCGCCAGTCCTGGTGACGGGCGACGTTGGCCGCCTTGGCCGCGCCCGCCTGCCGTTCCATGAAACCGACGCCGACTTCTTCCACGGTCTGACCGATTTCGACCATGAAGTAGTCGCTCTGGTTGTGGCACGCCCCACGCGGCGACGTGGCGTAGACCAGAGCCATGCCGTCCACCGCGCGCGGATCGTAGTAGGCCACCTCCAGCCCCTTGACCTGCGCCGCGGCCTCTGCCTCCCCGTAGTGAGCCGCCAGGCGCGCCGCGCCCTGCGCCAGGATCGCGCCGATCCCCTGGCGGCGCACGGTGCGGTGAATCAGCTCCTCGGCCACGGCGGCCTCCCCCCACCCCAGCCTCAGCCCGGGCGCGTCGCCGGCCGGAATCCGCCCGGCCTCGTGCAGGTGAAGCGTCAGCCCGATGATGTTCGACATCGAGATCGAATCGACGCCGTACCGATCGCACAACTCGCCGAGACGGGTGATCGCCGGCAGGTCGAGCACCTCCAGATTGGGGCCGAAGCCGACGATCGTCTCGTACTCCGGACCCTTGCGCTGCTCGCCGTCGGCCAGGGTCACGCGCCGACCGCAGGCGATGACGCATCCGTGGCAGGTGGACACGCCCGTGAGAATCGTCTCCGCCATGCGCGATCCCCCGACGGCCTCGGCCCCCGGCAGGGCCCCGCGCGTGTAGTAGCGCTTGGGCATGGCGCCGATGTAGTCGAAGTAGTCGGCGCCGCCCGACGAGCCGGTCGCCCGCAGGCTGACGGTCAGCGTGTCGTCGTGGAGCACGCGGTTCGACCGGCTGCGCGCCGCAGCGAAGGCCTTCGGTTCGGCGAGCGGGATCGGCTTCCGACCGCGCACGGCGACGGCCTTGAGGTTCTTCGACCCCATGACGGCGCCCATCCCGGTGCGCCCGGCGACGCGGCCGTGATCGCACACAATCAACGCGAACGGCAGCCGCGTCTCGCCCCCCTGCCCGATGCACGCCACGCGGACCAGCGAGTCGCCGAGCTCCTGGCGGATTCGCCCCTGGGTCTCGTAGGTATCGGCGCGTCCCCACAGGTGATCCGCCGGCCGAATCTCGACCCCTTCTTCGGAGACCCACAGGTAGGCAGGCGATGCCGCACGGCCGCGAATCAGGATCGCCTCCCACCCGGCGAAGCGCATCTCCGGTCCGAAAAAGCCTCCGGCGTTCGACTCGCCCCACAACCCGGTCGCCGGGGACCGCGCACAGATCACGAAGCGCCCGACGGACGGCCCGGCCGTTCCCGTGAGGGGCCCGCTGATGAAAAGCAGCGGCGCCTCGGCGTCGGTCGGGTCGAGCGAGGGCCGCAGCTCCGGATACAGCAGGCGCGCCGCGAGGCTCGCGCCGCCGAGGTGGTCGCGCACCGTCTCGCCCGGGATGGTGCGGGCCTGCCACGCGCCGCGGGTGAGATCGACCTCGAGCAACCGGAAGGGGAGGCTCACGAACCGACCGTCGCCTCGACGCGCCGCAAGGTCTCGGGGCCCGGCGCCCTGGCGCGGGGCGGGACGTGCGACATCGCGTACTCGGCGAGCGCGGTGATGGTCAGGCTAGGGTTGATCCCGGGGTTCGCCGGCAGGACCGTGCCGTCGACGACGTACAGCCCCGGATAGTTGTGCACGCGGCAGAAGCGATCGACAACCCCCTCGGCGTCGCTCTCGCCCATCGGGCAGCCGCCGATCAGGTGGGCCGTCGCCGACATGCCGAACAACGACTCGGCCACGTTCCCCATCGGGACGCCGTCCGTGCGCGCGGCGAAGGCGCGCACCACGGCATGCGCCTGGGGGATCTCGCCCGGCGCCGGCCGGTTCGGGTCGCGTCGCGCCTGGAGGCCGGCGGGCCACAGGGGAAGCCGAGGCCGACCCCAGCGAATGGTCATCGAACTTTCCAGCCGTTGCATGACCAGCAGGATCGTCGTCCGCTCCGCCCAGCGGCGGCCGATCACGGCGCGAAGGACATCCAGCGGATGCCTTGCCGCGGCCGCCATCACCTTGGCCAGCCGCACGAGCGGGCCGCGGCCGCGGCCTTCGACCAGCGGCGACGAGAGCAGGCGCATGAACGACGAGCCGGCCGGATAGCGGACCGGCTGGACGTGCGTCACCTCATCGACGCGGGCGTCGCTCGAGATGGCGAGGCCCTTCGAGTAGTCGACGTCGTTCCGGCGCGCGCCTGAGCCGAGCAAAGCCTCCGAGTTCGTTCGCACGTTCTCCCCCAGGCGCGGCGAAAGCCGCGGCAGCGATCGGATCGACGCGCGGCAGCGGTGCAGCAGCTCCAGCGTCCCGAGCGTGCCGGCGGAGACGACCACGTTCGTCGCTCGCAACGAAATCGCCCGACTCCACGGCCGCGTCGACCGTCGGGCCTCGACCCGGTAGCCACCGTCCAGCGGAAAGATGCCGGTGACGCGGGTTTCGGCGCGGATTTCGGCCCCGTGCTGCTCCGCCAGATAGAGGTAGTTCTTGACGAGAGTGTTCTTGGCGTTGTAGCGACAACCGACCATGCAGCCGCCGCAGTACGTACAGCCGGCGCGCGCAGGACCCTGCCCGCCGAAGTACGGATCGGGCACCGCGACGCCCGGTTCGCCGAAGAACACCCCGACCTGCGTCGGTCGGGCGGTGTGCCCGTGACCGAACTCGGCCGCCACCTCCGCCAACGCCCGATCCGCCGGGGCCAATTCGGGCGTCGGGACCACGCCCAGCATCCGGCGGGCGGTCTCGTAGTGAGGGCGAAGGTCGCGCCGCCAGTCGGTGAGGCGCCTCCACTCCGGATCCTCGAAGTACTCCGGATCGGGCTCCATCAGGACGTTGGCATACCCCAGACTGCCTCCCCCGACGCCGCAGCCGTGCAGGACCATCACCTCACGCAAGAAGGTCAGCTGCAGAAAGCCGCGCAGGCCGAGGGCCGGCATCCAGAGGAAGTCACGAACCCGCCAGTTCGTCGAGGGAAAGTCGGCGTCGGAGAATCGGCGGCCCTGTTCCAGGACGAGCACGCGGTGGCCCTTCTCCGCCAGGCGCAGCGCGCACACGCTTCCCCCGAAGCCGGAACCGATGACGATGAAGTCGTACTCGTGGGCGCGCGTCGGGGAGTCATGCGGGAGCGATGGCGAAGGCGGCATGGAAGAACCTCGCGACAGCGGGCGGTGGATCCCGGAGGCCGGCGGCTCAGGCGCGGGGCGACGGCCCCGCATCCGTCAATCGAGCCAGGCCGGATCGATGAAGACGACCTCCTCGACGCGCTCGATCGGCGCCATCTCGAGCTCCTCGGGCAGGAAGCAGGCGCGGATGGCGTCGGCCGAAGGCGCCTCCCATTCGCAGTACAACCGCTCGGCGCCGGCGGCATACAGACTCCGCAGCCAGCAGGTGTCGTCCGTGCAGCGGCGGCGCAGGCTGCGCCAGTCCTCGACCAGATCCTCCTGGGAGGCGTAGATGCGTTTCACGTAGTGGGTGAGCAAGAACTTCCCCATCGGCCCTCCCGATCCGGCGCGCCTACGAAGGCACGCCGGCGCGGCGGCAGCAGCGGACGAAATCCAGCACGACCGGCACATTGCGCAGGATGTAGGCCATGTTGCCGGCCACCTGGAGCCGCCGGGTCAGCATCGCCTGCATCGGGTCGAGTTCGCCGCGCAGGATGCGCCGGAACTGCTCGAGCGACGCGGTCAGGGTGAACGCCGGGCGCGGCGGCTCCGCGGAGCCCGCCGGGAGGAACCGGCCGGCGCGGCACTTTCCGTGCCACAGGTCGAGATAGATGCCGCCCTCGGTCGAGGTCGTGGAGCCATCCGAACGCACCACGAAGAGCAGGTCTCCCTCCCAATGGCGGGCAACTTCGGCATACCTCTCGTCGGTGTTCAGGATGCCGACGAGACGCTCGACCCATTCCTGGCTGGGAAAGGGTGCGCTGCGCTCGCTGTCCATGCCTGGCGTGTGCATTATCCCTCCGCTCACGGAATCGAGTCAACGCACCCTCGAAGCTCACCGGACGGGGTCGCCGCCCAGGCGAGGCGCGCGGCGAAGGGCCATGGGCGAGGGCCGACCTCGACGGCCGGGGGGCCGGGCGCGCAGCGACGGTGGTTTGACAGACCCCTTGCGGCTCGGTACACTGACCGGTCGACGCGGAGCCTGTCGTGCCTGGAACCATCGACGTGATTCACACCCGGCAGCGCCTCGAGGCCCTCGAGGATCATTGGCTGGCGCCGTACGGCATGCGCAGCCGCCACTCGCGCGGACGCGTGTACCCCGAGGACGAGCCGACCGAGCGCACGGTCTACCAGCGCGATCGCGATCGGATTCTGCACACGACGGCCTTCCGTAGGCTGGAATACAAGACGCAGGTGTTCGTCAACTACGAGGGCGACTACTACCGCACCCGGCTCACCCACACGCTGGAGGTCGCCCAGATCGGCCGCACCCTGACCCGCGCCCTCGGCGGCAACGAAGACCTGGTCGAGGCCATCTGCCTGGCCCACGACCTCGGTCACCCCCCGTTCGGCCACGCCGGCGAGGCGGCGCTGGCGCGACTCATGGCCGACCACGGTGGCTTCGACCACAACCGGCAGTCGCTCCGCATCGTCACCGAGCTCGAGCACCGCTTCCCCGAGTTCCCCGGTCTGAACCTGACCTGGGAGGTCCGGGAGGGAATCGTCAAGCACGAGACCGAGTACGACGTGGCCGATGCCGCCGGCTACGAGCCGCAGAAGCGCGGCACGCTCGAGGCCCAGCTCTCGAACGTGGCCGACGAATTGGCCTACACCGCGCACGATCTCGACGACGGCCTGCGCTCGGGCATCATCTCGCCGGAGCAGCTCGAAGGCCTGGAAATCTGGTCGATGGTGTCGGACAGCCTGGGGTGGACATCGTTCCAGCTCGACGAGCTGGCGCGGCATCGGTTCATCCGCCGACTGATCGGCCTCGAGGTCAACGACGTGCTGGGCGCGACCGCCGAGCGCGTCGAGCGCAGCCGCATCGACTCGGTCGAAGCGCTGCAGCAGCTTCCGTACAACGTCGCCGGCTTCTCCGACGCCATGGAGGCCCGCAACCGTCAGCTCAAAGACTTCCTGTACCGAAACCTGTACCAGCACCACCGGGTGGTGCGGATGCAAGTCAAGGCCGATTCGATCCTGGAAGACCTGTTCCTGGCCTACACCCGCAACCCGGAGATCCTGCCGGAGGGCGTGGCGGCGGCGGGCGACGAAGTCGCCCGGACGCGAGCCATCTGCGACTACATCGCCGGCATGACCGATCGCTTCGCCCTCCAGGAACACGCCAAACTGTTCGACCCGGGGATTCAACCCTGAGTCGGCGAGGGGCCGATGGACAACCGCAAGCTCTATCTGACGCCGGAAGGTGCCGAGCGGCTGCGGGCCGAGCTGGCACAGCTCACCGGGCCGCGGCGCAAGGCCTTGGCGGAACGCCTGCACCACGCCGTGCGCCAGGGCGACCTTTCGGAGAACGCCGATTACATCGCCGCCAAAGAGGAACAGGCGTTCCTCGAAGGGCGCATCCTCGAACTCGAGACCGTCCTGCGCGAGGCGGTCATCATCGAGGGCGACGGGCCGACGGGCGTCGTCGACCTGGGGAGTGAGGTCGTCGTCGCCGAGGACGGCCGCTCGCCGGAGACGTTCGTCCTCGTTGGCGTCAAAGAGGCCGACCCGCGACGCGGCCGCATCTCGCACGAGTCGCCGATCGGTCGGGCGCTCATGGGTCGGCGCGTCGGCGAGACGGCCATCGCCGTCACGCCCGGCGGGGAGCTGCGTTTCACGATTCTCGAGGTTCGGGCGCGAGGTGGCGGGGTCTCCTCGCCGTAGGCGTCAGTCCACCCCCAGTTTCGACGCCGCCCGTAATTCGACGGTCAACCGCTCGAAGAAACTCTCTGCAGGCAGCGCCCCGCCGCCGTAGGTCAGATCGACGATGCGCGCCTCGACCATCAGGGAGGCCGTCTCGAGCACGACGACCGCGCCCGGCTCGGCCAGGATCGGATCGCCCTTGGCTGCCATCCGGCTGCGGGTCGCCTCGTCCTGGTACGCGTAGCGGCTCATCAACACCTTGGTGACGGTCTGGATGTCGTTCTTGTCGAACAGCCAGACCTCGAAGGCCGAGACCTTCTTCGGGTCGCCGACGCCGATCAGGTCGCCGATCCCGACGCCGCACTCGCCGAGGAAATCCCCCGCGGCGCTCTCGATGCTGAAGGAATCGTCGTACAGGTCGTCGCCCAACGTGTACGTCGTGCGAAACGTCGCCAGCGGAGGTCGATCGAGACCCGTCGGACGGGCCGGCGAAGGTCGCGCCGCCTCGTACGGCCCGGCTTCAGCCTCCCCCTCCTCGAAGCTCTCGGTGGGCACCCGCCCGCGACGCCGACCGCCGCGTCCGCGCAGCGCGACCACGGCCACCAGCAGCAGTCCGAGGATCAAAGTCACGCCGCACACCGGCAGCAGGAACGTCGCCGCCGACGGTGCCGGCGCCGCCGTCGGCTCCCTCGGGCCCGCTCCGGGGGTGGCCTGATACAGAGCCACCGTGGCGGCGAAGTCGTCGATCGCCGCCGGGTTGACCTCCCCCGGATCGGCCTGGAGTTCGGCCAGGACCTGCGGGCCGACCTCCCCCAACGCCTGGTAGCGCGAGACGGCCAGGTCGACGTCGCGGTTGATCTGATACGAGTCGATGGCAGCGCCGAGGTAGTCGCGCCGGAAGTCGGCGCGCAGCAACGCCGGTGTGGCGTCGGTCCACTCGACCGGATCGATCACCCAGGCGTACACCACGCCGGCGATCAGGCCCAACAGGGCGGCGACCACCGGGATCACCCCTCTGCGTTGCGAGAGCTCGCGGATGTTGTTCATGGCTCGCGTCCACCGCCTCCCGGCGCCGCCGGCGGCTTCATTCTAGATGCAACGGCCGGCCGCGGCAAACGGGTTGCAAGGCCTATGCCGCCTCGCCCTCAGCGACCGGCAGCGACGACAACTCGAAGCGCCGTTCGCACTTGAGGCAGGCGGCCTGGTTGCGGTTCTCCGCCACCAGCGTCCCGCCGCACGCCGGGCAGGGCTGCGGCAAGGGCCGCTTCCACGAGGTGAACTCGCACGCCGGGTAGTTGGCGCAACCGTAGAAGACGCGCCCGCGGCGCGTCCGGCGTTCGACCAGATCGCCGCCGTCCACCGGACAGCGCACGCCGATCCGCTCCAGCCAGGGCTCGGTGTAACGGCATTCGGGGAAGTTCGAGCAACCGATGAACCTTCCGTAGCGGCCGTGGCGCACGACGAGGGGGTGACCCGATTCGGGGCAGCGCCGGTCGAGCACCTCCGGCTCGCTCTTGACCTCCGGCATGTGCGCCGTGGCGCGTTCGACCTGCTCGGAGAACGGGCCGTAGAACTCGCGGATGACTTCGCTCCACTTCCGCGTGCCCTCGGCCACTTCGTCCAGCTCTTCTTCCATACGGGCGCTGAAGCCCAGGTCGACGATCTCCGGGAAGTACTCGACGATCATGTCGCTGACCGTCACCCCGATCTCGGTCGGAACCAGACGCTTCTTGACCCGCTGCACGTAGCCCCGTCCCTGGAGCGTGCTCAGGATCGGAGCGTACGTGGACGGCCGTCCGATGCCGAACTCCTCCAGCGCCTTGACCAGACTCGCCTCGGTGTACCGCGGCGGAGGCTGGGTGAAATGCTGCTCGGGGAAGGTCCCCTCTAGCCGCAGTCGGTCCCCCTCCTCCACCGCCGGCAGGAGCCCCAGGCCGGTCTCGAGCCCCTCCCCGTTGGTCTCGCCGTTCTCGGCCGGCACGTCCTCGTAGACCTCGAGGAAGCCGGAGAACCGCAGACTGGAGGCCGAGACACGAAACAGGTACTCCCTTGCCGACCGGCCGGCGACCTCGATCGTCTGCGTGTCGTACTCTGCCGGCTGCATCTGCGACGCCAGGAACCGCGTCCAGATCAGGCGGTAGAGCTTCACCTGCTCGGGGGTGAGAAACGGCTCGACGTCTTCCGGCGTCCGGCGGGCCGAGGTCGGCCGAATCGCTTCATGCGCTTCCTGCGCCCCGCGGGACCGCGTGCGGTAGACCGGCGGCTCGGGCGGCACGAAGTTCGCGCCGAAGCGCTCGATCAGGTAGCTCCTCGCTTCCTGCTGCGCCTGCTCCGACACCTGCATCGAGTCCGTGCGCATGTAGGTGATCAGACCGATCGACTCGCCCTGCCCGACCTCGGCGCCTTCGTACAGTTGCTGCGCCACGGCCATCGTCCGCCGGGCGACGAAGCCGAGGCGACGTGCCGCTTCCTGCTGGAGCGTACTGGTGGTGAATGGCGCCGGCGGCCGCCGCTGTCGCGAGCCGCGCCGGGCTGTGCCGACCTCGAACGTCGCCGTTCGCAGATCCTCGAGCAGCGGCTGCACCGAGGCCTGACTCGGCAGTTGCGGCGTCTCTCCGTCGATTCGCTGGAGCCGCGCCCGGAAGGCCGGCGGCTTTTCGGGGTGGAGGAATTCCGCGTCGATCGTCCAGTACTCGCGCGGCACGAACGATTCGATCTCCCGTTCCCGGTCGACCACGAGCCGCAAGGCCGCCGACTGCACGCGCCCCGCCGAGAGCCGGCTGCGCACCTTCGCCCATAGCAGTGGGCTGAGGCTGTAGCCGACGAGACGGTCGAGAATCCGGCGCGCCTGCTGGGCGTCCACCAAGTGCATGTCGATCGCCCGCGGATGCCGGAAGGCTTCTTGCACCGCCGGTTCGGTGATCTCGTGGAACACGACCCGCCGCGCCTGCTCCGGCGCAATCGCCGCCGCCTCGAGCAAGTGCCAGGCGATGGCCTCACCCTCGCGATCGGGGTCGGTCGCCAGGTAGACTTCGCTCGAACGTCCAACCTCCGACTTGAGCTGACGCACGACCTCCCGCTTCTCCTTCGGCACGCGGTACTCCGGCTCGAAGCCGTTGTCGACGTCGACCGACAGCCGCGACTTGAGCAGGTCGCGCACGTGCCCGACGGAGGCCATCACGCGGTAGCCCTTGCCCAGGAAGCGACCGACGGTTCGGGCCTTGGCCGGCGATTCGACAATCACCAGACGGCCCCGATCGCGCCGGGCCCTGGCGCGCGCCGTGCGATCGACCGCCGGCGGCGTCATCCCGTCGTGGGCCGACGCGCGACCCATGCGCACCAGGCGTGTCCCGCACACCGGGCACTTGCCGGCCGTCGCCGGCGTGCCCGACTTGGTGAAGATCGCTTCGGGTTCCGTCAGCGGCCGCTTCTGACGGCAGCGAACACAGTAGGCTTCCAATCCTCGCTCCTAGTGCAGATATCGACCCAGGCCGCCGCGTTCCAGCGCCTCGACCACGGCTCGCACGGCGCCCGCATGCTCGCGGTGGCACACCAGAACCACGTCGCCGGTATCGACCAGGACGATGTCGCGAACGCCCTCCAGGACGATCAGGCGACCCGAAATGTCTCCGCCTCCGACGACGAGGTTGCCGGAGGACTCGTGGAACATGGCAGCCGCCTGCAAGACGACATTGCCGGAGGCGTCCTTGGCCAGGAGGTCGTAGACTCGGTCCCAGGTGCCGATGTCCGACCAGCCGAGGCCTTCCGCCGGCAACACGACAACTCCTTCGGCGTGCTCCATGATCCCGTAATCGATCGTCTCCGGCACGAGCCCCGCCCACGCGGCCCGGAAGGCGTCGCTTTCGGCGCCGCCGGGCCGGGCCGCCAGCGTCAGGACGCGGGCCAGGGCCGGCATCTGACGATCGATCTCGGCCAGCAGGCGCGCCGGCCGCCACAGGAACATCCCCGAGTTCCAGAAATGCTCGCCGTCGGCAAGGTACCGCTCGGCCGTCGCACGGTCGGGCTTCTCCCGGAACTCGAGCACTTCGTAGGCCTCGGTCGCCCCCGGCACCGCGGGCCCGCGGCGCAGGTAGCCGTAGCCCGTGTCGGGTGACTCCGGCGGGATGCCGAGCGTGACGATCGCGCCGCCCGCCGCCAGCTCCGCGCCGGCCTCGAGCAAGACCCGCAACCGCTCTGGATGCGCGATGGCGTGGTCGGAGGTCAACACCGCCATGACCGCGTCGGGATCGCGCTCGGCGAGCACGACCGCCGCCAGACCGAGCACGGCCGCCGTCCCTTTCGGCTCGGGCTCGATCAGGAAGGAACTGCGCGGCAGCGTCGGGGCCTCGGGGGCGAGGACTTCGCAGAGTTCCGCCGAGGCCGCGACGGTAATCCGCTCGGCGGGGAGCCAGGGCGTCAGTCGCGCCACCGACTCGGCGAACAGGCTCCGATCGCCCGCCAGGCGCAACAGTTGTTTGGGCCGGCCGCGACGGGAGACGGGCCACAGCCGTGTGCCCCCGCCTCCGGCCATGATGACGGCGTGCAGGCGCGTCACCGATCGACCTCAGCGACGCGCCGAGGCGCCCGGGCGCGCACGTAATGCATCGCGCCGACCTGAACCGCGCGCCCCCTGAGCTCGAGCATCGCCAGGGCCGCCACCACTTCGGAAGGGGCGCGCCCGCTGCGCACGACGAGGTCGTCGGCATGCACCGGCTCATCCGTCAGCATGCCGGCCAGCGCCGACTCCAGGTCGCCGCCGAAGCTCGCCGCCGCTTCGACCACCTCGTCTCCCGGCCGCTCCTCGACGTCCAGCGCCCGCAGGATATCCTCGGGGGAGAGCATCGGCGTCGCGCCGCTCGCGATCAATCGGTTCGTGCCGCGGCTCGCCAGGCTGTAGATTCCGCCCGGCACGGCGAACACCTCGCGTCCCTCGTCGGCGGCGAACTCGGCCGTGATCAACGCCCCGCTGGCCTCACCTGCTTCGACCACGACCACGGCGCGCGCCAGGCCGGCGACGATCCGATTTCGCACCGGGAAGTTCCCGGCTTCCGGCCGGACTCCCGGCGGGTACTCGGTCAGCACCGCGCCATGCTCGGCAATCTCCTGGGCAAGCGCCCGATGCTCGGGCGGGTAGATCTGATCGAGGCCCGAGCCAAGAACCGCCAGGGTGCGGCCACCGGCGTCGAGCGCCGCGCGATGCGCCAGCGAATCGATGCCTCGAGCCAGACCCGAAACGACCGTCACCCCGTGCACGGCGAGCGCCGTTCCCAGATCACGCGCCACTGCCTGACCATAGGCCGAAGGTCGCCGCGTGCCGACCACGGCCACGGCGAGGCGATCGACCGGCCGAATCGCGCCCCAGACGTACAACACGATCGGCGGCGAAGCGATCTCGAACAGCGCCGGAGGGAACCCCGGATCGTCCCAGGTCAACACCTCGCAGCCGGCGGCTGTGACGAGTTCCAGCTGACGGTCGAGATCGAGCTCGCGCCGCGCGGCGAGCAGCCCATCGACGGCGTGAGTCGGGAGGCCGATCTCCCGCAACTCAGCCTCGGACGCCGACCAGGCCGTGGCGATGTCGCCGAAACGGTCGAGCAACGCGCGCAGACGCACCGCGCCGATCCCCGCGGCGCGGCTGAATCCGAGCCAGAACTTGCGATTCGATTCGTCCATCACCCGTCGATCGCCTTCGACCCGTCCGGGGCAAAGGCGGCAGAGATTACCACGTCGCTTTTCGGCGTGTCAAGCGAACGACTCGCGAGGCCGCGATTCGCCCCGCCGATCGGGGGCTCTTGGGCGCACCCCCCCCCGGACCCCCGCCGCGTCCATCGTTCAACACGACGACCGCCTGGCATCGCCAGGCGGTTCAGCGGGGATGACGGGATTCGAACCCGCGGTCTCTGCCTTGACAGGGCAGCGTGTTGGGCCGCTACACCACACCCCCAACCGCACGCAAGTCTACCATACCGACTCAAGGGCTTCGGGCACTAGGCGGCGAGGGCCTGGCGAAACGCCTGCACGGTCCGCTCCACCCCCTCGTCGTCGATCCAGTAGTGCGTCACCAGGCGGATGCGTCGGGAGCCGACGGCGTGAATCAGGATGCCCGAGCCCGCCAGAGCCCGTTCGAGAGCCTCGCCGTCGGGCGCGCCTTCGGCGACGGTGAAGTAGACCATGTTCGTCGGTGGCGGATCCTGTTCGAGGGTCACCCCCGGGATCGGCCGCAGCCCGTCCGCCAGCCGCCTGGCGCGGGCGTGGTCTTCGATCAGTCGGTCGGTCATCGTTTCGAGGGCGACGATCCCGGCCGCGGCCAGGACGCCCGCCTGGCGCATGCCGCCGCCGAGCTGCTTGCGGATTCGCCGGGCGGCCCGAACGAAGACTTCGCTGCCGCACAACACCGATCCGACCGGCGCACACAGCGCCTTCGAGAGACAGAAGGTGACCGAGTCCGCGGCCCGCGCCAGTTCCGCCGCGCTCCGACCCGTGGCGGCGGCCGCGTTGAAGAGGCGCGCCCCGTCCAGATGCAACCGCAGCCCGTAGCGGCGGGCGAGGGCCCCCACCTGCTCCGTGTACTCCACCGTCAGCGGCGCGCCGCCGCGCCGGTTGTGCGTGTTCTCCAGGCAGATCAGGCGCGAGACCGGGAAGTGTACGTCGTCGCCCCGGATGGCGGCCTCGATGGCCTCCAGGCGCAGTGTGCCGTCCGCCTCCGTCGGAACGGTTCGCGGGTGCACGCCGCCCAGCGCCGCCACGCCCCCCGCCTCGTACATCGTCGTGTGACATTGATCCCCGAGAATGACCTCGTCGCCGCGACCGCAGTGGGAAAGGACGGCAGCCAGGTTGCCCATCGTGCCCGAGGGAACGAAGAGCGCCGCTTCCTTGCCCAGGAGCCCGGCGGCCATCCGCTCCAGGCGATTCACCGTCGGGTCGTCGCCGAACACGTCGTCGCCGACTTCGGCCTCGGCCATCGCCCGCCGCATTTCGGGCGTCGGATGCGTCACGGTGTCCGACCGGAGATCGACGACGCGTGAAGCGGATCCCCGCACGATGGCCTCCTTCAACATCCGACGCCGCGCCCTCCAGGCGGCGAGGCCCGCTGCGGCGACGAACGAGGGCGCTTCTCCCCCACCCTAGCGGCTCTTCCAGCCCGCGGCCGCGCCGACCCAGAAGACTCGGCGAGCTCGACACCGCCTCGCGCCTGCTCGATGGTGGTCGCCATATCGGGCGGCACCGCGGCTTCGAACTCCCGCCTCTCGCTATGGCCCGGAAGGCGAAACGCGAGCCGCCAGGCGTGGAGCATCTGTCGGCCGGCGTCCAGTGTCGGCCGCCGTGCGCCGTAGACCCGGTCGCCGGTGACGGGACAGCCCAGGAAGGCCAAGTGGATGCGGATCTGATGGGTCCGTCCCGTGCGCGGTCGCACCTCGAGCAACGTGTGCCGCTCGAACGCCTCAAGCGTCCGGTAGTCGGTCGTGGCCTGGCGCCCGCGTGACGCGGGCACGATCCCCATCCGCTGGCGATGACGCACCTCCCGTCCGACGGGAGCCTCGATCCGTCCCTGCCGGTCGGGGGGAGCCCCGTCGACAAGCGCCAGGTAAACTTTCTCGACCTCCCGGTCGCGGAACTGCGACTGGAGCCAGCGCAGCGCCGGCTCGCTCTTGGCGACGACGATCAGCCCCGAGGTATCTCGATCCAGACGATGGACGATCCCCGGCCGGACCTCGCCGCCGATGCCGGCCAGGTCGCGCGCATGGGCCAGAACGGCGTTCACCAGCGTTCCCGAATCATGGCCAGCCGCCGGGTGCACGACCATCCCGGCGGGCTTGTTGACGACAATCAAATCCGAGTCCTCGTAGACGATCTCGAGGGGAATCGGCTCTGGCGCCGGACCGATCTGCGGCGGAGGTGCGACGTCGACGGCGATCGACTCGCCCCCGCGCAGGCGCGCCCCGGCCTTGGACGCCCGGCGTCCCTCGACCCATACGTGTCCGGCTTCGATCCACGATTGAAGCCGGGCGCGGGACTGGTCGGGATACAACCGGACCAGGATCGTGTCCAGGCGCCCGCCGCCCGCCGGGGCGCGGTGCGTCGATCGCGCGGGTCCCATCCTCAGGGTTCGGTCGACTGGGCCGGCCCACCCTCCGGAGCAGCCTGGCGGCGCTGGCGCCGATCCTCGATCCACATCGAGGCCAGGAGCAGCGCCACGCCGACGGAGATGCTCGAGTCCGCGATGTTGAACACCGGGAAGCTTCCGACGGAGATGAAATCCGTGACGGTCCCCAGGACCAGCCGGTCGATCAGGTTGCCGATGGCGCCGCCGAGCTGAAGCGCCAGCGCCACGCGCACGGCAGCCTGCCGCTCCGGCACGCGCGGGAAGTAGTAGATGATGGCGCCCGAGACCAGGATCGCCACGACGGTGAAGATCAGGCCCGCCGAGGGCAGCAGACCGAAGGCCGCGCCGGTGTTGTTCCAGTGGATGACACGGACGTACGGAGCGAGCCATTCGGCTGGCGACCACGTCTCCCCGACGGCCAGTTGGGTCCGCACGAGGACCTTCGACCACTGATCGGTCGCCAGAATCAGACCGGCGACGGCAGCCAGGGTCAGGTAGGCACGAACACGCTGAGGGCGGGCGTCGTTCATCGGCAGTGCCGCGATTCTACCCGATGGCCATCTCCTCACCGCGCGACGCGGCCTACGGCGCGGTGCGGCGTAACTCGACCCGCAACGTCTCGCCGTCGAACGCGTATTCCTGAGCGTTCGGGCCGAGATCGGCGCCGACCTCGGACAGGCGATCGGCCAGCGTCTCCCCGGCGATCATCGCAGCGAAGGCCTCGATCGCCTGCGCCAGGTTCGGCGTGGCGGCGTAGCGCACGGCGATCCGGTCGGCGATCTGCAAATCGAGCTGGCGCCGAAGATCCTGCACGCGGCGCACGACCTCCCGCGCCAACCCCTCCTGCACCAGCGCCGGCGTGAGCTCGGTGCGGAGTGCGGCGACGTACGCGCCATCGACCGCCGCCGCCAAGCCCGCCTTGGGCTCGAAACGCACCTCGACCTCCTCCGGCAGGACCGCCAGGCGCTCGCCCTCGACTTCGACCTCGAGGGGAGCGCCCGCAGCGAGGTCCGCCGCGGCGCGCGCAGCGTCCAGCTCGAGCAGCGCCCGGCGGATCGCCGGGAAGCGGGCCCCGTACTTCTGGCCGAGTTGGCGCGGCAGGGGGTTGAGACGGAAGTCGACGGCTTCGGCCGCGGCGTCGAGCGCACGGACGACCTTGACGTTCAGTTCGTCGGCGATCAGGTCGGCATGGCGTCGCAGGACTTCGACCTCCGCCGCCTGACGCAGGGCGAACGCCGCCTCGGCCAGGGGTTGGCGCACCTTGCGCCCGGCGGCGTTGCGAGCGGCATGGCCGAGCGAGGCAAGCCGCTGGACGAGCGCCATCTCTTCGACCAACGCGCGATCGACTCGGGCCGGGTCGGGAGTCGGCCAGCGCTCGTGGTGGACGCTTTCCGGCGCCGACGGATTCGCCGAACGGACGAGGTTCTGGTAGATAGCCTCGGTCACGAACGGAACGAAGGGCGCCAGCAGCCGGATCAGGGTCACCAGGACATGGTAGAGCGTGGCGTAGGCGTGGGCCTTGTCGGAATCGGATTGCGCGCTGGCGCCGCGATGCGACCAGAAGCGGCGGCGGCTTCGGCGCAGGTACCAGTTGCTCAGGTCGTCGAGGAAGGCCTGCAGGCGAGCCGCCGCCTGATGCGGCTCGAACGCGTCCAGATCGTGTGTCACGCTTTCGACGACGCCTTCCAGCCGAGCGCGAATCCAGCGATCGAGCACTGGCGGGTCGCCGGGGGCGGCGGCGTCCGGGCGCCAGCCATCGAGGTTGGCGTAGGTGACGAAGAAACTGTAGACGTTCCACAGCGGGATCAGGAACTGGCGCCGCGTCTCGTCGGCGGTGTGATAGCCGAAGAGCAGGTCTTTCTCCGGGCGCTGCGAAACGTAGAGCCAGCGCATGGCGTCGACGCCTATGCGATCGGCGGCTTCGTTGAACTCGATCATGTTCCCGAGCGACTTATGCATCGGCCGGCCGTCCTCCGCCAGCAGCGTGGCGTAGGTGAAGACGTCGCGGAACGGCGCCTTGCGCTCGAGGATGACGCTCATGGCGATCAGGCTGTAGAACCAGTTGCGAAACTGCCCCGGGAAGCTCTCGGTGATCAGGTCGGCAGGGAACCAGTCGGCCCAGCTCCGGCGGTCGTGGCGGTAGTCGAGCGTGCTCATGGCGACGATGCCGGCGTCGAGCCACGGATTGCCGACGTCCGGGATGCGGCGCACCGCCTCGCCGCAACGCGAGCAGGCGATCAGCACGGCGTCGACGTACGGCCGGTGCGGCGAGCGCCCTTCGAAGACCTCCCAGCCTCGCACCGCCCGCGCCTGGAGCTCCTCCCGGCTGCCGATGACGTCGACGTTGCCGCACGCGCCGCACTCGTAGATCGGCAGCGCCAGGCCCCAGTAGCGCTTCTTGGAGATCATCCAGTCGTGCATGTTGCGCAGCCAGTCGAGCTCGCGCTCGAGGCCAAAGGACGGATGCCAGCGCGTCTCGCGCTGCACGACCTCGATCATCTGGGCCCGCAGGTTGGCGGCTTTCTCGGCCTCGCTCATGGCTTCGACCGGCTGGACGAGCGGCGCACCCATCGAGATGAACCACTCGTCGACCAGGCGGAAGACGAGCTCGCTCTGGCACCGCCAGCACACCGGATAGCGGTGGGTGTAGTCGGCCACGGCATACGCCAGGCCGCGCCTTCGAAGATCGTCGAAGATCTCTTGGCGCGCGGCGTCGACCGACCGGCCGCTGAGCGGCCCGAAACCGTCGAGGAACACGCCGGACTCGTCCAGCGGGGCAATGACCGGCAGGCCGTGCTGCTTGCTCAGGGCGAAGTCCTCGGCGCCGCAGCCCGGGGCAAGGTGGACGATGCCCGTGCCCTCTTCCTCTCCGACCTCGTCCCACAGCAGCACCCGGTGGGCCTGAGGGGCGCCGCTGGCGCGCGGGACGGGCAGATCATCGAACGGCCCCTCGTAGCGCCAGCCGTCCATCGCCCGACCCGGAAGCGTGCGCACGATGTCGTACGGCCCGCGCAGCATGCCGAGTGTGCCGCGGCTCAGGTAGTAGGATTGATCGCCCTGCCGTGCTTGGACGTATTCGAGGTCGGGCCCGACAGCGGCGGCGACGTTGCTGGTCAGGGTCCACGGCGTGGTTGTCCAGACGAGCAGGTTCTCCCCAGGGCGGTCACGCAGCGGGAAACGCAACGTGATCGAGGGATGCGTCAGCTCCTGGTAGCCCTCGGTGACAATCTCGTGCTGGCTTAGCCCCGTGCCGCATCGCCCGCACCACGGCATGACGTCGTGACCCTTGTAGATCCAGCCGCGGTCGTGGCACGTCCGCAGCATGTGCCAGATGGTGTAGTTGTTCTCGTCCGAGAAGGTGAAGTACGAGCCGCCCAGTTCGGGCCGGCCCAGCCGGCCGACGAGCGCTTCCACGGTATCGGTGACCGGGCCATTCCGGCCCGGCAGGGTGACACGCTGGAGCGGATCCTGCCCAAGGCGATCGCGCAGTTCCTCCAGCATCTCGGGGCGATCCCAGTCCATCCAGTAGCCGAGCCGCATGCTTTGCCGCGTCTGGACGGCGGCGAAGGTCAGCACCCGCTGCTTGCAGAGCACGACGAACCTGTCGATGCCGAGGGCCTCGATGTCGCGCTTCGAGGTGAAGCCGAGATCGCGTTCGACGTTGACCTCGACCCACAGGCCCTGGCAGTCGAAACCATTCTGGTAGCGCGTTCGGTAGCCGCGCATCGCGGCATAGCGATGGAACAGATCCTTGTAGGTCCGGCCCCAGCCGTGATGCACGCCCATCGGGTTGTTGGCCGTGATCGGACCGTCGATGAAGGACCAGCGTGGGCCGCCGGCTCGCAGGGCCCGCAGTTTCTCGAAGGCTTGGGTCTCCTGCCACAGGCGCAGAATGTCGTGCTCCTGGGCGACGAAATCGACCGAAGACGGAACGGCTCGAAACATGTCGCTTCAACCCTCCAGCGCCACGACCAGCCGCTTGTTGGCGGCGCCCTTGCTCTTGTAGTCGACGATGCGCAAGCGGCCGACCTCGCGCGTGTTGGCGACGTGCGTGCCTCCGTCGGCCTGGAGATCGAGGCCGACGATCTCGACCACCCGCACTTCGGCGATCCCGGGCGGCAGCAGGTTGATCTTGGTGCGAATCAGATCCGGGATGCGGAAAGCCTCGTCGCGCGGCAGACTGCGGCTGGTGACGGGCCGCGCCGCGTCGACTTCGAGGTTGATGGCGGCCTCGATCGAACGGACGAACTCCTGGCGCATGGTCGGGAACTCGAAGTCCATCCGGCCCTGAAGCGGCGCCATCTGCCCGCCCGTCACGCTCGCCTGGTGGTCGCGCCAGATGACGCCGCACAGGATGTGCATGGCGGTGTGGGTCCGCATGAGCTGGTAGCGGCGGTCCCAGTCGAGGCGGCCGTGGATCGGCGTGCCGGCTGCGGGAGGCTCCGCGTCGAGGGCGTGCCAGACCTCCCCGGCGTCCTTGTCGACGCCGACGACGTTCCAGATTCGCGAGCCGGATTCGAGTCGGCCGGTATCCGCCGGTTGACCGCCGCCGCCCGGATAGAACGCGGTGCAGTCCAGGCGGACGCGCCGGCCGTCGACCGCCTCGACCCGAGCGTCGAATGAGGAAAGATACGCGTCCTCGAAGTAGAGCAGCCTGGTCATCGGCCGATGTTCCCTCCAACGCAAAGGCTCTCGTCCGTCAGGGACGAGAGCCTCGAACACTCCCGCGGTACCACCCTGCTTTCCGCCGGATGGCGGACCTCTCGACGGGCACGGCCCGTTGGCGGGCGATGCCTGCGCCCCGGCTAACGGCGGGCGAGGCCGGCTCGCTTACTCGTCCGTCTTCGGCCCGCTCGGGACCGGGCGACTGCCTCGGACGTTCGGCTCGCGGCTCGGGAGGGATTTTCTGCGCCCTGGCCGGCCCCGCTCGCACCGAACCGGGTTCGCTGACAGGTCAGCGGCGCGTACTCGTCTCCTTCGACGCCTGTGGCAGCGATTATGGCACAGCGCCGGCGGATGTCAATGTCCGAACTCGGCGACCGACTTGGCGCGCGGCCGGTGCTGAAGCCGAACGCTGCCGAAACGCCGTAGCCGGTCCGCCGCGCGTTCCGCCAGGGCCCGCATGCGGGGATCGCGCGTCTTCCACTTCCCCTGAAGCTGGCGGATGACGAGCAGACTGTCGCCGTGGACGACGAGATCGAGGTCGGAGGGATCGAGGCGCCGCCGACGCGACTCCGCCAGGGCCCAGCGCAGTCCTTCGAGCAGGCTCCAGTATTCGGCCTCGTTGTTGGTCCCCTCGCCGAATCGCAGTCGCCGAACCACCTGGAGGTCGGCGGCCGCGCCGGACCCCCGCACGCGGTACGAGCCGTAGGCCGGCCCCGGGTTGCCTCGGCTTCCGCCGTCGAAGCTGAGATCGATCTTGCCGCGGGCCAATGGCAGGCACCGATCAGCGGCGCGCGGCGCGACTCGGGGGCGCGAGCAGCGCCTGAAGATTGCGCAGATGCAGATCGCCCGCCAGTCCGTTCATCAGGATGCGACTCTTCCCGAAGGCCTCGACGCCGGGATGCCCGTCGCGGCTCGCGCCGCCGCGGCGCAGGAGCTGGCGCTTGACGTAGCGGTCGAGCGCCGCCAGATACGCCAGGTTGGTGCGAACCGAACCGGGGATCTCGCCTCGCAGGACGACCTCGCCATGACCCTGGACCAGATTCTCGAGTTTCATGCGCGGGATCATTCGCAGGCTGGCCGCCATCGCCTCGAGGTCTCCGTCGATCAGGTACGGCAGGGGCATCATCACGTCACCCGAGAACAGAACCCGATCCTCGACCAGCAGAACGCCCAGCCCGTCGGGGCTGTGCCCCGGCAGCGGGACCAGCCAGAGGGTCTTGCGGCCGACGCGCAGGCTGACTTTGTCGTCGCGCACGGTGACATCCGGCAGGACGATCTGGACGTCGCGCAGGTCGCGATTGTTGGCCTGCGCCTCAGCCAGCGCCGCGCGGCCCCGCGTGTCGAGGAGCCGGCGGCATTCCTCGTGGGCCACGACGACGGCGCCCGGGAAGAGCCACGTCCCCAGGCTGTGATCGGCGTGGTAGTGCGTCAGGATGACGTAGCGGACGCGCGAGCCCAGGCTCTCCTCGACGAACGTGCGCATCTCGATCGTCTCTTCCGGGTAGGCCAGCGTGTCGATGACGACCGACCACTCCGGCCCGACCACGACCCCGGCGTTGACTTGCGCGTAGAGCTCGCTGGTGAACACGTAGACGTTTTCGGCTACACGCTCTCGCATCTGCGACGTCTCCCGGAAGCGGCGAAACGTATCATAAGTCAACGCCCCAAGTCAAGAACCGTTGACATAACCAGGGATGGTTCGTCCGCATCTCTCGGGAAGGCACCCCGGGGAACGGGCAATCCCCGCCGCGTACCTAGCCCGGCGTAACAGGTAGTCCACGGCTTTGGCCGTGGTCCTTAGGCCCCTCGCCGTAACAGGTAGTCCACGGCTTTAGCTGTGGCCCTTAGGCCCCTCGGCGTAACAGGTAGTCCACGGCTTTAGCCGTGGTCCCTGAGCCGTGGTCCGCAGGCCCCTCGGCGGAACGCCGACTACCTCACGGCCAGCGCCGATGGCGTGGGCGTTGGCTCGATCTCAAACCCGTTCTGCCCGCGGAACGTGATGAAGTTCGTCTGACCAGGAAGCACGAAGAGCCAGGCCGTCATCGCCCGCCCGGCATACACAACGCGAACCTCATAGGGTCCAGCCGGCAGGTCGCCCAGGACGAAGTTCTCGTTGTAGACAGGGTCCGGATGCACTGTGTCTTTGGCGTAGGTCCAGACCTCCCATGTCTGGCCGGTCTCGACCGACGTCACGAGCACTGGCTTTTCGTATTGGGCCTGACCGTACGTCCCGAGGATCCGCCCTGCCAGGACCCCCCACCCTTCCGGCGGAACGAGCCACAGCTCGGGATTGCGAGTCGAGAAGAAGTAGTTCTCACCTAGCCGTACCTCGAAGTGCAGGTGCGGCCCGCTGGCGTGACCCGTGTCGCCGACGGTGCCGATCTGTTCTCCGGCACGCACCGGCTGTCCCTTCCACACCAGGCTCGACTCGAGATGCGCGTAGATGGTGTAGAGCGGCTGACCGTCGAAGCCGAAATCGTGGCGGATCGCGATCGCCAGACCGTAGGGATCGTTCGGGTCCGGAATGCCCCGATACAGGCCGTACCCCGTCCACACCACCTCTCCGTCCGCGGACGCCAGGACCGGGGCGCTGCGCGCGGCCCCGAGATCGACCCCGGTGTGAGTACTCTCTGCACCGAAGTACGTCGAGCCGTAACGGTAGCGGGGATGCGGCCAGTTGACCTCGCCGGATGGGATCGGCCTCGAGAAGTAGAAGTGGTCCTCGGGACGGAGCGCCCAGGGAGCCGGGTACGGCGGAGGCCGCCAGCCCGCAACGGCCTCCGCGCCGGGAGTCGCTTCCGCCAGCGACGGTTCCGTCCGGAGCACTCCAGGCGTCGGCTCGACCAGCGTGGCGACCGCGGGTTCGACAGTGGCGTCCATCGCCTCGGTCGGCGTATCGAGGGCCGGCATCTCGATCGGTTGCGCCTTGCAGGCCGCGAGCGCAACCGCGGCGAGAGCCGCCAACCGGGACACGGCGCTCCGCAACTTCACGGCGTGGGGAGCGCCGTCGGGGAGGCCTGCGCCTGGGCTGTGGCGGTCAGAATCCAGCGCCACCACCATGGGGTCGGGGTCGGCCTGGGCGTCCGGGTCGGCGTCGGAGTCGGTGTCTGGTAGGGCGTCGGGGTGACGATGGCCTCCCGAGGGTAGATCTCGAGCATGGCTTCGAGCCATGTCAAGCCGTCGGTTCGGGCGAACTCGTTGTAGCGCGCCGCCGGGAAGAACGTCCTCCAGTTCGACATCGCCGGCACCCGCTCGAACCCGAAGTCGGCGGCGAGCTGCGTCAGATCCACGTAGTACCCGCGCGGCAGCTCGGGCTTGAGCGAGCCGCCCCGGTCGTAGGTCGTCGGGTCGCCGGTGTAGCGGGTGGTGAAGTCCCACGTCCGGACGCGGATCGGCTCGCCCCGGGACCCGTCCTGTGGCGAGACGCGGACGTAGACGCGCCAGTAGGTCTCGGCGCCGAAGTCCTCGCGCACGACTTCCAGCAGTCCGGAGGCCAGCAGCCGCGGGTCGAGGGCGAAGGCGCGCCCGGTGTACAGCCAGTCATTGTAGGCGAAGCCTGGCGGCAGTGCGGCGTTGATCCCGACGAAGGCGTTCTCGAGCGTCGCCAGGACGTCCCAGCCGATGTCTCGGGCGGCGCGCTGGCGCATGGCGGCGAAGGCCTCGTCGACCTTGTCGGAGAGCATCGCGGTGGGTGCCTGTACGCCATCCAGGCGGGCGAGCGAGACTCGCTGGCCTGGCGGCGCGCTGACATCGATGATGGGATCGCCGGTCGGGTCGAGGGGCGGCTGCCACGACGCGGCTTGCTCCAGGATCCCGCCCACTCCCCACGCCAGGTCCTGGATCCCCCGAATCGCCGGGAACCCGACGCTCGAGACGTCGGCGTGAACCAGTGGATAGACGACGAAGTGGCTCGACTGCGCCGATGGCAGCGTCGCCCCCAGCGCCTCCCCCTTCGGGGACCACTCCGGGTTACGCCCGAGACCGACTTCACGGACGGCGCGCGAGCCGTCGAGGGCGGCCAGGTAGATCAGGTCGAGGCCGTTGCCGCGCCCGGAGTAGGCGATCGACGTGCCATCCGGCGAGAAGGCCGGATCGGCTTCGGCGATGAGCGGCGTCTGAGTCAGGTTGAGGTAGCGTTCGTCGGGATCGTCGAGGTTGGCGACGAAGACGTCCGGGAATCCGTCGCGGTCGGAGATGAACGACACGCGCCGGCCTCCGGGGTCCCAGGTCGGCGAGGCGTCCATCGACGGCGCGTCGGTCAGCTGGATTGGCGGCTGGCTGCCGTCGACGCGCAGAATCCAGATGTCGAGATCGTCGCCGGCGTAGGACTCATACGCCAGCCAGGCCCCATCGGGCGACCAGGTGGGGTCGCCTTCGGAGGCTGCCGTGTCGGTCAGCCGACGGACCTCGCCGGTGCGCAGGTCGAGCAGATACAGGTCCCAGCCGACGTCGCGATTGGAGGCGAAGGCGACGAAGCGACCGTCCGGGCTGATCGCCGGCTCGCGATCCTCGAAATCGCCCGACGTCAGACGCAGCGGGGCCGGGTCCCCTTGCGCCACGGCCCACAGATGTGAGTGTCCGGCGCCGCGGGCGGTGTAGATCACCGTGCCCGAGAGCGTCGCCCGAGTCGCAGCCGGTTCGACGGTGGCAGCGGCGCCGGGCGGCGTCGGGCTCGACGTCGACGGCAGGGCAAGGCTCGTCGCCAACGCCTGGAGAGTCGGATCGACGGTGGCGGTCGGTACGCCGAGGTCGAGGCTCACTCGCGCCAGGAGCGCCACCAGGATCAGGACGCCGACGAGGAAGAAGCGGAACCGCCAGACCCGCCCCGGGCTTCGATCGCGCGGCGGCGTGTCAGGCGAGGAGGTTGTCACCGGGGGTCCTGCACACGCGGCTCATAGGCGGCGCCGGATTATACCCACCGAGCGGCGGGCCTACCGACGTATGCAAGATGGATGCCAGTGATCGTGGCGAACGAGCGCGCTCGCGTGGCGGCTGGCGCGACGCGGTGCAGGGTGCGTCTCCCCCAGCCCGGACCCGCGCTGGCCAGCCCGCTTCGGCGAGATCAGGCGGGCGACTCTTCCCAGCGCAAGCGGGCCGCCTCCGCGGGAATTCCGAAGGCCTCGGCCAGCTCCGTCGCCTTTCCGCCGCGCCTTCGGAACGCCTGGAGCAATGGCTCCGGGACGAGCAGGCAGCGGGCGAAGTACTCAGCGGAGTCCCGCAGATCGGCCATGAGCAGTTGCACCAGGCCCAGGGCGCGGCCGTAGCGGCTGGTGATTAGCGCGCTCAGCAGCTCCCGCGCCAGGGCGAAGCGGCGTTCCGATGGGCCGAGGTCGATGCGCACAAAGACGCTCCCCCTCCCGTCAGGAGGGCGGGCGAACGTGGCGTCCCAGAGCGCCGAGTACATGTCGACAACGCCGAAGTCTTCCCGGTAGGGATCCGGCGGGTGCTGCAGCAGCCCCTCGACCGGCACCGGCGGCGAGGCTGCTCCCATGTACTCGTACAGTCCCTGCGCCACGCGGCGCAGGAACCAGTGACGCTCCTCCCGGGTGACGGGGTTCATGCCACCTGCCCGAAGCCCGTGCGCTTCTGCTCAGCCTCGCCCCGCAGGCCTTCCAGCGGCGAGGGCAGCTCGATGCGGACGGCCGGCTTCTCGGCCGCCTTGACCAGCCGGTAGGCCTGGATGGCGAAATCTGTCCACGACTCGGACTCGATGGCCGTCAGGTTCAGGCGCATCTCCGGCGAGAAATCGAGCTCGCCCAGGACCTGGCCGATGTGGCCGGCGCCGAAGGCCTGAAGGACCGAAGGATCGACGATCGAGCGGGCAACTAGGCGGTTCAGGGCTTGCATGGACATGGCAGTCCTCCTCACTTCCTTTCGGCTTCTCGGTATCCCGGTGCCCGTACCGGGACAAAACAAAAGGCAGCTGAGCGAGGTACTCGCTGCCTGGCAACCGACTTTTAGGGCGGGTTGAAGCGGTTGGGCTTACCGGCCGCCGACTGGATCCGCTGGCATGGTATGCCTCCCTCTTGCGGGATATGCTGACATCAATGTACACGGGACCGCTCAACGAGTTCTCAACTGCGGAACAGCAAATGCTCGACAAACGTGCCTCCCTGAGCAGCGAAGTTTCTGAAAGGTCCTGTTTCGTAAACCCGAGTTGCAGGGATGATGGTATGGACAATATCAAATCCCCCTCCGAGGCGATTCCCCTACCGGATCAGGCGGGAGTACAGGTCGCGGACTTCCCTCGGCGGGTCGAGCCCGAGCTCCTTGTCCAGAAGGGTCGTGTAGCGCTGGTAGTGGGCGACCACCTCGCTCCGCCTGCCCAGCCGGCCGAGCGCCTCCATGTACTGGGCATTCAGGTCGTCGCGGTAGGGGTCGATCGACAGGCCACGGCGTATGTGCTCGACGGCCCGCTGAGGCTGGTCGCGGGTGAGCGCCTCTTCGCCGTAGGCCGAGAGCACTTCGAGGAACTGAACTTCGAGCGCCCGCCTCCGCTCCGTGGCCCATTCCGCCGTGACCTCAGGCGCAAACTCTCCGGCATAGGAGTTCACGGCTTCGGTCAGGGCGAAATAGCGCCGCGGGTCGCCGCGCGGCAGCGCCAGCGCCACGCCGCGCGCCCTCTGGAAACTGGCCACGTCGTACGTGACCTCCAGCGACGAGCTGACCCGGTAGGACCCTCCGTCGAGCTCCACCAGATCATTGCCCAGGATCCGGCGAAGGGAGTGGATCGCCATGTGGAGGCTGGCATTCCGCCGGCCGGGAGGCGCCGACGGCCAGAAAACCTCGCCCAGTTCGTCGCGCGAAACGGCTCGCCGCTCGACCAGAAAGAGCAGGAGCTCGCGCAGCTGCGGTTTCAGCCCGCGGACCTCGGCCCCTCCCAGCCCGACCTGGATGCCTCCCAGGGCGCGCACTTCAAGCCTGGTCTTCCCCTCGGCGGGCTCCGCCGGCTGGGAGGCGTGCAGCCGCTCGAAGGCGCGCATCGCCTCGAAACGGTTGAGCACGACTCCCATCGCCGGATGGTCGCCGAGCATCCGGGCGGCCAGGGCGCGCAGCTCGTCGTCGTGAAGCATCTCGGCGGCGATGACCTGTACCTGCTCGCGGGGCGCGGCCCAGTTCAAGGCATCGGAGATCGTCCGTCGTACGCCCTCGATGTCGCCCTGCGTCAACAGGCTGCGGGCCTTCGCCACGAACGCCGCCGCGCGCACGCTCGACTCGATTTCGTCCTCCGGCCGCGCCAGGATCCCGTCCAGGGCCGTCCGGGCGTCCTGTGGCCGGGTGGTCGCCCAGGCGAAGGCCTCCTCGACAGACAGGGCGTCGTTCTCCCGGCCGACACCAGCCAGGTGGCGGGCCCGCTTCAGCCATTCCCGGGCTACCTCAGGGATCCCGCGCCGGCGGTAAAGCGCGGAAGTTCGAATGCAGCCGTAGATCACCCACGGTGTGCTGTCGATCCGCGTGGCGACCGACAAAGCCTCGCCGTACAGCTCCGCAGCCTGAATCGCCAATCCGGCATCGGAGTAGACGTCCGCTATCCCGTACAGGACGACGGCTTCCCGCAAATCGCTTCCGACCAGACGCGCTTCCCGCAGCGCCCCGGTGTAGTACTCGATCGCCGTATCCAGGCGCCCCAGAAGGTAGGAGCTGTAGCCCAGGTTGTTCAGGTGCGACGATAGCGACAGGGCCGGCGCCTGCTGCCGGACCAGCCGGTATGCCTCGGCATACGTGGAATTGGCGAGACTGACTTCGCCCTCCGAGGCGTGGATGAAGCCGCGCAGGCGCAGGCCGTCGGCTCGGAGCAGCGGCTCCTTGCCGTCGGCGAGGAGGCGAACGGCCGCTTCGGCGCTCCGCCGGGCTTCTGCCAGCCGGCGCGGGGTCGCGGCCAGCGCCGAACCGCGCAGGATCAGCGCGTGGGCGCGGACGCTGCGGTCGCCGTGTTCGCCGAGAATCGCCAGCGCCTGATCCGTTCGCTCCAGGACCGCGGCGTAGTCCCCCTTGTAATACGCCACCAGCGCCGCGACCGTCTCGATGAGCGCCTGCACATCCACCGGGCGCGACTCGCCAAGGGCGCGCACCGCCCGGTCGACGTAGTTCTCCGCCTGCGCGATCTGCCCCAAGTCGGCGTAGGCGACGGCCAGGTAGCGCAGCGCGATCGGCGACTCGACGCCGCTCTTCGCCAGTCTCTCCGTCCAGCGCTCAAGCGTCTGGACGCGCGCCTGGTCGAACATCGCCTTGGCGTGCCGTTCCGCCAGACGTAGCGCGGCCTGCGGCTGACCGCTGTCGAGATAGAGTTCGACCGCCAGCTCCACCAGCCCGCTGCGCTCGGCGTAGCGGGCGGCCCGCAGGCGGACGCGCTGCAACCTCGCCGGATCACTCTCCTCGAGCGTCGTCTGGAGGAACTCGCGGAACTGCGGGTGGTATTCGTAGGTGCGCGGCGACTCGACCGTCGCCGTCAGGAAGATGCCGTCCTTCGCCAGCCTCGTCAGGATGCGGGAGCTGTCGCCCCGCCGGAGGACGATGTCGCACGCCTCGGCGCTCATGAACGGCAGCACCGACGACTCGAGCAGGAACGAGCGGATCGTCTCCGGCAGGCGGTTCAGGACGACCGACGCCAGGTAATCGTGGACCAGCGGCCGCGTCGGATCGATCGGGCCCGTGCTGCGGCGGCCCTGGAGCACGCCCGAGAGCAGGACCCCCGCCAGCCAGCCGCGCGTCTCCTCCAGGATGCGTACGAAGTCGCGATCGCTCAGCCCGGTCGCGCCCCGCTGCGCCGCCAGGGCGCGCAGCTCGTCCTCGGTCAGCGACAGGTCCTGCGGGCCGATCCCTGCCAGGTTCTCTTCGGCCATCAGCTTGGCCACCGAGACCTCGATCACCTCCCGCCCGGAGGCGATCAGCGATGCATCGGCCGGCATCGCTTCGAGCATTGCATCCACCAGGCTCAGGGCGGACGGCGAGGCGTTCAGGTAGTGGACGTCGTCCAGGACGAGCACCAGCGGCTCGCCGACCGAGGCCATCGCCTCGCCCAGCGCCCGCCCCAGCGCCTGCGGCGTGGCGCCTGCCAGGGCGTTCAGCCGGGTCTCGCGCATCACGCGCCGGAAGCGGCGGTGGAGAGTCAGGACGACGAGCTCGGCCAGGCGACGCTCGTCCCGATCGGCCGGGGTCAGGCGCACCCAGAAGACGGGGAAATCGCTGTGCGCCGTGAAATCCGCCAGCAACATCGTCTTCCCGTAGCCCGCCGGGCCGGCGACGACGATCAGCCGCTTCGGCAGGTACGAGTGTAGCAAGTCCACAAGACGCTCGCGGTGGATCTTCGTCGGATCGAAGGCCGGCGGCGTCGTGGCGTGGCGAAGGACCGGATCCAGTCTGGGCATCAGGCCGCGTCCCGTTTCACGAGGCGTCCCCCGTTGGTCCCGTGCCCGCTTCGAATGCAAAGCGATGTTCGCGCACGTCCTGCGGCGGGTCGGCAGCGTAAGATAGCACGCTCCGGATGGCGTACTCGCCGGGTTCCGCCTCCTGTCGGAGGTGCATGGTGATCGTCAGAATCGGATGGTCGGCTTCGATGACGCTGGCCCGGGCGACGGTTTCGCCGCCGGGCGAGACCAGGTCGATCTCGAGGTTGGGCCGTTCCAGGAACGGCGTGATGCGGATGTCGACCCGCACCCGGCGCAGGTCGCCGAGCGGCGTGGCCGTCAACCCGCGCAGCCGCACGTCCTCGCGCGGCACCGGCACATCCTGTGGATCGACCAGCTCGAGATCCAAGTTGCCGCTCTCGGAAGTGGAGTGGCCCTCATTATAAGTCGCCATTCGCGGTTTTGACGGTGCACCTGTGCAAAACTAGAATGCAGTCACCGGAGGACCCACATGAGTCGACACCAGGCATTCGAGACCCTCGCCATCCATGCCGGTCAGTCGCCCGATCCGGCCACGGGTGCCGTCATGACGCCGGTCTACCTGACTTCGACGTACGTTCAGCGCGCCGTCGGGAGCACCCTCGGCTACGAGTACTCTCGAACGGGCAACCCGACGCGCAAGGCGCTCGAGGACTGCCTGGCTGCCATCGAAGGCGGGACGGTCGGCCTGGCCTTCTCCTCCGGGATGGCGGCGATCGACGCCGTCGTTCACCTCCTGGCTCCCGGAGACCACGTCCTCGCCGTCAGCGACCTCTACGGCGGCACCTATCGCCTCTTCGAGCGTGTCTATGCGCAGTACGGCCTCGGGTTCTCGTACGCCCTCCCGCAGGACCCGGAGCAATTCATCGGCCACGCCACGGCCCGGACTCGCTTGGTGCTGCTCGAGAGCCCGACCAATCCCCTCCTCAACCTTGCCGAGATACGGGCGATCGCCGATCGCGCCCACGCGCTTCCGGGGAAGCCCTGGGTGTGCGTCGACAACACGTTCGCCACGCCGTACCTCCAGCAACCGCTCGCCCTCGGCGCCGACATCGTCGTGCATTCGACGACGAAGTACCTCGGCGGCCACTCCGACGTCGTGGGGGGAGCGATCGTCGTGCGCGACGGCGACCTCGGCGAACGACTGGGCTTTCTCCAGAACGCCGTCGGCGCCGTCCCCGGTCCCCTGGACTCGTTTCTCGTGCTGCGCGGCATCAAGACACTGCCGGTGCGTATGGACCGACACGCGGCGAACGCGCAGGCCGTCGCCGAATTCCTGGCGGCGCAGTCCGGGGTGGAAGCGGTCTACTATCCGGGGCTGGCCGATCACCCGCAGCACGAACTGGCGCGGCGCCAGATGCGCAACGCGGGCGGGATGGTGTCGTTCCGGCTCCGAGGCGGCGAGACCGCCGCCCGCGCCTTCGCCGAAGCGACGCGGCTCTTCCAGCTCGGGGAATCGCTCGGTGGCGTCGAGTCGCTGGTTGAAGTGCCGGCGGCGATGACCCACGTCTCGACCGCCGGCTCCCCGCTGGCGGTGGATCCGGGGCTTGTGCGGCTGTCGGTGGGCCTGGAAGCCGTCGAGGACCTGCTGGCCGACGTCGAGCAGGCGCTTTCCGCCGCCTCCCGGGTCTGACGGGCCACCGCCCGTCGTTGCAAGGAGTCCCCACCGTGATTCGGATTCCCGCCGCGCCTCCGGTTCACGGTAACTCGCAAACGCTCTGGACGAAGGTTCCCCCGCCGATTCGAACGCCGACCACGCCTACTCGTCGAACAGGTACGTGGCCTCGGCGTAGTAGCGGACCTTCCGCCCCGCGACCCGCTCCCGCAGCCACGCCTCGAGCGCCCGCTGTTTCGCCTCGCGGTCTTCGCCCGAGGCCAGGCCGGCGAGCGGATAGTTCACCCGCAGCGCCCGCGGCGAAACGACGAAGCGCGTAAGCCCCGCCGGGAGCAGCACGCCGGCCGACACGCCGTCGACGATCTCCTCCACGTCGAGACTCCGAAACACGACCAGTCCGGCGGCGGTCGGGAACGCGGCCTCGACCTCCTCCAGCGATCGTGCGTTGGTCCGTTCGAAGCGCGCCCTCTGCTGGTACGCGTGAACCAGCCGGTTGAGGCCTGCGATCCGCCGGCGAAGGTCGGGGAAGGGTCCGAGCAGGCTCGCCACGCGCCCGCCTCGAAGCGACAGCGTGGCGAGCGCGGCCCCTTGCGTCAGATCACGGCGGGCGCTTTCCGCATCCGAGTCTTCCAGCGCGATGCCTTCGACCGAGGCCAGGGCCCTGAGCAGGTCGGGCTCGCCCAGATCGAGAACGACGTGGTTCCACGTCTCGACGCTGACCTGGTTGTCGCCCGGATGGACGACCTGGGCCAGCACATGCGGCAGACCGAGCTGGCGAAAGGCGGTCGTCCGGTTGGCGCCGTCGAGCACGAGGTACCGCTCCGGGTCGCCGGCGAGCCGCAAGACGATCGGCGGGTTGCGCAGCACGCCTTCCCGCCGCAACGCCTCGGCCAGCGGGCCGGCCCGGCTGTCCTCGGCGAGTTCATGGGGATGCAGCGCCTCGGTCGGCAGAATGCGCAGGTCGGGCAGATCCGGGAGGATTCTCATGCGGCGGGGCCGCCGGCCAGGAACTCCACGGCGTCGATCATCGTCAGGATGCCGCACGGCTGGCCGATCACGTCGATCAGGACGACGGCCTTGGCCGACATCAGATCGGGCAACAACTCGGCGAAGGGGGTGTCGGCGGCGTAGGCCCTCACGTCGCGGCTGGCCACCTCGCCCACCCGATGGTCCGCCGCCTCCGGCCCGGACGCCGCCATGTGGCGCAGCAGGTCGACCTCCGAAACCAGGCCCAGCAGCCCGCCCCGACCGTCGACCACCGGCAGCTGCGAGACGGCGAACGATCGCATGCGCGCCACCACGTCGCTCAGCCTGTCGTCCGGGCTGGCGGTGACGAGCGACGGCAGGCCGCGCGCTTGCGCCACCTGGAGCGCCGTCGCCCGCCGCCGATCGAACTCCAGGAACCCGTGCTCGCGCATCCAGTCGTCGTCGAAAATCTTCGAGAGGTACCGCGCCCCCGAGTCCGGCAGGAGCACGACGACCAGACGGTCCTCCCCCAAGGCCTGCGCGTACTTGACCGCCCCGGCCAGCGCCGCCCCCGACGAGCCGCCGCAGAAGATGCCCTCCTCGCGCACCAGCCGCCGCGTCCACTGGAACGACTCGGCGTCGTCGACGACCATCACGTCGTCGATCAGACCGAGATCGAGGGTGGAAGGGATGAAGTCCTCGCCGAATCCTTCGACCTTGTAGGGGAAGGCCTCCAGGCCTTCGGTCGAGCCGCCGCGTCGCCAGGCCTCGGCCAGGATCGATCCGACGGGATCCACTCCGACGATGCGCACGCCATGGCCGTGGTCGCGCATCCAGCGCGCCACGCCGGTGATCGTGCCGCCCGTCCCCATGGCGATCACGATGTCGGTCACCCGGCCGTCGGTCTGCTCCCAGATTTCGGGGGCGGTCGACTCGTAGTGGCTCTGCGGGTTGACCGGGTTGTGATACTGGTTGGCCAGGACGGCGTTGGGGGTTTCCTCGGCCAGGCGGCGCGCCACCGAGTAGTACGAGCGCGGGTCGTCAGGCTCGACGGCCGTCGGCGTGATGATCACGCGCGCCCCGAAGGACCGCAGCAGCCGGCGTTTCTCGTCGCTCATCTTGTCGGGCATGACGAACACCGCCTGATAGCCCTTCAGGGCGCAGGCGATCGCCAACCCGACGCCGGTGTTTCCCGAGGTCGCCTCGACCACGGTTCCTCCCGGGCGAAGCTTCCCCTGGCGCTCGTAGGCCTCGATGATCGTCAGCCCGATCCGGTCCTTCACCGAGCCGCCCGGGTTGAACTGTTCGAGTTTGGCGTACAGGCTGCACGACAGGCCGCGTGCCACGCGGTGCAGCCGCACCAGCGGGGTGCGGCCGATCGTGGTCAGGATGCTGTCGTGGACGTTCTTCTCGGGATTCGCTTCGAGGATCGCGCCGGCCATGGTCGCCCCTCCCGCGCGCCCAGCCTACCATGAAAGCCTGCCCCGAGGAACCGCCGCGTGGCGCGCTCCGGCGAGTCGCCGCCGTCGGGCTCCTACCCGGAGCGGCGCCTCCCCCTGCCAGAAATGCGTGCCGTTATAATTCTTGCGATCCATGGGCTCGTCCGAAATCCGGTCCGAGGTCATTCGCAGCGAGGCGCTGGAAGGGAACGCGTTGGGCGACCCGGTCGAGCGCCGGGTGGTCGTCTACCTCCCGCCCGGCTACTCCCCGTCGTCCGAGCGCTACCCCGTGGTGTTCCTCCTGGCCGGCTTCGCCGGCTCGGGCGCCAGCTTCCTCAACTACGACCCCTGGGACGACGACATTCAGCAGCGGATGGACCGCCTGATCGCGGCTGGCAGCGCCCGGCCGATGATCCTGATCCTCCCCGACGCCGTCACGCGCTACGGCGGATCGCAGTACATCAACTCGACGGCCACGGGCCGCTACCAGGACTACCTGATCGAGCTGGTCGACTGGGCCGACCACTCCTTCCGCACGATTCCACGCCGGGAAGCGCGCGCCATTGCCGGCAAGAGCTCCGGCGGGTTCGGCGCGCTGCGCATGGCCATGGATCATCCGGAGGTCTTCGGGCTCGTCGGCGACCACAGCGGCGATAAGTACTTCGAATACTGCTACCTTCCCGGCCTGCCACGCCTCCACCGGGCGCTGCAGGGCGTGACGGACCTGGAAGCACTCCTGCGCGAACCGCGGCGCGCCGAGCCCCACGACCAGGCGTTCCGCGACGTGATGGAGCTGGCTGCGATGTCGTCCTGCTACTCCCCCAACCCGTCCGAGCCGCGCGGCTTCGACTTCCCCGTGCACCTCGAGACCGGAGCGCTGCGCGACGAGATCTGGCAGCGCTGGCTGTCGCACGATCCGCTGCTCCGCCTCGACGACTCGGTCGATGCGCTGCGCAGCCTGCGCCTGCTCTACCTCGACTGGGGCCGCGCCGACGAGTTCTACCTCAACGTCGGCGGCCGTCTCTTCCATCGCCGCCTCGAGGCGCGCGGCATCCCACATGTCCTCGAGGAACACGCCGGCGGCCATTTCCGCCTGAACGCCCGCCTCGACCATTCGCTCGCCGCCATCAGCCGAGCCATCGACTGACAAGGAGTCCCCATGCCCACCATCGACGCCGCCCTTGCCTTCGCCCGACGCCATCAATCGCGCGCCGTCGACACGCTGCGCGAGTTCATCCGCATCCCGTCGATCTCGATGTCGCCCGAGCACATGGCCGACCTTCGGCTCGGCGCCGAGTGGGTCGCCGGCCGGCTGCGCAGCCTGGGCGTCGAGGACGTCCGCCTCATGCCGACGGCTGGCCACCCGGTCGTCTACGGCCGCTGGTCCGGCGCCGGCCAGGCCCCGACGGTCCTGGTCTACGGGCACTACGACGTCCAGCCGGTCGACCCCATCGAGCTGTGGAAAAGCCCCCCCTTCGAGCCCGAGGTGCGCGGCGACAACCTGTACGGCCGCGGCGCCTCCGACATGAAGGGCCAGCTCGTGGCCTTCCTGCACGCGTTCGAGGCCCTGCTCCAGGACGGCGGCCCGGCGGTCAATCTGGTGTTCCTCATCGAGGGCGAAGAGGAGACCGGTTCGCCGAGCCTGGAGGCCTTCCTGCGGGAGCAGGCCGCCCTGTTCGCCTGCGATGCATGCCTGAACGTCGACGGGTCGATCCTCGGGCCGGAGGAGCCGGCGATCGTCTACGGTGTGCGCGGCCTGGCCTACTTCGAGATTCACGTCCGCGCCGCGGCCCACGACCTCCACTCGGGTCTGTTCGGCGGCGCGGTCGACAACCCGGCGCTCGTCCTGGCGCAGGCCGTCGCCGGCTTGCGCGACGCCGACGGCCGGGTGACGCTGCCGGGTTTCTACGACGACGTGCGGCCGCTGGCGGAAGACGAGCGTCGCGAACTGGCCCGCCTGCCTCAGGACGACCGCTGGTGGCTCGAGCAGACCGGCGCGCCGGCGCTCTTCGGCGAGAAGGGCTATACGGCCAACGAGCGCGCCCTGGCGCGCCCGACGCTCGACGTGAACGGGTTCTTGAGCGGCTTTACCGGCGTCGGCTCGAAGACCGTCCTGCCGGCGACGGCGATGGCCAAGGTCTCGATGCGCCTGGTGCCGGACCAGACGCCGGAGTCAGTCCACCAGGCGCTGGAAGCGTACCTGCGGCGGGTGATGCCGCCGAGCGTCACCTGGGAGCTCAAACAACTCGCCCACAGCCTCCCCGGCGTCGCCGCCCGCGACTCGGCCGCCGTGCTCACGGCCCGGGCGGCGCTCGAGGCCGTGTGGCGCAAGCCGCCTCTCCTGAGCCGCACCGGCGGGACGATCCCGGTCGTCGCCATGGTGCAGCAGATCCTCAAGGCGGAGAGCGTGATCGTCGGCTTCGGCCTGCCCGACGACAACCTGCACGCCCCGAACGAGAAGATCCACCTGCCCACCTTCCACCGCGGCGCCGAGGCCTTCATCCACTTCCTGGCCGGCTACCCGGCGTGACGTCCGGCGCCGAACGCCCGAGGCCTCGGCCGTCCTACGGCGGCCAGGCGGTCATCGAAGGGGTGATGATGCGCGGCCCGACCTCGGCCGCGACCGCCGTGCGCGCCCCCGACCGGTCGATTCGCTTCGACATCCAGACTTTCGACTCGCCGAGCCGGCAGCGTGCCGGACGCATCCCGTTCGTGCGCGGGCTGTATGTGCTGGTCGATACGCTGCGGCTCGGATTCCGGTCGCTGTCCTTCTCGGCTTCGGTGCAGGCCTCGCCCGACGACCCGCCGGCGCGCGGGGCGACGGCCGTCTCGATGGTCGCGGCGGTGGTTCTCGGCCTGGCGCTGTTCTTCGCTCTGCCGGCGGCGGCCGCCTTCGCCGTGGAACGCGCCGTCGGCCTGACGCCGGCCGCCGGCAACGTTCTCGAAGGGCTGCTCCGCCTCGGCCTCCTGATCGGCTACCTGTGGCTCATCGGCCGGATTCCGGAGATTCGCCGCGTGTACGCCTACCACGGTGCCGAGCACAAGACGATCCACGCACTGGAGGCCGGCCGCGACCTCGACGTGGCCTCCGTCGCCCCATTCCCGTGCGAGCATCCACGCTGCGGCACGGCCTTCCTCCTGACGATCGTTGTCCTGTCGATCGTCGTGTTCAGCCTGGTCGGACCACTTCCGCTTGCCTGGCGGCTCGCCAGCCGGCTGCTCCTGATCCCGGTTCTGGCCGGCCTGGCCTACGAGTACATCCGATGGACCGCCCGCATCGCCGACCGTCCGTGGGGGCGAGCCCTGCTCCTGCCGAGCCTGGCGCTCCAGAGACTGACGACTCGCGAACCGGAACCCGACATGATCGAAGTCGCCATCGCCGCGTTTCAGGCCATGCGCCGCGCCGAGCAGGACCGGTGAGTCGCGCCCTCGTGCGGCCCGTCTCCCGGGGCCGTAGCGCCGTTGCACTCGACGGACAGGCGCGTTGACGTCCCATCCGCCGGTCGGTAGAATGGCCTCGGCCACGATGACCGCCAAGCTCCGACTGCGAGACAAGATCTACGAGGTGCCCGCCGGCATGACGATCCGCGACGCGCTGCACCGGCTCGCAATCGAGCCCGAGAGCGTCCTGGCGATCCGCGACGGCGAGCTCGTCACTGACGACGAGACCCTGCGCGAGGGCGAAGTCGTTCGTCTGGTGGCGGTCATCTCCGGCGGGGCCGAGGGGCCGGGGCGATGAAGTGCCGCCGCTGCGGCGAGCGAGCCGCCATCAACATGCGCCACCACAAACTGGCGCTGTGCCGCGAGCACTTCCTGGCCTGGCTCCCCGAGCAGACCGAGCGGTTCATCCACAAGTACGGGATGTTCGGGCATGACGACCGGATCCTGGTCGCCGTGTCGGGCGGCAAGGACTCGCTCGCGCTGTGGGATGTGCTCCACCGTCTCGGCTATCGGGCCGACGGGCTGTACATCGGCCTGGGCATCGACGGCGGCCTCGGCTATTCGGCCGAATCGCAGAAGAAGGCCGAGGCTTTCGCCGCCGACCGCGGTCTGCACCTCGAGACCGTCGATGTCGCCGCCGCCGAAGGCGCCTCGATCCCCGAGGCGGCGCGCCTGACCCACCGCGGCCGGTCGAAGCCGTGCTCGGTGTGCGGGCTTTCCAAGCGCCACATCATGAACCGCGTCGCCCGCGACGGAGGCTACGACGTCCTCGCCACGGGCCACAACCTCGACGACGAAGCCGCCACCCTCTTCGGCAACACCCTGACCTGGTCGGTCGGCTACTTGGCGAGGCAGGGCCCGGTGCTTCCGGCGTCGGCTGGCGGCCTGGCGCGGAAGGTCAAGCCATTCTGCCGCTTTTACGAACGCGAGACGGCGGCGTACGCGCTCCTGCGCGGCATCGACTACATCTACGACGAGTGCCCCTTCGCCGAGGGCGCCACCTCGATCTACTACAAGGAGACGCTCAACCGACTCGAATCCGCCCGACCGGGCGCGAAACTGGCCTTCTACCTCGCCTTCCTCGAGGCCAAGCGCATGGGCGCCTTTCCGAACGGCTCGTCGGGCCCGGCCGAAGACCTCCACTCCTGCCCGACGTGCGGCCAGCCGACCAGCGCTCCCGGGCAGTGCGCCTTCTGCCGCACGTGGGACAAGGTGCGAGCACGCCTGATCCTGCCCGAGGAGATCGCCGTCCGATGACCGACGCTTCCGACCTGGAAGGCCTGACCCTGCTGGGACGCGGCGCCCAACCTTCGACGCGGCTCGAGACCTTCCCCAATCACCACCCGCAGCGGCTCTACCTCGTCCGGCTCGAAAGCAACGAGTTCACCTGCGTCTGCCCGGCCACCGGCCAGCCGGACTTCGCCACGATCACCGTCGAGTACGTCCCGGCCGAGCGGATTCTGGAGTCGAAGTCGTTCAAGCTCTACCTGTGGTCGTACCGCGACCAAGGCGTGTTCCACGAACACGTCACCAACAAGATCCTCGACGACCTGGTGGCGGCCCTCGACCCGCGCTGGTGCCGCGTGCAGGGCGCGTTCTCCGTCCGCGGCGGGATCCGCATCACCGTCGAAGCCGAGCACGGCACGCGGCCGCCCGTCGCATGACGACCGGGCGCAGCTACCCGGCGGTCGTGGCGGTGTTCGTCACGACCCTGGTCGTCTCGAACATCGTCGCCGTCAAGTTGGTCTCGCTCTTCGGCCTGACCCTGCCGGCCGCCATCCTGCTCTTCCCCATCGCCTACATCTGCGGAGATGTGTTGACCGAGGTCTACGGCTACGCCGCGGCGCGCCGGGCGATCTGGATCGGGTTCGGTAGCAACCTGCTGGCGGTGGTGGCGATCTCCCTGGCCGGGAGGCTTCCCTCCAGCCCGTTCTGGACGGCGGGTGTCTACGCCTCGGCCGAGGACGCCCAGCGGGCCTACCAGGCGATCCTCGGTTTCGCGCCCCGTCTCCTGGCGTCCTCGTTCGTTGCCTACGTCGTCGGGGAATTCCTGAACGCCTATGTCCTGGCGCGCCTCAAGGTCGCCACTCAGGGGCGCCGACTCTGGCTCCGCACGATCGGCTCCACCCTCGTCGGCCAGGCGGCCGATTCGGCGATCTTCCTCACGTTGGCGTTCGTCGGGATCCTCCCGCCGCCGGCGCTGGCGATGGCGGTGCTATCGCAGTGGCTCGTCAAGTCGGCCTACGAGGCGATCGCCACGCCCCTGACATACATCGTCGTCAACAGCCTCAAGCGGATCGAAGGGCTCGATCCGTTCGACCGCGCCACGGATTTCAACCCGCTGCGGCTGGGGTGAAGACCTCTGCCGAGGCGAAGGGTGCCCGGCGGCCTGAGCCTGTCGAAGGCCGCCGTGGATCGCGACCCGCCGCGCATCGACCCTTCGCCGAGCTCAAGCCAGACCTTTCGTTTCGCTCAGGGGAAGCAGCTCATCCCGCGCCTCGATTCGCAGGCGGCCTGAGCCTGTCGAAGGCCGCCGTGGATCGCGACCCGGCGCGCATCGACCTCACGTGTGCGCCACCCATGCCTCCTCGGGCATCAGCGCCTTGTGCCCGGCTGGCTGGACGACTCGATAGACCTCCGACGGCGACCGCACCTCGCCGCGCACGGTCAGCAGGTCGGCAAGGCGAATGCCGAACAGGCGCTCGTTCTCCTCCAGCATCGGCCGGACGCGTTCCCAGTGCTCGTCGCGGAACGCGCCGAACTCACCGCCGTTGAGCTGATCCGCGCCCACCCGTCGGTCGGGATCGCGCAGAAAGATGGCGCCGCCCGAGGCCAACGAGAACAGGTTCCCGCCGGGGTACGGCTCGGGCAGGTCTCGCAGACGGCCTTCCTCGTCGAACGCGACGGCATTTAGAATCACGAATCCGCCACCGGCCAACGGGTCGCCGGCCATGAACGACTCGGCCAGGTAGTCGAGACACGTCCCGTTGATGACGACGCGAGGCTTGCCGACGGCGTTGATCATCGGACGCCCGGCGGCGTTCCCCAGGATGAAGGCCTGCCCGCCCTTGGCGGCGTACATGAAGGTCTGGCCGACGTCGCCGTGCACCACCAGACGACCGGCTTTCATGATCTGCGCCAGCTGGTCCTGCCCGTTGGCATGGACGACGATCTCCGCCCCGTCCAGGCCCGAGGCGAGGTAGTCCCCCGGCGATCCGTAGACGTCGATGCGGACACCGAAGGTAGTGGCCCCGAGACCGGAGCCGAGGAAGCGGTGCCCTCGGGTGTGGACCAGCATCAACCGGCGATAGCCAGCCTCGATGGCGTCGCACACGCGGCGCGCCAGCGATCTCGGCCCGTCGGGCGGCACGCCGCGTCCATCCAGCAGCAACGTCCGATCGCCCGGCGCCGACGACGGTATCGGCTGGCCCTCGCCCCACCACGCATAGCCTTCCGACGGCGAGCGCCGGATCGAATCCCAGATCGACTCGAGGCCTTCGAGACACAGCTCGCGCACCGATCGGGCCCGCAGGTTTCCCGTGGCGTACCGGCGGTCGAGCAGCATCGTCAACGTCTCGATCGAGGACCGTCGTCCTTCGTCGCCTGCCGATCGTTCCAGCAACCCGGCTATCGCCGCCGTGAGGTCGTCGTAGCTCCAGCGTGCCAGGCCGGAGGAGATCGCGGCGAAGTCCTTCGCCGCATCGCCGGCGATCGGCTTCGCCGCAGGGCGGGCACTCCGGCCCGTCCCTCGGCGATGCGGCGCCCCGTGCCGCTTGACCTCCACCTCCTGGCCGAACTTGTCGGTGCACACCAGGCGCCCCTCGTCGACGGCGGAACGGATCACACGGAAGACGAACGCCCCGCCGTCGGTGTGGCTGCCGCCGCGGGCGTTCCACACGCGGTCCGGCAACCGGCCGAAGCGCCGGTCGGCGCGCGCCAGGCTGTCGAGCGCGGCGTCGATGGCCTGCTTTTCCGAAGCGGCGAACCCCACCTGCGGGTCTCCGTCGCCGCCGCGCTGCAGGGCGAAGACCTGGGGCCGCAGCATGCTGGTGTCGGTGATGCCGATCAGGCGCGCCTCGCGCGGCGCGGCCGGCCCGGCGGCGCCCTCGGCCGACTGCGCGATCAGGAAGAACCACGGCCCGTCCGGTGAGCCGTGCATGTGGATCGCCTGCAACATCTCGTACACGCGCCGCCGATCCGGCGGAAGGCGGTGGAAATCGCGCTCGGTCGTCGGCGCCAGTGCCTCGATGACGTATTCCAGCGGGTAGCCGTAGGTCCGATGCAGCAGGTCGAACACCAGCACCGAGACCTCGGTGTCGGTCAGGAACAGGGGCTCGATGTTGCGCTGCGCCAGATAGGTGCAGACCGAAGCGTAGTTGGCGAAGTCGCCGTTGTGCACCAGCGCCTCGTGCAACCCGACGAACGGATGCGCGCCTCCCGGGTGCCAGACCCGGCCCTTGGTCGGGTAGCGATGGTGACCGATCCAGACGTGCGCCCGGGCGTCCTCGAGGTCGTAGACGCGCACGACGTCGTCGCCAAAGCCGACGAGCTTGAGCACGAGCAGATCCTTGCCGTGCGAGAGAACGAAGGCGCGCTTCTCCCCGAGCGAGCTGTAATAGGCGCGGTTGAGCCGGTAGGAGTTCTGGTAGACCATCTCGTCGGCCAGGCCGAGGCGCGGCAGCGCCGCCAGGCCCGCCTCGCCGGCGAATCGCTCCAGCGCCTCGCTCCTCGGCTGGACGACGTAGGCCACGGCCAGCGGCGGCTCGACCTCCATGCCGGGCACGACCCGCGGGGCGAACTCGCGCACGCCGCGCACATCGAAGTGCGACGTCACGTGGGCGCGTTCGATCTCGGCCCGCACCTCCGGTTGCAGGTAGGCAATGGTCAGGAGGTATCTGTCGCGCAGCGTCTGTCCGTCGACGCCCAGCAGCGCCGGGTCGAGCCCGACCATGGCGACGCCGCCGCCCTTGCCGTTGCCCCGGTTGCGCATCTGATCCAGCGCCTGGAGCAGATGGCGCCCGGCGATCGGCTCCGAACAGGCGATGCCGATGACGCCGCAGCCCCCTTCGGCTTCCGCTTTCCGGCGTGCGATCGAAACCGGTCCAGACAGCAGCCGCCGACGGGAGTCGATGACGGCGCGCACGAGGTCCGCGGAACTCATCGGTCGCCTCCAGGCCCGCTTCCGTCCCCCCGATACACCAGCAGATCGGTGCGACCCCGCAGCTCGCGAACCGACCGCAGGCCGAGCCGGCGCAGGATCTCGCACAACTGGTCGCGGAACGAGGTGTACAGGCGGTGGAGTCGCTCGGCGCCCCATTCCGGTTCGATCAAGAGCGACAGCTCGGGATCGGTCGTCGTCAGGCCGAACGGGCAGCCGCGCCCGCGCTCGCAGTTGGAGCAGCGTGTGCACCCGAGCGCCACCAGCTCGACCGTGCCCAGGATGCAACCATCGGCCCCGAGGGCGATCGCCTTGGCGATGTCATACGCCGAGCGGATTCCGCCCGAGGCCATGACCACCAGCTGGTCGCGGATGCCCTCGCTCGTCAGGTAACGATGGACCTTGGGGATGGCGAACTCGATCGGCATGGCGATGTTCTTCTTGGCGATCTCGGGGGCGGCGCCGGTCCCGCCGTAGGCGCCATCGACGTGCAGGATGTGCGCTCCGGCGTAGAACGACCCGACCGCCACCATGTCGATGTCGGTCGGGGTCGAGACCTTGACCGAAACCAGCGCCCGCGGATTGACGGTGCGGATCCAGTCGACGTGCTTGCGGTGGTCCTCGACCGAGTACACGCTGTGGAACGGGAACGGGGAGAACAAACTGACCCACGGCACGGATTCGCGCATCCTGGCGACGGCCACCGTCGCCTTGTCGCCCAGCAGGTGCCCGCCGAGCCCCGGCTTGGCGCCCTGCGCGTACTTGAACTCGACGAGGCGGGCGTACTGGATCGTTTCCTCGCGCACGCCGAACATGCCGGTGGCAATCTGGGTGATGACGTGATCCCGATAGGCGACCAGCGACTCGGGGTAGCCGCCTTCGCCGGTGGAAGTAAACGTGTTCCAGCGCTGCGCCGCCCGGGCGCGAGCCAGCATCACTTGTTCGCTGACCGAGCCGTACGACATGCCGGCCCCGTACCAGGGGATCGGGATGTCGATCGTCGGGCCATCGCCGCGTCGGTTGAGCGCCAGCGAAGTGTCGATCGGCGTTTCCGGAGCGAGAGCGGCGGACGGCCCAAGGTCTCGGAACGCGAGCCGGTCGAATCCGCCGCCCGATCGGCCGACGCGATACTCGAGGCCGTCGGCGGGCGGCCGGGCTTCGGCCGCCTGAACCCAGGTCGAGAGGATCAGGTCATGCGTCCAACGGTAATCGCCGAGCGCCGCCGGCGGCGCCTCGCGCTCCGGCCAGGCGGCGAATCCCGCGCGCAGCGCGGCGCGGTGCTTGGCGACGGCCAGCCGGTGCGGCGCGGGCGTCACGGCATGCCTCCGAATCCCTCGATTCCGGCGAAGGCCTCCTGCTCCAGCTCCGCCGCCAGCATCAGGCGGCCGACCTCGCCTCGCAGCCTGCGGATCTCGCGCAGCCCCATCGCGCCGAGCACTTCCAGGACCTGGTCGCGCCACGAGCCGATCAGGTTGACGACACGCTGGACCCCCCACGCGTGGTCGAAGCGACCGAGGCGCAGCGCGGCCTGCTCTCGCGCCCGACACTCGCCTTCGAACTCGGCCTGCAGCGCCACGGCCAGCGGCAAGTCGAGGGCGACCGCGTCCGCGCCGCACAGGATCGCCTTCGGCGCATGCTCGGCCGAGGTCAGCCCGCCGCTGGCGATGACCGTCACACGCTCCCGACTCCCATCCCGAACGAGCCGATCGTGCGCCTGGCGGAGGGCCTCGGCGACGAACCGACCGCCGGCGCGACCATGGTAGTCGGCCACCAGGTGCAAGATCGGGACGCCGTGGTTCACCGCCTCGACGGGATCGAGGTCGAAGCCGTGGCGCACCGCGATCAGCGCGTCGGGCCACAGGGCCGTCAGCCGTCGGTAGGCCTGCGGCTCCCAGCCGTCGAGCGCGGCGACACGCGGGTTCAACCCGGAGCCCGCCGCCCGGTCGATCTCGTGCCGCCGCACGACCGGCGCCACGTGATGGCCGCCGAGGGCGGTCGCACCGACGGCGTACGCCATCGGCACGAAGGCCAGGCCGTCGAGGCGCGCGGCCGCCGCCGCGAGGACGTCGTAGAGCTCCACACTTTCCAGCGACGAAGGCATCACGTCGAAGAGGTAGGGGATGGGGAGACGCACGAGGCGCGGGACGTCCCCGACGACCCGGCCGGATTCGTCCCACTGGAGGAAATCCGGGCGCCAACCGAGGTCGACGGCCGTCGAGATGAACTCGCGTCCGTGGATCCCGTCGCGCGTCGGTCGAACGATCTCCGACATGTCGGTCCACAGCCCGTCCCATCCGTCGCCGGCGAAGGGGCCCCGATACCCGGCGCCGCGCACCGGGACGCGCCCGGTACTGGCCTCGTACAGCACGGTGTCGACGGCGTCGGGCGTGAAGTAGCGGTCGCCCAACCGGCGGCGCGCCGGATTGGGCAGGACCCGCACCATGTCCGGATACTGGACGGTGCAGCGTAGGCAACCGACACACATCTTCGAACGCGGCGCGAACCCCCCCACCGGGCCTGAGAACACGCCGTACAGGCACGGCCGACTCAGGACGACGCCCAGGTCGGCGCGGTAGTGGACCAGCTCGCGCAGCAACAGGGAGGCCAGTTTCAGCCGATCGACGCGCACGACGAACCGGGAAGGATGGTTGGCGGCGTCCGGTGCCGGCGCGGTCGGAATGTGATAGCGGTGGTAGACCTCAGCCGTCATCCAGGCCTCGCAGGGATAACAAAACAGGCACGCCGGGCGTGCCTGTGGTCGACCAGGTGCGCCCCTTCCCGGAATCCGCCCACGAGGGCGGGCCACTGCGTTCGCCTTGGCCCCCGCGTCACCGCGAGGTTTTCGACGAGCGCTTTCTCGGAAGGGGAGAGGGAGCCCGTGGCCGGCTCCGGAGGCATCCGCTGATGGTTCGATTTTCCCCCGGGCGTGCCCGGGGTTAGCCCCACCGCGTCGGCAGGGAACCTCCGCCTCGTTGTCTCGGCCGACGGCCGAGACCCATACGCTGATCTCCCTGTCTATTCAGTTGTGACCAACGGGCGGCATTCTAGCAAAGCCGCGGGTCGCGAGTCAAGAAACCAGACCGACGACTTCCCTGCGGCTGCTTCACGCCGACCCCAAGATATCGGGGGTGGCCTGCGCTGGCGTGCGAGGGCGCCGTAGCCGACCAAGTGTTTCCGTCAGGCCGACGGGGGATCGACCTCGACCCAGATGTTCCGCGCCAATTCGCCGCCCAGGACGCAATCGCCGCACGGCAACGACACCCGGATTGGGCCTTCGAACGGCGCTTTTCCCTCGACTCGAAACGGCGCGCCGGGCAGTACGCCCTTGGCTTCCAGGTACTGAAGCCGCCCCGCGTCGCGCACGCGCACCCGGCTGATGCGCCCGCTCGATCCGACGGCGACCGATGTCAGCGGCGTGTCGTTCGGCTCGTCGATCGAGCCATCGGCCCTCGGGATCGGTTCCCCGTGCGGACAGCGGCGCGGATACCCGGCGTGGGCCTCGAGCCGCGCCACGAGCACTTCGTCGGCGATCTCGCCCAGACGATCGGCGGTGTCGTGCGCCTCGTGCCAGCCGTAGCCGAGAACGCTCACCAGGTAGGCTTCGGCCATCCGATGCGCCCGGACCGCACGGACGCCTTCCTCTCTCCCGCGCGGGGTCAACCGGATTCCGCGATAGGGCCGGCGCTCGATCAGGCCCGCCTTCTCGAGCCTGCGGGACATGCGCGAAACGGCCGCCGGCGATACGTGCAGCGTCTGGGCCCACGACCCGGGATCAACGTAACGATGCTCCCCGCCGAGACGGAAGAGCTCGCCGAGATAGGCCGCCTGCGCGGCCGTGATTCCCGCCATGCTAGACACCCGTGGCCCTCCGCGTCCGAGCAACTTGACCTCGGTTAACCCGTACATTGACCGGCGGGACTTGATTCCTGTATGGCCGTCCGTAGAATCCCGACGAATTTTGTGAATCTCCGTCGAGTTTATCACATGGGCGCCGCGGCAGATCACGCGGAGTCGCGGGCCGGAAGGAGAGCTCCTTGATCCCCGGTTATCTGCTCGGGCTGCGCGAAGGCCTCGAGGCAGCCCTGATTCTCGCCATCACCTTCGGAGTGCTGCGCCGTACCAGGAGGACGGAGCTTGCCTCCTGGGCCTGGTTCGGGGCTGGCTCCGCCGCCGGGCTGAGCGCGATCGTGGCGGCAACGCTCTTGGCCATCGGCGCCAGGCTCGAAGGACGCGCCGAGGAGATCTTCGAGGGGGTGACGATGCTCCTGGCGGCCGGCGTCCTGACATGGATGATTCTGTGGATGAGCATCCAGGGCCGGCAGGTCCAGTTCGGTCTCGAGCGCGACATCGAACAGGCGGCCGTTCGGCGCCAAGCCGGCGCCATCTTCGCCGTCGCCTTTCTGGCGGTGCTGCGCGAGGGAATCGAGACGGCGCTCTTTCTGAGCGCGGCCGCGTTCCAGGACGAACAACTCGCCGTCGTGCTCGGCGGCCTGGCTGGGCTTGCCACGTCGGCCGTCCTGGGCTGGGGCCTGTACCGCGCCACGATTCGCCTCAACGTCCGCCAGTTCTTCCAGGTGACGGGTGTGCTCCTGATCCTGTTCGCCGCCGGTCTGTTCGCCCACGGCGCCCACGAGCTCGTCGAGGCCGGGCTTCTTCCGGCGCTCGTCGATCCGGTGTGGAACACCGAGGCTCTGCTCAGCGAGGCCTCGTTCGTCGGGATGCTGGCCCGAACGCTCTTCGGCTACAACGCCGACCCGACGCTGCTCGAAGTCCTGGCCTACGTCGCCTACCTGGGAGCGGTCGTGACGGCGCTGCGGCAGATCAGCGGCGAGCGACCGCAGGCCGTGGCCGCAGTTCTCTAATCGCCCACTCCGACGAGCACAGGCCAAAGCGCCGGCGTCCGCCGGCGCTCTGCGATGGCCCACCTGGACCGCCGGGCTCCGGCGCCCGTCTATTCGTTGGCCGCGCCGAACGCTTTGTCGTAGCGGTCGAGAATCACTTCTTCCAGGCCGGCCTCGAAGCGACGGAACCTCCGCACGAGGTCTCTGGCCTCCTTCGTCAGCCGTGCCCCGCCGCCCCCTTCTCCGCCCACCTCCGTCTCGAGCAGGCGGATCCCGCTGCGGCCCTCCATCTCGTGGACCTTCTGCCAGGCTCGGCGGTAGGGAACGCCCAGCTGGTCGGCGGCAGCGCGGATCGATCCGGACTCGTCGATCGCTTCCAGGAGCCGAACCCGCCACGCCGACAGCACGACGCCGTCGTCCGACTCGAGCCACAGGTTGAAGCGCGGCTTCATGCCGCCGATCCTTCCCCGGTCAGGACCAGCGAGACCGCTCGCCGGGTCGACGACGTGAGGCGCACCGTGTGCGCCAGGCGGAGCCCGGCGAGCCAGACGATCTCGTCGCCCGAGACGACGACCGGCCAGCGCGCCCGAGCCGAAGGCGGCACGTGCAGGCTGTTGAAGATGTCGGCCAGCTTTCTGCGACCGCGCATCCCCAACGGCTGCATCCGATCGCCCGGCCGCGGGGGCCGCACGATCAGCTCGCTCGACAGGCGGTCGCCATCGAGCCAAACACGCCGTGTGATCCCGCCGATGGGCGCCTCCCGGAACGAACCGGGCGGCCGCGACACGCGTGATGCCGCCAGCCGGCCGCCGGACCGCAATGCGATCGCGCCGGGGATCGGCAGGCGCAGCGGGCCATCCGCCGGCAACTGAGGAAGTCCATCCAGGGCCGGCGCGCCGCCCCGCGCGACGAGGACGACGCGCGCCCCTTCGTCGAGGAGCTCGAGGCCGCCCGGAAGCGAGGCGCGCCGGCCGGGGGCGCGATCCCTCAGGCGCTCGAGCGCCGTCTCGACCGCCTCGAACCCGAAGTCGCGCAGCCCCGGGATCAGTCGCCCTGCGGCTCGCGTGACGAGCAGGCCCTGGAGGGCGGCCGGCTGGGCCAGGAACTCGTCGCGCGCCAGCGCGACGACGGCTGGCCCAGCCGGCCGCAGGACGCGGCCCTCGACCGCCTCGACGATTTCGTCGAGCAGGGCCGCTTCGCGCCGCATGACCTCGCCGGTGCGGACGAGCACCTCGCGGGTGCGCGGGTTGTACGTCTCGAGCGTCGGCAACAACTCGTGCCGAAGGCGGTTGCGGAAGAACGTCCGGTCGAGATTGGAAGGATCGCGCCGCGGGCGGAGCCCGGCGGATCGGCAATGCCCTTCGGTCTGCGCCCTCCACGTCGCCAGGAGCGGCCGAATCAGGTCGATCCCCTCCGCCGCGCGCAGCCCAACCCAGCTCCCGAGCGAGGTTCGCGGCAGCATCCCCCGCAGCCCGTGGACGCCCGCGCCGCGCAGCAGGTGCATCAGGACGGTCTCGGCCTGATCGTCGGCGGTATGGCCGGTGGCGATGACGTTCGCGCCGACCTGCCGCGCCACGTCTACCAGGAAGCGGTAGCGGAGCTCGCGGGCCGCCTCTTCGAGCGACGCGCCCCGCTGCAGCAACCGCGCCGTGTCGGCGCGTTCGACGACGGCCGGCAGGCCGCGGCGCCTCGCCTGGCTGAGGACGAACAGCGCTTCGCGCCAGCTGCCGCGGCGCAGGCGGTGGTCGAGATGGGCGACCACGATCGGGTAGCCGAGGCGGTCGAGACAGTCGAGCAGGCACAGGCTGTCCGCTCCGCCGGATACGGCGACGACCACGCGCTCGCCCGGCGCGAGCAGGCGCTCGCGTGCGATGTACGCGGCGACGCGCTCGCCGATGAGCATAGCATGAGAGATTCTAGCATCCGGCCGCCGTCGGCGGCCCGCCGGCCAGGGCATCCGACGTGCCTGCGCCGGACGCGCCGGGGCCGGATGCTATAATGCCGATTCGGTCAGGCCCCGCAGGAGAGACGTCCATTGGCCATCAACCCGCTGCACTGGCTGCTCGGCCTGTTCTCCCTCGACATCGGCATCGACCTGGGGACGGCCAACACCCTGGTGCACGTGCGGGGCAAAGGGATCGTGATCAACGAGCCGTCGTGGGTGGCGATCGACAAGAAGACCAAGCGTGCGCTGGCGATCGGCGCCGAGGCCAAGGAGATGGTCGGGCGCACGCCGGCCAACGTCGCCGCCATCCGGCCGCTGCGCGACGGCGTGATCTCCGAGTTCGACATCACCGAAGCCATGCTCGAGTACTTCATCGGCAAGGCCCATGAGCAGAGCGTCGTCCCGGTGCCGCGGCCGAGGGTCGTCGTCGGGATCCCGAGCGGGGCGACCGAAGTCGAGAAGCGAGCCGTGTACGACGCGGCGATGGCCGCCGGCGCGCGCCAGGCGTTCCTGATCGAGGAGCCGACGGCCGCCGCCCTCGGCGCCCTGCTGCCGATCGGCGAGGTCCGCGGCTCGATGATCGTCGACATCGGCGGCGGCACGACCGAGATGGCGGTCTACTCGATGGGCGGGGTCGTCGTCTCCCGCTCGCTGCGCGTCGCCGGCGACGAGATGGACGCCGACATCGTCAACTACATCCGCAACAAGTACAACTTGCTGATCGGCGAGCGCATGGCGGAGCGGGTCAAGATCACCATCGGCTCGGCCTTTCCGCTGCGCGAGGAGAAGACAACCGTCGTCCGCGGCCGCAACCTTGTCAGCGGCCTGCCGGAGGCGGTCGAGATCTCGTCGGTCGAGATCCGCGAGGCCCTCGGGCCGTCGGTGCGAGTCATCGTCGATACCATCAAGGACGCACTCGACGAAGTGCCGCCGGAGCTGGTCGCCGACCTGATGGAGATGGGGATCTGCCTGTGCGGCGGCGGATCGCAGCTCCACAGCTTGGCCGACCGCCTGTCGAACGATCTCAAGATGCGGGTCTGGATCGCCGAAGACCCGATGACCTGCGTCGTGCGCGGCGCCGGCATGATCCTCGAGGACCTCGACAACAGCGCCCGCTTCCTGGTCGGCCTCAACCGGAGCTCGGCGTAGGCCCGTGACCCACCGATGTTCGGCCGCAGCCGGTCGCCCCGCGTCGCGCTCTTCCGGCGCGACGGCCCACCCCCTGCGCGCGCCCCAGCCGCAGTGAGCCCGGATCGAGGCCGATGAGCCGCACCTCGTCGCGCGCCCTGATCGCGTTGACCTTCATCCTGATCGCCGGGGGACTGCTGGTGCTCAACCTCGGCGGCTACCTCCAGGCCGTCGAGGGCCTGGCGCTGCGTCCGCTGGGCGCGCTCCAGGCATGGCTCTCCCAGCGCGTGGCGGCCGTCCAGACGTTGCTGGCGTCGCCGGCGGATCTGGCGGCGCTCGCCGCCGAGAACCAGCGTCTCCAGGCGGAGGTGGCGCGGCTCGAGCGCGAGGTGATCGGGCTGCGGGAGCAGGCGGCGGAGGCCGAGGTGTTGGCTGCACTGCTGGGCTACGCCCGCACACGGCCGGAGAACCGCCACCTGGCGGCGCGCGTCATCGGGCAGGACATCAGCCCGTTCCTGCGCTCGGTCTGGATCGACCAGGGGTCCGATCGCGGGCTTCAACAGGGCATGCCGGTCGTGACCGAACGCGGGCTGGTCGGACGGCTGGCCGAGGTCTACGCCACGGTCTCGCGTGTGCAGCTCGTCACCGATCCCCAGAGCGTCGTCAACGTGCAGCTCCAGTCGTCACGGGCCGACGGCGTTCTCCAGGCTCAGCTCAACGGCGAGTTGTGGGTCGACATGATCGACCAGTCGGCCTCGGTCACGCCGGGGGAGCTGGTGCTCACCTCCGGGCTCGGCGGGGCGTTTCCCTCGGACATCCCCGTCGGGCAGGTCGTGACGGTTCGCAAGCGCGACTTCGAGATCTTCCAGCAAGCCGTCATCCAGCCCAGCGCCGACCTCGAAAACCTGCTGATCGTCCTGGTCATCACCAACTACCAGCCCCTCGGCGTGCCCGGCGCGACGCCGTAGGCCGGAGGACGATGTGGGGACGCTCCCCGGCGTTGTGCTCATGGCCGTGCTGGCCGTCGTGCAGTCGAGCCTGCTCAACCGGTTTCCGTTCCTCGGCGGCACGGCCAACCTGGCCCTCCTGGCGGCCGTCAGCTGGGCCCTCGCCGGACGCGTGGTCGAAGCGATGGCATGGGCCTTCGCCGGCGGCCTGTTCCTCGATGTTCTCTCGGGAGCACCCTTCGGCGCCTCGGCCATGGCCCTGGTCGGGGCGGTGTACCTGGCGTCGCTCACCGAGGGCCGTTTCTGGGAGGCGCACCCGCTGGCGCCGCTCGGCGTGATGACGGCCGCCTCGCTTCTCTACTTCGGAGTGACCGGGGCGGCGGTGTGGATCGCCGGTCACCCGATCGACCCATCGCTGGCGATGAGCCAGATCGTGCTGCCGAGCACCTTCCTCAACCTGCTGCTCGCGCTGCCGGCGGCGCAGCTCGCGGCGCGCGCGCGGGAGTTGCTGTTCCCGCCGCCGGTCCGCCTGGGATGAGCGACCAGTCGCTCGCCGGCCATCTGCCGCGCTTCCGGTTGTGGGCGACCTACGGCCTGCTGACCGTTCTGCTCATCGTCTTCGTCGCGCGCCTCTACCAGCTTCAAGTCCTGGAAGAGTCCGTCTACCGCCTGGCGGCCGACGAAAACCGCTTCACCAGCGTCAGCATCCCGGCGCCGCGCGGCGTGATCTACGACCGCAACCGGATCCAGCTTGTTCGCAACATCCCGATCTACAACGTCGTCGTCACGCCGGCGCTGCTCCCCGACAGCCAGGCCGAGGTCGAAGCCATCTTCCAGCGCCTGTCGCTCCTGACCGGCGTTCCGGTCGACCAACCGGGCCCTCCGGCGGCCCCGTGCGTCGCCGGTCGCGGCATTCGCCAGCTCGTCGAAGAGGGAGAGACCAACCGACCGTACGATGCGTGGCCGATTGCCTGCGACGTATCGGCCGAGACGGCGCGCCTCGTCCTCCAGCAGTCGGTCGACATGCCGGGGGTGGACGTCGCCGCTGTCCCGGCGCGCGACTACCCCACCGGCGAGTTGACGGCGGCGGTCATCGGCTACCTGGGCCCGATCCCGCAGGAGCAGAGCGAGCAGTACGAAGCCCTCGGTTTCGTCGCCGGCCGCGACAAGGTCGGCTACAGCGGTCTCGAGCTCGAGTATCAGGAGGTGTTGGCGGGCACGAACGGGCGCAAGCTGGTGGAGGTCGACGTCGCCGGCCAGCAGCTGCGCGAAGTCGGCGAGGTGGTGCAGCCCGTCGCCGGCAACAACTTGCGTCTGACGATCGACACCCGATTGCAGGCGGCGGCCGTCACGGCACTCCGCAGCCGGATGGAGTTCATGAACCGCTTCGCCGGCGAGATCCGCACGCCGCTGGGCGTGGTCATCGCCCTCAACCCCCAGACGGGCGAGATCCTGGCGATGGCCTCGCTCCCGACTTACGAGAACAACCGCCTGGCCCGGTTCATCCCGCTCGACTACTACGAACAACTCGTGGCCGATGAACGCGGCAAGCCGCTCATCAATCACGCCATCCAGTCGCCCTTCCCGCCCGGATCGACGTTCAAGCTGGTCACCGCCGTCGGCGCGACGCAGGAGGGCGTGATCACGCCGCAACGCACCCTCGAAGACCCGGGCGTCATCACGATCACCAACCAGTACTTCCCCAACGATCCCGGGCGGGCCAAGGAGTTCTTCTGCTGGAAGCGCGACGGCCACGGCCGGGTCAATCTGATCCGCGGCATCACGGTTTCGTGCAATGTCTACTTCTACAAGATCGGCGGCGGGTTCCCGGGCGAGGTCGAGCCCGGGCTCGGCATCGACGGGGTCAACGTCTACGCCCCGGCGCTCGGCTACGGCGCCCCGCTGGGCATCGACCTCCCCGGCGAGGTCGCCGGGTTGATCCCGGACGAGGACTGGAAGCGCATCAACCTGGGCGAGAGCTGGTCGACGGGCGATACGTACAACGCCGTCACCGGGCAGGGCTTCGTACTGGCGACACCGCTCCAGGTGCTGACGTCCGTGGCGACCATCGCCAACGACGGCAAGGTGATGCGGCCGCATGTCGTCCAGCAGATCCTGGATGGCGAGGGCAACGTGCTGCAGGACATCCAGCCCGAGTTGTTGTGGGACCTCACCGACGGCGTCCTCACGCCCGGCACGCCCGATGTGAACGTCGCGCCGTGGGTGCTCGACCTCGTCCGCCAGGGAATGCGCGGGGTCGTCGCCAGCGACGAGGGGACGGCGGCGGAGTACGCCCGAATCGGCGCCACGCAGGAGAATGGCTTCCAGGAGACGATCTCGTCCGCCGGGAAGACCGGAACCGGCGAGTTCTGCGACCGGCTGGCGCTCGCCCGCAATCTGTGCATCCCGGGCGCCTGGCCGACGCACGCGTGGTACGCCGCCTACGCCCCATTCGTCAACCCCGAGATCGCCGTCGTGGCGTTCGTCTACAACGGCGGCGAAGGCGCGGTGACGGCGGGCCCGATCGTCAAGCAGGTCCTGGAGGCCTACTTCGAGCTCAAGGCGATCGACGCCGCGCGGGAAACTCCGTAGCCGTCCGCGGTCAGCCGACAGACTCCGGCGGCTGGTGATGCAAGCAGAAGATGGCAGATCGCCGACGGTTCATCCCACATCTTCCACCATCGCTGCGCGAGTCCGCCACATGCAGGGGTCGTGGCGCTATCGAACCGCTGTGCTATAATCCGGCGGTCTGGGGCCATGGCAGGTCGGCTTCCGATCAAAGGCGTCCGTGACGGTCTGCTGGTGACGCTCCCCGAAGGCGAGTGGGAAGACGTCCGCGCCGAGTTGCTGGCGACGATCGACGACCGGGGCGACTTCTTCCGGGGCGCCCGGCTCGTCCTGCAGGTCGAGAAGCGCCAGCTCGGCGCGGCCGAGCTCGGCAGCCTGCGCGACGCCCTGGCCGAGCGCGAAGCCACGCTGTGGGCCGTGCTGTCCACCTCGCCTTCGACCCGCACGGCGGCCGCCGACCTCGGTCTCCAGACCGAGCTCGAAAGGCCCCGCGAGCCCGACGCGGACGAGGGCGAGACGGAGATCGAGGCGGAGGCCGATTGGCAGCCAGCCGTATTCCTGCGGCGGACGCTGCGCTCGGGCCAGAGCATCCGACATCCCGGCCACGTGGTCGTCCTCGGGGACGTGAACCCGGGGGCGGAGATCGTCGCCGGAGGGCACGTGCTCGTCTGGGGCAAGGTGCGCGGCGTGGTCCACGCCGGCGCGGCCGGAGACGAGACGGCGACGGTGGCGGCGCTCGACCTGGCGCCGACCCAGCTGCGCATCGCCGGACAGATCGCCGTCTCGCCCAAGCGGCGCGGGTCGGTGCGTCCGGAAATCGCTTTGATCCGCGACGGACATCTGGTGGCCGAGCCGTGGCAAGCCGACGGCCGCCGCTGAGGACGGAGCCAACATGCCGGCGAAGGTCGTGACCATCACCTCCGGAAAGGGCGGCGTGGGCAAGACCACCGCCACGGCCAACATCGGCGTGGCGCTGGCCTCGGCCGGCCAGCGGGTCGTGTGCCTCGACGCCGACATCGGGCTGCGCAACCTGGATGTCGTTCTGGGCCTCGAGAACCGCATCGTCTACGATCTGGTCGACGTCGTCGAAGGCCGCTGCAAGCTGCGCCAGGCCCTGATCAAGGACAAGCGCCTCCCCGAGCTGTATCTGATTCCCGCCGCCCAGACGCGGGACAAGACCGCCGTCTCGCCCAAGGACATGGTTCGCCTGGCCGACGACCTGCGCGGCGAGTTCGACTGGCTGATCATCGACTCGCCGGCGGGCATCGAGCGCGGCTTCCGCAACGCCGTGGCGCCGGCCGATACCGTCGTGATCATCACCAACCCCGAAGTCTCGGCCGTGCGCGACGCCGACCGTATCATCGGGCTGGTCGAGGCCGAGGAGAAGGGCCCCCCCAAGCTCGTTCTCAACCGGGTCAAACCGGAGATGGTGCGGCGCGGCGACATGCTGGCGACGGCCGACGTCCTGGAAGTGCTGGCCATCGAGCTGATCGGCGTCGTGCCCGAAGACGAAGCGGTGCTGGTCTCGTCGAACCAGGGATCGCCGGCGGCGCTCGACGGCAAGAGCCGCGCCGGCCGCGCCTTTCGCGACATCGCCCGCCGCCTCAACGGGGAGAGCGTCCCCTTCGAGGACCTCGAGGCGGGCGACGGCCTTTTCGGCCGGCTGGCGCGTCTCGTCCGGTCCGGAGGCCAGGCGTGAACCTCCTGCAGCGTCTGCGGGGCGAATCGCCGAGCGCCGTCGCCGCCAAGAGCCGGCTGCAGTTCGTCCTGGTGCACGACCGCGCCGACCTGCCCCCCGGCAAGCTCGACGCTCTCAAGGACGACCTGGTCGAGGTGCTGTCGCGCCACGTCGAGATCGACCCGGGCGCGGTCCAGATCTCGCTGACCCGCGACCGGGGCCAGCAGCGCCTGGTGGCCGACATCCCGCTCGCTCCAGCCCGCGCCCGCCGCCGCCCCGTCAACTGATCACCCATGCAAGGCTCGGCTCGATTGTGGCGACACTTCGATGTCTGGTTGCTGGCGGCCGTCGTCGTTCTGACCATCGCCGGCGTGGCGATGATCCAGTCGGCCATCGCCGGCAACGAGAACCTGGCCGAGACCGTGCCGCGGCAATCGATCTACGCCGTGATCGGCCTGGCGGTCGTCCTGATCACCGCCGCCATCGACTACCGGTTGTGGGGGGCGCTGGCCCGCCTGCTGTACGTCGTGATCGTCGCGCTGCTCGGCATGGTCCTGCTGGCGGGGTTCGTCGGCTTCGGTGCGGCGCGCTGGTTCAACATCGGGATCGCCTTCGTGCAGCCGTCGGAGGTCTCCAAGATCCTGATGATTCTGGTGCTGGCCGACTTCTTCGCCCGCCACCGCCACGAGATCGGCCGCTGGCGGGTCGTGCTGCGCAGCCTGACGCTGGTCGCCCTCCCGGCGGTCTTGCTCTTTCTCCAGCCCGATCTGAGCACGGTCATCGACCTGGGTATCATCTGGCTGACGCTGATCTGGGCGGCCGGCGTGCCGCTCCGGCGCCTGGCCGTCCTGGCCGGCATCGCCGTGGTGCTGGTGTTCGTCGTCTGGCCGCTGCTGGCCGCCTACCAGCAGGACCGCGTCGCCTCGTTCCTCTTCCCCGATCCCGAGGCCCAGTTCGGCGAGACCTACAACGTCAATCAGGCGTTGATCGCCATCGGCTCGGGCGGTCTGTTCGGCAAGGGCTACGGCCACGGAACGCAGGTGCAGCTACGCTTCCTGAAGGTGCGGCATACCGACTTCATCTTTTCGGCGATGGCGGAGGAGTTCGGCTTTCTCGGCGCCGTGGCGTTCCTGGCGCTGCTGACGTTCGTCCTGTTGCGATGCCTGCGCGCGGCGCGCCACGCGCGCGATCCGTTCGGCGCCTTCATCGCCTACGGCGTGGCGATGCTGCTGTTGTTCACCTCGGCCTTCAACATCGCCACCAATCTCAACTTGATACCGGTCTCGGGCGTGCCGCTGCCGTTCTTCAGTTACGGCGGCTCGGCCCTGGCCGCCAACCTGTTCGCCATCGGCCTGGTCGAGAGCATCACCCTGCGCCACAAGGTTATCGACCTGTGACGAAGCGCGGCGAGACGTCCCCGACTCTCCCCCGGTTTGGCCGGGGCTGGGTGGAGGCTCCCTAACATGATCCCTCCCGCCCGGACGCGCTTCGCGCCTTCGCCGACCGGCCGCACGCATATCGGCAGCGCGCGCACGGCGTTGTACGACTACCTGCTGGCGCGTCAGACCGGCGGCCAGTTCGTCTTGCGCATCGAGGACACCGACGCCAAGCGGACCGTCCCGGGAGCCGAACAGGAGCTGATGGAGAGCCTGCGCTGGCTCGGACTGGAGTGGGACGAGGGCCCCGACGTCGGCGGCCCGTACGCCCCCTACCGCCAGTCGGAGCGCAAGGAGATCTATCGCCGGCACGCCCTCGACCTCGTCGCCCGCGGCCACGCCTACTACTGCTTCTGCTCGCCCGAGCGTCTGGCGCAGATGCGGCAAGAGCAGCAGAAGAAGCGGCAGCCGCCGCGCTACGACGGCCGCTGCCGCGACCTGCCGGCCTCCGAGTCGAAGGCGCGCGTCGAGCGCGGCGAGTCGGCCGTGATCCGGTTCCGCACCCCCCGCGAGGGAACGACGACCGGCGTCGACCTGCTGCGCGGCCCGATCACCGTCGAGAACGCCACGATCGACGACTACGTCCTGCTCAAGTCCGACGGGCTGCCGGTCTATCACCTGGCGGCGATGGTCGACGATCGCCTGATGGAGATCACACACGTCTTGCGATCCTCGGAGTGGCTGCCGACCTTTCCCCTGCACGTCCTCGTCGTGCGCGCCTTCGGCTGGCCCGAGCCGGTGTGGGTGCACCTGTCGGTCTTCCTCAATCCGACCGGCAAGGGCAAGATGAGCAAGCGCCACGCCGTCGATCCGAAGGGCGGCGCGGCCTCGATTTACCCGCTCGACCTGCGCGACGCCGGCTACCTCCCCGAAGGCGTCCTCAATTGGCTGGCGCTCATGGGATGGTCCTACGACGATCACACCGAGTTGTTTACCCTGCCCGAGCTGATCGAGAAATTCTCGCTCGAGCGCCTGCACCCGAGCCCGGCGGCCGTCAACTTCACCAAGCTCGACCACTTCAACGGCATCCACCTGCGGGCGCTCCCGACCGACGACCTCGCCCGGCGACTCGTCCCGTACTTCGAGAAGGCCGGGTTGCCGGTGGACGAACGAACGCTGGCGCGGATCGTGCCGCTGCTCCGGGAGCGCATCCGAACGCTGGACGAGGCGGTCGAGATGGCGGGGTTTTTCTTCCGCCAGGCGGTGACTCCCGATCCGGCCTCGCTCGCCATCCCCGGGCGCACGGCCGAGGAATCGGCCGGGCTGCTGCGCAGCGCCCACGAGACCGCGGCGGCCGCGCCGGCGTGGCGGGCGGAGGTGCTCGAGCCGGCCCTGCGCGCCCTGGCGGAGCGATCCGGCCTGACGACCGGCCAGCTCTTCGGCGCGATGCGCATGGCGATCACCGGGCAGGCGGTCAGCCCGCCGCTGTTCGAGTCGATGGTCGTCATCGGGCGCGAAACGTGTCTGGCGCGCCTGCTGGCGGCGTCCGAGGCGGTGCGCCGCGCCGCCCCGGCGTGAGAGCGATGGTAAAATCGTCGTCGCCCTGGGGGTTCGTCTAGTGGTAGGACAGCGGACTCTGGATCCGTATGCCGAGGTTCGAATCCTCGACCCCCAGCCAGCGCAGACGACACCGCCCGGCTCGATGCCGGGCGGTGTGTCCGTGCGCCAGTTCGGAGGGCGTGGCTAGTCCTCGTCGATGCGGATCTCCCCGATGACCAGGCTGACGTCGAGGTCGATGAATGACGCCTGGTCGAAGGCGGGCGAGAAGTACCGGTCTCCCGAACGCGTGTAGTCGTCGGGCACCTCGACGCCACCCAGCACCGTCGAGGCGTCGAGACGCACCGAGGCCCCGCGAGGCACGCGGATCACGATTTCTCCGACCGCCCCCGACACATCGACCGTCGTCGGTTCCGCGGCCAGCCGCACCTCGAAGTCGCCGGCCCCGATCGACCCCTCGAACCCTTCCAGCGCCAGTTCGGTGGCGTCGATCGTCGCCTCGCCGGCGCCCATCGAGACCGACAGCCAGAGGCGCGCGCCACGGGCGATGGCCAGGTCCCAGACCTCGCCCGGCCCGGTGGTCACCGGGCCGCGAAACCCGCCCGAAGACCGGAGCGTGACCGTCCTCCGGCCGCCCTCGGAGCTCTCGCGCGTCTCGAGTTCGGTGTAGCCGGTCAGCCGCACCATGCCGGTGACCAGGCCGCCCGCGCCGGACCCGGCTTCGACGAACAGCGCGCCGGCGCTCGGGTGCAGGCGAATCTCGGTGCCCTGCGGGCCGGCTGCCGGGATCCGGACGGCCTCTCCCGGTCCGTAGGCAGCCGGCGAGGAGATCGCCTGTACCGCCAGTGTCCCGCCACCCAGGACCACGGCCAACAGCAGCGCGGCGACGGCCACCGAGGCCAGGATCGAGCGACGCGGGATCAGCAGGTCGATCCCGACGGCGATCAGCGCCAGCGGCCACAGCCGCGCCGCCGCGCCCCAGATCGAGATCGGGAGCCGACCCAGATTGATCAGGAGCACCAGCATGCCAAACCCGATCAGCAGCACCGGACCGGCCAGGCCTCCGCGACGTGGCAACGATGTCATGCGTGACTCCTTCCGACCCCGGGCCGCGGCGCGGCCGCCGGATGCAACGACGGATCGAGCGGCGTTCCGTTACGCGGCCGGCCCGGGGCGGCGGCCGCGCACCAACAGATAGATCCCGCCGACGATCAAGACGAGCGGCCAGAAGAAACGTCCCGCGGCGCCGAACCCCACGCCGATGAGCACCGCCAGGGCCAGCAGAATCCCGCCCGGGATGACGGCCCACGGCTGCCGGCCTCGATCCGCGGGCAGGATGGTGAGCAGCAGGAACGTCAGGGAGATCCCCAGGAACAGCAACGCGGCCGTCTCGGCTCCGGGCAGGAGGTTGTCGACCAGAGCCACGATGGCCACGCTCGAGAGGGCGCCGGCCGGGATGATCGCCCACCAGTAGTCTCGGCGCACGGCGACCACGAGCCAGAAGGCGGCAGCGATCATACCGAGGAAGACGAACCCTCCGATGGCGTCCTCGACCGGCGGCGCGACGGTGTCCAGCAGGATCACCAGTCCGAGTCCGAGCAGCGACATCGCCGGAAAGAGCGCCCACCACTGGCGGCGGTCGTTGAGGAACACATACAGAAAGGCCAGACCGGCGCCGCCGAAGATCGCCGTCCAAACCAGTCCGGCGCCGACCGCCGCGATCCATCCCAGGCTCTGGCCGAGGAACAGCAACCCGAACCCGATGAGCAGAAGGCCGGCCACGACCCGTGCGTCGATTCGTCTCATGTCACACTCCCTGTTGTCGCCGCCGGCCGGGGCCGGGGGCGCAGCAGACTCGACGGTCGAATGGTCACGGCGCCTCAGTCCGGACTCGCGGGCGATGTGGGGTACGGCTGCAGCACGCGACGAACGAGCTGGAACAGACCGACCAGGATCAGAAGCGCCGGCCAGTACGCGCCGATCATCGTCAACCCGCCGAAGAGCGAGCCGAAGATCAGGAATAGGACCAGGCTGACCAGGATCGTTTCGGCGCCCTTGACGGCCATCCTCCAACCGCCCTCTCCGAGGAGCGCCGCCAGAATCGTCCCCACGCCGGCGAAACCCGGGATGAGAGCCCAGGCGTAAGACCAGCTGAACCAGTCGCCGGTCGCATTCTGCCAGTACAGGATGCCGCCGATCCCGGCCACGATGCACGCAGGGATCGCCATGCCCGGCGCGCCGGTCACCAGGCCGAGTGCCAGCAACCCGGCCCCGGCGACCACGACGATCAGCGGCCACGACCAGTCGAGAGCGAGCCACGGGCGAAGCCCCGGGACGACCTGAAACAGGAGCAGGATCGCCCCCAGCAGAATCAACAGAATGCCGCCGCCGGACGCCGAACGCGTTCTCTTCTCCATGGGGACCTCCAGGGCTGTGCGGAAGGAGCACACGCGAGCCGGGACCCGCCGTCCGCGCTTGCCTGATTCTACGGTATCCTGTGCGTCGCACGATCGACGAACGGACCTCGCCGACATGTCGCTGGTCACACCTCACCCCGCCGGCCATTGGGCGGCGGGCCGGATGTGCGAGGGTATAATGCGACGCTCGATCCCGCCCCGGGCGCGTCGCCCGCGCGAGGCCCATCCATGGACGAACTGACCGAACGCCTCGAAGCCCTCCACCAACGACTCGAGGGACTCCTGGTGCGCCTTTGACTTCGCGGCCCAGGAAACGCGCCTCGCCAGCCTCGAACACGCGGCGCAGGACCCGCGGCTCTGGGAGAACCCCGAGCAGGCCCAACGAACGATGCAGCAACTGGCCAAGTCGCGCCAGCAGGTGGACGGCTGGCGGAAACTCCGCCAGCGCGCCGCCGACGCCCTCGAACTGGCACAACTCGAAGACGCCAGCCTGCGCAACGGCCTCGAGGCCGAGGCCGAAGCACTCGAAGCCGAGGTGGCGCGCCGCGAATGGATGGTGCTCCTCTCCGGGCCCTACGATCGCGACGACGCCATCCTGAGCATCCACGCCGGCGCCGGCGGGACCGATTCGCAGGACTGGGCCCAGATGCTCGAGCGCATGTACCTGCGCTGGGCCGACGCCCGCGGCTTCCGCACCGAGGTCCTCGATCGCAGCGAGGGCGAAGAGGCGGGCATCAAGAGCGTCACCCTGACGATCGAGGGAGAGTACGCCTACGGCTACCTGCGGGCCGAAAGGGGAGTTCACCGGCTGGTGCGCCTGTCGCCCTTCGACTCGGCCCACCGTCGGCACACATCGTTCGCGCTGGTCGAGGTCTACCCGCAGGTGGAACGCGACGACGACATCGCCATCAACCCTGCCGACCTGCGCATCGACACCTTCCGGTCGGCTGGCGCTGGCGGGCAGAATGTGCAGAAGAACGAGACCGCCGTTCGCATCACGCACGTGCCGACGGGCATCGTCGTCTCGTGTCAGAACGAGCGCTCGCAGACCCAGAATCGCGAGAACGCCATGCGCGTGCTGCGCGCCCGCCTGCTTGACCTCCAGCGTCAGAAGCAGGAGGAGGAGATCGCCCGCCTCAAGGGGGCGCACGTCAAGGCCGAATGGGGCAGCCAGATCCGGTCTTACGTGCTGCACCCGTACCAGATGGTCAAGGACCATCGCACCGGGCACGAGGAGGGCAATACCACCGCCGTTCTCGACGGCGATCTCGACGCCTTCATGGAGAGCTACCTGAAGGAAACGATGACCGGATAGCGGCCGGGCGCGACACCGGAGGCAGCGCGACCGCTCTGGTATAATGCGCCGCTTGTTCCCGGAGGTGACTTCTTGTCGCTCTACTTCAGCATCGCGTTGACCCTGACTGCGGCGGCCTTAATCCTGGTCATCCTGTTGCAGAGCCGCGAAGCCGGCTTGGGCGGCCTCACCGGGGCCGACACCAGCGGCGGCTCGTACCACGTCCGCCGCGGCCTGGAGCGCCTTCTGTTCAACCTGACGATCGTTCTGAGCATCGTCTTCTTCGTACTCGCCCTCGCCTTTGCTGTCTTCGTCGGCTGATCCAACTCCGCCCCCCGTTCCGGCGCGGGCGTTCCGCTGGCAGATCCTGATCGCCCTCGGCGGATTCGCCTTGCTGGTGGCGCTGCTCGTCACGCAAGGGCCGCAGGGAGCGATCGGCGCCCCCCAGCCGGCCGAAGGCGGCGCCTACACCGAGGCCCTCGTCGGCCGCATCGTCCGCCTCAATCCACTCCTGGACGACGCCAACCCGGTCGATCGCGATATCGACCGGCTGCTGTACCGCGGGCTGGTGTCGTTCGACGCGCGCGGCCTGCCGCAACCCGAGCTGGCCGAAGGCTGGTCGATCTCCGCCGATGGGACTCTCTACACCATCACCTTGCGCGACGACGCCGTGTGGCACGACGGGGAGCCGGTGATCTCCGACGACGTCATCTACACCTTCTCCCAGTTCCAGGACCCCGACTATCCGGGCGCGGCCGACCTAGTCGAAATGTGGCAGGCGGTGAACATCATCCGCCTCGACGATCGCACGGTCCAGTTCCAGCTGCCTGAGCCGTTCGCGCCCTTCCTGGACTATCTGGCGGAGGGTCTCCTGCCCGATCACCTGCTGCGCGGCGCGCAGGTGGAGGACCTGATCGACCACCCGTTCAACCTGGAACCGGTCGGGACGGGGCCGTTCCGCTTCGATCGCTTCCTCCTCGACTCGGGTCGTATCGAGGGCGTCGGGTTGGTCGCCTTCGACGACTTCTACGGCGGTCGGCCGTTCCTCGATCGAGTGGAGTTCCGCACCTACCCCACCGGAGAGGCCGCGCTGGCGGCCTACCGCGAGGGCGTCGTGCAAGGCCTGGCCCAGATCGACGAGGCGGGTTTCGCCGAGGTGTTGGCCGATCCCGGCCTCCGGCAGTACACGGCGCCGATCGCCCGGGCGGGGGCTGTGTTCCTCAACCTCGCCCACCCCGAGAAGACGTTCCTGGCGGAGAAGGAAGTCCGCCAGGCCCTGCTCCTGGCGATCAACCGCCAGTGGCTGATCGACGAGGCCCTCGACGGCCAGGGCATCGTCGCTGCCGGCCCGATCGTCCCCGGCTCGTGGGCGGCGGCGGACGACCTGCAACCCGTCCCGTTCGACCCCGCCGCGGCCGCGGCGCTGCTCGAGACCGAAGGGTACGTGCTGCCGACCGGCGCCACGCCGGGGAGCGCCGAGTACGTGCGCAGCCGGGAGGACTTGGTCCTGCGCCTGACCCTCGTCCACGCCGACGAGCCGGTCGCCACTCGCATCGCCGAGGCGATCCGCGATAACTGGGCCGCCGTCGGCGTCCGGGCCGATTTGATCGCCGTCGAGGCCGGCGCGCTTGTCCCGGAGTACCTCGAGCCCGGCTCGTTCGAAGCGCTCCTGACCGAGATCGACTACGCCCCCTACCCCGATCCCGACCCCTACCCGTTCTGGCACGACACGCAGATCGAGGGCGGTCAGAACTACACCGGCTTCGACGATCGCAACTCGAGCATCTGGCTCGAACGGGCCCGCACGACGACCGACATCGCCAAGCGGGCCGAATACTACCGCAGCTTCCAGCATCGCTTCCGCGACCAGCTGCCGGCGCTCTTCTTGTACTACCCGGTCTACAACTACGCCGTCGACAGCGACGTCCAGGGCGTCCGCATCGGGCCTCTGGTGGATCCCAGCGGCCGCCTGGAGGGGATCGCCGGCTGGTATCTCGTCGCCCGTCGCGCGTCTTCCGGCGGGTGAGGCGCGAGACCAGGCGAACGGCGTGATAGAATCGCCGCCACCCCAACCCGAGCCCGTAGAGAAGGATCGCACACCGTGGAGACCCCTCGACCCTCACCGACGTCGTTGCAGGACCTCAAGCCGGGCACGCCGCTGACCGGCCGCATCACGCGCATCGAACTGTCCGGCGCTTTCGTCGACGTCGGTCTTCCGGTCGAGGGCCGGGTGCACGTCTCGCGGCTTTCCAAGAAGCGCGTGAACCGCGCCGACGAGGCGGTGCAGGTCGGCCAGGAGGTCGAGGTGTGGGTGGAAGCCGCCGACGAGGCCACCCAGCGCCTTGATCTGACCATGATCCGCCCCCTGACCTTCGACTGGCGCGACCTGCGCCCGGGCCTGCGGGCCGTGGGCAAGGTCGTCGCCGTCGAGCGCTACGGCGCGTTCGTCGACATCGGCGCCGAGCGTTCCGGCCTGGTGCACGTCAGCGAGATGGCCGACGACTACGTGGCGCGCCCGGAGGACGTCGTCAAGATCGGCGATGCGGTCGAAGTCGTGGTGCTCGATGCCGATCGCGCGAAGCGTCAGATCCGGCTGAGCATGAAGGCCGCCCGAGCGCCGGCGGTCGAAGAACCGGAGGCCGTCGAGCCGCCCGCCGCGACCGCCATGGAAATCGCACTGCGTCGGGCGATGGGCGAGCTCGAGGCGCCCGCCCCTTCGACCCCGCGGCCCTCGGCGGCCGGAGCCCCGCGGCGCAGCCGCAAGGTCCAGGACGACATCCTGGCCCGGACGCTCCAGGAGCGGGCGCGCCCGACGGCCAAGTAAGCCGGGAAAGACACGCCCCGCATCCCTGCGGACACGGGGCGGCGAGAACGGCGAACGAGGCAGGGTGGCGGCTAGCCTTCCTCGTCGTCGCTGAAATCCTCCTCCTCTTCCTCTTCGTCCTCGTACAGATCCTCCTCTTCGTCCTCCCAGATCTCGTCGATCTCCTCTTCGTCCCAGGCCTCGTCGGTCGGCACGTCCTCGATGTGGGAGTACGTCAGGCAGCCTTCGTCGGGATCGATTTCGACGGCCGCCGCGCCGCAGTAGCCGTCCTCCAGGAAGACGCAGTCGACGTAGCGGCAGCGGATGCGGGGCATGTGCCGTCCTCCTCGAAGGTCAGGCCCACAGCCTAAGGCGCATGAGGGACAGGGCGAACAGGCCGACCATCACCACCGCCGATACCACGCAGAACGGGCAGATCGCTTGCAGGACGAAGACCTCGAGATAGGTCAGGTAGGCAGAATACACCGTCCCGGCCAGCGTAACCCCGAACAGCCCGAAACGGATCGGCTCGGAACCGCCGCGGTCCGGCCGGTCGACAGCCAGCATGCCAAGGATGAGGAGATAGCCGGCCGCCCCGATGAGGGCGATCGGTATCCCGGCGACCTCCGCATACCGGCTGTTGTTGACGGTCTCGCAATCGCCGATCAGGGCGCAGGTCCCCGTCTGGTTGGCGAGCTTGATCCACGTCAGGTAGATCGAGTCGACCAGGCCGAGCAGAGCCAGGACGATCGAAGCGATCCATAGCCCGTCGCGCCGGGTTTCGAGATTGGCCGTCGCCGTCACCGTCGCGCTCCGCGCCGCCCCGCCCGGTCGGCGGGGGCGACGGATTGTACCCCGCCCGCGAGTCGAATCAAGGCCGAAATGATGCGCGTGTCAAGGCTTCAATGACCGGACGCGGCCCGCGCAGGAACCTGTCACCAGTTGGCGCGGACTCTTCTTCCGCCGGTAAATCTCCGTCGTGCGACCTTGCCGCTTGGCGCGTGGCTATGCGCAAGGGGCGCCGTCCCGGAGGCCTACCCGGGATGTAGCCGCCTCGCCTCCAGCACATTCGGCAGCGCCTCGAGCCGGTTCAGCACCCGGCTGAGCTGGTTGAGATCGGTGATCCCCATCACCAGGTCGAAGATCGCCAGGCTGCTCTTGGTCGAGACGTGGATCGACGACATGCTGATGCCTTCGTTGGCGACCAGCGTCGACACGTCGCGCATCAGGCCGTCGCGATCGTAGGCCCGGATGCGAATCGAGACCGGGTAGGTCTCCCGGGCCTGCCCCCACGAGACCTGCACCAGCCGCTCCCGGTCGCGGATGCGCAGCATGTTGGGGCAGTCGCGGCGATGGATCGTCGCCCCGCGACCGCGCGTGATGTAGCCGACGATCGGATCGCCGGGGAGCGGCTTGCAGCAGCGCGCCAGGTTCGTTAGCAATCCTGAGACGCCGAGGATGCTGACCTCCTGCGGCGCCAGTTGCCCGCCGCGCGCCTCGAGGTCCAGCGGGCGCGGCAGATCGAGCTCGGGAAGCCGGGCCTCGGCCAGCCGCGAGACGACCTTGCCCAGGTGGACGTCGCCGCAGCCGATCGCCGCCAGCAGGTCGTCGACCTGGGAGTATCCGAGGTCGCGGGCGATCTGTTCGTAGGCGACGCCCTCCAGCCCCAGCCGGCGCAGCTCGCGCTCGAGCAACTGGCGGCCATGGGTCAGATTCTGCTCGCGGTCCTCGCGCTTGAACCACTGGCGGATCTTGCTCGCCGCCCGCTGGGTCTTGACCATTTCCAGGCTCGGATTGAGCCAGTCGCGGCTCGGCCCGCCGCGCTTGGCGGTCAGGATCTCGACCGCGTCGCCGGTCTGCAGACGGTAGTCGAGGTTGACCAGACGACCGTTGACCTTGGCCCCGCGACAGCGGTGGCCGATGTCGGTGTGGATGTGATAGGCGAAGTCGATCGGCGTCGAGCCAGCGGGCAAGTCGATGATGTCGCCGCGCGGCGTGAAGACGTACACCCGGTCGTTAAAGACATCGGACTTCATGGCGTCGACGAAGTCGGAGGCGTTGTCGACGTCCTGACGCCATTCCATGAGCCGGCGCAGCCAGTTGATGCGTTGTTCGAAGGCCTGATCCCGCTTGCGGCCTTCCTTGTACCGCCAGTGCGCGGCGATGCCGAACTCGGCGTTCTCGTCCATCGCCCGCGTCCGTATCTGGACCTCCACCGTCCGGCCGTCGTCGAAGACGACCGCCGTGTGCAGCGACTGGTAGAAGTTGTCCTTGGGCGTGGCGATGTAGTCGTCGAACGCCCCCGGGATCGGTTTCCACAGCCCGTGGATCACCCCCAGAGCCAGGTAGCAGTCGGCCTCGTTCGCCACCAGCACCCGCACGCCGCGCACGTCGTAAACCTGATCGAAGGCGACGTCCTTGCGCTCCATCTTGCGGTAGATCGAATACAGGTGCTTCGGGCGGCCGCGGACCTCGGCCTGGATGCCGGCCTTCGCCAACTCCTCCGCCAGGCGCCGCGTGATGAGTTCCATCTCGCGCTGGCGATCGGCGCGGCGCGAGGCGACCAGCGCCGCGATCTCTTTGTATTTTTCGGGATAGACGTAGCGGAAGCCGAGATCCTCCAGCTCCCACTTCATCTGCCAGATGCCGAGCCGGTTGGCCAGCGGGGCGAAGATCTCGAGCGTCTCCTGGGCGATGCGCTGCCGCTTCTCGGCCGGCAGGTGCGACAGGGTCCGCATGTTGTGCAGCCGGTCGGCAAGTTTGATCACCACCACCCGGACGTCGTCGCCCATCGCCAGGAAGGTCTTGCGCAGGGTCTCCTTCGCCAGCTCGGCGCGCTGCGCGTCCTGCTTGCGGCCGTCGGCGCGGCTGACGCGCGGCAGCTCGGCCAGCTTGGTCACCCCGTCGACCAGCGTCGCCACTTCGTTGCCGAAGTCGCGGCGGATCTCGTCGAGCGTGACGCGTGTGTCCTCGACCGTGTCGTGGAGCAGGCCGGCGGCGAGCACCGCCGGCGGCGCGCCCAGGTCGGCCAGAATGTCGGCCACCGCCAGACAGTGCTCGATGTAGCGCGTTCCGGAGAGACGTTTCTGGCCGGCGTGGGCTCGTTCGGCGACGCGGTAGCCGCGGGTGATCAGCTCGCGATCGGCGCGTGAAGCGACCTGGGGGAGTTTCTTCAGTAGGTCGTCGAGCTCCACGGTCGGACGTCCCGGACTCAGTATAGCCAGCGGGACGGGGGCCAGCAAGGGAACCTTGCGCCAGCGGTTTCGGCTGGCGTGTGCCTTCAGAACGCCCCAGAGGGCCAGAGCACAGGCGCGCTGCTCGTCTGCCCTGAGCGCGAAGCGAAGGGTCGAAGCACGCCGGGGCCGGGTCTTCGGCGTCCTTCGACAAGCTCAGGACGCCTTCGACAGGCTCAGGACGCCTTCGAACAGGCTCAGGACGCCTTCGACAGGCTCAGGATGCCTTCGACAGGCTCAGGATGCCTTCGACAGGCTCAGGACGCCTTCGACAGGCTTAGGACGCCTTCGACGGGCTCAGGGATGCCTCGCTAAAGACAGGCGGCGCCGGGCTTGCCTGGCGGTGAGCCTGCAAGGAACAGAGGAGCGAGGCTTGCCTGGAAACGGGGGACGAGTCGCCGCGCGGGCGGTGAGCCGGGGCCGGAGCTACGGGGTCGGGCGCGGGGTCGGTTCTGCTGCGGTCGATGTGGCGGCGGGGGTCGCCGTCGGCGGGACGATGCCGGGATCGAAGACCAGTTCGGCGGCCTCGAGTGCCGACGCCAGCCACTCCGAAAACGCGCGATCGACCGCCGCCTCGAATGCCGCCTCGTTCAGCCGGCGCTCGCCCCGATCGACGATCAGGATCAGGTGCCAGCCGAAGCTCGTCTGCACCGGTCCGGCGATTTCTCCGACGTCGGTCGCAAACGCCGCCGCCTCGAATGCGTCGATCATCGCCCCGCGGCCGAACCAGCCGAGGTCTCCGCCGCGGTCCTTGTTCGCCGTGTCGGTCGAGTAAGCCGCCGCCAGCGCGTCCCAATCCTCGCCCTGGCGCAGGCGGCTCAGGATGGCATACGCCACCGCCTGGTCGGGGACGAGGATGTGCTTGGCCCAGACCTGCTCCTCGTCGCGCGGCACCTCGGCGCGGAAACTGTCGCGCAGTCGCTCACGGTACAGGCGCTCGGCGAAGCGGTCGCGGAAATGCGTCTCGCTGACGCCCAGCCGGGCCCGGAGGTCTTCCAGGTACTGCCGGTAGGCTGCCTCGAAGCCTTCCCGCGTGAGGGGCGTAGCCGTCGGGCGCGGCGTGGCGGTGTCGGCCGGGGTCGGGCTCGGTCCGGAGGTGGCCGTGGCGGTCGGCGTGCCGGTCGGTCGCTCGGTGGGGATCGAGGTCGGCGTCGACTGCGCCGCGAGCACCGGATCGGTCGTCGACGTCGGCCGCGGCGCCGGGGTGCCTTCGGGGAAGAACCCGAATGCTTCGGCCACGGCGCGATCGATGTCGGCCTCGCTGACGACGATGCCCCGCCGCTGGGCCTCCTGCCGGATCAAGCGCGCCCGGATGAGCTCTTCCAGGACCTGGGCAGCGATGGCGTTCACGTCCTCCAGCTGCGCCGTCAGCTGGGCCACCTGTTGCTGGATGGACCGCTGCGCCTCCGGGCTTTCGACGAAGAACGCCAGCATCTCCTCGAGCGATTGCCGCTGCTCGAGCAGGTCGGCCTGGGCCAGCGCCATGCGCGCAATGAGCTCTTGGCGCGTGATGACTTCCCCGTTGACAGTGGCCGCCGCCCGCCGCGGCAGGAGGTACTCCTGCTCGGCCAGGCCGTAGACGATCAGCCCCACGACCGCGGCCAGGACGACGCCCACCAGGATCAGGACCAGGCGCGCAACCAGACGTTCGCGTCGGGCGCGCGCCAGGTGCTTCCGTGTCGGCAGGATGCTCTTCTCGGGCGGCATCCCGCTCGGTTACCGCATCCGCTCGGCGCGGAACGGAATCAGGGCCAGGTGACGGGCGCGTTTCACCGCCTGGGCCAGGATACGCTGATGGCGGGCGCACGTGCCGGTCTCCCGGCGCGAGCGGATGCGCCCGTTCTCGGCGGTGAAGCGCTTGAGGAGTTCGACTTGCTTGTGGTCGATGCTGCGCGCCTTCTCGGCGCAGAACTGGCAGACCCGGGCGCGGCGGACGAAGCGTCGCCGCCCGCCCTCGCCGCGCTCTTCCCCGGAACCCATCGGTTCACGTTCGTCGATGTCACTCAACTTCGGTTCTCCTGGTGCCGACCTCGGGCCGGCGGCCGGCGCCGCCACGCTCGAGGCTAGCCATCGTGATCGGTCTCATCCTCGCCGGACGGCATGCCACCCCCCGGCACCTCGCGCGGTTCGCCGAGCATGATCATCTCCCGCGCCACGATCTCCACCGCCTGGTGCTTCCTGCCTTCCGGGTCTTCCCAGCGCCGGGTTTGCAGCCGCCCCTCGACGAAGACGCGCTGTCCCTTCCGCAGGTGCTGCTGGCAGATCTCGGCCAGGCTGCCCCAGGCGACGATATGGAACCACTCAGTCTCCTCGTGCCGTTCGCCGTCCTGGCTGTGCCAGGCGCGCGACGTCGCCAGGCTGAAGGTCGTCACGAGCTTGCCGGATGGCGTCGTGCGACTCTCGGGATCGCGGCCGAGATGGCCAATCAACATGACCCGGTTCAGGCCGCGGCTCACCGGCGACTCCAGCGCGCGGCCGGCCTCAGGCCGCGGCTTCGCCGGCGCTTGGCGCCGGAGCAGCGGCCGGGTGACCCGCCGGAACGGCCGTGATCATGAAGCGGAGAACGGGCTCCTGGAGGCGGAGCTCGCGCTCCAGGTCGGTCGTCGAACGGCTCGGCAACTCGGCCTGAACGAAGACATAGACGCCGTCCTGGCGCTTGCGGATCGGATACGCCATGCGGCGCTTCCCCCACCGATCGACGTGCAGAACCTTGCCGCCGGCGGCCGAAATCCATCCGGCGACCCGCTCGTCGAGCGCCGCTTGCGACGCCTCGTCCAGTTCCGGATCGACGATGTACGCGACTTCGTAGTTGCGCACGAGACAAACTCCTTTCCTCGGGATTGCCCCCCGTCCATCGCCGGGCGGTCCTGGCAGGGAGCGGAAAGCACGCCGCCGCGGCGTCAACCCGACGCCGGACGGGCGGCGTGGCAACGCTCGAACTGTATCATGGCTGCCCGACTCTGACAAGGCGGCGATTCGACCGCGGAACGCGACCCGCCTCGCCCGCCCTCGACGCGGCGGGGCGCCGCCCGCGGGCGACAGGATAGAGAGGGTATAATCCGCCCGGCTTCGACGCGCCACGCGGACGACACGGCCAGGAGGCACCGACCTGGCCGGATTGTTGTCCGGCAGGCAAGCCCCTGCATCGCGGAGGCGAGATGTCCGACGGGCCCATCCGGTTCGGCACCGACGGTTGGCGGGGCCGGATTGGGGACGACTACACGTTTGCCGCCGTCCGCCGCTGCGCGCACGGATTCGCCGTCTACTTACGGCAGACGGCCGGCCGCCAGGCCAGCGTTGTCGTCGGCTACGACCGGCGCTTCGCCTCCGAGCACTTCGCCGCGGCTGCCGCCGAGGTGCTGGCCGCCAACGGCTTCCGCGTCCTGCTGACCGAGACGGCCACCCCCACGCCGGCGATCGCCCATGCCGTCGTGACGCAGCACGCCGCCGGTGCCGTCAATATCACCGCCTCGCACAATCCAGCCACCGACAACGGCTTCAAGGTCCGCGACCACACGGGCGGCGCCGTCGCCCCGGACGGGCTGCGCCAGATCGAGGCCGCCATTCCGCCGGACGAGGCGCAGGTGGCCCGGGTCCCTCTGGCGGAAGCGCGCTCGCGGGGAGCCGTCGAGATGTTCGATCCGGGGCCGGCCTATCGCGCGCAACTCGAGCGCCTGGTCGACATCGCCCGGCTGCGGCAGGCCGGGCTGCGCGTCGCCGTCGATTCGATGTGGGGCAACGGCGCCGGCTGGTTCGCTTCGCTGGTCGGCGGAGGCCCGACGCAGGTTTTCGAGGTCCATCGCGAGCGCAACCCGATCTTCCCCGAGATGGGCCGCCCCGAGCCGATCCCGCCCAACATCGACCGCGGACTCGCTTTCGCCCGCGAGCATGGCACCGACGTGCTTCTGATCACCGATGGCGACGCCGACCGGGTCGGCCTGGGCGACGAGAACGCCGCCTTCGTCGACCAGCTGCGCGTCTACGCCTTGCTCGCCTATTACTTCCTGGAAGTCCGCGGCGAGCGCGGCCCGATCGTCAAGACGCTCTCGACGACCTCGATGCTGAACAAGCTCGGCCAGCGCTACGGCGTCGCCGTGCACGAAACCGGCGTCGGCTTCAAGTACGTGGCGCCGAAGATGATCGAGGTCGATGCCCTGATCGGCGGCGAGGAGTCGGGAGGCTACGCCTTTCGCGGTCACGTCCCCGAACGCGACGGCATCCTGGCCGGCCTGTACCTGCTCGACCTGATGGTCCGGCTCGGCCAGAAACCTTCGCAGCTCGTGCGCACGTTGTTCGGCGTGGTCGGTGAGCATTACTACGATCGCATCGACCGCGCCCTGCCGGCCGAGGAACGCCCCGCGCGGGAAGCGCGTCTCCTGGCCGAGCCGCCCCAGACCATCGGCGGCCTACGGGTCACCGGCCTCACCACCCTCGACGGTTTCAAGTACGGGCTGGAGGATGGCGGCTGGCTGCTGGTGCGCTTCTCCGGCACCGAACCGCTGGTGCGCGTCTACTGTGAGACGACCGACCGCCGCCGGGTCGAGCCGATCCTGCGCGACGGCCTGGCCCTTCTCGGGTTGACCCCATGACCGCCGACGCGCCGTTGGCCGACACGCACTGTCACCTCTGCCTGCACGAGTTCCAGGCGGATCTGGCGGAGGTTCTCGAGCGCGCCCGTCGGGCCGGGGTCGAGCGCATCCTGGTGCCGGGCATCGACCTCGAGACGAGCCGCCGGGCAGTCGCCCTCGCCGAATCCTCCGACCGGATCTATGCCGCCGTCGGTGTCCATCCGCATCACGCCCACACCTACGCGCCGGAGACGCGCGGCGAACTTCGCCGCCTGGCGTCCTCGCCGCGCGTCGTCGCCATCGGCGAGATCGGCCTCGACTACTACCGCGACCGCAGTCCGCGCCCAGACCAGCGGCGGGCCTTCGCCGATCAGCTCGACCTGGCGGCAGAGCTTGCCCTGCCGGTCGTCGTGCACAACCGGGAGGCCACGGACGATGTCCTCGAGATGCTGTTGCCGTGGGCCGAGAGGCGCGACAATCCCGGCGTGTTGCACGCCTTCTCGAGCGACCTGGCGACGGGCGAGGCCGCCGCGCGTGCCGGCTTCTTCCTCGGGATCGCCGGCCCGATCACCTTCCCGAATGCCGGGCAACGCCGTATCATCACCCGCGGGCTCCCACCCGAGCGGCTGGTCCTCGAGACCGACGCCCCCTACCTGAGCCCCCATCCGGAGCGCGGGCGGCGCAACGAGCCCGCCCGGGTGGCCATCATCGCCGAAGCCCTCTCCGGGATCTGGCAGCGCGAGCTCGCCCAGACCCGACGCACGACCTGGGAGAACGCCGCGGCGCTCTTCCACTGGGACCATGGAGCCGACAACCGCAACCTTCTTTGAACTGGTCCGCGACGACATCCCGCTGGTCGAGGCCCGCATGCGGGCGGCGGAGGACGAACACCATCCGCACCTCAACCAGGCGATCGAACACCTCCTGGCTTCGGGCGGCAAGCGGCTGCGACCGACGCTGACGCTGCTCACCGGGCGCATGCTGGGCACCGATCCGGAGAAATCGATCGGCCTGGCGGCGGCGATCGAGATGCTGCACACCGCCACGTTGGTCCACGACGATCTGATCGACGGCGCTCTGTTTCGCCGCGGCCTGCCGACGCTCAACGCCAACCTGACGCCGGCCGCCACCGTCTTGACCGGCGACTACATCTTCGCCCGCGCCGCCCGCCTGGCAGCCGGCATCGGGTCGCTGCCCTTGATGGAACACTTCGCCCGCACGCTGATGACCATCGTCAACGGCGAAATCACCCAGCTGTTCCACGAGCGCTCCGGCGACGACCGGCAGGACTACTTCGATCGCATCTACGCCAAGACCGCCTCGCTGTTCGAACTGGCCACGATGGGCGCCGCTCTCCTGCGGCAGGCCAACCACGAGATCGTCGAGGCCATGCGCCGCTTCGGCTACCAGGTCGGCATGGCCTTTCAGATCGTCGACGACGTACTCGACTTCGCCGGCGACGCCGACCGGATGGGCAAGCCCCGCGGCAGCGACCTGCGCAACGGCCTGCTCACCTTGCCGACTCTGTTGTTCCTGGAGAGCGATCCCGACGGTCCGGCACGCGGCGAAGCGCTGCGCGCCGGTCGCCTGACGGCGGACGAGATCGAAACCCTGGTGGCCGACATCCGGGCGTCGAGCGCCATCGAACGCGCCCTGGGCGAAGCCCGCAACGCCATCGCCGCCGGCGAGACGCAGCTGGAGGGCATGCCCGACGGTCCCGAGCGCGCCGCGTTGCGCCAGCTCGGACGGTACGTCATCGATCGGTCCTTCTGATCCTGACGAGGAGGAGGCGAAACGTGGACATCCAGACTCAGGTCTATCCGCGGGTGACGGTGGTTTCGGTCCAGGGGCGGGTCGATTCGTCGACCGCCGGAGACCTCGAGGCGGCGCTCCAGAAACTGATCGAGCAGGGCAAGTCCAACTTCGTCCTCGACCTGTCGGGGGTCGAATTCCTCTCGTCCTCGGGGCTGCGCGTCCTGGTGACGACGCTCAAGGCGGTCCGCAAGACGGGCGGCGACCTGCGCCTGGCACAGCCCTCGCAGCGGGCGGCGGATGCCATCAACCTGGCCGGCCTCGACGTCCTGTTTCAGAGCTATGGGGACCGCGAAGCGGCCGTTGCCTCCTTCTGAACGTCGGATGCCGCGTCGCCGCCTCCGCCTGCCGGCCGACCGCGACGCGTTGACGGCGGTGTGCGATTTCGTGGGGAAGGCCGCCGCGGCCAGCGGCTTCGACGACCGCACCAGCTATGCGTGCCAGTTGGCGGTCTGCGAAGCCGTCGAGAACATCATCAAGCACGGCTACCCTCCCGGCGCCGGCGGCCAGATCGAAATCTCGGCCGCCTCGCCTCCCGGCGAGCTGACGATCGAACTCGTCGACACCGCGCCGGCTTTCGACCCGACCCGCTTCCCGATCGACCCGCGGATCCCGACCAGCGAGGACACCGTCGGCGGTCGGGGGCTGCTCATGATTCGCCGCGTGATGGACGAGGTCGAGTACCGGCGCCGCGGCCGCCGCAACGTTCTACGGCTGACGAAGAACCGGTCGTTTACCGGAGTCTGACCCCTCCCGTGGTGCCGCCTCCGGCCTTATCGGTAGCGCCGCCCGCGCTCGGCCCAGCGTTGGCGGCGCTGCTGGCGCTGGCCGTCGCCGCCGTCGGCGTCGTGCTCCTGGTGCGTTTGGCGCGCCGGCGGGAGAACGAGCTGCGCACGCTGGCGGCGCTGGCGCAGGCGATCGCCGGCGCCCCCGATGATCCGGCGGAGGTCGCCGAAGCGGCCTACGTCCATACCGCCCGCCTCGTGCCGTCCGAGTTCTTTCAGCTCGGCATCTTCCAGGGCGATCCTACCGGACGCTGATCTGGGTGCGCGACGGCAACCGGGTCCACAACCGCGAGTTCACCCTCGACACGGAACACGAAGGGCTGATCGGTTGGATTCGCCGCACGGGAGAGGACCTCCTCGTGAGGGATTTCGCTCGCCAGGCGGACCTCCCGGCCCGGCCGAGTTACGCCTCCGAGGACCCGCCCTCGTCCGGCCTGTTTCTGCCGATGAAGGTCGACAACGCGGTGATCGGCATCCTGGCCGTTCAGAGCCGGCGGCGCGGCGCCTTTGGGCGGCGCGACCGACTGCTGCTGCGCGCGCTGGCCGGCTCCGTGGCGACGTGTCTGGCCGCCATCGGCTGGCGCGGCGAAGCGCGCGATCACGAGCGCCAGATCGCCCTCCTGGAGCAGGTCACCCGGTTGCTCACGCCGCTGCGCCCGATGGGAGAGGTCATCCAGGAGGCCGCGCGCCTGGTCGCCGACCATCTCGAAGCCGGCGCCGTGGCCGTCGTCGAGCTCGACGGCGCGGAGCCCGAGGTGCTGGCGTCGACGGCCCCGTCGGCGACGCGCCTGATCGGCGAGCCGGACACGCTCTCGTTCTTGCGCCGCGCCGCCGGCGACGGACAGGTGCTCGTTCGGCCGCGGGGAGGCGGCGCGCACGCGACCTGGGAGTGCGCCGCGCCGCTGCGCGTCCAGGATCGTGTCCTCGGCGTCTTGTACATCAACCGTCGCAGCCGGGCGTTGCTGACCGCCGATCGGCGCCTGATCGACCTGGTCGCCAGCCAGCTCGCCCTGGCCATCCACGAGGCAGCGAACTACGCGCAGCAACAGGAGGAGGCCTGGTTCACGACGGTCCTGCTCGAGGTCGCGCGCCACGCCTCGCAGCCGGGCGACCTCCATGGATCGCTCGAAGCCGTACTCGAACTGACGACGCTTCTGGCGGGATCGCAGTGGGCGCTTCTGCTCACCGCCGATGGCTCCGGGCGTGTGCTGGCGCCGGGCCCGAGCGCCGGCCTCCGCAGACACGTCGTGGAACGCCTCGAAGGCAAGACCTACGATCCCGGCGATTTCGGACTTGAACCGCTCGAGGCGGACGAGGGGCTTCGGCTCGTGTCGCTGCCTGAGGAGCTGGAGGCGGCCACCGGGTCGTCGGACGCCCTGGCCAGTCTCCTGACCGACGGCCGCCGGCTTCTCGGGGTGCTCCTGGTCGAGGGCGCGGGGGTCGAGACGCGCCGGCAGTCCCTCCTGGCGGGAATCGCTCAGCAGATCTCGCTTCGGTTGGAGAACGCCGTGCTGGTCGAGGAGGCGGCGGCGCGGCGGTCTCTCGAACGCGAGCTGGAGACGGCCCGCGCCATCCAGGAAAGCTTCCTGCCGAAGTCGCCTCCCGAACATCCGGGCTGGCAGATCGGGGCGTACTGGAAGGCGGCCCGCAGCGTCGGCGGCGACCTGTACGACTTCATCCCACTGCCGCATGGCGCCGGCGGCCCGCGCTGGGGGCTGGTGATCGCCGACGTGTCCGACAAGGGAGTCCCGGCGGCGCTCTACATGGCGCTGACCCGTGCCCTCCTGCGCACGATCGCCCCCGAGGAGCCAAGCCCGGCCGACGTGCTGGCGCGCGTCAACCGGTGGCTGTTCGACGAAACGACGGCCAACATGTTCGTCAGCGCGTGGTACGGCGTCTGGGAGCCGGAGAGCGGAAGCCTGATCTACGCCAACGCCGGTCATAATCCGCCGCTCCTTTTCCTGCCGCAGGCGCGCGCCCGGCCCCTCGGTCGGGCGCAGACCGTGCTGGGCGTATTGCCGGACGTACCCTACCAGGACTCGACGGTCGAGCTGAGCCCGGGTTCGCTGCTCGTGCTCTACACCGATGGCGTCAGTGAAGCCAGCGACGGCGAGGACTTCTTCGGAGTCCACCGGATCGAGAGCACGATTCTGGCGCTCGATGCCTGGGAACCGTCGGCCGTGCTGGAGACGCTCGCCGGCCGCGTCCACGAATTCACCGGCCGGCCAGACCCAGCCGACGACCTGACCCTGGTCTGCCTCCACCGCCGTTCGGCCCCGGAGCCGCGCCCACGCCGAGGAGGGTAGCATGCCAGATTCAATGGTCTCCGAATCATCCCACCCGCTCGTCGCCCACAAGTTGACGAAGCTGCGTGATGCCGCCACCGAGCCGAAGAAGTTCCGCGAGTTGTTGCGTGAGGTGGCGGCGCTCATCGGCTACGAGGCGACGCAGGACCTCCGGACGCGTCCGGTGCAGGTGCAGACCCCGCTGGCCCTGGCGCCGGGCGCCGAGCTGGTCGAGAAGATCGGACTCATCCCGATCCTACGCGCCGGGCTGGGAATGGTGGAAGGCGTCTGGGAATTGATGCCGACGGCCGAGGTCTGGCACATCGGGCTGTACCGCGACGAGCGGACGCTGAAGCCGGTCGAGTACTACAACCGCCTCCCGATCGAGCCGACGGTCTCGGTGTGCCTGATCCTCGATCCGATGCTGGCGACAGGCGGCTCGGCCGTCGCCACGGTCGACATCCTCAAGCGCTGGGGCGTGCGTCGGATCAAGTACGTTGGCCTGATCGGCGCGCCGGAAGGGATTCGCAACCTCCACACCCACCACCCCGACGTGCCGATCCATCTGGCGGCGGTCGACGAAAAGCTGAACGACGTCGGCTACATCCTGCCCGGGCTGGGGGACGCCGGGGACCGGCAGTTCGGAACCGCTTAGGCCGAAGCCGACGACCGGGCGATAGCGCGTGGCCCAGCCGCGCCGTTCGCGAGTGTCCGGCGCCTTCGACAAGTTCAGGACGCCTGTTTCCCGGCGCGCGCCTCGCGCACGCCTCGGTGTCTACCGCGTCGGGGGCTTCTCGATCATCCGGTTGAGGTGATCGACGAGCCACGGCGGGAGCCGCGGCTGCGCCAGGATCTGTCGCGCGAACGCCTCCGCCTGCACCGGTTCGCCGCGCAGATACAGGGCCTCGGCGCGTACCGATCGGGCGATCGGATCACCCGGCAGGTTGTCGAGGGCGACGACCAAGGAGCGTTCGAACTCCTCGTCGTGCCCCAGGTAGAGCGCGGCGCGGGCGGCAATCGCCGGCAGTCGCACCCACCCCATGAGCGGTTCCTCCGCCTCGGCCAGCAGCGGGACGATTCCCGGGTTGTCGGCTGCAAGGAACAGGGCTTCGTCCGCCAGGTTCTCGATCCGCGGGCCGGCCGAGGGCGGGCCTCCGCTGACGACCAACGCCTGCAAGGCGGCCATCGCCGCATCCAGCTCGGCCTCGCCCTCCAGGAACAACTCGCTGGCGCGAGCGTAGGCCTCGGCCGCCATCCGATCGAGTCCGTGAGACCGCAGGGCCTCGGCCAGCGCCAGGTAGGCCTTCGGGTCGTCCGGGTTCTCGGCGACTCGCTGGCGCGCTTCCAGCACCGCCGGGGGATCGGTGGGGTGCGGGGTGGCCGGGGCGAGCGTGGGGATCGTCTGAGGCGGCGAGGCGGCAGCCTCGGTCGCCAGGGCAGCCTGGGCCGTTGCCGCTTCCGCGGCCGCGGCGTCCTCCCCCGACGACGCCAGCGCCAGAACAACGAACCCGCAGGTGCACAGTCCGACGAGGCCGCCGAGCGCCCACAGCCAGCGACGCCGCTTCGGTGCGGGAGGCTTCACTCCTCCGGGCGCCGCCTGGGGCGCTTCGACCTCAGGCGACGGAGGCGGCGGAGCGGGCGGCCGGGACGCGGCGACGGCCGCCACCGAGCGGGCCCCGGCGGGTGCGGCCTCCTCGTTGACCGCTTCGCGGAAGGCGGCCACCATTTCGTCGATCGTGGCGTAACGGTCGGCGCGCTCCTTGGCGAGCGACTTGAGCAGGACGCGCTCGACGCCCGGCGGGACGCGCGGGTTGAGTCGGCTCGGGATCGGCAGCGGCTTGTAGATGTGGTCGTGGATGATCGAGAACGGCGTGTCGGCGTTGAACGGCACGCGGCCGACGACCATCTCGTACAGCACGACTCCGAAAGAGTAGATGTCGGTGCCCGGGTCGAGGTTCTTCTCGCCGCGCGCCTGCTCGGGCGAGATGTACTGCGGCGTGCCCATCATCATGTCGCCCGAAAGCGTCGACTCGCCGGCTTCCGCCATACGTGCCAGGCCGAAGTCCGCCAGGAAGACATTGCCGTCGGGCGTGATCAGGATGTTGGACGGCTTGATGTCCCGATGCAGGATGCCGCGCTGATGAGCGTACGACAACGCCGCCCCGGCCGACTCGACGATCCGCAGCCCCTCCCCCTTCGAGACCGGGCCCTGCCGCAGGCGCGCCTTCAGCGTGTCGCCCTCGATGAATTTCATCACCAGATACGGCTGACCGGCGTGCTCGGCGAAGTCGTAGACCGGCACGATGTTCGGATGTTCGAGGCGGGCTACAGCCCGCGCCTCGCGCTGGAAGCGCTTTTGGAAGCTGGCGTCCTGGAGGAAGGCCGGGTGCAGAACCTTGATGGCAACGAAGCGGTCGAGCGCAGCATGGTAGGCCTTATAGACCGTCGCCATGCCACCCTGACCGAGCTGCTCGACCACCCGGTAGGGGCCGACGTTCTCGCCGATGGCAAACGTCATGGCCACACCCCGCTTCTTCCCTCTGGATTATAGCCAGCGGCCGTAACCCGGATGTCAACTGCAGGTGAACCGTAAGCGATCACGGTAGGAGATAGGTCCCAGGCCCGGCTCCCCGGAGAGGATACCGGTCCTCGGGTCGGGAGTCGCGGCGACGATCCGGCTGGTTCCTACCGGTCGAGCAGGGCGGCGACGCCGGGGAGCTCCTTCCCCTCCAGGAACTCGAGGGTCGCGCCGCCGCCCGTCGAGACGTGCGTCATGCGATCCGCCAGGCCGGCGCGTGCGACGGCGGAGGCCGAATCGCCTCCACCGACGATCGTCGTGGCGCGGCTCTCGGCGAGGGCCCGGGCGACGGCGTACGTGCCCTCGGCGAACGGGGCCATCTCGAAGACACCCATCGGGCCGTTCCAGACGACGAGCCGCGCCGATCGCAGGTCCTCGCCGAACTGCGCGATCGTCTTCGGCCCGATATCCATCGCCCGCCAGCCGGCCGGCACCTCGCCCAGGTCGACCGTTCGCCGGGAGGCATCGGCGCGGAACGCGTCGGCGACGACGACGTCCAGCGGAAGGTGGAGTTGCGCGGCGGCCGAGTCGAGCAGCGAGCGGGCTCGGTCGAGCGCCTCGACCTCGACGAGCGAGTCTCCCATCGGCACGCCGCGGGCGGCCAGGAACGTGTTCCCCATCCCGCCGCCCACCAGCAGCGCGTCCGCACGCCGCAGCAGGCTCTCGACGACGCCGATCTTGTCGGAGGTCTTGGCCCCGCCCAGGATCGCGACGAACGGATGCTCGGCGGCCTCCATGACCTTCCCCAGGTAGGTCAGCTCCTTCTCCATCAGGAATCCGGCGACGGCCGGCAAGTGTCGCGCCACGCCCTCGGTCGAGGCGTGCGCACGGTGGGCCGAACCGAAGGCGTCGTTGACGTACAGAGTCCCCAGGCGAGCCAACGCTGCGGCCAGCGCCGGATCGTTCTTCGTCTCGCCGGGCTCGAAGCGCGTGTTCTCGAGCAGCAGGGCCTCGCCCGGGCGGAGGCCGGTCGCCGCCGCTTCGGCCTGCGGCCCGACGAGCGCGCCAACAAAGTCAACCGGCCGGCCGAGCAGCGCCTCGAGGTGCTTCGCCACAGGCGCGAGCGAGAACTTCGGGTCGGGCCCGTCCTTCGGCCGCCCGAGGTGCGAGCACAGGACGACCGAGGCGCCGTGCTCGAACAGGTAGCGGATCGTCGGCAGGGCCGCCCGGATGCGCGTGTCGTCGGCGACGACGCCATCTTCGAGAGGCACGTTGAAGTCGACGCGCACCAAGGCGCGCGCGCCGTTCAGCTCCACATCGCGAATCGTCTTCTTGGCGAACATCGGCCTGCCTTTGCCGGGCGCCGGACTCCAGCCCGTGGGTCGAGCGTCAGAGGGACTGCGCCACGCGCGCCGCCAGGTCGGCGGTGCGGACGGCGTAGCCCCACTCGTTGTCGTACCACGCGACGACCTTGACCATCATCCCGTCGAGGACCATCGTCGACAGGCCATCGACGATCGAGGACCGATCGTCGCCCTTGAAATCGGACGACACGAGAGGTTCGCGCGTGATCCCGAGGATGCCCTTCAGGGCTCCGGCGGCGGCCTGCTCGAACGCGGCGTTCAGCTCGTCGACCGTCGTCGGCCGTTCGACGTCGGCGACGAAGTCGATGACCGAGACCGTCGCCGTCGGGACGCGCAGCGCGAAGCCGTCGAACTTCCCCTCCAGATCCGGGATGACCTTGGCCAGGGCGCGGGCCGCCCCGGTCGTGGTTGGGATGATGTTGAGGCCTGCGGCGCGCGCCCGCCGCAGGTCCTTGTGCGCCAGGTCGAGGATGCGCTGGTCGTTGGTATAGGCGTGGATCGTCGTCATCAGCCCGCGCCGGATGCGCAGCAGATCATGGACGACCTTGGCCGCCGGCGCCAGGCCGTTGGTCGTGCAGGAGGCGTTCGACAGCACGTGATGTTTCTGGGGGTCGTAGCGATCGTCGTTGACACCGAGCACGACCGTCAGGTCCTCGTTCTTGGCCGGGGCCGAGATGATGACCTTGCGTGCGCCGCCCTGCTCGATGTGGACCGAGGCTCCCGGCTTCTCGCCCTTGCCGCGAGCGTCGGTGAAGACCCCGGTCGACTCGATGACGATCGCCACGCCCAGATCCTTCCATGGCAACCGCGAGGGGTCCTTCTCGGCGAAGACGCGCACCGACCGGCCATCGACGACGAGGTTGCCGTCGCGCACCTCGACCGTGCCCGGGTAGGTGCCGTAGTTCGAGTCGTACTTGAACAGGTGGGCGTTGGTGGCGGCGTCGAACAGGTCGTTGACGGCGACGACCTCGAGGTCCTCCGGGTACTTCTCGAGCACGGCCTTAAGGACCTGGCGGCCGATACGGCCGAAGCCGTTGATTCCGATGCGAGTTGTCATGCGCGGTCTCCTGTCAGGACGGGATCAGTTGAGACGTTGGGCTCCGGGCGCGGCCTCGGCCGCCGGCAGGTCCAGCGGCCCGGTGCGCTCCTCGAGCAGCCGCAGCAGGGTATCGGCGAGGCGGGCCGGGTGGTGGTGGCCGGGCCGATCGGGATCGGCGACATCTTCGATCGCCACCGGCACGTCGACGCCGTTGCCGGACAGGCGCACCATCTCCACGCCGTCCGGCGGCGCGGGGCAGTCGTTGACCAGCATCACGTCGACCAGGCCGCGCCCGGTGTGCGCCTCGAGCGCCTTCAGGTGACCGGCGCAATCGTAGCCGTCGGTCTCGCCGGCCTGAGGGGAGATGTTGCACACGAAGACCTTGAAGGCGCGGCTGGCGCGGATGGCGTCGGCGATCTCCGGCACCAGCAGGTTGGGCAGGATGCTCGTGTACAGGCTGCCGGGACCGATGACGATCAGGTCCGCCGCCAGGACGGCCCGGATCGCCTCCGGGTACGCCGGCGCGTCGTTGGGATCGAGGTGAACGCGTCGCACCTGACCGGGCACCAGCGGGATGCGGCTCTCCCCCTCGATGCGGAACGCCTGATCGCCGACGGCGTGAGCCTTGTCGGCAACGAGCGAGACGTCCTCCAGCGTCGCCGGAAGGACGCGCCCTCGGATGGCGAGCACACGCCCGGCCTCGAGCAGCCCCCGTTCGAAGCTGCCCGAGACTCCGGCCAGGGCGGCGATGAACAGGTTGCCGAAGGCGTGCCCCTCGAGCTCGCCCTCGCCGCTGAAGCGGTACTGGAAGAGTTGAGTCAGCAGGTCTTCATCGTCGGAGAGAGCCGCCAGGCAGTTGCGTACGTCGCCGGGCGGCAGCAGCCCCATGCTGCGCCGAAGCCGGCCCGACGATCCGCCGTCATCGGCCATGGTGACGATGGCCGTGAGATTCCCTGTCCGGTCCTTCATCCCCCGCAGCAGCGTCGAGAGACCCGTCCCACCACCGACGGCGACGACCCGCGGGCCACGGCCCAGCCGGCGATGTTCGGCGACGGCCTCGACCACGGGCTTCCCCGAACGCAAATACGGCGCCAGCAACGTGCGGTTGAGCCGGAAGACCGACAAGTAGATCAGCAAGACGCCGCCGAACAGCAGCACGACGACCTGCAACGCGTCGGCCGAGTCCTCCCGTCCAAGCAAAGAGAGGATCGGCGAGGCCGGGCTCACACGGTACAGGTCGAGCAGAAGAAGGGCGACGCCCAAACCGAACAGGACGGTGCCGACCACTATGGCGACCAGCCAGCGCTTGACCCCCAACCCGGGCTGGAGCCACCGGCGCAAGGTGCGCCACCGACTGGCCGACCTGCGACGGGACGTCGTTCGTTCCGGCGACGCGGCCATGCGGACGACTATACCAGAGCGTCCGGAGGGGGTCAACGAAGGGGCCACGCGTGACGTCATTCCGTCGGCGAACAATCTTCCTCAGGAGGCAGGCGAGCGGGCACGCCGCCGCCCGGACCTCGATCCGGTGGCCTCCGCACCGGCCGGTATAATCCGCCAGGACCGCCCCGCGACGCGTTCTAATGGCCAACCTCGAACTGATCCGCGAGCTCCACAAGTCGGCGGCGACGAAGATCGTGCTGCTGGTGATCGACGGGCTGGGCGGTCTGCCCCGCACCGTCGACGGCCAGACCGAGCTCGAAGCGGCGGCGACACCGAATCTCGATCGCCTGGCTGAGGAAGGAACCCTCGGGCTCTCCGTTCCCATCTCGCCTGGGATTACGCCGGGCTCGGGGCCGGCTCACCTGGCGCTCTTCGGCTACGACCCGATTGCCCGTCCCGTCGGGCGCGGAGCCCTGGAGGCGATCGGCGTTGGGCTGGAGGTCCGCCCCGGGGATGTCGCGGCGCGGGGCAACTTCTGCACGCTCGACGCGCAAGGCCGCATCACCGACCGCCGGGCCGGGCGGATTCCCAGCGACGAGGCGGCGCCTCTCGTCGAGCGGCTTGCCGAGGTTCGCTTGGAGGGGATCGAGGTCGCCGTCCGCCACGTCCGGGAACATCGCTTTGCGCTCGTGCTGCGCGGCCCAGGCCTCGACCCGGCCATCGACGACACCGACCCACAGGCGACGGGCGTACGGCCGGGTCCGGCGCGGGCCGCCCGCCCGGGAGCCGAACGGACGGCCGAGCTCGTCGAGGCCTGGGTCCGGCAGGCTCAGGAGAAGCTGCGCGGCGAACCGCGGGCGAACGGCCTGACGCTGCGCGGGTTCTCGACCGATCCGGACCTGCCGCCGTTCTCCGAGACGTTCGGTCTGCGCGCCGGATGCATCGCCGTGTACCCGATGTACCGGGGCGTCGCCGCCCTGGCCGGCATGAGGGTGGTCGACTTCGACGGCGAGACGCCGGACGATGAGTTCCGCCACGCGGCGCGGGTCTGGGGTGACTTCGATTTCTTCTTCATCCACATGAAGCGGCCGGATTCGCGCGGAGAGGATGGCGACTTCGACGCCAAGGTGCGAGCCATCGAGGAGATCGACGCCGCCCTGCCCGCGCTGACCGATCTGCGGCCCGACGTGTTGGCGATCACCGGCGACCATTCCACCCCGTCGCAGCTGCGCAGTCATTCGTGGCATCCGGTGCCGCTCCTGATCTGGGCGCCGGCCACGGTGCGTCGGGATGGTCAGCGGACCTTCGGCGAGACGAGCTGCGCCTCCGGCGGCCTCGGAGTCCTGCCCGCGACGGAAGTCCTGCCGCTGCTCATGGCGCACGCCGGACGACTGGAGAAGTACGGGGCCTGACGACACCAGCGTGACTGGCGGCAACGCGCCGCCGCGCTCTGAAAACACACAGGGCCGGAGGCATGCCTCCGGCCCTCTTGGGGAGCGAATCGAGACGATCAGAACAGTCCGACCACTCTTCCCGTCTTCAGGTCCAGGTCGACGTCGAAGAACACCGGCCGGGTCGGCAGGCCGGGCATGGTGCGCATCTCTCCCAGCAGCGGATAGAGGAACCCGGCGCCGACCGAGGCGCGGATGTCGCGGATCGGAACGCGAAAGCCCTGGGGCACGCCCTTCAGGTTCGGGTCGTGGCTCAGGCTGAGGTGGGTCTTGGCCATACACAGGGGGAGCCGGTCGAAGCCGAGGCGCGTGTACAGCTCGATCTTCTTTTCCGCCTCCGGCAGGTAGTCGACGCCGTCGGCGCCGTAGATCTCCGTGCAGATCGTCTCGATCTTCTTCTTGATCGGCCAGTCGAGCGGATACAGGAACTGGAACCGGCTCTTCTTCTCGGCCGTCTTCACCACCAGCTCGGCCAGCTTCTTGGCGCCCTTACCCCCATCCATCCAGTGCGTGCAGACGACGGCGTCCTCGGCGCCGGCCGCGACCGCCGCCTGGCGCACCAGCTCGACCTCGGCCGGCGTGTCGGTGGCGAAGGAGTTGACCGCCACGACGACCGGGATGCCGAACTTGAGGGCGTTCTTGATGTGACGCTGCAGGTTGGGCAGCCCGGCCCGGATCAGATCGAGGTTCTCGTCGGTGTAGGCGGCGTCGAGGGGTCTGCCGGCGACGACCTTCGGCCCGCCGCCGTGCATCTTGAGCGCCCGCACCGTCGCCACCAGCACGACGACGTTCGGGATCAATCCCGAGGCGCGGCACTTGATGTCGAAGAACTTCTCCATGCCGATGTCGGCGCCGAAACCCGATTCGGTCACAACGTAGTCGGCCAGCTTCAGCGCGATCCGGTCGGCGATGATCGACGAGTTGCCGTGGGCGATGTTAGCGAAGGGGCCGGCGTGGACGAAGACCGGCGTGCCCTCGAGCGATTGCATCAGCGTCGGCTTGATGGCATCCTTCATCAGGACCGTCAGGGCGCCGGCGACGCCCAGGTCCTCGGCCGTCACCGCCTCGCCTCTGCGGTTCGTCCCGATCACGATCCGTCCGAGCCGCTCGCGCAGGTCGGCCAGGTCGGTCGTCAGCGCCAGGATGGCCATGATCTCGCTGGCGACCGTGATGTCGAACCCGGTCTCGCGCGTCATGCCCTTCTCTTCCGGCCCTTGGCCGATCGTGATCCGGCGTAGGAAGCGGTCGTTGGTGTCGACGACGCGCTGCCAGGTGATCGAAGCGGGATCGATGTCGAGGCGGGCGAAGCGCGAGCGCTCCTCAGGGGTCAGCGTCTCGGGATCGGTCTTGGCGATTCCCAGTCTCTTCAGGCGCCGCAGCATCGTCGGCGAGAAGCGACGCTGGCCGCGCTTGTCCTTGGGGCAGAGGGCATTGAACAGCTTCTCGTCGTCCGGCTGCTCACGCTCGTGGAGCATCCGGGCATCGATCGCTGCTGCCAGCAGGTTGTTGGCAGCGGTGATGGCGTGGATGTCGCCCGTCAGGTGCAGGTTGAAATCCTCCATCGGGACGACCTGGCTGTAGCCGCCTCCGGCCGCCCCGCCCTTGATGCCGAACGTCGGGCCCTGGCTCGGCTGACGGATGCAGGTGAACACGCGCTTGCCGAGGTGCGCGCCCAGAGCCTGGCTCAGGCCCATCATCGTCGTGCTCTTCCCCTCGCCGAGCGGCGTGGGCGTGATGGCAGTGACATCGATGTACTTGCCGTCGGGGACGTCCTTCAGGCGTTCGAGGATCTCGAGCTTGACCTTGGCCATGTACGGTCCGTGCAGCTCGAGCTCGTCGGCGCGGATTCCGGCCTCGCGCGCCAGGAGGGCGATCGGCTTGAGCCGCGCCGCCTGGGCGATCTCGATGTCGGACGGAACCGGCCGGCGCAATTGGATGCGCGTCGGCTTGAAGGGCGCCTTGCGGGTGGGCCGGCGCGGACGGGCCGCAGCCTTCCGCTTCGGCGAGGACTTGGCGCGTGCCTTGGGCATGAACGAACCTCCAGGGAAGAATTGTCAGCCGAATCGGCCGCCGGACGGTGCTCCATCCTATCAGTCTCCTCGCGCCGAGCCGTTCTCGGCAAGGGACGACCGTCCGCCGGCGCGACGAGGGAGGTCACGACACCGCCCGCCATCTGGCGCGGCGCGAATCCCGGGCGATTGCCCGACGACGCAGACGCACGTAGACTTCCCCTGTCGACGAACGCGAGGCGGTATGGCCGGCACCCAGGACCAGGATCGGCTACGACGGCTGCGAGACCGACAGCTCGCCGCGCGCGACCCTCTCACCAAGCAACGGAAGATGCACGGACGCATCGCCTGCAAGCACCGTCAATCGCAGGCGCCGCTCTCGATCGGACGAATCTGGTCGGAAATCCCCCACCTGTGGAAGGGCGCCTTCTACGGACTGACCGTCGGCGCGCTGGCCGTCGCGATCCTCCCCGCGATCTGGGCTTCGCCGTGGGCGCTTCCGTGCGCCGGAGGTCTGGCCGCGATGCTGGCGATTCTCGGACTCCTCCTTGGCCGGGCAGCCGATACGCGCGACGCGCTGCGCGACCTCACGCGCTAGTGGTAGCCCTGCGGCGGCCTCGCACCGTCCTACCTGGCGATTCCCTTCAGGAAGGCGCCCACACCGTACGCGACGACCGCCGCCAGACCGCCGACGGCCAGCATCTCGAGGCCGCTGCGGATCGGATTGCGCTCGGTGACGAAGACCTTCGCCGCGCCGAGGCCGAACAGCGCCAGGGCGGCGAGGCCGACCGACGACAGGAATGCCGTCTGGTCCGGGATCGGTCGGAAGAGGCCGACGACGTATACCAGAAGCGGCAGCGCGCCGGCCAGGACGAAGGCCGCCAGCGTCGCACCAGCGCTGGTCAGCGGCTTGCGCTCGACGGGGAGCATCCCCAGCTCGTCGACCATCATCGCCTTGACCCAGCGTTCCGGGTCGCGCGACTGGATCTCCACGAGCGCCTCGGCGTCCTCGCGGGTGTAACCCCGCTTCTGGTACAGCTCGAGCAGCTCGGCCCGCTCTCCCTCCGGGAAGTTTTCGATCTCCCATCGCTCGCGCAGTGCCTCCCGCTGGTAGTACTCGTGCTCGCTCTTGGTCGAGAGATAGGCGCCGCTGGCCATGGAAAACCCGTCCGCCAGCAGGTTGGCCAGGCCGAGGATCAGGATGACCTCCGACCCGAGCGCCGCGCCTGCCACGCCGCTGACGACGGCGAAGGTCGTGACGACCCCGTCGAGGCCGCCGTAGACCAGATCGCCAAGGTATTGGTCTCCGGCGCCGCCGTGTTCTTCGTCGGCGGCGCGGGCGATCCGGCGCGGATCGTGCGCCGCGGCCGAGGCTCGGCGATCCTGCTTGCGGTAGGCGTCGCGTGCCTGGTCGATACGTCGAGTAAGGCTCATGGGATCTCCCGTGGAATCGGCGGTGTGCGATTCGGGCGCCGGTCAGGTCGCGGCGATCCGGCCGCGCAGGTCTCGCGGCGCGACGGGCTGGCCGGCGGCGATGAGCTGGCGCGCCGCCGGCACCCGATCCCAGACGTTCCACAGCAGGACGCCGCGCACGCGCGCGCCTTCGAGGTAGTAGACAACACCCTTGCGGTAGGGTTCGGCCCAGTCGGCGAAGGTCGGCAGGCGTGAGTCGAGATCGCCGACCGCCTCGTAACCGAGCTCGAACAGGTCCGAATAGAAGTACGGCAGATGCCGGTAGGGCTCGCCGGCGCCGGCCATGTTGCGGCCGGCCTGACGCCCCATCGTCAGCGCGTTGTCCTCGTGCTCGACACGCACCCGGCGGCCGAGGGCCGCGCTCGGAAAGGCGGCCGCATCGCCGGCGGCGTAGATCGCCGGCGCGCTGGTGCGCAACAACTCGTCGACGACGATCCCGTTGTCGCAGCGCAGGCCGGCCGCCTCGGCCAGCGCCGTGTCGGGCTGGATGCCGATTCCGGCCACCACCCCGTCGCCGACGATCCACTCGGTGGCGCCCGACGCCAGGCGGACCTGCGTCGCGATCCGTCCGTCGCGCCGGCGGACATCGAGCACGGAAGCGCGCGGTCGTAGCGTGACGCCCTTCTCCTGGTAGTAGAACGAAACGTGCTCCGCCAGGTCGCGCGGGAAGATGCGCTCGGCGAGGGCCGCCTCCGCGAAGACGACGGTCACCGACATGCCCGCTCCGGCCAGGGCGGCAGCGATCTCCGAGCCGATGAACCCGGCCCCGATGACGATCAGGTGCCCGCCGCGATCGGCGAGCTCCCGCAGCCGGCGATAGTCGGCCAGCGTCCGGAAGTAGATCACGTCGTCGCCGCCGAACGGCAGGCGCCGCACCTTGCCGCCCGTCGCCAGAAGCAAAGCCTCGTAGTCATAGGCCTCTCCCGAGTCGTCGACGACGCGTCGCGCCGCCGGGTCGAGGCGAATGGCGCGGCGGCCGAGGCGAACCTCGGCGCCCTTGCTCTCGGTCCTGCGCCAGATCTTCTCGAACGGCTTGCCGAACCACAGGCCCTTGGAGAGCATCGGCCGCGTGTACGGCGGATCGGACTCGGCCGAGAGGACAAGGATCGCCCCCTGGCCGTCGAGTTCCCGTATGCCTTCGACGGCCGCGTCGGCCGTCATCCCGCCGCCAACGATCAGATACTTGGTTCGCACCATCTCCGCCCTCCTCTTCCGCTTTTACCTCAGGCAGGTTCGCCGCGTATCGTTCGGCGCCGGGCCGATCGGCCGTCCCTCGCCGCCCCGGCGTGCACCAAGCCGCGGCGCATCAGGCGCCCGGCGTTCCGCTTCAATGCCAGCAAACGCCGGTCATCGGACGGCAGCTCGACTTCGACGACTTCGCCCGTCTCGAGCATTCCGCCCAGGGCGCGGTCGACGTCGGCCGGTCGCCAGCCGAGCGCGCCGACGACGGCGCCGCGGTCGGCAGCGATCATGTTCTCCAGGTAGACGCGCAAGATCATCTGGCGAGCCTCGCGCGTCGAGAAGCGACGGGCGCGCGCCGGCACCTCGGGCAACCACCGATCGACAAGCTCATAGACGAACGCGTAGCGCCACGCGCCCGCCTCCGCCACCCCGACCGGCATGACCTTCAGGTCTCCCTGGAGCTCGGCGAGCGCCCGGTCGAAGCGCGCCTTGGCCGCATCGGCCGCCAGGCGGGACTCCTTCCGCAAGCGGACGGCGTCCAGCGGGCCGTATTCGAGCAGCGCCTCGTAAATCGCCTTGGCCTCGGCCGACAGGCGGCCTTCCTGGTACTCGACCAGGTAGTCGCTCGGAGCGCCGTAGTTCTCGCTCAGCGCGTAGAACGCCGGCAGCAGGTCGAGCGAGACGAGAGTCGCGCGGCGACGCAGCAGCTTGCCATAGTACCACCAGCGCTTGTCGAGCGAATCGTCTTTCCAGTTCCACGACCTGCCGATCGCCGGGTCGTCGGTGCCGGCGCTCAGCGGGCGGGCGTTGCCGGCGATAGCGTGGAGCAGGCTCGGCATCTCGACGCCTGCGGTCGGCCAGAACGGGCAGAAACCGATCTGCCGGACGAAGCGCCGGGCGTCCGCCGGTGTGCGCAGGCGCAGCTCGCGTCGGCGGCGCCAACGTTCGTCGCGCATCCGCAGAAGGCCACGCGGCAGCGGTGGCAAGTCCCGTTCTCGGGTTGGCATCTCGGAGGGGCCGGCCGCCGGACGACGCGCTGGACGTCAGACGAGCTTCGGTCCGGCGGCGACGACCTCCGCCGGCGTGGCCTGCTCGAACTTCCGGAAGTTCTCGACGAACCTGGCCGCCAGCTGCCGGTACTTGTCGATGTACCCCGCCGGGCTCGACCAGCTGCTGGCCGGGTCGAGGACCTCCGGAGGGACTCCGTCGCAGGACTGCGGGACGGCGAAACCGAAGACCGGGTCCTGGGCGAACGACACTCCCTCCAGGCTCCCGTCGAGCGCGGCGTTGAGCAGCGCCCGGGTGTAGGCGATGCTGATTCGCTTGCCGACCCCGAACGGCCCGCCGATCCACCCGGTGTTGACCAGCCAGCAGCGGGCCTCGTAGCGCTCGATCTTGCGTCGCAACAACTCGGCGTAGACCGAGGGATGATGGACCATGAAGGGCGCGCCGAAGCATGCGCTGAACGTTGGCTGCGGCTCGCTCCCGACGCCGACCTCCGTCCCGGCGATCTTGGAGGTGTAGCCGGAGATGAACTGGTACAGCGCCTGCTCCGGAGTCAGGCGCGCCAGCGGCGGCATCACGCCGGAGGCGTCGCACGTCAGGAGCAAGACGTTCGACGGATGGCCGGCGCGCTTCTCGGCCAGGGCGTTGCCGATGAACTCCAGCGGGTACGAAGCGCGCGTGTTCTCGGTGATCCGATCATCGTCGAGGTCGACACGCCGGTGGACGGGGTCGAACACGACGTTCTCGAGCAGCGTCCCGAAACGGCGGGTGGCGGCGTAGATCTCTGGCTCGGCGGTCGGCGACAGGCGGATGACCTTGGCGTAGCAGCCCCCCTCGAAGTTGAAGATGCCGTTGTCGCTCCAGCCGTGCTCGTCGTCGCCGATCAGGCGTCGTCTCGGGTCAGCGGAGAGCGTCGTCTTGCCCGTCCCCGACAACCCGAAGAACAGGGCGACGTCGCCGTCGCGGCCGGCGTTGGCCGAGCAGTGCATCGGCAGGACCTGGCGCAACGGCAGCAGGTAGTTGAGAACAGTGAAGATCGACTTCTTGATCTCGCCGGCGTAGGCCGTGTTGCCGATCAGGCACAGCCGGCGGGCGAAGTCGACCAGGATGAACGTGTCCGACCGCGTGTCGTCGATCGGGCTCGAGGCCTGGAAGCCGGGGACCGACAGCACGGTGAACTCCGGCACGTGGCTGCGGTACGCCTCGGCGGACTCGGGCACCAGGAACATGTTGCGGGCGAACAGGCTGTGCCACGCGAGTTCGGTGAGGATTCGAATCGGCATGCGGTAGTCGGGATCGGCCCCGACGTAGCAATCCTGGATGAAGAGGTCGCGTCCCTGCAGATAGCTCTGCACCCGGCTGAGCACGGACTGGAACCGATCGGCGGAGAACGGCCGGTTGTAGTCGCCCCACCAGACGTGGTCTTCCGACGTGGGTTCGCGGACGATGAACTTGTCGCTGGCGGCGCGCGCGGTGTGCCGTCCGGTGCCAACGACCAGCGGCCCGTCCTGCACCAGGGAGCCCTCGCGGCGGAATATGACTTCTTCGTAGAGCGCCTCGGCCGGCAGGTTCCAGTACTCGCGGCCGAGGTTCCTTAGGCCGAGGGCTTCAAGGCCGTACTCGCCGCGCAGCGTGGTGGCCTCCCCCTCGGCGGGAGTGCGTACGCCCAGCACGTCGATCATACCCAGTCCCTCACCTTCTTGCGGTCACCGATGTAGATTTCGTCGGGTGCGTTCGGATCGAGCGCCCAGCGAATGCGGGTGATGCCTTCGACGATCTCACGCGCCGAGCCGGCGTAGCTCAGGCGGAGATGGCCCTCCATGCCGAACTCCCGGCCGGGCACGACGACGACCAGCGCCTTCTCGAGCAGGAAGTGGGACAGCGCGATCGAGTCGCCGTTGTAGGCGCGGAAGTCCGGCAGGCAGTAGAACGTCCCGCCGGGGCGGACGGTGCGCACGCTGGGCAGCGCCGCCAGCTCGCGCAGCGCCAGGTCGCGGTTGTTCTGCATCGTCAGGCGCAACGAGTCGGTCACGCTCTGGACTCCCGTCAGCGCGCCTTCCGCCGCCGCCTGGAGGATGGCCGGCGGGCAGGAGGTGGTCTGGGCCTGGACGTTGGTCATGACCTCGATCACCGGCCGGCTGGCGACGGCCCAGCCGATTCGGAATCCGGTCATGCCGTAGAGCTTGGAGATCCCGTTGATGACGACGATCTTGCTCGAATCGAGGTCGCGCTTCGAGAAGCGCAAGGCGTTGGGCGGCGTCCGGCCGTCGAACACGAGCCGGTGGTAGATGTCGTCGAGGATTAGGTACAGGTCCTTGCGTTCGCAGAACTCGACCAACTCCGCCAGGAAGTCGTCGTCGTAGACCACGCCCGAAGGATTGTTGGGGCTGTTGACGATGATCGCCTTGGTGTAGCTGCCGACCGCCGGCTCGATGTCCGCCAGGCGGGGATGGAACGTGCCATCCTCGGGCGTCACGACGACCGGCTGCGCGTACAGCATGCGCACCATCTCGGGATAGCTGACCCAGTACGGCGCCAGCAAGATGACTTCGTCCTGCGGGTTGAGCAGCGTGAAGAGCAGATGGAACAGCGCCAGTTTGGCCCCGGTGCAGACGATGACGTTTTCCGGCGCCACAAGCCGGCCGTAGTACTCCTCGGTGTAGCGGATAATCGCCTTCTTGAGCGACGGCAGCCCGTCGGCCGGGGTGTACTTGACGTCGCCGTCAGCCAAGCGCGCCGCCGCGGCGTGGACGGCGGCGATCGGCGTCGGGTTCTTGGGCTCCCCGATGCCGAGGTGGACGACGGCCTCGCCGCGCTCCCGCAGCCGAAGGGCCTTCTCGTTCAGCGTCAGGGTGGGAGATTCGTTGATCGAACGAGCGAGCTGGCTGAGCGCCATGCATCCCGCCTTTCCTGGACCGCGCCGGCGGGCGGGAGGTCCGCGGCGCGGAGAGTGCACGATGATTCTACACCGCGACGACGCCGGCGCCGCGCGCCGCCCCGTGCGGGCGACGCCGGAGGTGCCCCATGCCCGATGAGGAGCACCGACGCCTGCGACAGGAACTGGGTCGGATCTTCTCGGAGGAGCAGGTCGGGTTGCTGCACAGACGATCGAGGTTGGCCTTATACTTGCCGACCTGAGAAGCCGAGGCTCGCCGCGCCGCACGCGCGCCCGTGGCGCCGCCGCCCGGACAGGCGCACGCCGGAGGGTGACCCTATGTGCTGCTTCCTGATGACCTTAGCCGCGTTCGGACCACGCCTTGGCTTCCTGGTCTACTGGCTCGCGGCGCCAGGACGCGTGCGGGCCGCCTTCGACAACGTCCTCCTTCCCCTCCTGGGCGTCGTCTTCCTGCCGTGGACGACCCTGGCCTACGTGATCGCCTACGGACCGGCCGGCCTGACCGGCGCCGACTGGGTCTGGATCGCTCTAGGACTGATCCTCGACCTGGCGACCTATTCCGGCGGCGCCGCTCGCCGTCGCGACTGGGCTCATCGTCGGCGGTAGGCGCCCGCCGCGGGCCCCGGAGGCCAGCGATCGCGATGTGCGCCTTGCCGAACGAGGCCCCTTCTCCGCGCAGAACGAGGCCGGCGGCCCTGGAACATGGCAGAGAGTGGAACGACGGCGGACCTCCCCTCCTGCGGGAGGATGAGGACGCCGCTCCTTCGGTAACATGCCGAACGACGAGGTGACGAGATGTTGGCGATCGCGGAGATGCTGGAACGTCTGGCCGAGCTGCACGCCCAACGCGAGGCGCTCGAGCGCGAGAACCAGTCGCTGATCGAGGAGGCCGTGCCGCCCGAAGTCCGTTCGAAACTGGACGAGATCGAAGCCGAGTTTCGCGGCCGACTCGAGGCCGCCGCCACGCGCATCGAAGAGCTCGAGGCCTCGATCAAGAGCGCGACGCTGACCCACGGCGAAAGCGTGCGCGGCAGGGTCTTCCAGGCGGTGTGGAACAAGGGGCGGCAGACGTGGGACTCGAAGGGGCTGGCCGCGTACGCCGAGAGCCATCCGGACGTGCTCCCGTACCGCAAGGAAGGCGAGCCGACGGTAACGGTTCGCCGCGTCGGAGGGAAGGAGGCCGAGTAGCCGGGGGCCGCCCCGCTGCTGCCTGCGGGATCCCGTCGGGTTCGTCTCAGGAGTCCCCCGGCCCTCGCGGCGCCGACCTGGGGTGGAGAGCTTCTTCACGGCCCAGGCCGGAAGCGCCGGCCTCGGTCTGAAGCGAGTCGGTGCCTCCCGCGGGCCCGGCACCGTTATAATCCCCGCGCAGCGCGAGGTCGAGAGGCTGCCCGCCCGCGTAGCTCAGCGGATAGAGCGACGGCCTTCGAAGCCGCAGGCCGCAGGTTCGAATCCTGCCGCGGGCGCCTGCGCGCCCGGAAGACACGCCGCCTCGCCGATTCCGGAATCGGCGAGGCGGCGTCGTTTCGTTCGAACGTCGACCGGCGCTCGGTCAGTCGCCGGTGCAATCCTCCGTGCCGCAACCCGACGGTTCGTCGGCATCGGAGCGCGCCGGGATCCCGTACCACTCCACGGGTGGCGGCCCGAAGACCTCGCGATAAGCACGAAGGAACCGCGGGGTGCCGTTGTCGCCGACGGGCGTGCGGCTGGTGCGCGGGACGTGGTGGACGAAGTCCCCGACCGTCGTCCGGCAGAACTGGTCGTAGTCGCGGGTGAAAAGAATCAGCGCGTGCCACACCTCGTCGACCTCGCGGCTGAGCATGCCCAGCCCGCGGTACCCAAGCCCGACCAGCGCCATGTACCGCTTGAACTCGAGGATCGCACCGGCGATCCTCTCCGGCGGGACGAGCCCCTTGCGGACGAGTCGCGTTTCGACGAACCACAGGTCGTAGGCTTCCAGGCTCCGGACCATCGCCATCTGCTCGGGCGAGAGGCGCACCTCTTCACGGAGCCCCAGCGGGCGCAATCGGGGCAAGGCTTCCATCGCATGACCTCCGGATGGGTGAATACGACTGCGCGGGTCGACTTTCTCCGGATGAGTATACCCCGATCCTCGCGGCGCGCCACCACCGTCCGCGGAAGGCGGTGCTGTATCATCGGGTCACCCCAGACGGAGGAACGTCATGTCGGTCAACCTGCGCAACCGGAGCTTCGTCAAGGAGCTCGACCACACCAAGGACGAAATCCTGTACCTGCTCGACCTCTCCGCCCGCCTCAAAGCGGAGAAACGAGAGCGCCGCGAGCGACCGCGCCTGACGGGCCGGAACATCGCCCTGATCTTCGAGAAGACCTCGACCCGCACCCGCTGCTCGTTCGATGTCGCCGCCTACGATCAAGGCGCGCACGTGACGTACCTCGGCCCGGAGGGATCGCAGATCGGGCACAAGGAGACGATGAAGGACACGGCGCGCGTCCTCGGCCGTCTGTACGACGCCATCGAGTACCGAGGCTTCGCGCAGGAGACGGTCGAGATCCTCGCCCGCTACAGCGGCGTCCCGGTCTACAACGGCCTGACCGACGACTTCCATCCGACGCAGGCGCTGGCGGACGTGATGACGATGACCGAGCACAGCCCGAAGGCGCTGGAGCAGATCGCCTACTGCTACGTCGGCGACGCGCGCAACAACGTCGGCAACTCGCTGATGATCACCGGCTGCCTGCTGGGCATGGACGTGCGGCTGTGCGCCCCGCCGTCGCTCTTCCCGCGCGACGACCTGGTGGCGAAGGCCCGCGCCCTGGCCTCCCGCTCCGGAGCGCGCTTCACACTTACCGACGATCGGACGACCGCCGTCCGCGGGGCGGACTTCGTGTATACCGACGTCTGGGTCTCGATGGGCGAGCCGAAGGAGGTCTGGGACGAACGGGTGCGGCTGCTCCTGCCGTACCAGGTGAACCGCGCTCTGCTCGACCTCACGGGGAATCCCGACGTCCGATTCCTTCACTGCCTCCCGTCGTTCCACAACGCCGAGACGCGCCTCGGCCGTGAGATCTTCGAGAAGACCGGACTGGACGGCCTGGAAGTGACGGACGAGGTGTTCGAGTCGGAGCACTCGATCGTGTGGGATCAGGCCGAGAACCGGATGCACACGATCAAGGCCCTGCTGGTGGCGACGCTGGCCGACGACGGCGGCGGCTGAAGCGACGGGCTAGGGGGTGTTGGTGGCGGTCGGGCTGGGGGTTTGGGTGGCGGTCGCCGTGGAGGTCGGCGTGTCGCCGGGGACGGTCGCCGTCGGCGTGTCGGTCGGGCCGGGCGTCGCCGTCGGCCCAAGGGTCCACGTCGGGGAGATCGTCGGGGTGGCGGTGGGCGCGATCTGCGTCTGACACGCCTCCCAGGCGAAGGTCGCCGTCGGCTCGAGCGCCGGAAGGCCGCGGGTACGCAGCGAGGCGGCGTACTGTTCGCTGGCGGCGCACGGCGTTCCCGAGGCGAGCAGGATGTGCCCGTACTCCATCGCCGCCCGGGCGTACTTGGTGCACGCGTCCCACAGGTCGGCGCGGCACAGCGAGGCGAAGTTCTCGGCGGCGCGGATCCAGTCGACGACGAAAAACGAATTGGCGAAAGTGTAGAAGGCGGCCGAGTTGCGCCAGGCGATGGCGCCGTCGTCGAGCGGGCCGAAGCGCTCGGCCAGCGCCAGATCGTAAATCCCCGGCTCAAAGTCGCCGGCGAGGATGCGCTGCACGCCGCGCGACCGCAGCGCCTGCGCCAGCAGCGCGTTCAGCTCGCCGCGGCGGAACTCGGGATCGCGCACGCGAATTAGCAGCGCCGCCTCGACCACCCTTCCCCAGTCTTCGGTGGCGAAGGCCGACTGGGCCTGGGCGAACAACGCCTCCAGCGAACCGACGTCGAGCGTCGGGGTGGGCGTGATCGGCGTCGGCGTCGGGCCGGGTGTGCTGGTGGGGACGAACAGCGCTGCCTGCGCTCGTTCCAACAACTCGGCGGCATCGGCGTTGGCCGGATCCAGCGTCAGGACGTACTCGAAACGCTGCCGTGCCAGATCGTAGCGGCCGGCGAGCAGGTCCTCGACACCCAGGTTGAACTGCTCCTGGACGGCCGAGGCGCTCCGACCGGCGAGCGTGGCGCTGGCGGCCGCCAGGCCGGCCCGGTAGCCAGTGCCGGCGGCGATCAGCAGGGTGACGGCCACGCCCGCTGCCACCAGGGCCAGGACGACCCACAGCCTCGGATCGGCGCCTCGGACGGCGCGCAGCGGCTGCGTGTCGTCGCAGAACGGGGCCTCGGCGGGGCGAGGGCCGAACGACGGCGACGGTCTGGTCCCCATGCTACGGGCCGATTCCGCTGGTCTCGGTGAAGAGCTGGTCGCGCAGGAGGCGGATCTGGTCCGGCACCGGCCGCACGACCTGCTGGCCGTCGGGCAGGGTGTGGAACCCGACCATCTTCGGCGGGCCGATAACGCCGCGGCGGATGTTGTCCTTCGGAATCTGGACCGCCATCCAGCCGAGGGAGATCATCTGGTCGAGCGTCAGGTTCGTGCGCACGCCGCTGCGCAGTTCCTCCCAGAGCGCGGGGGCGCGCGTGACCAGCGTCGGCACCATGTCGAACCCGACGACTCGATCCAGAATCGCCATCGCCACTTGCTGCTGGCGCTCAGCGCGGCCGAAGTCATCGCCGGCGGCCTTCCGCACGCGGGCGTAGGCCAGCGCCTGGGCGCCGTCGAGATGCGTCGGCTTGGCCTCCAACCACAGGCTCGGCCGGCCGATGGGTGAGATCTTGATCCGCTCGCGCACCAACACGTCGATCCCGCCGATCTCGTCGATCATGCGCTCGAAGGCCGAGAACTCGATCACGGCGTAGTACTGAATCGGCACGCCGACGACCGATTCGACCGTGCGCATCGCCAGCTCCGGCCCGCCGCCCGGCAGGCGATTGGATTCCCCGGAAGGGAAGGCCGTGTTGATGCGTTGGTGCCCGAAACCGGGGATCTCGACCCACAAGTCGCGCGGGATCGAGAGCATCGCCGCCGTGCGGGTGATCGGATCGATCGAGATCAGCATCATCGAGTCGGTGCGCGGATAGCCGCGCCGCTCGACCCAGTCCCGGTAGTCGAGCCCCATCAGCAGGATGGTGACGCGTTCCGCGCCGCTCCACGGCACGGGCGTGGCGAAGGCCGCCGGCGCGACCGTCGCCCCAGGTTCGGGCGTCGGCCCCAGCGGCTGGCCCGGCCTCGCCTGAAACGGATTGAGCCCGACGACGGTCCACGCCACGGCCAGTTCGCGCGCCGCCACGTGGAGCATCACGGCGCTGGCCGCCAGCGCGACGAGGAACAGCGCGCCGACGCCGACCAGGACGGCATTCGAAGGACGCACGCCGACGAAATGGCGCGTCCCACGCGACCGGGTCTCGCCGCGTGGCATGGCGGCCTTCGTGCGGGAGGGTTGCGTGTCGTCGAGCAAACCGCGTGGCATGTCGGATCGAACCGGCGAATTATACGCCGCCCCTTCGGCGCTGCATCGGGCAAGCGCGCGACGCCTGATCCGCCCCCCGAGGCCGATCCTTGATAGAATCCTCGAACCAAGACGATGCCCAGACGATTCGCATCGCGCTGGACGGCGTTGCTGCTGGCCATAGCCACGCTCGCGGCCAGCTGCAACCCGGCCATCAGCGGCGCCGGCGGAGGGTCGCTGGTCGGCTCCGCCGCGCCGGCGCTCTCCGGCGCCGATCTGACCGGCACCGGGATCACCAACCTGGAAACCCTCCGAGGACGCCCGACGGCCGTCGTCTTCTGGTTGAACACCTGTCCGCACTGCCAGCGCGAACTCCCGGAGGTGCAGGCTGCCTGGCCGACCCTCCAAGAGACGGCGAACGTCCTGACCGTCGGGATGCTCAACCCCGATCTCGCAGGCTCTCCGCCGTTCGAAACCCCGCGCGCGTTCGTCGAGGCCACCGGGTTGACTCTGCCGACCATCGAGGTCGACCCGCTGGAAGCGATCGAGAACTGGCGACTGGAAGGGGTGCCGGTGATCTTCGTGCTCGACGAAGAGCACATCGTGCGGGCGGTGTATCTCGGCGCCGGCCACATCGACGAGGCGGCGCAAGCCCTGGCCGTGCTGGCGACCGACTAGTGCGGCACGGCCGGACCGTGTCGGACCAAGTTCCTTGACAACCGCCTCGGCGGTATAGTAAAGTTCCCTTAACTTCCTTGGAGCGGCGAATGGCAGCCCATCGCGAGTTGGAGCGCGCCGTGCGCGCCTGGGCGGAGGTCTTCATGCGTCGGTCGGTCCATGCCTTCCTCGTGGCGATGAGGGCCTCCGGTCTGTCGCAGAGCCAGGTGCACACCCTGATGCGCCTGCACTACCGGGGCGCCTGCCCCATCACCGAGATCGGGGAGGAACTCGGCGTTACTGCCGCCGCCGCCAGCCAGATCGTCGACCGGCTGGCCGGGATGGGCCTGATCGAGCGCGCCGCCGACCCCGTCGATCGGCGCGTGCGCCAGGTCCGCCTGACGACGCGCGGCCGGGGGATCGTCGCCCGCGGCGTCGAGGCACGCATCGCCTGGGTTCGCGACCTGGCGCGGCGCGTTCCGGCCGACGAGCTCGACTCGGTGGTCGCCGCGCTGAAGCGTCTGACCCGGGCGGCGGCCGAGCTCGAGCCGGCGACGTCCGCCGGTGTTTCTCCGAGGCGCGTTCGATGATGGGCGCCAGCCAGCCGCGCGGGAAGGTCGGGGGCCGCGGGGCGTTGCCGCGCGCCGTTCGCTACCTCGGCCGCTACCGTCGCGACGCGGCGCTGGCCTACGGCGCGCTGGCGCTCGCCACCGCCGCCTCGCTCGCCGTCCCGCTCCTGATCCAGCAGACGCTCGACGGCGTGACCCGCGGCGTCGTCGCGCGCCAGACGGCGACGCTCCCGCAGGCGATGCGGGCCGCCGTGGCCGAACGCCTCGGGTTGAGCCTGGCCGAGCTGGCCCGAGCCGGCGTGACCGCCGGCGACGGACTGCTGGCGGCCGGCGCCCTGATCGTGCTGTTCGCCGCGGCGCGCGGGCTCTTCGCCTTCGCCCAAGCCTACCTGGGGGAACGCGCCTCCCAGAGCGTCGCCTTCGATCTGCGCAACGAGCTGTTCGCCCGGATCCAGCGCCTGTCGTTCAGCTACCACGACCGCAACCAGACCGGGCAGCTCATGGTGCGCGCCACCGACGACGTCGAGAAGGTCCGCCTGTTCATCGGACAGGGCCTGCTGATGGCGGCCGGCGCGCTGCTGCTGATGATTGGCGCCCTGGCGGTCCTGGCGACTCTCAACATCTCGCTGACTCTGGTCGTGCTCCCGGTGCTGCCGGCGGCGTTGCTGCTGTTCGTCGTCATCGGCGGCCTGGCCCGTCCGATGTTCGAGCGCGTCCAACTGCGCCTCTCGGCCCTCAACGCCATCCTCCAGGAGACCCTGGCGGGCATCAAAGTCGTGCGCGCCTTCAGCCGTGAGCCAGAGCAGGAAGGCCGCTTCCGCCGCGCGGCCGACGAGTACCTGGCGCAGATCCTGCGCGTCATGTCGCTGATGACCTTCCTCATGCCGCTGGTCTTCTTCATCGCCAACGCCGGTCAGGCGGCGGTGCTGTACTTCGGGGGCCGACAGATCGTCCTCGGCAGCCTGACGCTGGGCGAGTGGCAGACCTTCAGCCTGTATCTGGCGTTCGTCTTCATCCCAGTTGGCCAGCTCGGGTTCATCATCACCCAGATGTCGCAGGCGGCCGCCTCCGCCGCGCGCATCTTCGAGATCCTCGACGCCCGCAGCGACGTGAGCGATGCGCCGAACGCCGTCCCTTTGCCGCCGGTCCGCGGCCTGGTCGAGTTCGACGACGTGACCTTCCGCTACTTCGGCGGCGGCCGCCCGGTGCTCGACCGGGTGAGCTTCCGCGCCGAACCCGGGCAACAGGTGGCGCTCCTCGGCCGGACCGGCTCCGGCAAGTCGACGATCATCAACCTCATCCCGCGCTTCTACGATCCGACGGAGGGCGTCGTTCGCATCGACGGCCACGACCTGCGGAGCGTGACGCTCGACTCGCTGCGTCGACAGATCGGCATCGTCCTCCAGGAGACGACGCTGTTCAGCGGCACGATCCGCGACAACATCGCCTTCGGTCGATCCGACGCCTCGGACCAGGCGGTGGTCGAGGCGGCGCAAGCCGCCGCGGCCCACGAGTTCATCCTCGAGTTCCCCGACGGCTACGACACTCCGGTCGGCGAGCGCGGGGTGACCCTCTCCGGCGGCCAGCGGCAGCGCATCGCCATCGCCCGGGCGCTGCTGCTCGATCCGCGCATCCTGATCCTCGACGACTCGACGTCCAGCGTGGACCTCCAGACCGAGTGGCGCATCCAGCAGGCCCTGAAACGCCTGATGCACGGCCGGACGAGCTTCGTCATCGCCCAGCGGATCAGCACCGTGCTCAACGCCGACCAGATCCTGGTGCTCGACGACGGCGCCATCGTCGCCCGCGGCCGGCACGAGGAGCTGCTCGAGACGAGCGAGATCTACGCCGAGATCTACTCGTCGCAGCTCATCGACGACTCGGCCGCGGCTGACGTCGAGGCCGGCGCGGTCGTGGCGGCGGGAGGCTGAGATGTTCCACGATCCCCGACGCCTGTTCGACGTCGAGACCTCGCGGCCGCAGAACGTCGCCCGCACGCTGCGCCGCTTCCTCGGCTACTTCCGGCCCTACGCGCACCGCTACCTGGGCGTCCTGGCGATGACGATCCTGAGCACCTGGGCGGCCGTGACCGCACCCCGCCTGATCGGCCAGGCTGTGGACTGCTACCTCGTGCCGCAAGCCCAAGCGGCCTCCGAGGCAGGAGCCTCGCCCGCCGGGTCGCTGGCCGAATCGAGTTGCTGGTACGCGGATCTCACCGTCATGGCCTCCGCCGGCGAGCGGGTGACCGGCCTGGGCGGGCTCGTCCTGCGCCTGCTGGGCCTGTACGCGGTGTCGTCGATCGCCACCGGGCTGATGTTCTACTGGATGACCTCGTCCGGGCAGCGGGTGCTGCGGACGCTGCGGGTCGAGGTCTTCCGGCACATCCTGCACCTGCCGATCGGTTATCACGTCGCCCACGAGTCGGGCGACACGATGAGCCGCGTGACCAACGATGCCGACACGATTCAGCAGGCGGTCAGTTTCGCGTTGATCCAGGTGCTGAGCGGCGCGTTCTTGATCGTGTGGGTCGCCGCCAACATGCTCCGCGAGAGCCTGGTTTACGGCCTGGTGGCGCTCTCGATGCTGCCGGGGATGGTCGGGGCCACGGCCTGGTTCTCGGCCCAGGCCCGGCGCGCCTTCCGCGTCACCCGCCTCGAGATGGGATCGGTCAACGCCGAGCTGCAGGAGAGCATCTCCGGGGTGCGCGAAGCCCAGGCGTTCACGCGCGAAGCCGAGAACATCGCCGCCTTCCGCCAGACGAACGCCGCCAACCGCGACGCCAACGTCCGCGCCGTCGCCTACACTTCGGCGCTGGCGCCGACTCTCGAAGCGCTCGGCTACGTCGCGCTCGCCCTGGTCGCCGTCATCGGGGGGTACGCCCTGCTGGACGGGGGAACGCTGCTGGGCGAGTCGCTTTCGCTCGGTCTGGTGGTGACCTTCATCGCCTACGTGCAGCGGTTCAATCAGCCCGTGCAGCAGATCGCCGTGCTGTGGACGAACATCCAGAGCGGCATCGCCGGCGCCGAGCGCATCTTCGGGCTGCTCGACGTGGTGCCGGAGCTCCACGATGCCCCCGACGCCGTCGAGGTGCCGGCGATTCGCGGCGAGGTCGTCTTCGACGACGTGTGGGCCGAGTACGAGGCGGGCGAGGCCGTGCTGCGCGGCGTCAGCCTGCGCGCCGAGCCCGGTCAGACGGTGGCGATCGTCGGGCCGACGGGCGCGGGCAAGACAACCCTCATCAGCCTGATCCCGCGCTTCTACGACGTCACCGGCGGCTCGCTCCGCATCGACGGCCTCGACGTGCGCCGCGTGCGCGGCGACAGCCTGCGCCGTCAGATCGGCGTCGTGCTCCAGGAGAGCTTCCTGTTCAGCGACACGGTGATGGAGAACATCCGCTTCGGGCGGCCGACGGCGACGGACGACGAGGTCATCGCCGCCGCCCGCCTGGCGAACGCGCACGCGTTCGTCGAACGGCTGCCGCAAGGGTATCGGACCGTCCTCGGCGAGCGAGGCGCCGGGCTCAGCCAGGGCCAGCGCCAGCTCCTGGCCATCGCCCGCGCCGCTCTGGCCGACCCTCGCATCCTGATCCTCGACGAAGCGACGTCGAGTGTCGATACCCGCACCGAGCGGCTGATCCAGCAGGCCCTGGAAAGCCTGCTCCGGGGCCGGACGAGCTTCGTCATCGCCCACCGGCTGAGCACCATCCGCCATGCCGACCAGGTGCTCGTCCTCGACCAGGGACGAATCGTCGAGCGCGGCACCCACGACAGCCTGATGCAGCAGCGCGGCCTGTACTACAACCTCTACATGAGCCAGTTCCGGAGGCAGGCCCCGCAAACGACGACCGGCGCGCAGTGGGAGCTGGCCGGCGCGACCTGAGGCGTCGGACGCCGCGGATCGAGACGCGCGGTGGTGAGGGCCCGCCCTGCGCGCGTCCCCTGCGCCTGAGGGACGGGTGCGAGGCTCTGCTGAACGAGCCCGGGCAGCGAAAGACGGGGTGACGCCAAACGTCGAACGGACGACCGCTCTTGTTGCCTTCTTACCGGCCCGCGATCTTCCGCAGCAGTTCGTCCGCCTGGCGAAACCCGGCGAACTTCCGCTCCTCGCGGCGGAAGCGCGACGTGTGGTAGCGTCGCCGCCCGCTCCCCGCCTCGGCGCCGAGCACCCGGTGCAACAACTCGTGATGCATGACGTGCTCTAGAACGAGGCGCGGCACGTCGGGGGCGTCGAGACGGCGGGAGATCCGAATCGTATCCGTCGCCGGTTCGTAGTGCCCGAACTCGCGCGACGGCCGCCGGTCCGACCACAGCAGCCTCGGCGCCTCGAGCCTTCCGGCGAAGAGCCGACGGTTGATGGTTTCGAAGATCTCGTCCAGGTCGTAGATGGAGCCTCGCGGCGAGCTGCGATAGGCGCCGCCGCTGCCCTCGACCTGGCGCATCGTGCCCGCGAAGGCCTCCCCATCGGCATAGTCCCGCACGAGCTGGCGCGGCCCGCGCCGGCGCGCGTACGGCACCGCCAGGCGGACGAGCGCCGTCAGCACTTCGGGCGGCGCATCCAGGAATCCTTCGCTGATCGTCAGGCGGGCCGAAGCGCCGCGCCGCTCGATCCGATACAGGCTGGCCGTGTGATCCATCGACGCCTCGACACGGCGATCCACGCCCTGCAGGAACCGCACCACTTCCACGTGGCGCTCGAGAGGGGCCGAACGTCCGGGTCCGAGGTTCGCCGCCAACGGCCGATCGCGCGCCGCACGAGGTTGGAGCACGGGAAGCGCGCGACGGCTACGCTCTGCCAGGAACGAAATCACCTGGTAGGCGCGTCGCGACGGCGCCGGCAGGTCGGCAGGCGTGAGTTGTTCCTCCCGACAGATCGCGGCGACTCGCGCCGAGGTCTCGGCCAGCCGCCGCCTCATGTCCTCGACCGCCTCCCAGGCGAAGAGCGGCAAGCCCCCGGCTCCTCGGCGCGCCAACGACTCGATCTCGGCGAGAAACGCCTGCTTCGTCGCCACGAGATGGGCGATGCGCACCTCTCGCCGCGACGCGCCGGTATCGGTGGGTGTGGACACGGGCGGGACTCCAGCGAGCCCCGAGTCTATCCGTTCCAGCGAGATCTGCGCAGGGGCGGCCGGCGAGATCCGCCAAAAGACCTTCTAGCGCGATCCCCGCCCACCGGCTATCCTTTCCTGCCGGAGGTCGCGCCGATGACCAGGAAGACGGTGGGATACGTCAGGCTCGTCTGGACCTGTCCGCGATGCGGAACGCGAAATCCGGGCCCGAACGGATTCTGCAACGGCTGCGGCGCGCCGCAACCCGAAGACGTCAAGTTCGAGCAGCCAGCCGAGGCCGAGCTGCTCAAGGACGCGGCCGAGATCGCGCGCGCCAAGGCCACGCCCGACCGCCACTGCCCGTACTGCGGCACGCGCAATCCCGGCGCGGCCAGGTTCTGCGGCGCCTGCGGCGGCGACCTCGCCGGCGCCAAGGGGCGCGCCAAGGGCGAGGTCGTCGGCGCGTACCGCGCGCCGTCCGGAGCAACGCGTTCGTGCCCGGCGTGCGGAACACCGAATCCGCTGACCGCCGTGAAGTGCTCCCAGTGCGGCTCCGCCCTTCCGGCCGAAACCGCCCCCGCCGCTCCGAGCGCCCCGGTGGCACGTCGTTCGACGACGGGGGTCGTCGTCGGCGGGGTCCTGGGCGTGCTGTGCGTGGCCGGCGTGGCAGCGGTCCTGTTGCTCTCGGCGCGCCACTCGGAAGTCGTCGCCACGGTCGACTCGGTTTCCTGGGAACGAGCTGTCGACATCGAGCGATTCGGTCCGGTCGAGCACGAGGACTGGGAGGACCGCCTGCCGGCGGAGGCGCGCCTCCTCTCCTGCCAGCTGGCGTATCGCGAGACGAGCGACGCGCCGGCCCCGGTAGCGACCGAAGTCTGCGGCACGCCCTACACCGTCGATCAGGGGAGCGGTTACGGCGAAGTTGTCCAGGATTGTGCGTACCGCGTCTACCAACCGTTGTGCCGCTACACGGTCGATGAGTGGACCGTCGTCGAGACGGTGCGCGCCTCGGGAAATGACCTGAGCCCCGCCTGGCCGAACGTGCAGCTCGACCCGCCGGACGAACGCCGCGGCCCTCAGCGTGAGCGCTACCAGGTGACGTTCGTCGCTGGCGGCAAGACTCTCGCCTATGCGCCGGCGACGGCCGGCGAGTTCGCCGCGTTCGCCATCGGCAGCCGCTGGACGATCGTCGTCAACGGCCTGGGCGCCATCCTGTCCGTCGAGCCGGCCCCCTAGCCCGCGCATGCCTCGTCCGGGGGGCCATTCCCGCGGAGCCAGATCCATCGCAGGCCTGCTGCTCGGCGTGTTTTTCGCCGCCTTGCCGGCGGTTCCGCCGGCGTTCGGCGAGGACTGGAAGCCCGTCGCCGACGGCGTGGATTATCGCCTGTTCCTGCTGCCCGGCCCGAACCGGGTCCACGTCGCGCGCATGGCGATGTCGGCGCCGAGTGTGATCATCGAAAGCAGCATCGCCGGAGGCGAGCTCGGGGCGGGGCTCGAGACGGTCAGCGACATGGCACGACGTTACGACCAGTCGGTGATCGCCTGGGACGGCGAGTGGGGCGCACGCGGCCGCGTTCTGGTCGCGATCAACGGCTCCTCGTTCGACCCGGAGACGAGCGAACCGTATGGTGGCCTGTTTCACTCGGGGTGGTACAGCCTCCGCTACGGCGACCTGGCCGGCGGGAGCGGCTTCGTCTGGACTCACGACCGGCGCGGCGTCATTCGCGGGTGCGTGGCGCACGAGGGTTCGCGCCAGGTGGTCACGCGGCTGGCAGATGGCTCGCGCTTCGAAATCGACGCCCTCAACGTCCGCCGGCCGGATGACGGCCTGCTGCTCTTCACCCCGCAGTACGGCGCGGCCACGCCCGAAAGCCGCGGCGAAATCGAGGTCGTGCTGCGCGTGGAGCGGCCCGTCGGGGTCCTGCCCCCACCCCGCTCGGTCGAGGCGGTCGTCCTCGAGGTCCGCGACGGCAACGGCGGCACGCCGATCCTCTTCGACCACGTCGTGCTGGCCGGGAAGGGCCCGGCGGCGACCGGGTTCCTGCGCGGGCTCGGCCGCGGGGAGCGCCTCGGGATGTCGCAGGACATCACCGACCTCGGCTTCGGCTGCCGGTCGGAGAGCGGCTTCGACTGGAACGACGTCTACGCCGGGATCGGCGGCGGCTTCGTCTTCCTGCGCGACGGCGACATCCAACACAGCGACGACGCCGGCGCCGCCGTGCGCGATCCGCGCACGGCGGTGTGCCTCAACGAAACGTCCGTCTTCTTCGTCGTCGTCGACGGGCGTCGCGACGATCTCAGCATCGGGATGACGCTCGAGCAGCTCGCTCGGTTCTGCCGCGACGAGCTCGGCGCCACAGGGGGGCTCAATCAAGACGGCGGAGGTTCGTCGACGATGTGGGTCGACGGCCGGGTGGTGAACTCCCCCTCCGACGGGCACGAACGTGTGGTGGCCAACGGCTTCATGATGATGGCCGTCGAGCCCGCCGTACGCTCGACGCGCTTCGGGCCGGGGTACGACGTGGACGTGCAGGCGCCGGGAGACGTTCGCGCCGGACCGGGACCGATGTACCCGGCCTTGCAGGTCGTCACGCCCGGCACGACGGCGCGCATCGCCGACACGGCGCCGTCGCTGGCGGGGGTTTTCTCGCGTGGTTCGTACTGGTGGAAGGTCGAAGTCGGGGGCGAACTCGGGTGGCTGGCCGAGCAATCGCTCGTCACGCCGAACGTGGCACTGTCGTGGTTCCGGCTCCCGCCTCCGCCGCGCGCCGTGGCCGACTAGCAGGCATGTGTGTGCCCGGCTCCCCCGTTCCCATCAGCGGAGGCATCCCGAGCCTGCCTCTAGGAAAGGCGCCCTGAGCCTGTCGAAGGGAGCCTGTCGAAGGGAGCCGGCGTCCCACTATCGATCGGCCCGCGACAGCACTTCGCGCAGCACACCGACCTCCTGTGGCGAGAGTCCGACGCGACGGATGGCCTCCTCGTCTCCGGTCAGGAGTCGCCGCCCGAGCCCCGAGTGCCGCCACAACTTGAGGTCTTCTTCGAGCGGCGAGCCGATGATGTCCTCGCGGACGATCCTGCCGTCCTGCATGACGACCACCCGGTTGGTCTGGCGAGCCACGGCGTGGTCGTGCGTCACAACGACGAAGGTCGTCCCGTTTGTCTGGTTGAGCTGGCGGAGCAGTACCATCAACTCGCGGCCGGCCGCGGTATCCAGGTTGCCGGTCGGCTCGTCGGCCAGCACGAGCGGTGGCCGGTTGGCCAGGGCGCGGGCCACGGCGACCCGCTGGCGCTGGCCTCCCGACAACTCGCCGGGCAGGTGACCGGCGCGGTCGGCCAGGCCGACCAGGCCGAGCAGCTCTTCGGCGCGCGCCCGGCGGGCTTCGGCCGGCAGACGCCCGAGCATCGGGACCTCCACGTTCTCGAGCGCCGTCAGCGTCGGCAGCAGGTTGTGCAACTGAAAGACGAACCCGACCGTGGCGGAGCGGAAGGCGTCCTGGTCCTTGAGCTCGGCCAGGTCGGCGCCGTTGATGTACACCTTTCCGGAGGTCGGGCGGTCGAGGGCCCCGAGCACGTTGAGCAACGTGCTCTTGCCGCTCCCGCTGGGTCCCATCACCGCCACCAGCTCGCCCTTCGCCACGCGCAGGTTGACGCCGTCGAGGGCGCGCACCTCCGCCCCGTCGCCATAGACCCGGACCAGATCGCGGGTCTCGATCAGCCACTCCGTGATGGTCACCCTTCCTCCTCGACCTCGATGTCGACGAACGCCGTCATGCCCCACAGGACGCCCTGGGGCACCTGGTCGAGCTCGATCCACGCCGTGTAGTTCACGCCGGAGCCCGGCGAGGCGCGCGGCGCCAGACGGGCGACGCGACCATGGGCGACGACCTCCGGGAGCGCGTCGAATGTGATCGCGACCGGGGCGCCGAGGCGCACGCGCGCCACGTCGATCTCGCTGAGATCGGTCGTCTCGACGTGCAGCCTCGTCAGGTCGGCCAGGTCGAGCAGCGGCGACCCGGGCGCCACCCACTCGTTCGGCCTCACATAGAGCGCGGCGATCGTGCCGCGGAACGGCGCCCGTAGCTCCGACTCGCGCAGCGCCGCTTGCGCGGCGCGTACGGCGGCGGAGGCCTGCTCGAGCCGAGCCCGGGCCATCGCCAGCACATCCGGGTCGGGGCCGCCCTGCACGTCTTGCCAGGCGCGCTCGGCCCTGGTCACCATCGCTTCGGCGACGGCCACGTCGGCATCGAGCATCGCCTGCTGGATCTCGGTCGGATGGCCGGTGTACCAGTTGTAGGCGCGGCGCGCGGCGTCGAGCGAGGCCTTGGCCGAAAGGTAGGCCGCCAGGGCCTGCGCCTTGGCCGGGTCGTCGCTCGATCCTCCGATCGAGTCGTAGACGTCCTTGGCCTCGTCGAGGCGCGCCTGGGCGAGCGTGATGTTGGCTTTGGCCCGTCGGATCGTGTCCTGGCTGGCGCGGTGGCCTTCCTGCTGGACGCTTCGGTTGTACTCGGCCTTGCGCAGCTCGTCGCGCGCCCGTGCCAGATCGCGCTGGGCCTGGGCGCGCGCCAGATCGTGGTCGGCCAGGATCTCGTCGAGGGCCTGCTGCGCAGCGAGTTGTTCCACCCGGGCCGCCGCCAGCGCCGCTTCCAGCTGCGCCCGGCCGGAGAGCCGGAGCAACAACTCGCCCTGGGCCACCGAGTCGCCTTCCACGACCCGCAGGTCTTCGATCACCCCGCCCATCGGCAGGCTGAGGGTCGCCCAGCGGTCGGGAACGACCTGGCCGGTGGCGCTGACGATCGGGACGAAGGCTTCGGGCGGTCCGGCCGTGGGCGTCGGCTGGGCGGCGCCGGCGCGGCAGCCGGCGAGCCCGAGGGCCAGTGCGGTGAGGATCAGCGTTGCGGGCGGGCGGCGGGCCATAAGTTCCTCCGAAATCGTTCGACGTCGATCATTCGTAGCGCAGCGCCTCGACCGGCTGCAACCGGGTGGCGCGGTAGGCCGGATACAGGCCCCCGAACAGGCCGAGGGCGACCGCCACCCAGCCGGCGCGCAGGAAGACGGTCGCGTGCCACAGCGGCTTCATCACGCCGCCGACATACGGGATGCGATTCATCATCGCCGTCAGCCCCAGGGCGATCAACACCCCGGCGGCGGCGCCCAGCCCGGCCAGGAGCAGCGATTCCTTGAGGATCATGCGCAGCACGGCCCGCCGCCTCCAACCGACGGCCCGCAGGACGCCGATCTCGCGCGTCCGCTCGTGGACTGCCATCAGCATCGTGTTGAGGACTCCCAGGCCGCCGACGGCCACCGCCATGACCGAGATGGCATTGAAGAACGCGTCGGCGTTCTGCAAGTCGGGCATCTGGGCGGCGTACTCGCCGGTCAGCGCGGCGTGCACCTCGGGGATGTCGGCGTTGATCTTCTCGACCAGGTCCGGCGCACGCCGGGCGTCGCGCACCTTGACCATGTACAGCGTCACCTTGCGCGGCCGACCAGCAAACGACTGCGCGTCGCGCAGGCTGACGACGCCCCCCAGCTCCTCCCACCCGATGCTGCTCTCGAAGATCCCCACGACCCGGAAACGGTAGCCCGAGAGATCGATCGTGTCGCCGACCTGCTTGTTGAGCGTCTCCGACATCAGCCGGCCGAGGAGCACCTGGTGGTTTCCGGTCAGGGACCGCCCGTCGACGACTTCGAAGCGGCGAATGGCGTACTCGTTCGGGGCATAGCCCATGAGGACGAAGAAGCCCTGGGTCTCGGGCAGCGTGGCGGCGTACATCAGCATGCCGCTGACGTTCTCGACCTCGGGCAGGGCTCCCAGCCGATCGCCAATCCGTTCGTCGATGGCGCTCAGGCTGGTGTCGGCGATGTCGGCCTGGCGGATGACGATCTGAGCGTCGGAGCCGAAACCGATCTGCTGCATATCGGCTTCGATGCCGCGCAGGATCGCCTCGAGGGCCATGATGGAGCCGACCGTCAGGCCGATGGCCAGCAGCGTGAGCATCGTGCGCCCGCTGCGCTGCCACAGGCTCTGCACTGTCATCCCGCCGAACGGCAGCCGGCGCGCCCGCCCGCCCGAACCCCCCTCGTAGCGCAGCGCCTCGACCGGGGCCAGCCCCGCCGCGCGATACGCCGGGTACAGTCCGACGATGATTCCGAACAAGGCGACGAGGACGAAGGCCTGGAACACCAGGCCGGGCGTCAGGCTCGCCGAGGCCGTCCCGAAGAACGCCCCCGACGTCCCCATCGACCGCAGGGCCAGCCAGCCGAGCAGGACGCCGATCACGCCGCCCAGCAGGCCGACGGCGTTGGATTCGAAGAGGATCAGCCAGAGCACCCGGCGGCGGCTCCAGCCGACCGCCCGCAGAACCCCGATCTCACGCGTCCGCTCGTTGACCGCCATGAGCTGCGCGTTCATCATGCCGACCCCGCCGATGACCAGTGCCAGCCCGGCCAGCGCCCAGGCGTAGCCCTGGATAACGTCGTCGAAGAGTTGACGATCGGCGAAGTCGTCCGTCCCGCTGACCTCGACCTCCGGCCACTGCCGCGCCGCCCGCTCGACGAAACGCTCGCGCAGCGCCGGGTCTTTCAGGCGCACGTAGAACAGGCTGACCTGCCGCGGCTTGCCGAACAGGTCCTGGGCATCGGACAGGCGGGTCACGGCGCCGCTGTCCTCGAACGCCGAGCCGGTCTCGTAGATCCCTGAGACGCGAAAGACCTTGTCGTTCAGCCGGACCGTGTCGCCAACGTCGCGGCCGAGCGTCTCGGCCGCGACGTTGCCCAGCAGGATGGCCGTGCCGCGCGCCGTGCGCGTCTCGGGTCCGTCCAGGCCCTTCCCGTCGATCAGCTGGAAGCGCTCGAGCAGGAAGCTGCCGTCGGCATGGCCGAAGACGAAGAAGTACGGGATGTCCTCGGCGGTGACGAACCCCTGAAGCATGCCGGCGGCGGCCTCGACTTCGGGGCTGGCGCGCAGCGCCTCGGCCAGGCTTTCGTCGACCGAGGAGTAGCTGATGTCGAAGGAGTTCGGCTGGCTGACGACCAGATCGGCCCGGCTACCGCCGAGCATGGCGCGGTAGCCGGCATCCATACCACGCGCCATGGCGCTCAGCGTGATCACCGCCGCCACCCCGACGGCGATGCCAAGGACCGTCAGGGCGGTGCGCGCCCGGCGGCGACCCAGGTTGCGGAACACGATGGAAAGCATCGGTGGACCGATCCACGGTCGGCGCGGGCGCGGCCTTCATCGAGCAAGTTCCGGGCCGTTCGCCGATCGGCGGCCCGCGACGAGGCGACCGGTCATTATACCGGCCGACTCGCGAACCGGCGGTCAGCTCCGGTCGTCGACGCTCCGATGTCCCTCAGGATCGCGGGGCGGGGAGCAGGGAAACGACTTAGGCGTCGTGCTTCGAGTCGTCGCGGCCGAGGCTCCGCAGGAACTCCTCGAACACCTCGAGCCGGTCGGCAGCCGAGTCCTCTTTCGGCGCCGGCGCGGGTGGAAGGACGCGCGGTTTCTTGCGCCGCCCCTGGGACGCCCGGCCGATCGACTCGAGCCAGCCGGCCTGGGAGGCGACGAAGTACAAGAGCGCCGCCAGAATGACGATCCAGGGTAACGTGGGGAACATCCCCGCCTCCGGAGGAATCATAGCACCGAATGGTGCCCGCGACCGTCCGGACAGGTTCGCGTTGGTTCGCCGGCGGCGGGCCGCCGGAGCCGGCTATGGCTGGTCCGGCCAGGGCACCGACACCGGATCAGTGTAGCCGTGCTTCTCGACGGCGTACAGTTTCGCCTTCGAGTCGCCGTCGCAGCCCGGTTCGTCGAGGAAGGTGTAGGACGTGCCGTCGACCGCCACCGGGAACCAGTTCAGGTTGCCGCCCTGACAGACGGTCGCATCGATGAAGTATCCCCGGTAGTCGTCGACGGTCATCCAGACGGGCTCCCAGGTGACGGTCACTTCATTGCCCTGGCGGGTGGCGTAGACGACGTCCGGCGGATCGTAGAGCGTCGATTGGGGAAGCCGGGTCGTGGTGCGGACTACGCTGAAGACGTCGCCATCGACGTCGACGACCGACGCCGCCACCCAGCACGCGTACCAGAGCTTGTCGAAGCGCACCCACAGCCAGGTCCCGTTCGAGTTGCGATTCCACACAACGCCATGGTCGCCGGCGAACAGGTCGGCAGCGTGCAGATAGGCGCGATGAGGACCGTAGCGGCAGTGGGCCTGCTCGCGCACCGTGGCGTCCGGAAAGTCGAACGTCGGCGTGGGCGTGATCGTCGGGGTATCGGTTATCGTCGGCGTGGGCGTGATCGTCGCAGTCGCCGTGGCGGTCGGCGTGAAGGTGGGGGTCGGCGTCCGAGTCGGCGTGGGTGTGGGAGTCGCCGTGGGCGTGGCGGTGGCCGGCAGGAGGATCCCGGCGACCGACTGGCAGGCCGCGAGGGCGACGCCCGCCGACGCCAGGGCAGCCGCGACAGCGGCTCGAGGGAGCGTCGGGGAGTGGAACGAGCGCATCGGCCGAGTCTACCGAAAGGTCAGCCGCCATTCTAGGCCTGTCAGGTTGTAGCGGACAATGAGCCGGAAGGCACCCCGCCCGAAACCGGCTGGTCGAGGCGTTCGGAGGGTCCCTGCTACCTGGGGAGGAGCGGCGAGGTGATGCGCCCGGCGGCCGCGACGTGGCGCGATCGTCCGAGGCAGACGCGAACGACGCGTTCGGCGGCACCGGTCGGCGCGCCCCGGGGCCACAGCGACCGCACCGCCGCCTGAATCAGAGACACCTGGGACGGATACCGGCCTGCGTTCTGCCGCAGGAAGACCTCGATGTCGTAGTCATTGACGTACGGCGCCATTCCGCCTCCCGACAGAGGCGAACCTCTCCACCTTGCTCAAGTTTATCCAATCCGCGCCACGGACGACCTTACAGCGGCCTTACGAGGTCGGCGAGGCAGAGCCAGCGACGGGCTCGGCCGGCCGAGGCCGGGGCCCGGACGCGCCGCCCCGCCGAGACCAGGAGGCCTACAACCGGAAGGGTGGGAAGAGGCGGCAAGAGAGTCGGCGAAGGGGTCGGAGACGGCACGACGGTCGGGGCCGGCGTCGTCGGCACAGAGGTCGGCGTTGAAGTCGGCGTCGGCGTGGGAGTCCTCGTGGAGGTCGCGGTCGGGGTCGGCGTCGGGGAGAGCGAAGACGGGGGAGTCGGTGACGTGGGCGACGATGCGCGGGTGGGTGTGCCTGGGATCGGGCGGGTTGATTCAGGTGTGCCCGAGGCGGGCGCGGGAGTTGTTGACTCGCTGCCTGTCGGCGAGCCCGACGGAGCCGGTGGCGTCAGCGCCGAGGCGACCCGCGTGGCGATCTCGGCGGGGGACAGCGTGCCTCCCGAGGCGGCGACACCCGTCGACAGCGCGAAGATCGTTCCCTGAAGCGCGGTCAGCGTGGCGTCCGGAGGCCCGGAGGGCTCGGCGCCGAACCAACCACCCCACCCTGCAACGAGCGCGAGCGACAGCAGCCCACCGAGAGCAGCCAGAGGGAGCCAGCCCAGACGCCGAGGACGTCGGTGCTCGGTCGGTGTGTCGCGGGAGGCCGCGGGAAGCACCGGTTGAAAGCGGAGAGTCGATGCCGGGTGGCGCACCGGGTCGAGGGTATGATCCAGCGCCTCCTGGAAGGAGCGATTCAGGTCGCTCACCGATGCGAACCGATCGGCCGGGTCCTTCGCCGTAGCCTTGGCGATCACGCTTTCGACGGCCTGGGGCACGTTCGGGTTGGCGCGGCGTGGAGATGGCAGGGGCTCATGAGCCTGCTTGACGAGGACCGCCAATGGCGTGTCACCCTCGAACGGCAGACGCCCGGTGACGATCTGGTACAGCAGGATGCCCAGGGCGTACTGATCCGTGCGACCGTCGACCGGATCGCCCCGCACTTGTTCGGGCGCCACATACGCCGGGGTGCCTACCATGCCTGACCCCGTCAGGCTGACGGACGCGTCATGAACATGCGCCAGGCCGAAGTCCGAGAGGTAGGCGTTGCCGCTCTCGTCAAGCAGGATGTTGGAGGGCTTGACATCGCGATGGACGATGCCGCGGTCGTGAGCGAACAGAAGCGCCGAAGCCGTCTGCGCGATCACCCGCCGCGCTTCGTCCGGACTGAGCGGACCCCGGGCGAGCCGATGCGCCAGGCTACCGGACGGGAACGGCGGCATCGCCAGGAAGGCGTAGCCGTCGATCTCGCCCGTGTCCTCCAGCGGCACGATGTGGGGGTGCCGCAGGCGCATCACGACCTGGGCTTCGCGGCGGAAACGGAGCAGGAAGGAGCGGTCCTCGGCGGCCTGCGGGCTGAGGACCTTGAGAGCTAGCTGGCGGCCGTCCGGCTCGCGCTCGGCGAGGTACACCGTCGCCATGCCGCCCTGGCCGATCGGGCGCAGGATTCGATACCTTCCCAGCCGACGACCCGTCAGATCCGCCACGTCTTCCCTACCATCCGATCCGCGCGCGGGTTCTCCGGGAGGAGTATACCGGCCGCTTGGCTCGGGTCGCCTTACGGAGGCCTTAGCGCTGTCGGCCGAAGATTGGCTGCCGCGACGCCTCCGCGGCCCTTCCGGACCCTTGACAAGGGGGGCCCTGCCGCCAAGAATAGGGCTCCCGTCGCCTCCGGGCGGCGGCCGGTCCGCCCCAGGAGACAATCCGTCCCATGCACGATATCTTGGACGTGCTGAAGGAGACGAGCCGCACCTTCTACCTGCCCGTCGTCCGCCTCCCGGCCGGGCTGCGTGAGGCGGTGGCCGCCGGCTACCTGTGCATGCGCGCCCTGGACGAGATCGAGGACCACCCGAAGTTGACCAGCGGCGAGAAGGACGCGCTGCTGTCGGAGATCAGCCTGGCGCTTCAGGGCCAGACGTCGCACCAGGCTTTCGATCGCGCTCCGCTCGACCGGGCCTTCGACAAGTACCGCGAAACGCTGCCGGAGGTGTCGCTGCGCCTGGCCGACTGGGCGACCCTCGCCCCGCCGGCGATCGCGCCACGCATCTGGGAGGCGGCGGCGGCGATGGCCGATCGCATGGCGTACTGGGCGCGGGTACAGTGGCGAATCGACAGCCTGGAGACCCTCGACCGATACACCTTCAGCGTCGCCGGCGCCGTCGGCATCTTGCTGTGCGACTTGTTGGCATTCTTCGACGGGTCCCAGGTCGATCGCTCGAAGGCCGTGCTCTTCGGGCGCGGCTTGCAGCTGGTCAACATCGTCCGCAACCGCACCGAGGACCTGGCGCGCGGCATCGACTTCTTCCCTCCCGGCTACCCGGCCGAACGACTGATGGGCTACGCCCGGGAATGTCTGGAGGCGGCCGAGGCCTACGCTCTGTCTATTCCATCCCGCGCCTTCTACGCGCTTTACCAGATCCCGCTCAAGCTGGCCTACGCCACGCTCGACGCCCTGGCCCGCGGCGAGGCGAAGCTGAGCCGCGAGGCGGTCACGGCGCTGGTCGCCGAGGCCGACGGGCTCGCCTGACGGCGCGTGTGCGCACTCCCCTGATCGCCGCCAACTGGAAGATGAACCTGGGACGCCCGTCGGAGGCGGCCGCGTACGTGCGCCGGATCCGGCGGGTCCTGGGTGAGGTCGAGGGAGTCGATGTCGTCTTGTGCCCGCCGTTCCCCGCCCTCCACGCCGTGGAGGAGGCGCTGCGCGGCACGCGGCTTCATCTCGGCGCTCAGAACATCCACGCCGAGTCCAGCGGCGCCTTCACCGGCGACGTCTCGGCGCCGATGCTCGTCGGGCTGTGCGACTACGTCATCCTCGGCCACTCGGAACGCCGCGCCAGCGGCTGCCGAGACGAGACCGATGCCGCGATTCACCGCAAGGTCGAAGTGGCGCTGGCCCACGGTCTGACGCCCATCGTCTGCGTCGGCGAAAACCTCGAGCAAAACGAGGCCGGCAAGACGGACGAGATCGTACGGGGACAGGTGCGCGCCGCCTTCGAGGGCGTTGCGGCCGACCAGGTAGAAGGCTGCCTGATCGCCTACGAGCCGATCTGGGCCATCGGCACCGGCAAGGCCGCCACCCCGGCCGACGCCAACCGCACGGTGGCCCTGGCCGTCCGCGCCGCGCTGGCCGACTTGTCGTCGCAACGCACGGCCGAAGCGGTGCGCGTCCTGTACGGCGGCAGCGTCACGCCCGACAACATCGCCTCGTTCATGCTGATGCCCGACCTCGACGGGGCTCTGGTCGGCGGCGCCAGCCTGAAGGACGACTTCCCTGTACTGGTGCGCCGGGCGGCGGAGGCCAAGCGCGGCTGACGGCGAGCCTGGGTTACGCCGGCGCCTTGGTGCCCAGGCGGCCTGCGCCTGGCGCGCGCGTCATCGCAAGCGGACACCAGCGACCACCGGGGAAGACAGACCGAAGACGACACGGACTCCCCATGGCGGTGAGCGCCGGGCATCACCACCTGCCCTCCTATCCGACGACGTTCATCGGCCGCGAGCGCGACGCCGCCGATCTCATGGCGCGGCTGGAAACGAGCCGCCTGGTGACTCTGGTGGGCATGCCGGGCTGCGGCAAGACCCGCCTTGCTGTGGAAGTGGCCCGCCGCGCACCGGGCTACGACGACGGAGTGTGGTGGTGCGATCTGGCCGGCACGTCCGATCCAGCACATGTTCCGCACACGGTCGCCGCCGCCTTGCATGTGCCCGAGGAGTCAGGGCGTCCCGTGGACGACTCGCTGGCCGACGCCCTCGTCGACCGGCAGGCCCTCCTGGTGCTCGACAATTGTGAGCACCAGATCGCGGCGTGCGGGGCGCTGGCGCAAACACTTCTGGATCGCTGCCTGCACCTGACCATCCTCGCCACCAGTCTCCAGCCATTGGGCCTCCCCCAGGAGAACACCTGGCCCGTCCCGCCGCTGCTCCTGCCAGCGACGGAGGACTCGGCCGTCCGAGAGACGGAGAGCGTCCGCCTGTTCGCGGATCGGGCGCGGCGGGTGGACCCCTCCTTCGAGCTCACCCCGGCCAACGCCTTTGCAGTCGCCGCGGTGTGTCGGCGCCTCGACGGCCTGCCGCTGGCTATCGAGTTGGCCGCCGCCCGCATGCGGCTGCTGACGGTCGAGCAGATCCTCCAGCGTCTGGACGATGCGCTGGGCTTGCTCACCCGCAGCGCGTTCGATGGATCGCCTCGCCACCGCACGCTGCGGGCCACCCTGGACTGGACCTACAGGCTTCTGACGGAACCGGAACAAGCGTTGTTCCGACACCTTCCGTGTTCTCCGGGTCCTTCTCTCTCGAGATGGTCGAGAGCATCTGCGACCGTGCCGCGGACCCTTCGGCGACTCCCCTCGATAGGCTTTTCGGGCCTGGTCGACAAGTCGCTCGTCCTGCGCCAGCCGTCGGATGGCGCGGAGGGCCGGTATCGCCTGCCCGAAGTCATCCGCCAGTACGCCCGCTCCCTGCTGGAAGACTCGGGAGAGGCGGCGGAAGTCCGCACTCGACATCTGACCTGGATGCTGGGCCTGGCAGAGCAGTCGGGCGCGGGCTGGGTCGGGCCGGACCGCGCCGCCTGGCTCAATCGCCTCGATCTCGATCACGACGACGTGCGCGCCGCCTTGCGCTGGGCGCGCACGAGTCGGCAGGTGACGACAGCCCTGCGTCTCGCCAAGGCGGCCTGGCGCTACTGGTTCACGCGCGGCCACTGGTCCGAAGGCCGCGCCTGGTCGGAGGAGCTCCTGGCCGTCGACGCCGAGTTGGGCTACCAGGCGCCGCCCGTCCTGCGCGCCGACATGCTTTGCCGTGCCGGGACGTTCGCCTTCCGCCACCACGACTTCCCGGCGGCCACGCGACATCTCGAAGACGGCCTGGCGCTCTACCGTACGGCGAGCCCGAGCGGAATCCCGGACGTGCTCAACGTACTGGCAAAGATCGCCCGGCTCGAGGGGAATCGCTCGCGTGCGGTCCGGCTCTACGAAGAGGCTCTGGCCACCAGTCGCGCGCACAACGACCGTTGGATCGTCGGCGTGACGCTCGTCAATCTGGCCGAATGCCTACGCGAACAAGGCGAGTACCGGCGTGCCGCCCAGTGCCTGGACGAACTGGCCGCGATCGGCGACACAGCCGACCTGGCGGCCCACGCCGCCGCCCAGACCGGCGCGTTGGCGGCGGCGACGGGCGACTGCGAACGCAGCCGGGACCTCCTCGAAGACGCCGTCCGCCAATTCCGACAACTGGGCGACCAGGACACGCTGGCGGATGTGCTGGAAGAGCTCGGGCGGCTGGGTGTCTACCACAAGTCGTGGGACCTGGCGGAACTTGCCTTGCGCGAGAGCCTCCAGGTTGCCGAAGCCGTCGGATCGTCCTACCGGGCCGCCTATGCCACGATCGGCCTGGCGCACGTGGCGCTCGCTCGCAACGAACTCGATCAGGCGGAACGGCTCTACCGGCAGTCGCTTCAACGATCGCTGGCGCTGGGGGATTCGCTCGGCGCTGGCAAGGCTCCACGGTATCGGAGTCCTAGAGCTGGAACGCGGCAACGTGGCGGAGGCCGTCAGCCAGTTGCGAGATGCACTGGGCTACCTGCGCGCCGCCGGCAGGCCACCCGACGTGATCCTGGCCATGGAGGACCTGGCGTGTGCTCTTTCCGGACAGGAGGAGATGCGCCACGCCGCTCGCCTCATGGCGATTGCGTCGGCCTGGCGCCGCGAGAGCGGCGCACCCAGGCCGCCTCTCAGCCGGGCGCGCTGCCACAAGGCGATCGAGCGCATCCGCAGTGCGCTGGGGGAGGAGGACTTTCGGAAGCAGGAAACGAGAGCCGAACCAGGAGCCTGGATGCACGCGCTCGCCGCAACCGCCGAGGCAATGCCGGTCGTCCAAACGACGCGGGCAGCGCCGCGGCTTGAGGTGTACGCCCTGGGGCCGACAAAGGTGCTGATCGACGGGCAGGTAATCACTTCGAGCGACTGGAAGTACCTCAAGGCCCGGGAACTCTTCTTCTACCTGCTGTCCGTTTCCTCGTCGACAAGGGAGCAGATCGGCATCGACCTGTGGCCCGAGGCTTCGGCGGCCGAGCTCCGCAGCTCGTTCCACCGGAGGTTACACCACGCGCGGCGGGCCCTGCTGGGAGCCGAGTGGATCCGGTTCGACGGCGAGACCTACCGCTTCGACGCGGGCCAAGGCCTGTGGTACGACGTCGAAAGGTTCGAAACGCACCTGAAGGAGGCGCACCATGCCCTGACCGCCGCCGTTCCTTCGGCTCGCGCCCAGGCCGCACGGCAGCTGGAAGCGGCTCTGGCCCTGGCCCGCGGCGAATTCCTGGCCGACGTGGAAGTCGGCGAATGGGCCATCCCCCTGCGTGAGGACCTCCGCCGCCGCGGGATCGAAGCCCGCCTGGCATTCGGTCACATCCTGTTCACCGAGGCAAGGTATTCCGATGCGGCCGAGACCTACCGCGCCGTGATCTCGCTGGACCCGTACCTCGAGACAGCGCACCGGGAGCTCATGCGGTGCCTCGCCCGTCTGGGCGAAGCCGGCCAGGCGGCGCGCCACTATCAGGGACTGGTGCGCCTGCTTCGGGAAGACCTGCAGACTTCCCCCGCCCCCGAGACCAGGCTTCTGTACGAGCGGGTCCGCCGCGGCGACGACGTCTAGCAACGCCGACAGAGACTCCCCTGCGACGCCCAACGCCCTCGACCGAAAGAGTCCTGCAGGGGGTTCCTCCGTTTCGCTTCGGGAAGCGAGCGCGAAGGGACGGGTATCACGGGGGGAGAATCTCAGTCGAACCCCCGGATCTTATCCCCATCCGAAGCCGCCCGTAGCGCAGCGGAGGGGCCTCTCCGTCACGGTGTCCTTCCGTGCTGGAGTACCGGGGGCCCGCCCACCCCACCCGCGCCTCCCCGCGCTCCCCTGCAAGGCAGGTAGAAGCACTTGTAGAAGCATCGTCCAGGTAGGCTACCGACAAACCTGCTCGGATTGGGAAGATACGCTCTTGCCGGCTTCATCCATGCGCCGGGACACATTCATCGTGCGCCTGTGGAGCGATCGGATCGGCGGCCGGGCTCGCGGCGAAATCGTTCATCTCCAAACGAAGGAGAGCGTCGCCTTCGCCAGCTGGGACCAGGCCGAGGCCTTCATTCGGCACTTCGTCCCCCTGCTCGAGGCCGATCCCGACGATCCCGACTCAATGGAGGTCGGCTCATGAAGCCTGGACGATCCGCCCTGATGCCCCTCGTCGCCGCCGCCCTGTCTGCCGTCGCGTGCGGCGGCGTCACCGCCGGCCCGACCGAGCCTGGCGCTCCGCCTCCGACCCAGGGCAGCGCTGCAGCCGAAACCGTATCCCCTTCGGGCCCGACGATTGCCGGGACCTGGCTGGGAAGCTGGACCAACGACAATGGTCTCGGCAGCGGCGGATTCGTCCTCGTGGCCACGCAGAAGGGCAAGGCGTTTTCAGGGACCATCGAGGTCTCGGGTCCAACCTGCGTTCGGCAGGGCACCGTCCAGGGTTTGATTGATGGGACGAACGTGTCGTGGGGGGTCGTCGCGGCGGAGCGAGATGTTGATTTCGAGGGCACTCTGACCGGCGACTCGATGTCCGGAGCGTGGTCGGCGATCGCCTGCGGCCCGCCCGACAGGCCGGCGAATGTCGTCGTGACCGTCACGGGCACATGGGAGGCGACGCGGCAAGAGTGAAGCCAGGCATTTGCCGCATGACGAAAGAGAAAACCGGATCTCTTCAAGAGACCCGGTTTCTGAGGTGCAGCGGGGCGGCTCGTCCGCTCCGAAGTCGTCCAGCTAGGCTACCAGCGCCACCTGATCGACGACGCCGACGATCACGGCGCGGATGGCGCCGGGGTCCAGCTGGAGCACCTGCCGCGCCCCGTTCCCCTCGTCGATCACCAGCACCGTGTCGCCCGGGCCCGCCTGGACGACGTCGACGGCGATGTCATAGTCGTCGGTCTCGTTGCCTTCGAGATCGAGCTGGTTGACGAGCAAGAGTTTTCGCCCGTCCAGATGCGAGATCTTGATGGTCGAGACGACGTTGCCCACGACCTTGCCGATGTACATGTCAATCGATCTCGCCCGAGGTCCAGGTGGCGCTGGGGGCGCGCTGCCGAAAGGCCGGATCGTCGTCCACTTCGTCGATGATCCCGGTGATCGCCAGATCGACTGGGACGAAGATCACCGGCAACGCCTGGGCCGCCTCCCGGCTGCCGACGACGAACACCAGCTCGCCCGGGCCGGCCTGCGCCGTCGCATCGGCGGCGATCTGCGGCTCGCCGCGCGGCCGGCGCGCTTCGTCGAGCGGCTGGACGACGAGGAACTTGACCCCATCGAGGCCGTCGGCCTTCTGCGTGGCGACGACGGTGCCGATCACCCGGGCGAACTTCATGCGACGTCCTCCACGCGTTCGCGGAACCTGGTCGAGGCCGAGACGTTGGCCCACATCTCGGGATGGAGCTGCGGGATGACGACCCGCCGCACCAGCACCTCCGGCCTGCGCAGGACGCCGACGCCGATCTCGACGGCCGCCTCGACGTCGGCCACCAGCCCCGCGTACAGGACGATGCCTTTGCCGCCGAGCCCGTCGCCGAGCCGCACTTCCACCAGGTCGACCTGGGCGCCCTTGACCCCGGCGTCGGCCGCCAGGATGGTCGAGGCGACGCAGGTCGTCTCGATGACGCCCAGCGAGTCGATCGGCGCCGGCCTGCGCTCGCCGGCGACGGCCTCGACGACCTGTGGATGGACGACGGGGAGGAAGACGTAGTCGAGGACGGAGTCGCCGCCCACACGCCGCCCGGCGCCGAGCGACTCCTCCACGTCGCCGACCTCGCCGCCGAACAGCACCAGGAACTTGCCCGGCTGAATGGTGCCCGCCCTCAGGACATGGATATCGGCCTTCTTGACGACGGCGTCGGCGGCCTGAATCCCGGCGGCGATGCTGCTGTATTCGATGAGGGCGAGGGCGGGTTCGATCATGACGATTCTCCAAGGGATCGCTGAGGAGCATCCCTGCCCGAGGTCGCCTGTTTCACCTCACCCCCTTGCCCCCTCTCCGCCGGTATCGCTCCGGGCTCTGGTGGTGCCAGGCGGAGACGGGGGAGAGGTCTTGAGAGGGCGCGCCTCTCAAGACAACCCTCCCCTCCCCCTGCAGGATTCCCTGGCCGGCGGGGCCATGTGGATGCACGGAGACGGGCTAGGAGTGGGGGTTGGAGAGGCTTCACGCGTCCCGCCCTACACGATCCTGAACGCATCCTTGAGCGTGCAGCGCCGGATGCGGCTGAAGCTCACCGGATTGGTCATCCCCTCGCCGGTCGGGCTGGCGATGGTGTACGAGCAGAACCCCTCGCCGCCGTAGCCGAGCCCGGCGAGCGACGGGCCGTTCTTGACGAAGATGCTGCAGTCCATCACGCGCGCCATGCGGCTCAGGTGGTCGAGGTTCTTGGAGTGCATCACCGCCGTATGGCGGAAGCCGTGCTCGACCTCCTTCGCCAGGTCGATGCCTTCGTCGGCGTCCCGCACCCGCACCAGCGGGAAGACCGGCATCATCTGCTCGGACAGCACGAGCGGATGGTCGGCCTCGACTTCGGCCAGTATCAGCCGCACCTCGCCGCCGACGTCGATCCCGATCTCGCGCAGGATGACGCCGGCGTTCTTGCCGATGAACGCCTTGTTCATCGTGCCGTAGCGGCCGCGCGGCGGGACCTCGGCGAAGATGACCTTCATCAACCGCTCGAGCTGGCCGCCGTCGATCTCGAAGGCGCCGTGACGCACCATCTGGCCTTTGAGCTCGTCGGCGACCGACGCCACCACGAAGACCTCCTTCTCGTCGGTGCAGATGATGTTGTTGTCGAACGAGGCCCCGAAGACGATGTCGCGCCCGGCCTGCTCCAGGTCGGCCGTCTCGTCGACGACGACGGGCGGGTTGCCCGGCCCGGCGCAGATAGCGCGCTTGCCGCTCTTCATCGCCTCGCGCACGACGCCGATGCCGCCCGTCACCGTCAGGAGCCGGACATCCTTGTGGCGCATGATCTCCTGCGCCGTCTCGATCGTCGGCTCGGCGACGCCGACCACCAGATTCGGCGGCCCGCCGGCTTCGACGATGGCGTCGTGCAGGATCTGCACCGTCAGGTTGCTGCAGCGCCTGGCGCCGGGATGGGCGTTGAAGACGACGGCATTGCCGGCCGAGACCATGGCGATGGCGTTGCAGATGACCGTCGAGGTCGGATTGGTGCTGGGGACGATGGCTCCGATCACCCCGTAGGGCGCGTACTCGACCAGCGTCATCCCGCCGTCGCCCGTCCAGGCGGTCGGCGTCAGCATCTCGGTCCCGGCGGTCTTGTTGGCGTTGAGCAGGTTCTTCTGGACCTTGTCCTCGTAGCGGCCCATGCCGGTCTCGGCGACGGCCTCCTGCGCCAGGATCTGGGCGTTCTCGCGGCCGGCGCGCCGCAGGTGCGAGATCATCTGCTCGCGCACGGCAAGCGGCATCTCCTGCAGGCGCAGGAACGCCTGCCGGGCGGCCGCCACCGCCTGGTCGACGTTCGGGTACAGGTTGTCGCCATGGCGCAAGGTCGGCGCCGCCAGCGGCGCGGCGACGGCCTCCGGCTCCGGCGGAGGACCGTGCCGCACGCGCTCGCCCTGGCGCAGCTCGCGCATCACCTGCTGGATGATGGCGTCGATCCGGGCGTCGTCCAGCGCCAGGCTCATCTCACGCCTCCGACTTGTCGTACTTGATCTGGCCCTCGACTTCGAGCTGATCGACGATGGCCATGATCACGCCGTCGCACGGCCGCTGGTCAGTGACGCGGGTCATGCGCGCCGAGCTGCCCGTGGCATACAGCACGACCTCGCCCAGCCCGGCCCCGACGGCGTCGGCCGCCACGCGGTAGCCGCGCGTCTCGGAGGCATCGATGTCGAGCTGGCGCAGGACGAGGAACTTGATCCCTTCCAGGCTCGGCTCCTTGCGCGTCGCCACCAGGGTGCCGACGACTTTTCCCAGGAGCATCGCTCACTCCTTTCTCGATTCGACCGTCCTGCCTCCCGCTCAGGCCTCCCTGAGCGGAGCCGGACCTCGGTCGGGCCGAAGTCCGGCGACGTCGAAGGGCGTTCAGGGCTGTCGCCCCAGCGGCAGCGTGCGGTCGACGTTCGAGTGCGGCCGCGGGATGACGTGGATCGCCACGACCTCGCCGACCTTCTCGGCGCCGCGCGCCCCGGCTTCGACCGCCGCCTTGACCGCCGCGACGTCGCCGCGCACGATGGCCGTGACGAAGCCGCCGCCGGTCTTCTCGTAGGCCACCAGCTCGACCTTGGCGGCCTTGACCATGGCGTCGGCCGCCTCGACCATCGCGGCGTAGCTCTTCGTCTCGACCATGCCCAGCGCCTCGGTCATCCCCATCCCTTGCTCCGTCATGACATCCTCCTGTTGGACTTTCCCGCCGCCCTGCGGCGGGGTCGTGGTTCGGATCCGTCGTTTCATCTTCGACCTCAGGCGCGCCGTCCGACCTCGAGCTCGCGTCCGGTGATCGACTCGATCGCCGCGACGGCGGCGCCGTAGCCGGCCATGATGTCGCGTTCTTCGCCACCGAGGTAGACGCGCCCGAAGCTGCCGAAGGCGCGCACCTCGAGGATGTTGATGTGGGCCGCCTTCTCGGCCTCGTTGGCGGCCAGCGCGGCGTAGCCCGCCGGCTCGACTTCCAGCACGTACAGCGTTTGCCCGGCGAGCAGCATGTGGCCGTGGCGCAGCCGGTTGATGAGCTGCACCTGGTGGGCGTCGATGTGGCGGATGATCTGGCTCGAGACGACCTTGGGCTTGATCCGGTCCGACTCCTGAAGCCCGAGGGCGTCGAGGATCGCCGCTCCGGCGGCACGAACTTCGGCCTGATCCTCGTGATGGACCTCGAGCAGACCGAAGAGCCGCTCGACGATCTGCATGCCGGGCCGGACGCGGGTCGACTTGAGGGCGATGTCGGTGATGCGGTTGATCTCGATCCCCGGCGAGATCTCGACCCACAGGGAGGTGTCGTTGGGCAGCGGCAGGAAGCCCTGCGCCACCGTGCCCAGGAACCCGGCGTGCTGGAGCTGCAGGTTGTCGAGGAACACGTACGTACGAAGGTCAACCGTCATCGTGCCTCCTTGGTCAGGATGCCGCTTCCTGCATGATCCGGACGCTGGCGCTGGCGCCCAGGCGCGAGGCGCCGGCGGCGATCATCTGCTGGGCATCGGCCAGCGTGCGAATCCCGCCCGCCGCCTTGACGCCGATCGTCGGGCCGACGACGCGCCGCATCAGCGCCACGTCGGCCGCCGTCGCCCCGCCCGGACCGAATCCGGTGGATGTCTTGACGTAGTCGGCTCCGGCGACCTTGGCCAGCTGGCAGGCGATGACCTTCTCTTCGTCGGTGAGCAACGCGGCTTCGATGATCACCTTGAGCAAGGCGTTGCCGGCATGGCAGGCGCGCGCCACCGAGGCGATGTCGCGTTCCGCCAGCTCGTAGTCTCGACTCTTGACGGCGCCGACGTTGATCACCATGTCGATCTCTTTGGCCCCGTCGCGGATCGCCTGTTGCGCTTCGTAGACCTTGACCTCCGTCGGCGTCGCCCCGAGCGGGAACCCGACCACGGTGCAGACGACGACCGGGCTGCCCTTGAGCAGCTGCGCGCACAGGCGCACGTAGCTCGGGTTGACGCAGACCGAGGCGAAGTTGTACTTGCGCGCCTCGTAGCACAGCCGGGCGATCTCGTCCTGCGTGGCGTCCGGCTTGAGCAGCGTGTGGTCGATCATCGGCGCCAGCTGCGCGTCGATCGGCGCCACGCCGAGGGTGGCGGCGATGCGGTCGGCACCGGCATGGACCACCGGCCGGACGTGGTCGGCATAGTTGCGAGGCGAGAGGGTCGGCGCGGGCGACGCGTCCGGACCCGGGTTCTCGTCCAGGAGCACCAGCACTTGGCGGGTGATCTGTTCGATCAGCCGGTCGATCGTGGCGTCGTCGAGGGTGCGCGTCACAGCATGTCCTCAGGTTTTCAGGAATCGGCGCTCGATGTCGACGATCTTCCCCACGCGCCGCGCGTGGCGACCGCCGGCGAAGCGGGTCTCGAGCCAGGTGCGGACGATCTGGCGCGCCAGGGTCCCGCCGATGAGGCCGGCGCCGAGGGTCAGCACGTTGGCGTCGTTGTGCTCACGGCTGTTGACGGCCGTCGCCAGGTCGTAGCACAGCGCGGCACGGACGCCCGGCACCTTGTTGGCGGCGACGCTCGAACCGATGCCCGCCCCGTCGATGACGATGCCGCGCTCGGCCCGGCCTGCGGCGACGAGCTCCGCCACCGCCAGCGCGAAATCGGGGTAGTCGACCGGATCCGTGCCGCCCGCCCCGCAGTCGATCACGGCGTAACCGAGCTCTGCCAGGTATGCCTTCAAGTCCTCCTTGAGGCGATAGCCGGCGTGGTCGGCGGCGATGGCGACCGGCCCGCGGCCCTTCCCGGAGGCAGGCGCGGCCGCGGCGGCAGGCTTGTTGGCCAGGTGGATGCGTCGTTCCATCATCGCTTGCCGCGCCAGCGGCGTGATCAGAGCGCCCGACGGCGCATCGAGTTCTCCGCCGTATGGCAGGGACTGGACGTCGAGCTCGGTGACGATTCGACGGCGCTCGCCGGCGTCCGCGGAACCGCGGCCCAGCGTTCGATACACGATGCGCCGCACGCGCTCCCGGATGCCACTCTCGGTCAGGCGACCACCGGTTCCCACCGTCTTCACTCCGTGGCTACGCGCATGGGGACGGCGTCTTCGGCCGCGGCTTGCCTCCCCAGTTCGACGACGAACCGGGAGAGGAAAACGCCGTTGAAGTACTCCATCGGCCGCCCATCCTCGAGATAACTGACGCTCTCCAGCCGCAGCAGAGGAGCGCCGCGGTCGATCTCCAGCAGCCGGGCTTCTTCTTCGGTGGCCAGCACGGCCTCGATCTCTCGGCGGCCACCTCCGACGCGCAGCCCGCACTCCTGATCGAGAAACGCGTACAGCGATTGCCGGCGCAGGTCGGCCTGGATCAACGACGGACACAGCGCGTACGGGAGGTAGGAGGTGACAAGGACGACCGGATGACCGGCGACGGAGCGCAGGCGCACGATCTTGATCACGGGAGTCAGCGCGTCCAGGCCGAGGCGTTTCCCCACCTTCTCGCCGGCCGGCCGGAGCGACTGCTCCAGAACCCGCGTCTCGGGGGGAAGGCCGCTGCGCTCCATGTCCTGGTAGAAGCCGACAAGCGAGTGGACCAGGCTCCGGCTCACGACCTTGGGCTCGGCGACAAACGTCCCCAGGCCCTTGCGCCGCACGACGACGCCTTCGGAGGCCAGCTCGGCGAGGGCCTGGCGCACGACAGGACGACTAACCCTGTACTCCCTGCACAGGTCCGATTCGCCCGGGATGCGGTCACCGGCGCGCCATTCTCCGGCGCTGAGCCTTGCTTCGAGCGATCGACGGACCTGCGCGTAGAGCGGCACCGGGCTGTGCCGGTCGATTTCATGCCTGCGCCGCAGGCCTGGCTTTCTCACGGTATCTCGCATATCGACATAATCGCGCACTTACTATGTTGTCATGACAAGTTGGCCATATTGTACTGACTATAGGCGCGCTTGTCAACTGGCTTCGGCCCTGGTCCCCGGCGGGAGGCTCGAGGCGGCTCCGGGCCCCTCGCCCGACCGTTCCCCATGCCGCCTCCTCCCGGTCGCTTCCTGCCGGCCTGTCCCTCGAAAGGCATGCCCGGGCCCTCTCCGGATGGCAAAAACCGCGTGACGCTCGAGGCCTCGCCGTCCGTCTGCCGACTCGGCGAATCCGTGTAGACTGGCAGGCAAGGCGGGCGGCGCGGAGAGCCGACCGGCGGAGGTGCCGCGGTGAACGAGCTTATCCTGATCGTCGACGACGAGGTCAACACCCTCAAGCTCCTCGGCATGGCACTCGAGCGCGAGGGATACCGCATCAGCGCGGCCCAGGATGCGCGGACGGCCCTCGAGCGGGTGGCGGCTGCCGTGCCGGATCTGGCGATCCTGGACGTCATGATGCCCGGCGTGAGCGGCCTGGACCTGTGCCAGCAGCTGCGCGCCCGGCGCGAGACGGCGAACCTGCCGATCATCCTGCTGAGCGCCAAGGATCAGGTCGCCGACCGGGTCGCGGGGTTGAAGGCCGGCGCCGACGAGTACCTGGTCAAGCCGATCGATCCGGTCGAACTCATCGTGCGCGTCGCCTCCCTGCTCGAGCGCACCCGGCGACTGAGGGCCGAGGGCGCCGGGCGCGCCGCCAAGACGATCAGCTTCATCGGCGCCAAAGGCGGATCAGGCACGACGAGCGTCGTGCTGAATGTCGGGACGTGGCTGGCCTCCCAGCAGGCGGAGGTCGTTGCCGTCGAGCTTCGAGGGCAGGCGGGCTCCTTCGCCACCCTCCTCGGCCTCAAGGGGGCCAGGGGGCTCGACGAGCTGGCCGAGGCCGAGCTGCGCCGGATCACCGCCCAGGAGGTCGCCAGGCGGGTTCTTCGCCATGCCTCCGGCCTTCAGGTGGTGTGCCCTGCCGCCGATCGGGTGGGCTTCGAACGGATGGGCGTCGATCAGGCCCAGGCCATACTGGCCGGCCTGCGCGAGCTGGGGGATTACGTGCTGGTCGACCTGCCGTCGATCCCTACGGCGGCGGTCGAGGCGGCGATCCCGGCCAGCCGGTCGGTCGTGCTGCTCGTCGAGCCGGTGCGCGACTCCGTCGAGCGGGCTTCGGCGATGGCCTCGTTCCTCCAGTCGATCGCGCAGGCGGGTGCGGTGCTGCTGGCCGTCGCCGTCACGCGCGCCCCGATCGCCGCGCCGCTGTCCGTCAGCGAGATCGAGGAACGTCTGGCCGTTCCCGTTGCCGCGGCGATCCCTCCCGCGCCGGACGCCTTCGCGCGCGCCGCCAACCTAGGGAGGCCGGTCATCCTGACCGATCCGAGCAGCACCGCGGCGCAGGCCTTTGTGCAGCTGGCCGGGCTGCTCCGCTGAGGCGGTCGCTCACCGCCGGCGCGCGAAGTACTCGCGCATCGGCGCGAGGTAGTGCTCCTCCCAGCCGGCCGCGTACCGGGGCCCCTGACCGTCGGGGGTATCGGTGTGGACAAGGGTCAGGCGCGTCCTGGCGCCCTCCGCCGCCACCAGGATTTCGAGACGGGAATCGGGGCTACCTTCGGGGAACTCCGTCGTGCGCCAGGCCTGGACGATCCGCCGCGGCGGTTCCAGCGACAGGTTCGAACCCTTGATGTAGCCGTCGAAGATCTCGAACGTGCCGCCGACGCGGGGATCGATCTCGGCCGTGCTCCCGACAAATGCCGCGTGGGCTCGCGAGTCGAGCCACGCCCGGTAGACTTCCTTCGGCCGCGCCGCCAACGTCGTCGAAGTCTCGAATCGGTCCGGCATTTCCCGCCTCCGTTGCGCCGACCGCCCTACCCCAGCCAGCCGCGCAGGGCGTAGTAGGCCAGCGCCAGGACTTCCCGAATCGCCTGCTCGCTCCGCCCGAGCGCCATCGCCGACGGCAGCAAACGCGCCAAGCCCTCGGTCTTCGGCCCGTCCGGCGCCGCCGACGGGATGGGGGTCAACCCCTGGTCGGCGAACGCGCCGAGCGCCCGACGCATGTGGGAGCCGGACGTCACCAGCACGAACGACTCGATCCCTTCTTGGTCGAGCCGCGCCGCGACCCGTATCGCCTGCTCGTGCGTATCCGGCGACTGTGCCTCGACCCAGATGCGTTCTTCCGGGATGCCGCGCGCAACGAGCTGGGCCTTCATCGCCTCGCTTTCCGGGTTCCCGTCCGCCCCGACGCCGGCTGGACCGCCGGAGACGATCAGAGTCGGCGCCTCGAGCACATGGTAAAGGCGCTCGGCCTCCAGCATGCGATAGATCGAGGCGTGACTCATGACGTCGAACGAACCCCCCGCCCCGCGCAGGGTGGCACCGCCACCGGTCAGGACGACGAGGTGCCGCGAGCCGGCAGCCTGTGCTGCCGACTCGAGAGGCCGCTGTCCGGCGCCGAGCGCGGCCTCCAGCCCTTCGGCAACGATCGGCAGGCTGAGGACCCAGTAGAAGACGGTGAGACCCGTCAACCAGGCTCTTCCCGTGACGCGGCGCCGGCCGCCGCGCAAGAGCAGCACGACGCCGATGGTCAGGCCGACGAGCAGAAACGCTGTCGAGCCAGGGATCAGGGCTTTGGACAACCCGGAGAGAAGCTCGAGCAACGCCGCGCCGAGAGGCATCGGGGTCGCCCTACCCGGCCTGCCAGCGCCGGGGCGACAACCGGAGGAGGCGCGAGTACGTCGCCTCGCGATCGATCCGCCAGTCGTACTTGCGGAGGAAGGCTTCGACCACCGGGCGCGGGTACGGCCGGGCCACGGTCGACGCCTCGACCTCGCAGACAAGCGGGCGGACCCCATCCTCGAGCGCCACAACCGCCCGGCGGTTCCGTTCGAGGTTGCGTGCCTTCACGCTGCCGGGTGCGGTGGAGACGTAGAAGGAGCCGCCGACCCATGCGAACCAGACCGGAGCCAGATGCGGCCGGCGATCCGTCCGCACGCTGGCGATCCACAGGATGCGGGCGCGCCCCAGCCGGCGGGCTGCGGACGCCGGGGGTTTCGCCGCCCTGTCCCGCGCTCCGGCGCGCTTCCGGTCCGTCATGCGTGGACCCCGAGCGTACCGTGATACAGATCGATGATCTGATCGGCCATCAGAGGCCAGGCGTAGTGCTTGGCGTATTCGGCCGCCTGTCGTCCGAGCCTCTCCCGCAGCAGATCGTCGTGCAGCAGCAGCCGCAGCCGCTCGGCGAGGGCCTCCGGATCGCCGGTCGGGACGTGGAAGCCGGTTTCCCCGTCGCGGACGAGAAACGCCAGCCCCCCGGTCTCCGACGCCACCACCGGCGTGCCGCACGCCATCGCTTCGAGAGCCACCAACCCGAACGACTCGTAATGCGACGGGACGACGACGACCTCGGCCGCCGAATAGTAGTAGGGCAACGTGTCCTGCGCTTTGCGCCCGAGGAAGGTCACGACGTCTTCGATGTGGAGATCGCGCCGCAGCTCCTGCAGCCGCGCCATCTCTGCCGTTTCGTCGGCCCGGTCGTCGTCCGGCTCGCCGCCGATGGCGGCCAGGCAAAGCGCGGCGCCCAGCGCCGGATCCTGTGCCCGCAGGATGGCGATGGCCTGGAGCAGGCTGTCGATGCCCTTGAGTGGTTCCACCCGCCCGACGAAGAGCAGCATCCGCTTGTCGGCCGGCACGCCGGCGAACTCGCGTGCTTCGTCTTCGGGGATCGGATAGAAATGACCGGTGTCGACTCCCGGGGGGATGACCGCCACCCGGCGCGTGTCGGCGTGGTACAGCCACTGGAACTGCGCCAGCTCGGCCTGGGTGGCGGCGACGATGCGGTCGGCCTGACGCAGGAGGCGACCCTCGGCTTCCATGCGCGCGCCGGAGTCGATTTCCTCCCCGTTGCGCGCCACGCGGTTCTTCATCGCCGCCAGGGTGTGGAACATGTGAATGACGGGCGTCCCCCAGCGGGCCCGCAATTCCAGCGCCGCCAGGCCGGAGAGCCAGTAGTGGCTGTGCAGGATGTCGTAGCGGATGTTCTTGCTCGCGGCGAAGTCGACGATGGTGTCGATGAACGAAGGCAGGTGCTCGAGCAGGCGGTCCTTCGAGAGCGGCGTCTCCGGGCCGGCCGGGACGTGGACGATGCGGTTGCCGTAGCCGAGGTCGTGGAGGACGTGGGGGACATGTTCGTCCTGCGAGCGGGTGAAGACGTCGACGCCGATGCCGCGCCGGCCGAGCTCCTTCGTCAGGTCGCGCACGTAGACGTTCATCCCGCCCGTGTCCTTGCCTCCGAGCGTGGCCAGCGGACAGGTGTGGTAGGAGATCATGCCGATGCGCACGGGGGGATTATCACTCGCCCGCGCCGGGCTGCCAAGGGAGCCGGTTCCGAGAGCGTCCGGTGAGGCGTCCGACGACAGGCGTCATCCCACGAAAGGACGGGCACGCGAGGGGATCGGGCGCCATCGCCGGACGCGAGGGACGGCCACTTCGATTGGAACCCGGTGCTGATCCAGGACGCTGCGACGCAAGCCGCCCCCTGGAGAGGCGGACGGAGGCGAAGTCGAAGAGGCGTCTCCCGGCGCCGTGCTAGGGCTGGCCGACCTTCGGAGGAGTGGGTCGTCCCCGATCCCCGAACCCCGCCTCGCGCGCGCGGACGATCGCCTGCGACCGGTCGACGACTTGCAGCTTGCTGAGGATGTTGGAGACGTGATTGCGAACGGTCTTCGGACTCAGCTTGAGCTGGGTGGCGATCTCGGCGTTGGTCCAGCCGTGGGCGAGGAGATCCAGGACCTCTCGCTCCCGCTCGGTCAGCTCGGGGAAGGCGCCTCCTTCGCGCGGCGACTGCAGATGCGAGAAGTAGTCGACTAGGCGCCTGGCGATGGCCGGGCTGAAGAGGGCCTCCCCGCTGCTCACGGCTCGCAGAGCCCGCACGACCTCCGCCTGATCGGCGCCCTTCAGCAGATAGCCGCGTGCCCCGGCGCGCATGGCGGCGAAGACCGAGTCAGCGTCTTCGAACATCGTCAGCACGATGACGCCGACGTGGGGGGTAGCGTGGAGCACGGCGCGAGTGGCTTCGATGCCGTTCATGCCGGGCATCTGGAGGTCCATCAGGATGATGTCGGGCAAGAGCGACTCCGCCATCTCCACGACCTGGCTCCCGGTCGCCGCCTGCCCGACGACTTCCACGTCCGGGACGGAGGCCAGGAGCGCAGTCAGGCCTTCCCGGAAGAGAGTGTGGTCGTCGGCGACGAGCACCCGCATCGGGTCCACGCTAGCTCTCCACCAGGGCGAGCGGCAGGCGGGCATGAACGCGCGTCCCGCCGCCGGCGAGCGGCTCGACCACGACGCGACCTCCCAGCTCGGCCGCCCGCTCCCGCATCGAGGTGATCCCCACGCCCGCCCTGGCACTGGCCGGCAAGCCGGCGCCGTTATCCTGAACGGTGAGCTCGAGCGCGTCCGTCAAATCGAAGCGGATCACCACGCGCTCGGCCTGCGCGTGGCGGGCGGCGTTCGTCACCGCCTCCGTGGCGATGCGGTAGGCCGCCACTTCGACGGCGGCCGGGAGGGTCGGCAGGGACTCTGGTGCTTCGACGATCACCCGTGGACCACCCTCCGCCTGCGAAAGGGCGCTCTCGCGGATGGCCGGCACCAGGCCGAGATCGTCGAGCGCCGGCGGCCGCAGGTCTTAGGCGAGCCGGCGAATTCCCGCCAGCGCCTCCTGCACATGTGCGCCGAGATCGGCCAGCATCGCGTCGGCGCGCGCCGGCTCGGATCGGATCAGGTTGCGCGCCGCGGCGAGCCGCATCGCCAGGCTGGCCAGCCCCGGTCCCAGACCGTCGTGCAGCTCGCGTCGTAGTCGGCGGCGTTCTTCTTCGCGCGCCGTCACCAGTGCCTCCCGCGACCGCTGCAAGTCACGTCCGAGCCGGACGGTATGCGCCGCGGCGCCGGCTTGGCGGGCGATGTCTTCCAGCAGATTCATCTCACTGCGATGGAAGTGCTCGTTCGGTCCGCGTGGCGACACGATCAGCTGCCCGACGGTCTCCCCCTGGTACACCATCGGCAAGACCTCCGGCTCACCTCCGGGGCGGCCATGGGCCCCGGCGACACGCAAGCCCTGAGCGGTGGCCAGTGCGATCGCCACGTACGGCAGCTTGAGGGCCTGCCCGACAGTGTCGACAATCGCCTGAAGCGTTTGCTCCGGTTCGAGGGCGGCACTCAGACCCCAGCTCAGCCGGTTCAGGACGGCGAAGGGGTCATCGCGGTCGCCGTAGAACAGGCGCCGCACGGCGCGCTGCAGACGTTCGCGCATCGGCTGAAAAAAAGACGGCCACGACGCCGGTGGCGACGAGAGATCCCGTCAGCCCCGTCTGCGTTTGGAAGGCCGAGCCGAGCAATGCCACCAACGCGACGTAGACGAGGATCACGCAGCCGGTCAGGAGTCCGTAGACCAGAGTGCGATAGATGATGAGGTCGATGTCGTACAGCCGGTACCGCAGGATGGCGATGCTCGCCGCGACCGGGATGCCCAGGAGCCCGAAGCTCACCAGCAGCATGGTGACCTGGTTCGCCACCTCGGCCTCTGGTACGACGTAGTACGCCAGGCCGGCGGCGATCACCGAGGCAGCGAAGACTGCGGCGGCATAGGTGATCCACTTCAACTGCTGGCGGGTGATTCCCCTGGATCGACGATGGCGAACGATCAGGGCGGCCACGGCACCGACGAAACCAACCAACACAAGCAGCGAGCCGACGTTCAGGATGACATCCATCATAGGCCCGGCATCCGGGACGCCGAACGGGTTGGGTCGAAGCTGATCCTCCGGGTCCATGCGGGCGACCGGGTTCAGCGCGCTCCCCAGCATCCAGGCAATCATGCCGATGCCTGCCGCCCAGGCCAACGGCCGCCAGCGACGGGAAAGGAGACGGCCGTCGGGGAAGAGCAGGATCAGGAAAGCGAAGGGGAGAACATTCGTCGGAATCCAGACCCACAGGTCGAGCCACTGGGTGATGGGCAGCCACGCCGCGCCGGCGGGGCCGAGCACCTCCTCACCGTAGGCGCGCAGTCCGACGTTCAGTACGACGACGCCGGAGAAAAGGGCGGTGATTGCCATGATCCACCCGATGGGATGGCGAGGATGCTGGGCGAGCACGAGCGGACCCAGCACCGCAAAGGCTATGGCGATCAGCGGCAGCGTCAGCTGGTGCGTGTACAGCCCGAGCGCGTCACCCGTGGCAAGGATGGCCAAGACACTGACGACCAGGCCGGCCAACGAAAACGCGACGGTAAGCCCAGCGATCGACCAGCTCACCCAGCGGGCCAGGTTTCGGCTCATGTCGTCCTTCTCCTCATCCCAACGTGTCGCCGCGCAGCCACGGGCGTGGCAAGAGGAAGGGCCTGGGAAGGGCTGGCGAGGTGCCCGTCCAGGCCGACCGTTCCCTGATTGTAGAGCACGACGATGCCCGGCGCGGGGCTTTCGTCCGCATCGGGCCAGGGATCCCAAGGTGCCGCGGGCGAGGGCGGCAGCGAGCGGAGGCCGGCCGGTCGGCTGTCGTGCAGGCGGTCGTCCGAGGCGCCAGCTAGCGCGCGGCTGTCTTGCCGCGCCACAGTGTGTAACCGGCACCGGCGAAACCGACGCCGTAGGCCAGGGCGCCCAGCAGGAAGGGGAGCGTTCCCAGCTCAGGCACGAACGCGCCCGGGAGCCCGATGACCACCGCCACGATCCACATCCACGGGGCCCAGCGGGGAAACCTGCGGGCCCGGAGGGAACCGATGGCGAGGAGCACAAGCCCCAGCGCGTAGATCGATCCGTAGACCATCGTCCCTTCCACCCCGGCGACCGGCCCCTGGGGTCCGATGAAGTAGGCGTTTCCCAGCAACGCCAGAAGGAACCCGGCCAGGCCAACAACGCCGCTCCCCTCGGCTTGAACCGCATAGATGCCGATCAGGCCGTACATGATCGCGGCGCTGCCGACGACGTAGCCGAATGGCAGCCCCGCAACCGCCTCCATTGGCGGCAGGCTCAGCACGACGTTGATGATCCCTCCGACGATGGCCGCCGCTCCGGCCCAACGGATAAGGGTCTGCGTCTTCATCTCGATGCCCTCCATCTGGGACTTGCGGCGACGCCCGGCGCGGCGGATTCCGGCGGGGACTCATCCGGCGACGACATGGCCGTCGCGGCCTGGACGGCGACCGACGACCGTCAAACCTTCACCTTCAATCTTTCCGTATCATCAAGTACGTGGCATACGCGCGGGGCCAGCCGCGCTCGTTCCGCCCTTCGGCGACCTTCTCGATCTCGAAGAGCGGCCCGAAGCGCCGTTTGACCTCTCCTGGCTCGAGCGCCATCGCCCCGAAGAACCCCAGCCGGATCATGAGCCGCTCCCATGAGGCCAGGCGCCATTCGAAACAGTACAGGAGGAACTGGCTTCCTGGACGAGTCAGGGGTACCACGCTGCGCACGTAGAGATCCCGGTCCGCCGGCACCAGGTCGTCCAGCGTCCCGTAGTCGACGAGGAGGTCGAAGGGTCCCCCTACCGTGCTCAGGTTCCTCAAGTCGTCCTGGACGAAGCGCACCGTAACACCTGCCTCACGCGCTCGACTCTGCCCGAGGGCCACAGCGGCCGCAGCGTAGTCCACACCCGTAACGTCGAATCCGTGTTGGGCCAGGAAGATGCAGTTGCTGGCAGTGCCGCTGCCCAAGTCGATCGCCCGGCCGGGCTTCAGCCGCCCGCTTTCGACCAGCGCCACCAGCTCCTCCCTCGGTCCGATATCCCAGGGGGCGCGGAAGTAGCGGTAGGTCACGGTGTAGAAAGTCCTCATTAGGCTCATGGGTCGGCTCTCCAGGGAGAAAGGCGTCAGAACGGCTTGGCAATCATGATCCACAGGATAACCGCCCATCCCCGATGCCAACGAGTGTGATCCGGTTCGGGTTGCCCGCCTTGACGACCCCTTCGAGCTCTGCGGGCGAGGCCGGCTCGACTGGCGGATGTTCTCTCCTCCCGTCGAGGTCCGGCAGACCGGCCGCTTTCCGGACGGGATCGAAGTGCCTCGAAGCCACCAGCCACGTTGATGTTCATCGCTGCACCCTCCGTAGCAATTGGGACGTCTGCGCCGCCGGATGGTTCGTGCCTCGGCCTATTCCTTCGCCGGGACCGATTGCAGGTACATCCAGATGGCCCGCAGGTCGTCGGTCGTCATCTTGCTCAGGGATTCCCAGGGCATCCACTCGCTCTTGCGCGTCGAAGCCGCCGTCAGGAAGTCATCCTCGGTCCATCCTGTGAGGCGGCCTCCCCGGGTGATGTTGGGGGCGGGCGGTCCGTCCGGCGCTGGATGCTGGCCTCCGCCGAGGTCGACCCCGTGACAACCCTGGCAGCCGAAGGCGAGGATCAGATACTCGCCGTACTCCCCAGTCACGCCGGGCACGACAGGTACGGGCCGCGGGCCGCTATGGTCGATGACTTCGGCGGCGAACGGGTTCTTAAACACCCCGGCTGCCACCAGCAGCCGCGCCATCGCCGTCACGCGGTTCTCGCCGGGATCGTTGTCGGCACCCGGTATCGACTTCACGTAGGCGATGATGGCGGCGAGGTCATCGTCGCTGAGGTAGTTGAAGTCGCCGGACGGCATGACGAAGAGAGGCTTGCCGTCCGGGCCGATGCCATGACGGATGGCCAGCACCCAGTCGGCATCGGTATAGGAGCCGCCGACTCCTCCCTCCCCTGCGGTCAGGTTGGCCGCCACGATGCGGCCGATGCCAGGGTCCTCGAAAAGCACCGCGCCCTGCAGCCCCTCCCCATGGCAGCCCGTGCACAGGACGTTTGCCAGATACTCCCCCCGCCGCAAGGCCTCGGCGTCGGACGGGATGGCGATGGCCTCCGGCTCGACCTCGTAGACGCGCTCCATGCGCGCCACGGCGCTGATGTACAGCGCCGCCATGGCCACGATCAGCAGCCCGACAACGACACCCAGAGCGATGCCCGTCCACTGGATGACCTTGCGCATCTCCCCTGCCTCCCCTTAGCCAACGGGATTGGATATCCCAGGTTCAGCGTAGCGTCGGACACGTCCCGCTGTCGTGGGCCTGCTGTCCCGATTCGGACGGGAAGATCCGGAAGGACTTCCGGGACGCCATCATCGGGCGCAGGGGAGGCGACTGCTGGATCAGGCGGCACTTGGTCGGCATGCGGGATCGCCCTCCCTGATATAATCCGCGCATCCCGCCACCATAGCTCAGCCGGTAGAGCAGGCGTTTCGTAAACGTCAGGTCGTGGGTTCGAGTCCCACTGGTGGCTCCAGTCGAAGGCTCGCCGCGGGCGCACTCGGATCGGGTGCGCCGCCTTGTGCCCGGAGACGCCATGACCCTGGCACCCAGCGCCCAACGCGTGCAGGACGAGCTCGCCCGCCTCGGGTCGTCGGCCGTCGTGCGCCAGCTCGACCGGCCGACGCGCAGCGCCGCCGAAGCCGCCGCGGCGGTGGGCTGCGACCTGGCTCAGATCGCCAAGTCGCTGGTGTTCCGGGGGAGCACGAGCGGTCGCCCGATCCTGATCATCACTAGCGGCGCCAACCGCGTCGACGAGGAAGCCGTGGCGCAGCACGTCGGGGAACGCCTCGAACGAGCGGGGGCGGACTTCGTCCGGGCGGCCACCGGTTACGCCATCGGTGGCGTCCCGCCGCTGGCGCATGCTTCGCCGCTGGCAACCTTCATCGACGAGGACCTGCTCGCCTACCCGACGATCTGGTGCGCCGGCGGTACGCCGAACGCGTTGTTCGAGATCGACTCGATCGAGTTGGTGCGCCTGTCGGGGGCCGCCCCGCTGAAGGTCAAGCCCTGATGGTCGCCGCCGCCGCGGGATCGCCGCGTATAATCCGGCCATGGCGACGCGCCCCCCGCCGATCGTGATCGGGATCGCCGGAGGCACCGGCTCGGGGAAGACGACGGTCGCCAACGTCATCCTCGAACGGGTCGGCGCCTCGCGCATCGCCCTGCTGGCCCACGACGCCTACTACCGCGACCTGAAGGACCTGCCGCGCGCCCAGCGCGACATCATCAACTTCGACCATCCCGACTCGCTCGAGACCGACCTGATGGTCCGGCATCTGGACGCGCTGCGCCGCTGGCAGGCGGTCGACGTGCCGATCTACGATTTCACGACGCACTCCCGCACCGACCGCACGATGCGCCTCGAGCCGCAGCCGGTCATCCTGGTCGAGGGCATCCTGGTCTTCGCCGAGCCGGCGCTGCGGGCGCGCTTCGACGTCAAGATCTTCGTCGACACGGATCCCGACGTGCGCTTCATCCGGCGCCTGCAACGCGACATTCAGGAACGCGGCCGGACGGTCGAGTCGGTCATCCAGCAGTACCAGACGACGGTCCGGCCGATGCACCTGGAGTTCGTCGAGCCGTCGAAACGGTACGCCGACGTCATCATCCCGGAAGGCGGCCTGAACACCGTCGCCATGGACATGATCGCCGCCCGGATCACCGCCCTGCTCGCCGAGCGCTAGAGGAGAGACGATGCCCAGCCCAACGTACACCGCCCCGCCCCCGATGCAGATCGACCTCGGAAAACGCTACCAGGCGCGCCTCCGCACCGACGTCGGCGACATGCTGATCGACCTGTACGCCGATCGGGCGCCGCGCACCGTCAACAATTTCGTCTTCCTCGCCCGGCAGAAGTTCTACGACGGCGTCATCTTCCACCGGGTCATCGCCAACTTCATGGCGCAGGGCGGCGATCCGACGGGCACCGGCAGCGGTGGCCCGGGCTACACGTTCGGCGACGAGTTCCACCCCTCGCTGCGCCACGACGGCCCGGGTGTGCTCTCGATGGCCAACGCCGGCCCGAACACCAACGGCTCGCAGTTCTTCCTGACCCACGTCGCAACCCCCTGGCTCGACGACAAGCACAGCGTCTTCGGACGCATCGTCGAGGGGCAGGACGTTCTGATGGCCATCCCGCCGCGCGACCCCAACCAGCGCGGCGCTCCGGCGGTCAGGATTCACACCATCGAGATTCTCGAGTCGTGACCGCCCCCTCGGACGCCCGGCGCACCGGGCTGACTCTCGTTCGGCTCGCGGCGCTGGCCGCCTGCGTGGCGATCACGGTCTACATCTACTCGATCCGCGATCAGACGCGCGCCCTCGCCGCCTACGGGTTGCCCGGCATCTTCCTCCTGTCGCTGCTCTCGAACGCCACGGTCATCCTGCCGGCCCCGGGCCTGGCGCTGACCTTCGCCTTCGGCGGAGTCATGCCTCCCGCCGCGGTGGCGCTCGCCGCCGGCGCCGGCGCGGCGCTGGGCGAGATGACCGGCTATCTGGCCGGCTACAGCGGCCAGGGCATCGCGGCCCGCACGAAGGCTTACGCCCGTCTCGAGGCGTGGACCTCGCGCTTCGGCGGGTTCGCCATCGCGGCGCTGGCGTTGATCCCGAACCCGTTCTTCGACGTCGCCGGCGCGACGGCCGGCATGCTGCGCATGCCGGTGGCGACCTTCCTGTTCTGGACGTGGTTCGGGAAAACCCTCAAGATGCTCGCCATCGCCTACGCCGGCGCGGCCTCCGTCGACTGGCTCGACGGGCTGCTGAGGTAACGACAGACGTCCTGAGCTCGTCGAAGGACGCCGCATTCGTCTCCGGCGCGCGTTGCCTGCCTCAGCGCGCCGTCGCGCCCGGAACGACCGCGCGCCGCACGGCAACGCGCTCGAGGGAGTCGAGTTGGACCTCGACGCCCAGCCCGGCCCCGGCCGGAACGTCGATGGTGCTGTCGGCGTTCAGGGCGAAGGTCGGCTCGGCGATATCGTGCGCGTAGTAGCGGGCCGAGGCCGAGATGTCCCCGGGGAGCGTGAAGCCCGGCAGCGAGGCCAGCGCCAGATTCGCCGCGCGGCCGATCCCGGTCTCGAGCATCCCGCCGCACCACACCGGAACCCCGCGCGATCGGCACAGGTCGTGCACGCGCACCGCCTCGGTCAGCCCGCCCAGACGCGCCGGCTTGATGTTGATCACCCCGCACGCCCCCACGTCGAGCGCCTGGCGGGCGTGGCGCTCGGACAGGATCGATTCGTCGAGACACAACGGGGTCCGCATGCGCGCCTGCAGCCACGCATGGTCGAGCAGGTCGTCCTCCGCCAGCGGTTGCTCGACGAGAAGCAGACCGAAGTCGTCGAGGGCCTGGAGCGATCTGGCCTGCTCCCGGTCGTAGGCCGAATTGGCATCGACCTGAAGCGCCACCTCGGGAAATGCCTTCCGGACGGCGCGCACGTCCTCGACATCCCGCCCCGGCCGGATCTTGAGTTTCAGCCGGCGGTATCCGTCGCGCAGGTACGCCGCCGCGACCTCCACCAGGGTCGGGGCATCCGCTTGAATCCCGATCGACACGCCGACCGGCACGCTCGATCGCTCTCCGCCGAGCATCTCCTTCAGCGACATGCCGCTCGCCTTGCCGAACAGGTCCCACAACGCCAGCTCGATCCCGGCTCGCGCCAGCGGATGACCCTTGGATGCTGCCAGCGCCGACCGAAGGTCTGCCGCGCTCCCCATCGGCCGGCGGATGACCGCCGGCAGGAAGAAGTCCTGGAGGACGTGCCAGGCGGTTCCGACGGTCTCGTAGGAGTAGCCGGGGAACGCGCCGGCGACGCACTCGCCCCACCCCTCGATGCCGTCCGCCCGCAGCCGCAAGATGACCGCCTCCCGATCGTGTTCCACGCCGAAGGATGTCTCGAACGGCGAGACCAACCGCATGCGCACATGCCACAACTCGGCCCGCTCAACGCGCAAGTTCATCCGAAGGTGCTCTCCCCGTGCGACAGGACGTAGTAGGCGCGCGGCGAGGCCTCGCCGCGCAGGTAGACGAAGTCGGTGACCATGTAGCCGCGTCCGAAGACGTCTTCGAACAGCTCGCGGCTGTGCGCGCGCCAGGCGCGCCCCAGCGCCGGATCGGCGGCTTTGAGCCCGAGGAAGTCCGGGGGAATCTCGACCAGCAACAGATTGGAGCCGGCCGCGGCGAACGAAGCCGGCGGCTCGGGCCATCCGTCGCTTCGCAGACCGGACGGGTTTAGCTTCTGGGCGCCGGCGTCGAGGAAGTGCGCCAGATCGAGCGGCGGACGGCTCTGCTGCAGGCGCTCGGCAACGCGGTGCGATGTCACCCACCATTCGACTTCGAATCGGTCCGACGGCAGGCCGACGTTCAGGGCGTCGCGCATTGCGCCGTAGGCGTCACGCACGTAGGTTCGACACACGGCGCCGAGGCGGCGGATGTTCAGATGGGCGTTCAGGCTGAGCAGCGGATCGTACGTCCACGTCGCGAGGCGGATGCCCTGCTTCAGCAGAGCCTGCCGCTGGGCGAGCTTCAGACGATATCCGACGCCGCGGTTGCGGGCCGCCGGGTCGACGGCCAGCATGTGCGAACAGTGCTTGAGGCGCGCCATCGCCACGCGCTCCGGGTGGGCCGAGTCGGTGCCGAGAAAACCGAAGACCATCCCCACGAGGCGACCACCTTCGAACGCGCCGAGCACGACGCCGCCGGCGTGGGCCACGGCCAGCAGCATGTGCGCCGGGACGATCTCCGTTTCGTCGCCCGCCCAGACGGCGCGTTGCAGGTCCTCGACGAGGCGCATCTCGTCGGGCGACGAGAGCGGGCGGATCTCCAGGTCGTCAGGCATGATCCATCCCGTGGCGGCGCTGACGGCGCAGCCATTCTCCGGCCCAGTCGCGCCCGGCGAGGTAGTCGAGGCGGTCTTGCATGCGCGCCGGTTGCAGGCCGAAGGCACGCGGCAGGGTGTCGAGCGGCGCCGTGCCGGCCCCTGCCAGCAGATCCATCCAGGTGGTGGTAAACGGCGGCCAGACGAGCGCCGCCTCCCCGAGGCGGTAGACGATCCGCAGGGCCCATGGCCGGGCCTCCACCAGCCAGCGTGCAATGTGAGTGACCCGCATGATCATCTCGACGACCTCGCGCAGCGTCAGAACCTCCGGCCCGCCGACCTCGTAGGTCTGTCCCAGCAACCCTTCCTCCTCCAGCGCCCAGAGCAGGGCCGTCGCCAGATCCTCGATCCACAGCGGCTGGAGCCGGGCCGCACCACCGGCCGGGAGGAAGAAAACCAGCGGCGCCAGGGCCAACGTCATCGCCAGCGACGTCGTGAAGCGGTCCTCGGGCCCGTAGAGAGTCGCGGATCGCAGGATCGTATACGGGACGCCGCCGCGCCGGATGGCGTCCTCGGCCATCCCCTTGGCCTGGAGCACGGGGTAGGCCGAGGCGCGGTCGGCGCCGAGATGACTGAGGGCGATCAACCGGCGCACCCCGGCTTCGCTCGCCGCTTCGACCAGCGCCCGCGTTCCTTCGGCGTCCGACTCGATCAGGTCGGCGCGGCTCGCATGCCCTTCGCCTCCGGCCAGGTGCAGCACGGCCTCGATATCGAGCAGCGCCGCGCGCAGACCGCGCACATCGGTCAGCGCGGCCAGCGCGACTTCGACCGGCACGCCGCGCGGCAGGCGCGGATCGCGCGCCGACGGCCGCAGGAGAATTCGGACGGCGTGCCCGGCGCCCGTCAGTTTCGGCAGCACGGCGCGCCCCACGAATCCCGTGGCGCCGGTCACCAGGACGCGCATGGCCGGCTCGTGGACACGGCGAAGGGGGCGCGGATCATGCCCATCGTGGCCGGAGGCCCGGCCGGCAGTGCCGGGCGCACCTCGCAGGCGAGGCGGGTGTTATACTCCCAAATTCGCCTGGGTCGGAGGGATGGTGTCGCGCAAGCGCGTGGTCGTCACGGGGATGGGGTGTGTGTCCCCTCTAGGGCTTACGCTCGAGACGACGTGGGAAGGGGCCATCGCCGGTCGTTCGGGCGTGGGCCCGATCTCGCTGTTCGACGCCAGCGACCTGAAGACGCGTTTCGCCGCCGAGGTCAAGGACTTCGACCCGCAGCAGGCTCTCGGGCGTCGCGAGGCGCGTCGCATGGACCGCTACACGCAACTGGCGGCGGTCGCAGTCCAGGAGGCGATCGCCCACGCCCGGTTGACGATCGACGACTCGAATCGAGATCGGGTCGGGATCCTCCTGGGTACGGGAATCGGCGGCGCCGGGACGCTGGTGGCGGAGACGCGCAAGATGGCCGAGCGCGGGCCGCGCTGGGTCAGCCCGCATCTGATCCCGATGATGTTGCCGGACGCCGCGCCCGGCCACATCGCCATCCTGGTCGGCGCGCGCGGTCCCAACATGAGCATCGTCACCGCCTGCGCCTCCGGGACGAACGCCATCGGTGAAGCGGCGGAGATGATCCGCCGCGGCGCGGCCGACGTCATGCTCGCCGGCGGATCGGAGGCGGGCGTCATCGACGTCGCCCTGGCCGGTTTCAGCGTGATGGACGCTCTGTCGTCCCGCAACGAGGACCCGCAGCGCGCCTCCCGCCCGTTCGACCTCGACCGGGACGGATTCGTCATCGGGGAAGGCGCCGCCTTCGTCGTCCTCGAATCCGAGGCGTCGGCACGGGCTCGCGGCGCCACGCCGCTGGCCGAAGTCGTCGGTTACGGGACGACGAACGACGCCTTCCACGTCTCGGCGCCAGCCGAGAATGGCGCCGGCGCCGCCGCCTGCATGCGGCTGGCGCTGGAGGACGCCGGCCTGGAGCCGCACGCCATCGAGTACATCAACGCCCACGGCACCAGCACCAAGCTGAACGACAGCAGCGAGACGATCGCCATCAAGACCGTCTTCGGCGAGGCCGCCTACGGCATCCCCGTCTCATCGACGAAGTCGATGACCGGCCACCTGCTCGGCGCCGCCGGCGCGCTGGAAGCGATCTTCTGCATCCAGGCCTTGCGCACCGGCGTCCTCCCGCCGACGATCAACTACGAGACGCCCGACCCGGTGTGCGACCTCGACTACGTCCCCAACCAGGCCCGACGCGCCTCGCCGAGAATCGCCCTCTCGAACTCGTTCGGATTCGGCGGCCACAACGCCAGCCTGATCTTGGCGCGTGTCGACGCGCCGGCGGCCGCCTGATGTCGCCCTTCGCCCACGTCACCGGCTGGGGCATGGCCGTCCCCGAAAGGGTCGTCAGCAACGACGAGCTGGCCAAGACCGTCGACACCAACGACGAGTGGATCGTCTCGCGCACCGGCATCCGCAACCGCCATATCGCCGACAAGAACGAGACGACGGCCACGCTGGGGGCGCGCGCCGCGGCCCGCGCCCTGGCCATGACCGAGCTCGAGCCGCCCGACCTCGATCTGGTCATCGTCGCCACGTCGAGCCCGGAGCATCTGTTCCCGGCCACGGCCTGCCTGGTGCAAGACGCGCTCGGGGCGACGCGCGCCGGCGCCTTCGACTTGTCGGCGGCCTGTACCGGGTACATCTTCGCCCTCAACATGGCGGCCCAGGCCATCCGCACCGGCTCGATCCGCAACGCGCTGGTCGTCGGCTCGGAGACCCTGTCGCGGCTCATCGACTGGGAGGATCGCACGACGTGCGTCCTGTTCGGCGACGGCGCCGGCGCCATGGTGCTTCAGGCCAGCGAGCGCCCCGGCGGCGTGCTGTCGTGCGTCATGCGTTCGGACGGGTCGGGCGGCGAGCTGCTCAGCGTGCCGGCCGGCGGCAGCCGCCATCCGGCGACCGTCGAAACGGTCCAGCGCAAGATGCACACGATCCACATGAACGGCCGGGAAGTGTTCCGCTTCGCCACGCGAGTCATGGCCTCGGCGACGCGCGAGGCGGCGGCGAGCGCCGGCCTGCGCGTGAGCGACATCTCGCTCGTCATCCCACATCAGGCGAACCTGCGTATCATCGAGGCCGCCGCCCGCGGTCTGCACATGCCGATGGAGAAATTCATGGTCAACATCGGCGAGTACGGCAATACCTCGACCGCCTCGATCCCGATCGCCGTGTGCGAGGCGGTCCAGGCCGGCCGCATCCGGCCGGGCGACAATCTGGTGATGGTCGGGTTCGGCGCCGGGCTGACGTGGGGCGCGCTGGCCTTGCAGTGGGTCGAACCCATGCGCCGCGTCACGCCGGCGCGGCGACGGCGGCGAACGATCCTCACCTGGCTGGCTCACCTCCGCTCGTTCTTCCGACGCATCTTCCGCCGCATCGAAGGGCTGTTGTGGGGCGGCCGCGCCAAGCCCTCGCTGTGAGGCACACCCGCCCCGCCTGACGGCCCCGCAGCCGCCGCTCTCGCCGGCCACCGCAAGCCAGGCGTCCTGAGCTTGTCGCAGGAGGCGTCCTGAGCCTGTCGAAGGAGGCCGTCCTGAGCCTGTCGCAGGGGGCGTCCTGAGCCTGTCGCAGCAGGCGTCCTGAGCCTGTCGCAGCAGGCGTCCTGAGCCTGTCGAAGGAGGCGTCCTGAGCCTGTCGAAGGACGCCCCGAGAGCGCCCCACGCCTGTGAGACGCCGGACGGCTGCCCCGCCCGCCCGGCTTCGCCGGGCGGGCGGGGCAGCCTCAGCACAGAGCGTCCGCGTCAGTTCCCCGAGGACGGCGCGCTCACCACCTGCAGGAACTCCTCGACCATCTGGCGCAAGTACTTCTCCGGCAGCGCGCCGACCTGCTGGTGCGCCACGACCCCGTTGCTGACGAAAAGCATCGTCGGGATTCCCTGCACCCCGAACTTCTGCGCCCAGCGCGGGTTGTCGTCGGTGTTGACCTTGGCCACAACCAGCTTCCCGGCGTACTCGGCCGCCAGTTTGTCGAGCACCGGCGCCACCATCCGGCACGGGCCGCACCAGGGAGCCCAGAAATCGACGATGACCGGAAGGCTCGACTGGAGGACGGCCTTCTCGAACGCCTCGTCGCTGACATGAATCGGTTCGCGGATCATCGGATGCCTACCTCTCCACTGGACTGGGTGCCAGACCGACCGTCTCCGGCGGTTCGTCGCCGAAAGGTTCGATCCGGAACGACGTCGTGATCTCCACCTGCGGCCGGAGGCTGGCCGAGACCGAGCAGTAGCGCCCCTCGGACAGCTCGATGGCGCGGGCGACCGCCTCCGGCGTCAGGTTCTTCCCTCGGACGAGGTACGTCAGGTGGATCTTACGGAACCGCCACGGCGGATCCGGGTCCTGCTCGCCGTCGGCGTGGATCTCCAGCCGGCTCAGCGGCTGACGCTTCTTGCGCAGGATGCCGACGACATCGACGGCGGTGCACGCCGCCAGCGCCACCAGCAACAGGTCGGACGGTTTCATCCCGACCCGGTTGTCCTCGTCCTGCGTCGAGATGACGACCGAGTGCTTGTTGGTATCGATCCCGACGTACAGCCCTTCGCCGCACCACACCACGCGCGTGTGCGCTAACGCCATCCGTACCGCTCCTGTGTTCAGCCGCGGAGTATATCACCCGCGGGATGCTATAATCCCGACCGATGCGCGGTCTGCCATCATGACGATCGGCACCTGCCCTGCCTGCGGGCGTGCGCACGCTGCTGGCGCGGAGGTCTGCCCGCACTGCGGCGAACCGCTGACGGCGGTGGCGCGAATCCTGGCCGGCCCAGCCGGCTCCCGCTCACCGCGTTGGCTCGAGCAGAACCGCAAGGCCGCCAGGAATCTGAAGAAGGCCGAGGCCCTCTCGTCCGAGGCGCGCTTCGGCGCGCTGCTCGACACCGACCGCCGCCGGTTGGAGGCCGAACGCTCCCTCGCCGCCCGCACCGAAACGCGCGAGCGCCGGGCCGTCCTGCTGGCCGGGATCCTCATCGGCCTCGTCGCCGCCCTCGCCTCCGGCGCGCTGCTTGCGATTCTGTTCTGACCTGGCATGACAACCTACACGGTCCGTCTCCCGGTCTACGAAGGGCCGCTCGACCTGCTGTTGGAGTTGATCGAACGCGCCGAGCTCGACATCACCAAGATCGCGCTGGCCCAGGTCACCGATCAGTATCTGACCTACTTGCGCCGGATGGCTCAGCGCGACCTGGGAGACCTGGCGTCGTTCCTGGTCGTCGCCGCCCGCCTGCTTCAGATCAAGTCGGAGGCGCTCTTGCCGCGGCCGCCGGAGCGCGAGCCGGGCGAAGAAGATCCCGGCGATGCGTTGGCGCGCCAGCTCATCCTCTATCGCCAGTTCAAGCGCGCCGCGGCCTCCCTCGGGGAGCGTGAGGCCGCCGGCTGGCGGACCTTCGCCCGCCGCGCCCCTCCGCCGCGGGCCGAACCGCACCTCGAGCTGGGCAACCTGAGCCTTGACGACCTGCGGCGAACCCTGGAGCAGGTCCTGGCCGCCTCGCGCGCCGACCCGGAACTGGCCGAGTCGGTCGCGCCGCCGCGTGTCAACATCCGCCAGAAGATCGCCCTGATCTTCGACGGGCTTCGCCGCGCCGGGCGGATGCGCTTCGACGAGTTGGTGCGCCGCTCGCGCTCGCGGCTAGAGGTCGTCGTGTCGTTCCTGGCGGTGCTCGAACTGATCAAGCAGCGCCAGGTCCTGGCGCTCCAGGACCGGTTGTTCGGCGAGATCGAGATCGTTCCCGGGTCGGCCTGGACAGCCGATCAGGAAGTGGAGCTCGAACTCGAGTTCGACGAGTAGAGCGTCGTGACGCCCAGGGCGAGGACGGCGCCCAGCGAGTCGATGCCGACGTCGGTCAGCGTCGAATGGCGACCGCGCACGAACGACTGATGGAACTCATCGCTCAGCGCAAACAGCAAGGCCATCAGGAACGAAAGCGCCCCGCGGTAGGCCGGGGTCAGGCGGGACGGCAGGGCATGGAAGTAGGTCCACCCAAGCAAGGCATAGCCCGTGGCGTGCGCGCCCTTCTTGATCAGCACGTCGTACGCGCCGAAGAACGGAAGGCGATCCGCCGGCAGCGACGACAGGGCGAAGATCGCCGCCATCATCCCCAGCGCCGGGATCCACCGCCAGAGCAACGCGGGTTGCGACACGTCGGCCATTCTAACATCCGACCATCCGGATCGACCGAGGGGGATTGCGCCCCGGCGGCCGCCGCGGCGCATCCACCGGCTCCATGACGAATCGCCTGGCGGGGGAGACCTCGCCGTACCTCCTGCAGCACTCCGAGAACCCCGTCGATTGGATGCCGTGGGGCGAGCCGGCCTTCGAGCGCGCCCGCCGCGAGGACAAGCCGATCTTCCTCAGCATCGGCTACGCCGCCTGTCACTGGTGTCACGTCATGGCGCACGAGTCGTTCGAGGATCCGGCCGTCGCCGAGGTGCTGAACCGCGAGTTCGTGCCCGTCAAGGTCGACCGCGAGGAGCGGCCCGACGTCGACTCGGTCTACATGGACGCCGTGGTCGCCCTCAGCGGCCACGGCGGTTGGCCGCTGAGCGTCTTCCTCACGCCTGACGGCCGGCCGTTCTACGGCGGCACGTATTTCCCTCCCGTGCGCCGACAAGGCATGCCGTCCTTCGTCGAGGTGCTGGAGGCCGTCAGCACGGCCTGGCGCGGCGACCGCTCCCGCCTGATCGAGACCGCCCGCCGGCTCACCGAGCACGTCCGCCAGACCGAACCGCCCGGCGGCGGCGAGCCCGAGCCCGTGGCGGCGATCGAGGCTCGCGCCATGGAGGCGCTGCTGCGAGCCTACGACTCCGTCTCCGGCGGCTGGGGCGGCGCGCCCAAGTTCCCTCCGGCCACGCTCATCGCCTGGCTGCTGCGCCGACACCGCCGTTCGCCCGATCCGATGGCCCTCGACATGGCGGTCCACGCGCTCCAGGCGATGGCCGACGGTGGCCTATTCGATCATCTGGGCGGCGGCTTTCATCGGTACGCCGTCGATCGGACGTGGACCGTGCCGCATTTCGAGAAGATGCTCTACGACAACGCCCTCCTGGCGCGCGTCTATCTCGAGGCCTGGCAGGTGACGCGCCACGCCCCGTTCCTGGCGACGGCCTCGGCGACGTTCGACTTCATGCTGCGCGAACTGCGCGCGCCGCAGGGCGGGTTCGGCGCCTCGCTCGACGCGGACTCGGAAGGTGAGGAAGGGCGCTTCTACGTCTGGACCGAGACCGAAATCGAGACGGCGGTCGACGATCCCCGCGCCCTCGAGGCGCTCCGCCGACACTTCGACCTTCCCGCCGGGGGCAACTTCGAAGGACGGTTCGTACTGCGGCGGAAACTCGCCGGCCCGCCGACGAGCGAAACCCAGGTCGGCAGGGATGATCCCGACTTCGACCGGGCGCTGGCCCTCCTGCGCGAAGCCCGCTCCCGCCGTGTCCGACCGGCACTCGACGACAAGGTCGTGACCGCCTGGAACGGCCTGGCGCTCAGCGCCTGGGCGACCGCCGCACGCGTGCGCCGCGCCGCAGAAGACCTCCCGACGGCCCAATCGCTGGCCGCGTTCCTACTCGACCGCCTGCGGCCCGCCGGGCGCCTGGCCCGCGCTTTTCGCCAGGGCCAGGCGCGGCATCCGGCCGTGCTCGAGGACTACGCCGCGCTCGGCGAAGGGCTGGTGGATCTCTACCAGGTCGACTTCGACGTGCGCTGGTTGCAGGCCGCCGTCGACCTGGCGGAGATCGTGCTGCGCGACTTCGCCGACGGCCGGGGAGGATTCTTCGACACGGCACGCAACGTCGCCGACCTCCCGGTGCGACCGCGATCGGTGCAGGACACCCCGCTCCCGAGCGGCAACGCCATGGCGGCGTCGCTGCTCCTGCGTCTCGAAGCGCTCACCGGGGAGAGGCGGTTCGGCGACGCGGCGCGCCCCGTCGTGGCGTCGATGGCGTCGACCGCGGCGCGCTACCCGACGGCCTTTCCGGCCTGGCTGATCTGCCTCGACCTGTCCGCCTCGCCGCTGCCTCAGCTGGCGATTGTCGGCGCGCTCGATGACCCTGCCTTTCGGGCCCTGATCCGCGAGGCCCACGATCCCTTCCTGCCGCGTCTCGTCCTGGCGGCAGCGCGCCGTCGGCGGACGCGTACCCGATGCTCCTGCGCGGCCGGGAACTCGTCGCCGGCCGCCCGACGGCCTATCTGTGTCGGGAGTTCGCCTGCCGCCTGCCGACCACCTCGCCCGACGAACTGCGAGGCCAGTTGGCCGATGCCGCCTGACGTGACGGACGCGTGGTCGCGCTTTCGCCCGTTGCTCGGTCGATGGTGTGAAATCGCCGCGCGCCTGCCGGCCCTGGCGACGGCGCTTCTGGTGTTTGCCTTAGCGCTGGTCCTGCTGCGGGAAGCCGTCGCCCCCATCGGTGAGACGCTCAAGCGCGCCCTGCACTTCGACTCGCCGGCCAGCGCCCTCGGCTTCGGCTGGCTGTTCGCCTCGCTGGCGCTCTCCGGCTCGCCGGTCGCGGCCATGGCGTTGAGCTTCCTCGACGCCGGCGTCCTCGGTCCGCTCCAAGCCTTTGCCATGATCTCGGGTTCGCGCCTGGGAGCGGCGTTCGTCGTGTTGCTCGTGGGCTTCGTCCAAGTGTTGCGCGGCCGCCAGCGGACGCTGAGCCTCGGCGCCGGGCTGCTCTCGCTCCTCGTGACGCAGACGACCTACCTGGCGGTATTGCCTCTCGGCTTCGTCCTGCTCGGCCGGGTCCGGTGGCTCCCGGAGTGGGCGGCCGCCGCCGGTCCATCGCCGTTCGAGCGGCTGCTCGACCCGATCGTTCGCCTCATCGAGCGCTGGGTGCCCGGATGGGGGCTGGTCCTGCTCGGCGCCGCGGCGCTGATCCTCTCGTTCCGTCTCTTCGACCGGGTGATCCCCGAGTTGCATCTCCGGGAGAGCCGGGTCGCCGGCCTGAACCGGCTCCTGTTTCGCCCTGTCGTCAGCTTCCTGATCGGCGCGCTGCTGACGACGCTGACGATGTCGGTCAGCATCTCCCTTGGCCTGCTGGTGCCCTTATCGGCGCGAGGCTACGTCCGCCAGGAGAACATCATCCCGTACATCATGGGCGCCAACATCACGACGTTCGACGACACGCTTCTGGCGGCGGTGTTGCTTGGGAATCCGGCGGGGGTCTCGGTCGTCCTGGTGCAGATGGTGAGCGTCGGCCTCGTCTCGTTCGCCATCCTCTTCCTCGCCTACCGGCCGTACCAGAGACTGCTGGTCCGGCTGGCCTCGGCCATCGCCGCCAGCCCGGCGCGGCTGCTGCTCTATCTGGGCGCGGTGTTCGCGTTGCCGCTGACGCTCGTGTTTGGAGGGTTCTAGATGCCCTGGCGCGTTCTTCTTTGCAGCGACGGGTCTCCGGCGGCGACCGCCGGAGCCTCGATGCTGGAAGCACTCGGCCTGGTGGAGGATTCGGAGATCGTCGTGCTGCGAGTCCACGAACCGGGCCATGCCACGGCGCCGATCGACGTCGGGCTGGCCGAGCTGCGCTCCCGACTGGAAGTGGGCGGTCGGACCCCCGACGTGCGCGTCCGTCACGGCCACGCGGCGGAGGAGATCCTGGCCGAGGCCGAAACGCACTCGTATGACCTCGTCGTCGTCGGCGCGCAGGGACGCCGCGGGCTGACCCGTTTTCGCCTCGGGTCGACGGCCAGCCGGCTGGCGCGCCACCTCCCGACCTCGCTGCTGGCGTGCCGACGCGTGCCGGTCGCCGTCGAGCGGATTCTGCTTTGCACCAGCGGCGAGACGCCGTCCTTGGCGACGCTGCGATTCGGGTCGTCGCTGGCGGTGCGCGCTGGCGCTCGGGTCACCCTGTTGCACGTCATGTCTCAGGTGGCGTTGACGTGGGCCAGCCCGTCGGACGATCTGGCCGACACGGCGGAGACGGCGATCGCCCGCGGCACGCGCGAGGGGCTTCACCTGAAGCACGGTCTGGAGGTCCTGGCGCAGGCCGGTCTGCGCCACCCGCCGACGGCGCGGCTGCGCCACGGGCTGGTCGTCGACGAGGTGCTGGCCGAGATTCGCCAGGGCGACCACCAGCTCCTGACGATCGGCGCCCATCGCCCTCCGGAGGCGAGCGCCGCGTACGCGCCCTACCTGGATGATGTCGCCGATCGGCTGCTGACGCACGCGCCGTGCTCGGTGCTGATCGTGCGCGCCCCGACTGGCGGAGCGCGAGCCTAGCCGGTCTGCCGCCTACTCGACCGTCACGCTCTTGGCCAGGTTGCGCGGCTGATCGACGTCGGCGCCGCGCAGCACGGCGATGTGATACGCCAGGAGCTGCAGCGGGATGGCAGTCGTCACGGGCGACAGCATCCACGGGGTCTCCGGGAGCCAGATCAGGTGATCCGCCAACCTCGGCAATAGCTCGTCGCCGTCGGTCGCCACGGCCACCACCAGGCCGCCGCGCGCCTTGGCCTGTTCCACCTGGCTGATCGTCTTCTCGTACCACGGATCCTTCGGCGCCAGAGCGATGATCGGCATCGTCCTGTCGACCAGAGCGATCGGCCCGTGCTTCATCTCGCCCGCCGGATAGGCCTCGGCGTGGATGTACGAGATCTCCTTGAGCTTGAGGGCGCCCTCGTAGGCGATCGGCATCTGGATCCCGCGCCCCAGGTACAGGCAATGCGAGGCGTCCTTCAGGGCCCGCGCCACCGGTTCGAGCGCCGGAGCGCGATCGAGGGCGTGCCCCACCAGGTCCGGCAACCGGCGCAGGTCGGCTACCAGCCGGCGGCGTTCCGCGTCGCCGGGCAGCCCCCGCAGGTCGGCCAGCAGGATGGCCAACATGTACAGGTCGACGAGCGGCGCGGTGAAAGCCTTGGTCGAAGCGACGCCGATCTCCGGACCGACCTGCATCGTGATCGTCCCGTCGGCCAGCCGCATGGCCTGCGATCCGATGACGTTGACGATGCTCCACAGGGTGGCGCCCTTGCGCCGCGCCTCCTCCATCGCCGCCAGCGTGTCGGCCGTCTCCCCCGACTGGCTGATCGCCAGGACGACAGTGTGCTCGTCGACCAGCGGATCGCGATAGCGGAACTCGGAGGCGATGTCGACCTCGACCGGGATGCGCGCCAGGCGCTCGATCAGGATCTTCCCCACCATTCCGGCGTGGGCCGCCGTGCCGCAGCCGGTGATGACGATGCGGCGGATGGCCCGGGCGCGTTCGGTCGTCAGGTTGAGCTGGGGCAGCACGATCCGACCAGCGCCGAAATCGGCCCGGCCGCCGATCGTGTCGGTGATCGAACGGACCTGCTCGTGGATCTCCTTGAGCATGAAGTGCTTGTACTCGCCCTTCTCGGCCGCCACCGGATCCCAGGCGACGGTGTGGATCTCGACTTCGACCGGCAGACCGTCGAGGCGCGTGACGGCGAAGCCTTCGCGCCGCACGACGGCCAGCTGGCCCGACTCGAGGAAGGCCATTCGGCGTGTGTGCTCGAGAATGGCCGGGATGTCGGAGGCGACGAACATCTCGCCTTCGCCGATCCCGACGACCACCCCACCGGCGTTGCCGACGCGCGCGGCGACGATCTTGTCGGGCTCACGCGACGAGAGCAACACGATGCCATGGGCGCCCTTCAGATGGCGGATGGCGCGGCGCGCCGCCTCCGGCAAGTCCGACCCGGCGTCGAGGTAGCGCTCGACCAGATGGACGATGACCTCGGTGTCGGTGTCGGAGCGGAAGGTGGCGCCTTCCGCCAGGAGCTCGTCCTTGAGGGAGGCGAAGTTCTCGACGATCCCGTTGTGGACGACGACGACGTCGCCGGTGGCGCCGACGTGCGGATGCGCGTTGCGGGCGCTCGGCTCGCCGTGGGTCGCCCAGCGGGTATGGCCGATGCCGACCTGGCCGTGGATCGGCTGCTCAGCCAGCAGCGCTTCGAGGCGGCTGAGCTTGCCGGCGTCGCGCCGCACTTCGATATGGCTGTTCTGGATGACGGCCAGGCCGGCCGAGTCGTAACCCCGGTACTCCAGGCGTTTCAGCCCGGCGGTGATGATCGGTGTCGCATCGCGCGAGCCGATATAGCCCACGATGCCGCACATGGAATCCTCCACGTCGATGTTGTCTGCGGTTGGGGCTCACTCCCGAGGGCGCTGTCCGGGACGTCGCCGTCCGGCGTTGTGCCTCGCGTTGGGTTGCCCCCGGCCAGCAGCCAGGGGGGGGCGGGCGGTGAGCCGCCCGGAGGGCATCCGCTGATCTCTCGATTTTCCCGGCGTGGCGGAGGCGACCCGCCGCGTGGCTCCGGTTAGCCCCGCCTCGCGGCGGGGAACCCTCGACCTCGTCACCCTGCCCTCCGAAACGCTCAGGACAGGGCCATGCGCTCGGTGTTGCTCAACTCGTTGCTGGCCGGCACCTCCCTCGTTGGCCACCCATTATACGCGTCCGGGAGGATGCTTCTCCCCGGCGCTCCCCCGACGTTCGGCGCCCCACTCCTGGTGTGGCTATGCGAACTCGATCGTCGAGGTCGTGGCTCGAGAAAGGTCGGCATAGAAGCCGCGGCGCGACTCGGGCAGCAGCGCGGCCAGAACGAACATCATCTCGTCGGTCATCACGCGCAACCGGTCACGGTCGGCTCTGCCGCCGGGCGCAGGTCGGAAGCGGAACGGCCGACCGACCCGGATTGTCACGCCCTCCTCCCGCCAGCGGCGCAGCGAGAACGTCGGGAAACGATGCGTGCCTTCCACGGCGATCGGAACGACCGGAGCGCCGGACCGGTCGGCCAGGAACGCCGCGCCCTCGCGTGCCTCGATCAGGCTCGGGCTGCGCGTCCCCTCCGGCGCCACCAGGACGATCTCGCCCGCCGCCAACACCGCCAGCGCCTCGCCCAGCGCCCGCCGATCGACCTCGCCGCGCCGCACTGGGATGACGCGCCACAACCAGGGAAAGATCCCCACCACGGGGTAGCGGTAGGCCTCGATCTTGGCCAGCGGCACGACGTTGCGCGGGAGATTCCCCAGAACGACGACCGGGTCGATGAAGGCGATGTGATTGTAGATGGCGACGGCCGGGCCCCTCGCTGGAAGGTTTTCGACACCGTCGACCCGGGCGATGCGGACCAGGAAGCGGAATCCGATGTTGCGAATCAGCCACTGCAGAACGCGCCGCCGCCCTTCGAGCACAGCGTGGTCGTAGCGGGGCATGGCCATCGCCGTTTCCATCGCCGCTACCGCCCGACCAGCGCCAGCGCGCGCTCGACGACCTCGTCGGCCGTCATCTCGGTTGTGTCGAGGAGGATCGCGTCGCGCGCCGGCTTGAGCGGCGCCAGGGGGCGGGTCGAGTCGTACTCGTCACGCGCCGCCATGGCGCGCAGGATCCCGTCGTACTCCGCCGGCTCGCCGCGCGCCTCGAGCTCCCGCTGGCGGCGACGGGCGCGCTCCTCGACCGTCGCCACCAGGTAGAGCTTGAGGTCGGCCTCCGGCAGGACGACGGTGCCGATGTCGCGGCCGACCATCACCACGTTCCCGCGCAGCCCGATCTCGCGCTGCCGTCGGGTCATCGCCTGCCGGACCCCGGGGTAAGCCGAGACGCGCGAGACGTGACGATCGACGTCGGCGGCGCGGATGGCCCAGGTCACGTCGCGACCGTCGGCCAGCACGTCGTACATCCGCCCGTCCTCGACGCCCGGCGGACGCACGTCGACCGACAGCGAACGGGCCAGGTCGACGACGGCCGCCTCGTCCTCCGGTGAGATGCCCCGATCGAGCACGGCCCACGTCACGGCGCGGTACATCACGCCGGTGTCGAAGAACAGGTACCCCAGCCGCCGGGCGAGCCGTTCGGCGACGGTCGTCTTTCCCGACGCCGCCGGCCCATCGATGGCGATCACCCGCGCCCCCATCACCCGCCGCCGGTCACGGTTCGTCCGCGTCGGGCGTGGCTTCGCCGAGGGTGGCGACGTCGGCCCGGACGAGCAGCAGCCACGCCTCCTCCCGCACCGGGATCCGCCGCCGGAACCACCAGCCGAGGAAATCCGGCGGCAGGGCGCCGGCGAAATCCCACGTCTCGGCAACGATGATCGTCTGGCCGAGGTAGTCCTCGGCCAGGGCCGGGGCGGCGTTCGACACCGGCGCCAGCACGATCGGGGAGCCCTCGAAGGGATCGCTGTCGTCCGGAGCGAAACGAGGAAACGCACGCAGCGCCCACACGATCGACGCCGGCGCGCGGTCGTGATCGAGGACGAGCGGTAGGTCGCCGCGCACCCCGCGGGCGGTCATCGAGAGCGACTGCAGCGTCGAGGCCAGCCGCGGGATCCCGACCGTCGGCGCGGTCGGCCGCCACAACTCGGAGGCGCCGATCCGCTCGCGGAAGAAGTTCAACCGCCAGCCGGCATGGATCGTCAGCAGCAGGAGGACGACGCCGGCCGCCGCCGCCACCCCGCCGCGCGTGATCTCCCAACCCCACCCCATCCCGATCAGGAGCGAGGCCACGATCCCGACGACGACCGCCCCGAAGGCGACGACCAGGCGCGCCGCCGGAATCAGCGGATTGGACCCCGGCCCAATCCCGGTGGCGTAGCCAGAGACCTGGAGCCCGGCATAGGCGACGAGAAGCGTCAGGAGCGCGGCGACGGAGGCCGCCTGCCACGGCGCGGCGAGGGCACGGAACCTTTCGATTTCGCCGGCCAGCGCCCGGCCGGCGAGGATCGCCAGGGGGACGGCGCTCCAGGCTACGAACACCCCCGACCGACCGGAGTACGCCACGGCGAACAGCACCCCGAGAGCGGCCCATGCTGCGGCTCCTGCGCCGAGCAGGTCGCGCGAGCGCCACGCCGCGACCGCACCGATGATCCCGAAGACGAGGCTCAGCGGCTCGTACACGACCAGCGTCGCGACCGGAGTCAGGGGATGGACCGCGCCAGGCCCGATCCACCCGAGCAACCACTGTCGCAGCCCCTCGGCCAGCACCATACCGCCGTCGGGAAGGACTCCGACGCCGAACGCCAGTGCGACGGATCCCGCCACTCCGAGACCGGCCGCCCTGTGAAAGACAGACCGCAAGACCGCGACCTGCGCCTCGGGCCACGCACGGTGCCCGATGGCAACCGCCAGCCGCGTGGCAAGCAAGACAATCATGGCTCCGGTAAAGAAATGGGGTCCCGCGGCGAACGCGACGGCGAACGCCATCGCCAGCGCTGCCGTGGCGCGCGGCGGCGGCCATTCGCCGTCGAGCACGAGGACGACGCCGGCGGCGGCCAGCGGGATCGCCGTCAGGGCGGCGCTCGTTCCTCCCGCGAGGCGCGAGGTGGCGACGAGCGTCGGCGAGACCGCCAGCAGCAACGACGAGGTCGCCGCGGCGGCCGTTCCGAGGCGGCGGCGGAGGAGCCATGGGACGATCACGACGAGCGAGCCGACGACGGCCGAAGGCAGCCGCGCCGTGGCCTCGCCGGCTCCGGTCAGCTCGAAGGCCAGGCGCGTCGCCGTGCGGGAGAACGCGCTCGAGGCGCTGCCTTCCTGCATGGGCCAGAACGCGGAGTCCGCGGGCGTCCCTTCGGCTGCCCACAAGGCCTCGACCGCTTCGTCGTCCGCCAGCGGCACGTAGCCCAGATTCGCAACCCGCATCGCCACAGCCAGGAGCACGGTCCCGGCGAAGACGGCCCGTCGAATGGTCATCGCGCCTGCCCCTCCGTCACGAGCCGGCCTCCGTCCTGCGTCCGTAGATCGTCACGTCGTTCTGATCGTACAACTTCTCCATGAAGACGTCGAACTTGCGCGTGATCACCGGGTCGTAGGTTGTGCGCTCGAGCAGGCCGATGTAGACATAGCGGATGCCGTACCGGTCGAGGATGGCGCGCGCCTCGTCCCAGTCGCGGGTCCGGTACAGGCGGTCGATGTCCTCGGCGCGGCTCCCCTGCGGCGCGAAGTCGCCGCGCCACTGGTACTCGTGGAACGGCCAGCCGAGCACGGTCGGGAAGCCGGTGTGGGCGGACACCCGGCCGTAGGACGTGTAGCTGCCGCCGACCGCTTCGGCGACGACGCCCGGCTCGAGGGCGGCGCGCATCCAGCGGATGGCCGCGGCGTCACTCGGGTCATCGAAATCCAGGTGCGCCGTCCCGTCCAGCGTCCGTCCCGTGGCGGGGTTGAAGTGGGAGGTTTTCTCCCACAGCGCAGTCGCCGTGTAGACCAGCCCGAGGGCGAGCGGGACGACCGCCGCGGCGAGGGCCGCGCGGCCGGCGCGCCCGAACGTCTCCCACGGCCAGGCGAGGGCGTAGGCCGCGCCGACGGCCCACAACACCCAGGCGCCGTAGTAGAGCTTGAAGACCGTATTCATGCGCGAACCGAAGGAATCGCGCAGGTAGAAATACTCGGGAACGAGGATCAGCGCCGCGCCCAGCGCGAACATCAGGACGACGAACACGCCGACACCGCGAGCGACCTCCGCTGCGCCGGGCGAAGCAGCACCCGTCGGAGGGGACGCCGGAGAGCGCGCAGCGCGCAGGTAGAGCCAGGCCAGTGCCAGCATCAGAGACAGCAGCAGCGCGACGGACGGGGCGTCGATCCTGCGAGCGAACGCCGAGGCGGCGGCCTCCGTCAGGCTGCTGGCGCCCATCCCCGCCAGCGCCTCCGGCACCCGCTCGGCGGCCATGGCGGCGATCAGCCCGCCCAGCAGCCACGAGAGCGCCAGCATCCCCAGCGGGACGCCCAGCGTCACGCCGAGCGCGAGCCGCCACCCACCGGCGCCTCGCAATTCGCGGCGCACGCGCAGGGCGAGCCAGGCCGCGATCGGCACGAGCGGCACGGCAAACATGATCAGGAACTGCGGCAGACGCGTCGGGAAGATCAGGTTCGGGAGGATCCCGCCGGCCTGCGACGAGAACGTCGGCAACCATAACAGGATCGACGCGCCTCCGACGGCCAGCACCGTCGCGCCCGAGGCGCCGAGGCTCCGCGCCGTTGCCCGCCATCCACCGGGAAGCATGTGCCAGCCGGCCGCGGCCAGGATGAGCGAGAGGTAGATCGGCAGGTCCCACGTATTGAGGAACGCCAGGCATCCGGAGACCCAGCCAACCAGTAACAACTCACGTCCCGACAGGGCGGAGGTCTCCCGGCCGCTCAGCAGCGCCGCCACGACGGCGATCCCCGCCGCGGCCAGCGCGCCGAGCAACAACGTCCGCACCAGCGCCCCCGCGACCTCCGTCGCGAGGGAGCCAGACAACGCGAGCCCTGCCGCGCGGCCCACGGCCACGACGACGACGAGGTCGCCGACGATCCTCAGGCCGGCGGACCACGTGCGATCCGCCAGCTCGAACCAGCGGAGTCGGAAACCCCCGGCGCGCGGCGTCAGGAAGACTTGGAGGGCGATGGCCAGCGCCAGGAGGCCGAACGGCAACGCCAGAACGTGCGGATGGTTGTCGGCCAGCAGGAACGAGAAGAACGGGAATTCGTCGATGACCTCGACGCGCCGCCCGGCCAAGTCGACGTCGCTGATCACGCGCGCCCCCTGCCACCAGAACCAGAAACGATCCGGGGGGAACCGCGGCTCACCGGATGGCGGCGCCGTCAGATCGTCGAGGTTGAGCCAGGTCCAGAACGTCGACGTCATCGTGCCATCGGGCTGGCGGTCCCAGAACCAGTGCAGCGAGTGCATGACCTCGAACACGCCCGCCAGGTTGCCGACGGTGACGACGAGCAGCGGACCCAGAAGCGCGGCCAGATGACGCCGGGTGCCGAAGCGAACCGCCAGCAGGTTGAAGACCAGGGAATACGCGCCGGACGCCACGAGGCCGAACCACAAGGCGTTGCCGAGGTTGAAGGCAACCCCGCCGCTGACGCCCGTCAGCCACGTCAACCACGCCAGCAGGACGTACCCGAGGTAGTAGTAGGAGATGGCATAGCCGGAGAGCCAAGGATCGGTCGGAGGGAACTGCGGCGAACGCAGGATGGCGTTCAGGAAGGCCAGCTCCATCGGCTTCTCGGTGGCCACGATCTCCGGGTTGTGCGCCCGGACGATCGCCCACGCGACGTACGCCAGCAGGAACAGCGCCTCCAGGATCAGCATGGTTCGCAGGTGCTGTCGCAGCCAGACGGCGATCTCGCGCCATCGGCCGCGACCGGCGATCCACCCCGCGATGGCGACGACCAGCATTGCGGCGACCGCGCCGGACGGGGCATTGCGAATCCAGCCCGCGCTCGAGCCCAGCCACAGGGAGTACCCACCGATGAGGACCCCCAGGGCGCGGCTCAGACCCATCCCGCGGTCGGGCAGGCGGTCGAAGAGCCTCCAGGCAAGCGGCAACGCCGCCGCACCGGCGACGGTGCTGGCGAGCCACCACGCGGCGATCGGACCGATCACCGGACGACCTCGTAGATGACGGTCATTCCGTCGCGGAACACTTCCCGCAGCCGCCCCTCGGCGGCCATCCTCTCGAACTTCTCCAGTCCGTGAGTCGGACACGAGAGCCGGTCCGGTTCCTCGGCCGAGGTCGGCTCACACTCGAACGCCGAGACCTCCGGCGAGCGCATCCCCAGAGGTCGCCCCGCCATATCGCATTCGACGCGCGCCCCGCCATCGATCGCCCGGCAGGGCTGTAGACGCTCGAAGTACAGGCGCTCGAGCCGTCCGACCACGACGTAGCTCACATCGTAGCGTTCCAGGAACGAGGCGGCGAACTCGACCGACGGCGTGGCGTAGAACTCGACCAGCTCGAGGGCGCGCGCCGTCGCCGGATCCCCGCTCACCAGCGGGCGTTGCTGCTGCTGATGCCAGCGCCACCCGAGGACGCCCGGCAGCCCGGTGTAGATCGTCATGCGCGACCCCCAGCGGTATTCGGGGACGTTGGCTTCGACGATGACCGGCGAGCCCGCAACGTTGTCCTGGAGCCAGCGGATGGCGCGGTAGTCCTCGGCCAGAGTCATCTCCCCACCCTGGTCGTAATAGGTGGCGTGCTTCATGAATTCCATGCCATCGAGCGTATGGGGCGCTTGCTCCGCCATCCGGTCGCGCAGCTTGGCCGGCGTCGCCGTCAGCGGAAAAAGCAACGCCCCGCCGACGAGCAGACTGCCGCCGAGCAGCCACATCGTGCGCGCCGTCGGGTGCCAGGCGGGGGCGTCGGCCCACGACCAGAAGAAGGCGGCCGCGGCACCGATCGAGAACAGCGTCCACACCTGGAGGTAGAACTTGAAGACCGTGTTCATCCGGCCGATATCGCCGACCAGCCGCAGGACCTCGACCGTCAGCGTCAGCGCCAGGGCCGTCATCGTCAGCAGGACGACGATGCGCTTGGCCGTCGGCCAGTTGCGCCGGACGAGCAGCACGGCGGACCAGACGAGCAGCGGCATGACGATCAGGATGGCGCGGACGCCGTCCGCGAACGCATACACCGTCAGCGCCGCCAGGAGAACGGCGACGCCGGCGATCGTCCCGAGGTACCGCCGCAGCCGCGCCAACGCCGAGATCGGCGTCGACTCCATCCAGGCGACGGTCTCCCAGGCCATCCACGCCACAAGGAAAGGGAGGAAGACGCCGTGCACCGTCAGGTAGGCGCGCAGCGAGGTCCGTGACCCGTCCCACAACTCGGGCCGGCTGTAGCCCTGGGCATACCAGTGCGTGAACGGCTGGTAGAGCGCCAGGAAGAAGGCGACCAGGCCGGCGGCGGCGAGCAGCCCTTCGACGGCGGCGCGTGACGAGGGTCGGCCCCGGCGCAGGAACGGCGCCGAGAGGCAGGCGAGCGCGCCCAGTCCGAGGTAGACGGGGAAGTCCCAGGTGTTGGTGGGCCGCAGCGATCCGAGAATCAAGCCGCCCGCGGCAAGCGCCGCCACGACGGCCGCCGGATGCATGCGACGGCGCTCGCTGGCCGCCAGGGCCCAGGAGATGCTCCATCCGAGGCCGAGAACGGTCAGCGGCAGGCTGATCATGTGAGCGTGCAGATCGGCGTACAGGAAGGTGAAAAACGGAAACTCGGTGATCGGGTCGACGTCGCCGGGGGCGGCGGGGATGGCCCGGCTCGGATTCCAGTACCACTCGTCCGGCCGATACGGCAGCGGTGCCTGAAGGGTCAGGAAGCGCCCCAGCCCGCGCAGCGCCTGAGGCACGCCGGCGATCAGCTCCTGCACCGGCTGCCCGGCGGATCCGAGCTGTTTGAGTCCCTGGTAGGTCATGACGACGGTCCCCAGGTTGCCCAGCAGGACGAGCGCCGCGGCGGCTGCCGCGCCGGCCAGCCGCGGCGAAATCGCCCGTCCGAAGCCCGGCGAGCGTCGGACGAGCTCGACGGCGACTGCGTAGCCACCGATGCCGAGCAGCGCGAACAGCGTCGGCAGGATCAGGTTGTAGGCGACGGACGGGTCGAGGCCGAGCAGCCGCACCGGAACGCCGACGACGACGAAGCCGAAGTAGTAGTAGTTGATGTAGCCGCCGGCGAACCACGGGTCGTACGGCGGGAAGGAGGTGCTGCGCAGGACGGCGTTGAAGTACGAGAAGTCCATCGGCTTCTCGCCGCCCTTCGATGGATGCCACAGGTCGGGGTTGCCGAAGCGAATCGCCAGGTCGAGAAGGAACAGCCCGAGGGTAAGCGCCTCGACGACCAGCACCTCACGTCGTTGACGGCGCAGGAGGTCGGCCAGAGCGCGGCGATCTCGCAGGGCGAGCAGCGCGGCCACGGCCGCCATGGCCGTCAGGACGGCGATGATCGTCGCCCGGCTGAAGGGGATGCGGAGGCTGCCGAGAAACCACACCGCCCAGGCGAGCAGCAACAGGCCGAAGGTGCGGGCCAGCGCGTAGCCCCCCACCTCGAACCCCGGCAGGACGATCCGCACGATCGGGAACGCCACCAGGCCGAGCGACGCGATCAGCAGCCACCAGGCGATCGCCGCCACAGCCTGCGAGCGGTTGACCAGCGACCGGCGCGGAAACAACTCGGACCAGCTGCCGCCGGCCCGCTGCTCAGCCAGCCGCTCCGGCGGGAGCATCAGGTCCGGCGGGGCGTCGCCGACGTCGGCCGGGATCAGGTGCTGGATGCGGCTCAGATCGACGGCCCCCAGAAGAGCCTCGACGCGGGTGCGCGAGAACTCCGGCGTGCGCTCGAAGATGAGCACCTTCGGGTGGTCGTAGACGGTGAACGCCTCTTCGGCGGTCTGATCGTTCAGCTCCAGCGGACCCAGGCGAGGGTGACTCTCGAACGTCCGGACCAGCCGGTAGCCGAGGGCGTTGACCGTCTCGGACGGATGGGCGACGGCGGCACACTCGTGCACCGGGGTCGGTGCCGGGCAGTCGAAGAGCAGACGGTAGTACTCGGTCGTCAGCGGATAGCGCACCGGCACACGCGGGATCGAGCCATACTGCCGATTGGAGGTGATGACCAGGTAATCGCCGCGTTCCAACGTGCCGACGATTCGTTCGAGCTTGTCGGACCGGCCGTCGGCGTCGGTGTCCTCGTTATCCGACCAGTACAGCTCCTGGTTCAGGCCGAGGTACAGCCCGCCGTAGCCGTCGCGACCGTCGAGTCGCAACGGCAGCCCGTCGTCCCAGGAGGACTCGCTGATGATGCGCGAGCCGCGCACGGCGATCGGGCTCCCCTCGACCTCGGTTCGCAGCCAGTAGGTGCGCGCCGGATCGAGCGCGATCGGCGTATCGAAGACGAGCCTCGGGCCAGGGCCGTCGCCGCCGGCAGCGTCCCAGAGGGTTGTCGCCACTGCCAACGGGACTGCGGCCGCCGGATCGTCGAGGACGGCTGCCGTGAGGCGAGCCGGGCCCACCGACGGGTCGAGCAGCCGCGCAGGTCCAAGTCTCAAGCCCTCCAGCCGGCCCTCGGCACGATCGAACGTCGTCAGGTGCGGCGCCCCGGGGCCCAGGCCAATCTCCTCCTGGGCCAGGGCGAGCACCTGGCCCGTCTCGGCGCCATCCGCCAGCTGCCGGAGTTCCAGCCCGCCTTCGAGAGCCACGGCGGGAGCTCCCTCGACGGAGAGCCGCAGCCCGTATCCCCGCTCGGCGTCCAGTCCGATCACCGGCTCGAACGCGACAGTTTGCCGCTCGACCGTCTCATCCGGAATCACCAGCCGCGCTTGAGTCAAGATTATGCCGGAGCCATCGTAGATCTCGATCAGAACCACGGCCGGGCCATCGCGAGCGCCCAGGCGGCGCGCCGGAGGCATCGTCACCCCGGTCAGAGCCCCGGCCGCCTCCGGCCGGAACGTCGAGTCGTACGCGGTTCCGCGGCCGAGCAGGAAATCCTGCGGCGTCGGGAGCGGATGCAGCACCTGGTCCCCGTCCACGGTGAGCGCCAGGTTGATGGCCGCCGGGATGGTCCGGTAGATCCAGCGCGAGGCCGCCACGCGAGTGACGGGCGTGGTGTAGATCCGCGTGAACCCGATGCCGTACGCCGCGTGGGCGCCAAACAGGACGGCGCCGAGCAGGCCGACGACCGCGCGCGCCGGCGCCCGGCGCGGCGCGTCGAGGGAGTGGGCGCGCTTCCAGAGGGTCACCGCTCCCCAGGCAGCGAACAGAATCAGCGTCGGATAGACCGGCAGCTGATAGCGCATGGCCGAGGTGAAGGCCACGCCCTGCCACAGAAAGTAGGCGCCGGTCCATACCAGCGGGACCACGTGACGGTGCCATCGGCCTCGCAGGCTCTCGACCAGCGCCCAGCCCCACGAGAGCCAGGCGACGACACCCAGGGGAGGCCCCATCCCCCAGCGGACCATGTTGGTCCACGCGAAGAGGATCGGAGGCCGGTTGGCCCATTGGAGGGCGAAGGGCAAGTCGGCCTTTCCTGACGACTGGATGCTGACTTCTCGCAGGTCCGCCAGCCACTCCGGGTTGGGAAGGATGTTCCACAGCGCCGGCCCTTCGAACGCGTACGGTTGGAGGAAACGGAACGTCACGATGGTCGTGACGCCTGCCAGCGCCACTCCCCACAGCCCGACCCACGCGACCTGCTCCCGGTCGAAGCGATCGGCGGACAGCACGCGGGCGGCGAGCGCCAGGACGATGACTCCCGCCAGCGGCGCGGCGCTGATCTTGGAGGCCATCGCCGCCCCGACGCAGACGCCGAACAAGGCGTAGTCCCAAAGCCGGCCCTCGTCCTGCGCCCGCACCGCCAGATACAGTCCGGCGACGATGAACGCGTTGGCGAACGGATCGACGACGAAGAAATGGGCATGCTGAAGCAGCAGGACAGTGAACGCCCCGAGCGCCGCCGCCAGGAGGCCAACGACACGGCCATACAGCCGCGAGCCGAGAGCGTACAGCAGAGCGAGCGCGACCAGATCGAAAACGCCCGACAACGCCCGGCCGACCAGGTGGACCTCGTCGTAGCCGACCTGCGCCAGCCATTCGGCCACGTAGCGCACGAGGAAGACCGGGAACGTCCCGTAGACGAAGAACGTGTACCCCGCGTTGTGAGGATTGAGCGGAGAGCGACTCGTATCGAGGTATTCGCCGATGCTCTCCGGCAGGCGCAGCCCGGTCTCGACCATCGTCAGGAAGCGCTCGTCCGGATGGAGGTGCGTGCCTTCGTCCCAATCCAGGCCCGAGAACCGCAGCACGCCTGCGGTCAGCAGCACCAGAGCCAGCGCCAGGGAAGACTTCGCGCTCCATTCGCCGCGGCCGGAGCCGGAGGACGGATTCATTCGACCTGGCCTCGCGGCGGCACGAAGTAGATCCAGAAGTCGCGGCCCTCCACACCGGAGAGGAAGCGGGTGGCGGTGCCGGTCGGGAAGAGCGCTCGTAGCCGTTCCATCGTCTCGACGTCGGCCACGTGGACCAGGAACAGTTGCGCGCCGGCCTCGCCGGTCAGCGCCTCGAGCTGATCGGCCGGCCAGGCGAAATCGCTGCCGGGCCGCCCGGCCTGAAAGCCGACCAAGCGCGTGTCCATCCAGTGGGGGAACGGGACGACGTGGGCCGTCGCGTACGAGCCGATCGACTCGGCGAAACCGCGGATCACGCGCCCGGCGTCGAGAGTGTTCCAGGCACGCTCCCGGAAGCGCGCCGGAAACGTCTCGAACATCATGCGCGCGTTGTTGCTCGCCGCCTGGGCCCCCAGCAGGAGCGCCGCGCCCGCGGCCAGGATCGCGCCCGTCCTCCCCGGCCAGGCGCGACGCAGGCCGTCGAGCGCCGCCACGGCGCCGATGGCCGCCAGCGTGAAGGCCGGCGCCAGCGCACCGCTGGCGCGGTTGGGCGCCGGGTTCTCGTTCGGGAAGGCGAGCGCCAGGATCGACGGCGCCATCAGAATCGGGATCGACACGAGCAGCAGCAGGTCCATCCACAATCGATGCCGCACGTAGCGCGTCACCACGACCGCCGCGCCGATCAGGAAGAAGGCGCCCGTCACCCAGTCGAACAGCGGCCGGTCAGAAAGGGTCACGACCCAGATGTCGCCGCTGTCCCAGTTGAACATCTTCAGAGCGTTCCAGATGTTGCCGACGAGAATCGACAGCGCCGGCCCGGGCAGAGGCTGCTCAGCCGAGGTCAGACGGGTAAGCGTCCGCGACAGGAACGGATCGGGGAACGTCAGGGCGGCATGGATCAACGGGACGAGCACGGCCAGCAGGATCAGCCCGGCTGCGGCGAGCCACGCCGCGGCCTGGGCCCGACGCCCGCGTGCCTCGCGATGAATCAGATAGACGCCAACGCCGGCCACCAGGACGAAGGGCAGGATGCGGGCCGGGCTGTACCCGTAGAGTCCGAGGCCGAGGCACAACCCCGCCAGGAGCAGATCGTTGCGCCGCTGGGCGCGCAGCCCGCGCACAAGGAAGAACAGCATCGGCGCGGCGAAGAAAGGCAGCAGGCTGAAGCGCAGCCCGGTGCGCGCCAGCGAATTGGGCCAGAAGGCGATCCCCGCCAGAAACATCGCCGCCAACGCCACCCGCCGTCCGCCGAACTCGCGGGCGAAGAGGTAGACGAAGGGCAGCGTCAGCCAGCCGACGACCGCTATGCCGAGCTTGAGCGTCAGGAAGGTCAGGCCGGTGCCGAGCCAGCGAGCCGTCGCCGCCGCAAGGTAGAACTGAATCGGTTCGCGGCCGGTGTTGCGCAGGAAGAAGATCGAGGCCTTGCCGGCCAGGACGTCCATCACGTCGAGCAGCTTCTCGGCGTGGTCGCTCCACATGTCGAGCGGCACCTGTTCGAGGCGGTAGAAGCGAAAGACGGCCGCCAGCCCGAGTACGCCCCACGCCGCCAACATCCAGCCATCGACCGAGAGGTCGACCCGCCGCCGTCCGACCCAGGTCGAGATCCGCGTCCAGGCCCGGCTCAGAAACGACGGGCCGTCCCAGAAGCCGAGCAGGAGCAGGAACACCGACGCCGACCAGGCGAGGACGGTCGACAGGCGAAAGGTGTTTCCACCGGAGAGAAGAAACGTGGCCAGCGACAAGATCGCGCCGCCCAGCAGGAGCGAGGCCCGGACGGGCGATTCCGCGCGGGCCCCCGCCGACTCGCCCACTTCACCGAGGGGCAGGTCACCTCGGACGAGGGACCACCCCAGCAGGCTACTGGCCAGGACCAAGACCACGAGCCAGGGGACGGGGGCTTCGGAGCGCGGCGACCATGCCTCCAGGCCGGCCTGCACGATCAGGAAACTGAGCAGAACGCCGGGGACGCGGATCTGGGCCGCGCCGATTCGCAGCGTCGGCACGGCGCGGGGCTCCGCCGGCCGCCGCGCGACGGCGATCTCCGGCGCGGCGGCAGCCGGCGGCTGGGGACCTTCCGGGATCGGGACCGGCCGGCCCCGCAGCACCGACCTGACCCAATCGAGGACGGACGGTTCCGACGGCATGGAGCGGCCGGGGATCACGGTCGCCGTCCGACCTCGGGATCAGGCGCGTCGCGCGAGGTACAGGGTGTAGGTCCCATCACCGGCCAGCGGTTGACGATAATACCGACGGACGAAGAGCTCCGTCAACCCGAGGTTGAGGCGGCTGGGCAGGAGAATCCACCGGCCCGTCAGCTTGCGCGCCACGAGCGACGGCACACCGAAGTAGTGGCCCCACTCGAGGGCCTGCAGCGCGGCTGGCGGGAAGTAGCGGACCGACCGCTGCAGCCGGAAACCGGCATCGTCGAGTCGGCGCGCCCAATCGCTCTCCCATTCCAGGTTGACGGTTCGCGTCACGACGCGAAACCACTCGGCGTACCGCGCCGCCGCGCGGCGCGCCCCGACGCGGCGGAGCCAGCGCGGCAGCGACAGGTACTCGAGGTAACCCGGGTTGGGGACGGTGAAGACGAACTTCGCGCCGGGTCGCAGAACGCGAGCGAGTTCGCCCAGAACTTGCTGAAGCGGCAGGACGTGCTCGAGGACCGAGTTGCTGAACGCGCTGGCGAACGAAGCCGCGGCGAACGGCAGCCGCTCGCCCGTGGCCGCCGTCAGCCAGCGATAGGATCGGAAGCCGGCCGCCTCGCGCAGCGAGGCGAGCGACGGGTCGATGCCGATCGTCGTCGGCTGGTCGAAGGCGACGCTGGCGAAGTGGCCGTCGCCGCACCCGAGATCGAGAACCGGCTCCGGGAGACGGATCTGGTGGACCAGCGAGGCCTCGACGGCCCGCAGCAAGGCGCGGAAGGCCGGCAGGGCGCGCAGATGCGGCCACAAGAAGTCGCGCGTCATCTTCGCCGGGCCCGGATCTCATCGAACAGGGCGAGGTACTTCGCGGCGACGATCTCCGGGGCGTAGACCGAGCGCAGCGCCCGGGGATCGACCCGCAGCGAAACGCGCCGCGCCAGCACGTCCAGGATCGCTTCCGCCAGCGCCGGCGCGTCGAGGCGGGGCACGATCCGCCCCATGCCGGTCGTCAGGACCGGCTGGCGCACGCCGGGCAGGTCGGAGGCGACGACCGGGGTGCCGCACAGCATCGACTCGATCTGCACCAGGCCGAAGCTCTCGGTGCTGTTGAGACTGGGCAGGACCGTGACGTCGCAGGCGCCGAAGAACATCGCCATCTGCGGCGGGTCGAGCGTGCCGAGGAATCGCCAGTGCTCCCCGAGCGCGGCGATCCGCGGCGCCAGCCGTCGTGCGTAGGCCGCCTCGCCGAGGACGTTCCGATGCGGTCCGGCGAACAGGACGCGCGCCCGGGGATATCGTTCGAGGATGCGCGGCATCGCTTCGAGCAGCACCTCGACCCCCTTCTCGGTCGCCAGGCGCGCCGCCATCCCGATGAGCGGACCGCCGGGCCCGAGCGCGCGCCGGAAGGCGGCCTGCTGCTCGGCCGTCGGCTCGACGATCTCGACCGGCGGCGGGATGACGTGGATCTTGGAGGCGAACCGTCGCAGGAACGGCGAGTTGTGGGCGTAGTCTTCGGTGTACGACACGACGGCGTCGGCGGCGCCAGCGGCGATCCGATTGGCGAGCGCGACGGCCGCCATCGCCGCCGGGCTCAGCACGCCGGCGGGCAGCCGCACGTCGCAGTGATAGGTCAGCACCACCGGCTTGCCGGCGCGGCGCCCGCGCAGCGCGATCCCGGCAGCGTCGAACTGCGGCAGATGCAGGCTGACCACGTCGTGGCGGCGCACCTGGCGCGTCGCTTCCAGCCCGATGGTCGGCATGATGACGCCCTTGCTCAGGCGAAAGGCCACCGGCACGCGCACGATCTCGACGCCGGAAACCGCCTCGTTCCGCGGCAGATGGCGAGCATAGCGCGACGTCAGGACCGTCACCTGATGCCCGGCCTCGGCCCAGGCGCGCGCCAGTCGCTCGACGTAGACCGTCAGCCCGGAGACGTACGGACGATAGTAGGTCAGCGCGGTCAGGATGCGCATCGCCCTAGTCGACCGGCCGGGCCACCAGGCGGCGCGCGGCCCGCGCCAGGTCGCCGATCGAGCGACCCTCGCGCGAGAGGGCGATCGAGCCGAGCACGACCGTCAGCGAGTACTGAACGGCGTGACCGGCGAGCGAGACGCCCAGGGCGACCTCCCGCGTGTAGCCGAGGAAGGTCAACGCCGTCACGCCTGCCAGCTCGTAGACGCCGATGGCTCCCGGAGACGATGGGACCGCGCCTCCCAAGGCGATCGCCGCCAGGCCGAACAGCGAGACGACGATCGATCCGGTAGCGCCGAAAAGGCGCAGGTACAGTTCGAACTGGATCCAGGCGCAGGCCCACCCGAGCAGGAGCCAGGCCAGCGCCCGCGGCACGCGGCCTCCCTGCCGGGCCTCGTCGAGGCCGGAGACGAATCGCTCGAGCATCCCCGCCACGCGACTTGCCAGCCGGCCCGGGAGCCGCCGCAGCCTGCCCAGGACGACATCTCGACGGGCGAGCACCAGCCACACGCCGCCGACTCCGACAACGACGACCGCGCTCGCCATGATCGCCGTGCGCGATGCCCAGATGGGAGGGGCGTGTAGGGCGAACGCCACGAGCAACGACAGAACCGCGATCGCCAGGTCCGTCAGCCGCTCGACGGCGATCGACCCGAGCGACCGCGAGGCGCCGATGCCGCTGGCCCGGCCGACGAGGTAAGCCCGGCCGAGCTCCCCGAGCCGGAATGGCAGCAGGTTGTTGAGAAGATAGCCCTCGTTGATAGCGGCGAACACCGTGCCGAATCGGACCGACGGCCCGAGGAGCGACCTCCAGCCCTCGGCCCGCAGGGCGATCCCCGTCAGTTGCAGGAGGTAGGCCGGGACCAGCAGCGCGTACGCGCCTTCGGTCAGCAGGCCGAGGAAGGACCTCCAGTCCGTACCCTGCACGGCGAAGGCGAGCGCCACCAGGCTGACGCCCAGGCCCAGCAACCAGCTTCGGTGGCGTGGCGACTCGGTCAATCGGTCCGGGCGGTCCGCCGCAGTGCGCATCGGCCGACAAAGAAAAGTCCGGAACGAGGTGTCCGGAACCTCGGCGGATTATAGCACCGGGCTGCGAGCCGCTCGGGGAGGACGAACCGCCGCCGGGCTACGTCTCGAACAGCTGCGGGTTGGCGCGCACCCACTCGAACAGCCGCCGGACTCCCTCGGCGACGTCGATCCTGGGCTGCCAGCCGAGCTGGCGCTGCGCCTTGCGGATGTCGCTGACGAAGACCTTCTGGTCGCCGGGGCGCCAGGCCTCGTGCCGCACGGCGATGGCGCGTCCGAGGTGCGCCTCGAGCATCGGCCCGAACTCCGTCCACACCGACACCGTCCGCGTCGGCCCGCCGCCGATGTTGTAGATCTGGCCGGCCGAGACGTCCGGACGCGCCACCGCCGCCAGCATGGCGTCGACCAGGTCGTCGATGAACAAGACGTCGCGCACCTGCTTGCCGTCGCCGTAGATCGTGATCGGCGCGCCGCGCTGCGCGGCAATGACGAACCACGCCACCCAGCCCTGATCCTCCACCCCGAACTGGCGCGTGCCGTAGATGCACGAATTGCGGAAGACGATCGTGCGCATACCGTAGATGCGGGCATAGTCGTGGACGTACTGGTCGGCGGTTCCCTTCGAGCAGCCGTAGGGCGAGTGGAAGTCGAGCGGCGTCGACTCGTCGACGCCGTCGGGGAGATCGACGCAGCGATAGCGCGTCGGCGTTTCCTCCACGCGCAGGTGCGACAGCTCGCCGTAGACCTTGTTGCTGGAGGTGAACAACACCACCGGAGACATGCCCTCGGCGCGCAACGCCTCGAGCAGGTTGAACGTGCCCAGGGCGTTGACCTCGAAATCGAGGCGCGGATCGACGACCGAGGTCGTCACGGCCACCTGCGCCGCGAAATGCAGCACCACGTCCGCCTGCCGGTGCGGCTGGATGGCCCGGCGCAGGCCCTCGAAATCGCGGACGTCCTGGCACACGAAGACCAGGTCGCCGCTGGCCTGGCGCAGCCATTCCAGGTTGCGGGCGCTGCCCGGACGTGACAGGTTGTCGATGACGACGACGCGGTGGCCGTCGGCCAAGAGCCGCCAGACCGTATTCGAGCCGATGAACCCGGCGCCGCCGGTGACGATGTACTGCATGCGGCCTCCTCCGGAACCAGTCGCCGGTGGGCGATGGCGGCCCCCCGGCCACCGGGCTAAGCCTCGTTCAGGCGCAGCAGGGCCAGGAACGCTTCCTGCGGGATCTCGACCGAGCCGACGCGCTTGAGTCGCTTCTTGCCCTTCTTCTGTCGCTCCAGCAGCTTCTTCTTGCGGGTCACGTCGCCGCCGTAGCATTTCGCCAGGACGTCCTTGCGGATGGCGCGCACGTTGGCTCGCGAAATCACGCGGCCGCCGGAGACGGCCTGGATCGGCACGGCGAACAACTGGCGCGGGATGAGCTCCTTGAGCTTCGACACCAGCGCCTGCCCTTTGGCGTAGGCCTGTTCGCGGTGGACGATCATCGCCAGCGCGTCGACCGGCTCCTCGTTGATCAAGATCTCCAGCTTGACCAGGTCGTCGGCCCGGTACTCGAGGAACTGGTAGTCGAGCGAGGCGTAGCCCCGGCTGCGCGATTTCAGCTGGTCGTAGAAATCGACGATCATCTCGGCCAGCGGGATGTCGAAGGACAGCACGACTCGCCGCGGCGCCGGATACTCCTGCTCGACGAACACGCCGCGTCGCTTGGTGACCAGGTCCATGATCGTGCCGTAGAACTCGTCGGGGGTGAAGATCTGGATGCGCATCCACGGTTCCCGCACCTCGAGCAGGCGCGTCGGGTCGGGCAGCTCGGCCGGCGAGTCGATGCGGATGACCTGGCCGTCGGTCAGCGCCACCTCGTACTCGACCGACGGCGCCGTGGCGATCAGGTCGAGATCGTGCTCGCGTTCGAGGCGCTCCTGGACGATATCCATGTGGAACAAACCGAGGAAGCCGCAGCGGAAGCCGAAGTTGAGCGCTTGCGACGTCTCGGGCTGGAAGACGAGCGAGGCGTCGTTGAGCTGGAGCTTCTCCAGGGCGTCCTTCAGGCGCGGGTAGTCCTCGCCGTCGACCGGGTAGAAACCGGCGAAGACCATCGGCTTGGGATGCTGGTATCCGGGGAGCGGCCGCGCCGAAAGGTCCGCCGCGGACGCGATCGTATCCCCGACGCGGCACTCGCGCACTGTCTTCAGGCCCGTGGCGATGTAACCGACCTCGCCGGCGGTCAGCCGATCGGCGGGCGCCATGCCCGGTGCGAAGTACCCGATTTCGAGCGGTTTCGCCGTCGCGCCGGTCGCCAGCATGCGGATGTCGTCGGCCGGCGCGACCGCCCCGTCGACGACCCGCACGTAGGCGATGACGCCCTTGTAGGAGTCGTAGTGCGAGTCGAAGATCAGCGCCCGCAGCGGCGCCTCGGCCGCGCCGCGCGGCGGCGGCACCTGGCGCACCACCGCCTCCAGGACGCCGTCGACGTTCGTCCCTTCCTTGGCCGAGATGCGCAGGATCTCGTCCGGCGGCGTCCCCAGCACGTTGTGGATGTCCGCCGCCACCTGGTCGGCGCGGGCCGAGGCCAGGTCGATCTTGTTGATGACCGGGATGACTTCCAGGTCGGCGTTGAGCGCCAGGTACAGGTTGGCCAGCGTCTGAGCCTCGATCCCCTGCGAGGCGTCGACGACCAGGAGCGCGCCTTCGCACGCCGCCAGGGCGCGGCTCACTTCGTAGGCGAAGTCGACGTGACCCGGCGTGTCGATCAGGTTGAGCTCGTACTCGACTCCGTCGCCGGCGGTGTAGCGCATGCGCACGGCCGAGGCCTTGATCGTCACGCCCTTCTCGCGCTCGAGGTCCATGCTGTCGAGCACCTGCTCGGTCATCTCGCGGTCGGAGACGGTCCCGGTCCGTTGCAGCAGGCGATCGGCGAGGGTCGACTTGCCGTGATCGATGTGGGCGATGATGCAGAAGTTGCGGATGCGGGAGGCGTCCATCGAAGGATCGAGTATACCCGCGGGGCCGCCCGCCCGGCCGGCGCGCCAGGGGCGGCCGGCTCAATCGGCGCCGTCGGTCGACGGCGCACCCCCGACGGCCGCCTCGATCGGCCCGGCCAGGTCGCGCGCCGGGGAGTCGGCCTTGGCCCACAGCAGGAACTCGATGTTGCCACGCGGCCCGCGCAACGGCGAGCGAATCACGCCCTGCGGCGCGAGGCCGGCGGCGGCCGCGGCGCCGGCGACCTGTTCGAGCACCGCGCGGTGAACGCGCAACTCGCGCACCACCCCGCCCTTGCCGACCAGGCGCCGGCCGGCCTCGAACTGCGGCTTGACCAGCGCCACGACGTCGGCCTCGGGCGCCAGCCATCGGGCGACGACCGGCAGGATGAGGCGCAGCGAGATGAAGGAGACGTCGATCGTCGCCAGTTCGATCGGATCCGGCAGCCCCGCGATGTTCCGGGCATTCGTCCGTTCGTGCACGACGACGCGCGCATCCCGGCGAAGCTTCCAGTGCAGGATCCCGCGGCCGACGTCGACGGCGTGGACCCGGCGGGCGCCGTGCTGGAGCAGACAGTCGGTGAACCCGCCGGTCGAGGCGCCGACGTCGGCACAGATCCTGCCCTCGACGCGCATTCCCCACTCGTGCAGCGCCGCTTCGAGTTTGAACCCTCCCCGCGAGACGTAGCGAGGGGCGGCCTGCACCTCGACCCGCGCCGCCTCGGACACGAGCTGCGACGGCCTGCCGGCGGCTTCCCCGTCGACCCGAACCTCGCCGGCGAGGATCAGGCGTTGAGCCAGCGAGCGGCTCTCGGCCAGCCCGCGCTCGACGAGGACCAGGTCGAGGCGCCGGCGGGCGGGGCGGCGGCCACGACCGGCGGCCCCGCCGGACGGTGAGGATCCGAGATCGTTCCCCGTCGAGTGGTCGCCTCGGGACACCTTCGCTTCAGCCTCCCCCGGCCGTATGGTACTCCGGCTTGGCTTCGCCTGCTCTTCTTGCCCCGCCTCGACCTCCCTGCTATCATCGCCGCCATGCTTGCCGCGCTGTTGAGCGCGCTCCGCCCGCGACAGTGGATCAAGAACGGCTTCGTCTTCGCCGCGCTGGTCTTCGACGGCCAGCTGACCAATCGGCCCGCCCTGCTCCGGACGACGGCCGGGTTCATCCTGTTCTGCCTGGCCTCGAGCAGCGTCTACCTGTTCAACGACATCCGCGACCTGGAGGAAGACCGCCGCCACCCGAGCAAGCGGAACCGGCCGCTTCCCTCGGGTCGCCTGTCGGCGCCGACGGCCGGCGCGGCGGCGGCGATCCTGGCGGCGATCTCGCTCGCCGGAGGTTTCGCCCTCGGCGCCGCGTTCGGCGCCGCCGTGCTCGCCTACATCGGCCTCTTCCTGGTCTATTCGCTGCGCCTCAAGCACATCCCGATCATCGACGTCCTTTCGATCGCCGCCGGATTCGTCCTGCGCGTGGCCGGCGGGGTCGTCCTGATCACCGTCATGCGCTTCTCGCCGTGGCTGTACGTCTGCACCACGCTGGTCGCCCTGTACTTCGGTTTCGGCAAGCGGCGCGCCGAATTGCAGCTGCTGGCCGACAACGCCGGGCAGCACCGGCGCGTGCTCGACGGCTACACCCTGCCGCTGCTCGATCAGCTCATCGTCATCGTGTCGAGCGCCACCATCATGGCCTACTCCCTGTACACGTTCTCCGCCGAGAATCTCCCGGGGAACCACCTGATGATGCTGACCATTCCGTTCGTGATGTACGGCATCTTCCGCTACTTGTGGCTGATCCAGGTCCAGGCAGCCGGCGGCGCTCCCGACGAGCTGGTGCTCACCGACCGTCCATTGCTCGTCACGTTCCTGCTGTGGGGCCTCGCCGCCGTCGGAATCCTGTACCTGGGGACATGACGACGGCCTGCGCGCCGGGGAAGATCATTCTCCTCGGCGAACACGCCGTCGTGTACGGTCGTCCGGCGCTGGCCGTGCCGGTCCGTCAGGTGCGCGCCTGCGCCCGGATCGAGCCGGCGCCCGGCGGCCGGACCTCGGATATCCTCCTCGTCTCGACCGGCGCCGGCCCCGCCCTGTGGATGAGCCAGGCGCCGGCCGATCACCCGCTGGCGACGGCCGCCCGCACCGCGATCGACGCGCTGCGCCCCGGCGACTTCCCGGCCGTTCGCCTGGTGATCGACTCGACGATCCCCGTCGCCTCGGGGCTCGGGTCGAGCGCCGCCGTCTCCGTGGCGATCGTGCGCGCCCTCGCCGCGCACTTCGCGCAGCCGCTCCCCGACCCGGTCGTCTCGGACCTGGCGTACGCCGTCGAGAAGATCCATCACGGCACCCCCTCCGGGATCGACAACACCGTCGTGACCTACGATCGACCGGTGTACTTCCGCCGGGGCGCGCCGCCGGAGGCGCTTCCGGTCGGCGGGAGGCTGCGCTTCGTCATCGGCGACACCGGGATCCCGGCCCCGACGTCGGTCGCCGTCGGCGACGTGCGCCGAGCCTGGCAGGCCGACCCGTCCGCCCTGGAGCGCACGTTCGATGCGATCGCCGAGGCGGTCGAAGCCGGGCGCCGGGCGGTCGTCGCCGGCGACGCCGACGGGCTCGGCCACATGCTCGACGCCAATCACGAGTTGTTACACGCGCTGGGCGTTTCCTCGCCCGAGCTCGACCGCCTGGTTCGGGCGGCGCGGTCGGCCGGCGCGCTGGGGGCCAAGCTGTCCGGCGGGGGCCGCGGCGGCAACATGATCGCCCTGGCCGCCGTCGGCGGCGAGCCGCCCATCGCCGCCGCGCTGCGCGCCGCCGGAGCGGCCGCCGTCCTGACGACGGAGCTCGCCCCGTGATCTTCCTCAAGCTCGGCGGCTCGCTCATCACCGACAAGACCCGCGCCGAGACGGCTCGCCGCGAAGTCCTCGAGCGCCTGGCGACGGAAATCGCCGAGGCGCGCCGCGCGCGGCCCGCGCTGCGCCTGTTGATCGGGCACGGGTCCGGATCGTTCGGGCACACCGCCGCCGCGCGGCACCGAACCCACGAGGGAGCCCGAACGTCGGAGGACTGGCTCGGGTTCGTCGAGGTCTGGCAGGCCGCCAACCGGCTGAACCGGATCGTCGTCGACGCCCTCCGCGCCGCCGGGCTGCCCGTCGTCTCGTTCCCGCCGTCGGCGTCGGTCGTGGCGCGGGCCGGCGAGATCGCGGCGCTGGCCCATGAGCCGATCGCCCGGGCCCTCGACCACGGCCTGGTCCCGCTCGTCCAGGGCGACGTGGCCTTCGACGAGCAGCGCGGCGCCAGCATCGTCTCGACGGAACGCGTCTTCACCTGGCTGGTGCCCGTCCTGCGGCCGCAGCGGATCCTGCTGGCCGGCATCGACGCCGGCGTCTTCGCCGACTTCCCGCGCAACCGCCACCTGATGCCGTCGGTCTCGCAGCGCATGCTGGGCCAGGATCGGCTCGCCGGCTCGCACGGCGTCGACGTCACCGGCGGCATGGCCGACAAGGTTCGCTCGGCGCTGGCGTGGGTGCGCCAGCATCCCGAGGTCGAGGTGCGAGTCTTCTCGGGCGAAGAGCCCGGTCAGGTCCGCCAGGCGCTCCTCGGCGCAGCACTCGGGACCCGGGTGGTCTGGGTTGACGAATAGGGTCGGGCTCCGCCCGACACGGCCCGGGGCGCCGGGCGCCAGCACGCTGCCCGCTCCCCGCAATCATCCGACGACGGCAAGACAGAAGGCACTTGCCGCAAGACGGCGCCTCGCCTAGGTTCGAGATGGTCGGGGCCCGTCGCGGCCAGCGAGTCGCCCCCGCCCCGGCGCAGGAGGATTCATGACCGAAAGGAAGAAAATGACGCTTCCGGCCCTGTTCCAGAAGGCCGAGGCCGGGCAGCCGCTGACGATGCTGACCTGCTACGACTTCCCGACGGCGACGTTTCAGGAGCAGGCCGGCATCGACATCGTCCTGGTCGGCGACAGCCTGGGCATGACGATGCTCGGCTACGAGTCGACGTTGCCGGTGACGATGGAAGACATGATCCGCCACGCCCAGGCCGTCCGCCGCGGCACGCCGAACGCGTGGCTCATCGGCGACATGCCGTACATGTCGTATCAACTGAGCGTCGAGGCCGCCATCCGCAACGCCGGACGGTTCATGGCCGAGGCGGGCTGCGACGCCGTCAAGCTCGAGGGGGGCGTGGAGATGGCCGACCGGGTGGCGGGGATCGTCGCCGCCGGCATCCCGACGATGGGCCACCTCGGCCTCACCCCGCAGTCGGTCAGCGCGCTGGGCGGATTCCGCGTGCAGGGCAAGGGCGCCCGCCAGGCGAAGAAAATCATCGACGACGCCAAGGCCCTCGAGCAGGCCGGGGCGTTCGCCATCTTGCTCGAGATGGTGCCCGACCGGGTCTGTCAGCTCATCACCCAGCGCGCCGAGGGTTGCCTCATCATCAGCCTGGGATCCGGGCCGCACGCGCACGGCCAGCTCCTGATCTATCACGACATGTTCGGCCTCTACCCGCGCTTCAAGCCGCGCATGGCCAAGGTCTTCGGCGATGCCGGCAAGGTGATCCTCGATGGCCTCAAGCAGTACGTCTCCGAAGTGTCGGCGAAGTCCTTCCCGGCACCCGAGAACTGGTTCGGCATGGCCGATGAGGAATACCAGGAACTGCTCGAGCTCTTGGGTTGATCCGAGGCCGGTCATCTCCGCTTGCGGAACCGGCATGGCCGCTGAGGCGATGATCCTGTACTCCGCCTTCTCCATGGGCCTCGTCGGTCCACGAGTCCCAGGTCGTTGGTGGTACGTCGACCTCGGCCTCGAAGAGCCTCGCTCTCGGCGAGGCGCCAAGGGCAGTGCGTACCGGTGAAGCGCGGCTAGGGAAGGAGGACGGCGGTGGAGAACACCCTCACGACCGACTTGCGCTCCCGTCTGGCCATCGATCCGGGCAGGCTCCAGTCCCTCAACGACGTCCTGCTCGATCCGACCATGCAGGTCGTGAACGAGCTCCTCGATGTCGTGGCGAAGTACGGATCGCCGGAGGAGATCAACCGCCGGGCGGCCGAAGCCGGCTCGCTGGAAGCGCTGACGGCGCGTGTCCGGGCGCAGACACCCTCCTACGCCGCCGACCTGGCCTGGCTCGAGGAGCAGCGGGACCGCGGCGCGTTCATCTCGATCGACGCCTACCGCCGCCGAATCCTCGGCGAGCGCGCCGCCCGGATGCGTTTCCGCGACGAATCGGCCGTCACGCTCGAGGTCAGCGCGGCGCAGTACTTCCCATGGCTGGTCGAGTGCGCTCGCCGCGCCCTCGACCAGGGCACGCTCGTCCCCGGCCGCTTCATCCGGGTGCGCAAGATGAAGGAGCAGGAGGCCGACGGCGACCTGGCGGCCTTCGCCGCGGCGTGCCAGATCATCGGCGCCAGCGTCGTCGAAACGCTCGACACCCGCGGCACCGACGGTTCGAACGTCCACCTGGGCGGGCCCGAGACGATCACCGGCTACTTCGGCGGCGTCGGCCAGCCGAACGAACACGCGCTGCAGTGGGCCGACGAGTTCCTCTACTACTACACGACCTACGGCGTGCGCCAGGTGCTGAACGTCAATCCGGGCACGATCCTGGTCGGCTACCTGCTACACCGGCTGGGGATCGACGTCGAGTTCAAGATCTCGGTCTTCGTCGGCAACGACAATCCCTACGCCGCGCTGTGGACGCTGCTCGGCGCCAGGCTCTTCGCCCGCGACGACGGCACTTCGCCGCTCGCCGGGTTCAACTGGAGCAACTCGGCCGACAACGGCACGCTGGAACGCACCGACCAGGTGCGCCGCGCCCTCGGCCTCGAGTCGGTCGTGCGCTTCGAGCATCACATCACCGAAACCTGGAAGAGTATCGTCCGCCAGCCGTACAACCGCCGGGCGGAGCTGGTGGAGATCGCCGGGCGCGTCCCCAACATCTCGGCCAAACACGAGGGCGGCGAGCCGGAGATCGACTCGCAGCGCCCGCATCCGTCGGACATCCTGGACTACTTCCGCGACAAGCAGGAGATTCTCGACTCGGGCGACTGGGACCACCTGACGCAGAACTTCCTGGACAAGGTCGATGCCGCAAACCGGACGGCGCAGGCCCTGACCGAGGCGGGTCTGTCGTTCGTGGCGGCGACGCGGCTGCACCGGTAGCCGCCGTGGCGGACCGAAGCCCGTGAGCCTCCCGGCCGCGTCCTCCGGGCCGGCATCGTCGCCGACATCGCCACGCTGGCGCGTTCGGGCGCGGCCCGGGTCGTGGAGGTTTGCATGATCCCAAGGGAGATGGAGGCCTTCCTGCGGGAAAGGCTCCCCGAACGGACGTGGAGCCGACGGCTGGTGCGCCAGGACGGCCTCGCCCGGCTGGAATTCGGCCCGCTCGACGTCGAGCGCCTGGCGCGGCTCGGAATCACGGTCGACGCCCTCGGCCCGTTCCTCGTCGCCTGCCTGTGGGACGAGGAGGCCCCGAACGAGATCGGCGGCTACCTCGTCGTCGACAACCTGGCGATGGGCCGACCCTCGATGGGCGGCATCCGCATGCTGCCGGACCTGACGCCCGCCGCCGTCCACAATCTGGCCCGCGGCATGACGCTCAAGAACGCCGCGGCGCAACTGCCCTTCGGCGGCGGGAAGTCGGGGATCGTCGCGCCGGCCGACCTGCCGCCCGAGGAGCATCGGGCCGTCGTTCAGGGCTTCGCCCGCCTGATCCGCCGCTACCGGTCGATCTACCTGCCCGGCCCCGACGTCGGCACGAACGACGAGGACATGCGGACGATCGCCATCGAGAACGGCCTCGACAGCGCCGTCTCGAAGCCGGCCGACATGGGCGGCAACCGGATCGACGAGCTGGGCGCGGCCGGCGGCGGCTGCGTCATCGCCCTCGAGGCGCTGCTCGAAGAGATGCCGCGTCTCGCCACCCACCCCTCCTTTGCCGGGCTCCGCGTTCCCTCCCCCGCCGAGGTGACCGTCCTGATTCAGGGGTTCGGAGCCGTCGGCGCCCACGCCGCGCGCCTCTTGCAGAGCCGCTTGCCCGGGTCCCGGGTGCTGGGCGTCAGCGACGCCCAGGGCTACCTGTTCGCCGCCGACGGCTTGCCCGTGAGCGAGTTGTTCGATCTGTGGAAGAGGCACGGGCTGGTGACGATGGCCTTCGGCCGGCCGCTGCTCGACACGCCGCGGCGTCCGGGGCCGGTCAAGGTCTCGACCGATCCCGATGACCTGCTGCTCGAGTCGGCCTTCTGCCTGATCCCGGCCGCCCCCATCGCTAACTACCTCGACGTCGATCCGGCGACGAGGCCGTCGATGACCGTCGATCGCGCCGGCTGGTGGAGGGTGATCGTCGAGGGCGCCAACACCTACTCGCCCGACCCGGCCCGCCGCCAGGCGCGGGCGAGGATGGAGCGTGCCGTCTTCCGCCAGCGCGGGACGCTCATCGCCACCGACTACCTGGTGAACTCCGGCGGCGTGATCTTCGCCGCCCAGGAACACATCCTGCGCACCCCGGACGCCCTGCGCATCCCCGAGGCGCTGCTCGGCGACCGATCCCGCGTCGAGGCGTGGCTCCGAGACCACGCCGCCGCGCTGGCGGAGCTGGCCGAGCGGAGGCGGGCCGCCGGCGAGGCGATGCGCGAGCAGGTCATCCGGCGCAACATGCGCGAGCTCGTCGACCTGCTGCTCGAGGACCACGATCGGCTGCCGTGCGAAGCCGCCGAACGGATCAGCGTTCGCCGCATCGCCGCCGGCGAGAGCGACCGCACGGCCGCCGACGTCATGGCCGAGATCCCGACCGTCGGCCTGTCGGCCACTCTGCAACAGGCGGCCGAGACGCTCGTCGAGTGTGGTTGCCCGCTGATGGCCGTTCTGGACCACGATCGCTCGTTGGCCGGCGTGATCACCGAATGGGACTTCGTTCGCGCCGCCGCCGGGCGCACGCCGCCCGACACGCCGGTGGCGCAGGCCATGACGCGCCAGGTCGTCACGGCCGCGCCGACCGACTCGCTGCTCGAGATCCTTCGCCGCCTCGAGGTCCACGAGTTCAGCGCGCTGCCGGTCGTCGACGGCGGGCGAGTCGTCGGCCTGGTCTCGTCGGACCTGCTGGCGACGCGCTCGCTGACTCGTTTGCTGCAGAGCCAGGCCGCCGAGCGCTAGGCCGAGCGCCGGCCCACAGGACCCGCTTCCCGCGGGAGGCGGGTCCCCCGATTCCCTCCGCCGATTCGAAGATAAGATTGGCCGGCGGGTTCGCCGCGGAGGTCAGGATGAAAGCGCTGCTCGAGAAGCTCGATCTCAAGCCGATGAACCCCGGCGCGTGCGCCGGTCCGGACGCCTGGTTCGACGATCCGGCCGGCCCGGAGCTCGTCTCCTACAATCCGACGACGGGCGAGGCGCTGGCCTCGATCCGCCAGGCATCTCCGGAGTCGTACGAGAGGGTGATGCAGGCCGCCGGTGAGTCTTTCCTGGCGTGGCGCGCGACCCCGGCGCCCGTGCGCGGGCAACTGGTACGCGATCTGGGCGACATCCTGCGCGAGTACAAGGAGCCGCTCGGCGACCTGGTCAGCCTCGAGATGGGAAAGATCCGCGCCGAAGGGCACGGCGAAGTCCAGGAAATGATCGACATCTGCGATTTCGCCGTCGGGTTGTCGCGCCAGCTCTACGGCCTGACGATGCACTCCGAACGGCCGCAGCACCGGATGTACGAGCAATGGCACCCGCTCGGCCCCGTGGGCGTCATCACCGCCTTCAACTTCCCGGTCGCCGTCTGGTCGTGGAACGCCGCCATCGCCCTGGTGTGCGGCGATCCGGTGGTCTGGAAACCGTCGTCGTACACCCCGCTGACGGCCATCGCCGTCACCCACCTCGCCAACCGTGTCCTGGCCGACCACGGCCGCCGCGGCCTGGCCAATCTCGTCATCGGCACGGGGCGGCAGGTCGGCGACCGGATGCTCGCCGACCGTCGTCTGCCGCTGATCTCCTTCACCGGGTCGACCAGCGTCGGCAAGCGGGTGGCGGAGACCGTCGCCGGACGGTTCGGCCGGACGATCCTGGAGCTCGGCGGGAACAACGCCATCATCGTCGCCGAAGACGCCGACCTGGATCTGGCGGTGCGAGCCATCCTGTTCGGCGCCGTCGGGACCGCCGGCCAGCGCTGCACGACGACCCGCCGGATCATCGCCCACCGATCGATCCTCCCCGAACTGGCGCGTCGCCTGGTGTCGGCCTACCGGCAGGTGCGCCTCGGCGACCCGCTCGACCCCGAGACCCTGATGGGCCCGCTCGTCGCCGGGACGTCGATCGAGGAGATGTTCGACGCGCTGCAGCAGGCGCAGGCGGACGGCGGCGAGATCCTGACCGGCGGCCAGGCACGGCCCGACCTCGGGCCGAATTTCGTCGAGCCGACGATCGTCCGCATGCCGGCTCAGACGGAGATCGTCCGCCGCGAGACCTTCGCCCCCATCCTGTACCTGCTCGAGTACTCCGATCTCGAGGAGGCGATCCACCTGCACAACGACGTCCCGCAGGGGCTCTCGAGCGCCATCTTCAGCGACAACCTGCGGACCATCGAGCGCTTCCTTTCGGTCGACGGATCGGACTGCGGCATTGCCAACGTCAACATCGGCACGTCGGGCGCCGAGATCGGCGGCGCGTTCGGCGGCGAGAAGGAGACCGGGGGCGGCCGCGAGTCCGGATCGGACGCGTGGAAGCAGTACATGCGGCGCCAGACGAACACGATCAACTGGTCGCGCGAGCTGCCACTAGCGCAGGGGATTCGATTCGGCGAGTGAGCGGCCCGTTCCCGGCGGGCCCGTCGATCCGCCGGAGGTGGGGGGCACGGCCTGCCGTGCCCCTAGGCCGTCAGGACGTCGGCTCCGGCGTTGGCGGGGGCTCGAGGACGGGAACGGCCGACAGGTCGCCGGAGACGTCGGTTGCCCCGGACCAGACCCAGCCGTTGATGCCCTGCCCGATTCGGGAGACCAGGTACCAGGTCCCGATCGGCGACAGGTCGTAACGACCGATGATCTCCGCCTGCTGGCCTTGCAAGAAGAGATCGACGATCGGGTACTCCTCGCCCGGGCCGCTCCGGACGGAGACGTTGTACCTGGCCGTCGCCGCGGCGAAGACGGGGGTCGGCGTCACGCTCGGAGTCGCCGTTGCCGGAGGAACTGTCGGCGTCGGCGAGGCGGGAGGCGGGGAAGGCGTGGCCGACGGCGCGCTGCGGGTCTGCTGGGCGATCGCCTGCGCCGTGCGCAGGACGTCTTCGCTGGTCATTGTCGGGGTCCCCGACGAGACGCGACAGCCGGCGGTCAACACGACGGGCAAGAGCAGGATCAGCCGAGACAGTGTCGGCATCAGCAATCCCCGGAGGGAGCGCGGCCGGGAGTATACCAAACGGACGTTCGCCTCGACTTCGTCGGCGCCGATGGTACTCCCGTCCTCTCAGCCGTCGCCGAGCCCCAGCGTATCATGGCGGCATGAGCAGCCGGCCGGAGGGTGCCGTGGATGCCCGCGTCGTCGTCCGGGGACGCCGGACGGGCAGGCTGCGGGACCCGCGCTCCGAACGGATCGAGTGGGAGAACCAGGTGCGGCAGGCCGAGCAGGACCTCGAGCGCGCTCGCGCCCGCCTGCTCTCGGCAGCGATCGCCTTCTGCGACGGCGCGGTCTCGGCCGGGCAGCTCCGGGCCGTCCGCGAGTTGATGCGCGAGCAGGAGGCACGCCTGGCGTCGCTCCATCAGAACCCGGTCCCGCCGTTCGTCGAGGAGGGCACGGAGTCTCACGCCGCGGCCCTGGAGCCGGAACGCGGCACGCCCTCGCTCGAGTGGGAGGCCGTCCCCGCGTTGCCGACCGACGTCTCGCCGGAGCTGCGCGAGATGATCGCCGCGCTCGACGGGAAGATCGAGCGGCTGGAAGCCGATCTGCGCGACGGGCGGATCAACGCCTCGCAGTACCGCGCCATCCGCAAGCATTACCTCGACCAGCGACAGGTGGCGGTACGCCTCCAGAAAGCCCACCCCGAGAGCGACCGGTGGCGGGTCGTCCTGGAGGAAGGCAAGACGTCGTTCCTGCTTCAGCTGAACGAGGCGGTGCTGCGCAGCTTCACCCTGTACGATCTCCGCACCCGCGACCGCATCTACTCGCAGGGCGAACTGCCGCCGGCGGCCGAGCAGGCGTTTCGGCTGTTGGGAACGTTCGGGCCGAACGCGCCCCAGGCCGCCCCGGGACGGATGCTGGGGATGCAGGCCGAGGATGGCTCGTCCTACCTGCTCATTCCCGGCACATACACCGTGGCCCTGGTCGTCTTCACTCAGGATCCGCCGGCGTGGCAGCTGCGCGCCATGCGTGAGGTCCACAGCAACTTCGAAGCCGCCAACCGGGCGACGCTGGCCCGCGGCGAACGCGCCACGCTGATCTTCCCCGACCTGTCGCGCTTCATTCGAGACTAAGGCGACGGGGGCCCGCCATCCTTCGGCGCAGGCCGCCCGGCCGCTTTGCGCGCCCGAGCCGCGAGCAGTCCCGGGCCTGAACCCGGCCCCTCTCCGGCCTGAAGGCCGATGCGGGCGATGTCGACAGCCCTGGACGGCGCCCGGCCTGAAGGCCGGGACTACCTCGCCCGCGCGCGCTTCTTGTCCGCCAGCGCCGCCTGGGCCGCCGCCAGCCGGGCGATCGGAACGCGGAACGGCGAACATGAAACGTAATCGAGCCCAATGCGGTGGCAGAACCAGATCGACTGGGGGTCGCCGCCGTGCTCGCCGCAGATGCCGATCTCGAGATCCTTGCGCGCCCGGCGCCCCTCCCGCACGGCCATCTCCATCAGCCTGCCGACGCCGCTCTCGTCGATGCTGGCGAACGGGTTCTCCGGCAGGATGTCCTTCTCCAGATACTCCATCAGGAAGCCCGATTCGGCGTCGTCGCGCGAGATGCCGTAGGTCGTCTGCGTCAGGTCGTTCGTGCCGAACGAGAAGAACTCGGCGTAGCGGGCGATTTCGTCGGCCGTGATCGCCGCCCGCGGGACCTCGATCATCGTCCCGAACTTGTAGTCGATCTCGATCCCCTGCTCCTCCATCACCTTTCGGGCCTCGGCCTCCAGCGCTTCGCGCTGGACCTTGAGTTCGTTCACGTGCGACGTGAGCGGGATCATCACTTCCGGATGGACCTCGACGCCGTCTCGGGCGCAGGCGCAGGCCGCCTCGAAGATCGCCCGAACCTGCATTCGGGTCAGTTCGGGGATGTGGATCCCCAACCGGACGCCGCGCAGCCCGAGCATCGGGTTGGCCTCGCGCATCGATTCGACGGCCGCCAGCATGCGCTCCTTCTCGGCCAGCGCCCCGGGGTCCTTGCCGGTGAGGCGCAGCTCGGTCACTTCCTGGAGCAGCGTGTCGTGCGCCGGCAGGAACTCGTGCATCGGCGGATCGATCAGGCGGATGATGACCGGCAGGCCGTCCATGGCGCGAAACAGGCCATCGAAGTCCGAGCGCTGGAAGGGCAGGAGCGCGGCCAGCGCGCGGCGTCGCTCTTCGGGGTCCTTCGCCAGGATCATCTGCTGCACGTACGGCAGCCGCGAGGTCTCGAAGAACATGTGCTCGGTGCGGCACAGCCCGATGCCCTGCGCCCCGAATCGCCGGGCGCGCTCGGCATCCCGCGGGTAGTCGGCGTTGGCCCACACCTCGAGCCGCCGGAACGAATCGGCCCAGCCGAGCAGCCGGATCAGGTACGGATCCGTCACGTCCGGGACGACCGTGGGCAGCTGCCCGGCGTAAACCTCGCCCGAGCCGCCGTCGATCGAGATCCAGTCGCCTTCGGCGAACACTCGCCCGTTAACCGACATGCGTCGCGCCTCGAGATCGATCTCGAGCGCCGAGACACCGACCACCGCCGGCTTGCCGAATTGGCGCGCCACCAGCGCGGCGTGCGACGTTCTTCCGCCGCGGCTGGTCAGGATGCCGTTGGCCGCCAGCATCCCGTGGACGTCGTCGGGTTTCGTCTCCGGCCGCACCATGATGACCTGCCGCTTCTCTTCCTTGGCCCAGCGCTCGGCCGTGTCGGCGTCGAAGGCGATCATCCCGACCGCCGCGCCCGGGGAGACGTTCAGCCCCGAGGCGATGCGCTCGGCCGACTTGCGCGCCGCGCCGTCGAACTGCGGATGCAGGTAGAAATCGACCTGGTCGGGCTTGACGCGCTGCACGGCGGTCTCGCGCGAGATCAGCTTTTCGTCCACCATGTCGACGGCGATGCGCACTTCGGCCTGCGCCGTGCGCTTGGCGTCGCGCGTCTGGAGCATCCACAGGGTGCCGCGTTCGATCGTGAACTCGACGTCCTGGACGTTGCGGTAGTGCTTCTCGAGCTTGCGCGCTGCCTGCTCGAACTGCCGGTAGACCTTGGGCATCTCGCGCCGCAGCTCGGCGATCGGCTTCGTGAGGCGCGTCCCGGCGACGACGTCCTCGCCCTGGGCGTTGGTCAGGTAGTCGCCCTCGATCTCCTTCTCGCCGGTGGTGACGTTACGGGTCGTGGCCACGCCGGTGCCGGACTCGGCGCCCATGTTGCCGAAGACCATCGTCACGATGTTGACCCCGGTGCCCAGGTCGTGCGGGATCCCGGCGGCGTTGCGGTAGTCGATGGCGCGCTTGCCGTTCCACGACTTGAAGACGGCTTCGATCGCCAGCCTGAGCTGCTTCTCCGGGTCGTCCGGGAACTCGGTGCCGGTGTGGCGGCGAACGATCGACTTGAACTCGTCGACGATGGCACGGAAGTCTTCGGCCGTCAGATCCGAATCCGAGTCGACTCCGCGCCTTCGGCGATACGCGGTCAGCACTTCTTCGAACGGCTCATCGGGGACTCCGAGTACGACCGATCCATACATCTGGACCAGTCGGCGGTAGATGTCGTAGACGAACCGCGGGTCTCCGGTGAGATCGATTATCCCGCGCACCGTCTCCGGGTTGAGGCCGATATTCAGGACGGTGTCCATCATCCCCGGCATCGAGAATTTGGCGCCGGAGCGGCACGAGACGAGCAGCGGGCGCTGCGGGTCGCCGAAGCGCTTACCGGTCTTGCGCTCGATGGCTTTCAGCGCCTCGAGCACCTGCGTCCACAGGCCGGGGGGAAAGCGTTCGCCCCTCCGCAGGTAGGCGTTGCAGGCGCGGGTCGTGATGACGAAGCCGGGAGGCACCGGCAAGCCGATGCGGGTCATCTCGGCCAGGTTGGCGCCCTTCCCTCCCAGCAGGGCCCGGGCTCCGTCCCACGAACCGGCAGCGCGCTCGGCGGCGCGCACTTCTTCGAAACGATAGACCCACTTCGTCGGCATGGAACGCCTCCCGCGTGCTCGCTGCAGAGGACAGGGTTTGAGGGCCAATGATACCGCCCTTGGCGAGGGAACCGCTCAGCGAGGCGGCGAGGGCTGGAGAACCCCGGCCTGTCTGCCCTCTCGATCCAGCAGCGCTCGGCAGGGGAGGAGACGATCGCTTCGCCCTGTTCCCCTCGGCCCGCCGAAGGGCGGTCGGGGGAGGGCCGAGGTGGGGATTCGTGCTGCGCGACCTACTCCGCTGGCAGACCGACGAGGACCTGATCCCCCTCGACGCGCACCGGGTAGGCCGGGATGTCGTCGACGGCCGGCAGGTGCGTCGCCTTGCCGCTGGTCAGGTCGAACTGGCCGCCGTGGCGCGGGCACTCGATCGTCTCGCCGTCGACCTCGCCCTCGGCCAGCGGGCCCCCGTCGTGGGAGCAGACGTCGGCGATGGCGAAGTAGCGACCGGCGATGTTAAAGATCGCCAGCGACACGTCGCCGACGTCGACCAGCAGCCGTTGCCCGTTGCCGATCTCGTCGGTGCGGGCGACCGGAACGAACTCGAGTTTCTCGGCCTCGACGTTGCGGTAGTTGAACACGGCGAACCGGTCAGCGGAGTTCCTGCTCGACGGCCTCGACGCCGTAGACGCCGGCCTTGAGCACCTTGAGCGAGAGCAGCGCGCACTTGAGCCGCACCGGCCCGAGCTCGATCCCCAGCATCTCGAGGACGTCATCCTTGCGCAGCTGCTTGACCTCGTCCAGCGTCTTGCCGACGATCGACTCGGTCAGCAAGTCGGCCGAGGCTTGCGAGATGGCGCAACCGACGCCGGAGAAGGCGGCCTCGGTGACGCGTTGATCGCCGTCGACGCGCACGTCGATGCGGATGCGGTCGCCGCACAGCGGGTTGTCGTCCTCGTACGAGAAGTCGTGCGGGTCGAGCAGGCGCTTGTGGCGCGGGTTCTTGTAGCGGTCGATGATCTGTTCGCGGTAGAGATCGTCCATCGGGTTGCGGGGCCTGTCGGCCGTCAGGCGAACGTCCGTTTCACCTTGTACACGCCGTCGATCAGGCGATCGACCTCGGCCGGCGTATTGTACAGGTAGAACGACGCCCGGGCGCTGGCCGGCAGGCCGAGGTGAGCGTGCAACGGCATGGCGCAGTGGTGACCGGCCCGAATGGCGATCCCCTCACCGTCGAGCACCTGGGCGATGTCGTGCGGGTGGATGCCGTCGAGCGTGAACGAGACGACCCCGCCTCGCCGCTCGGCCGGCGGCCCGAAGACCTGCACGCCGGGCACCTCCTCGAGACGCTCGATGGCGTAGCCGGCGATCGCCTGCTCGTGGGCGTGGATCGCCTCGCGCCCCACCCCGTCGAGGTAGTCGGCGGCGGCGGCGAAGCCGATGGCCTCGGCGATGGCCGGAGTGCCGGCCTCGAACTTGTGGGGCACGTCGTTGGCTTCGAACGAACGCAGCTCGACGCGTTTGATCATGTCGCCGCCGCCCAGGAAGGGGGGCATGGCGTCGAGCAGCTCGTAGCGGCCGTACAGCGCGCCGATCCCGGTGGGGCCGCACATCTTGTGCGCCGAGAAGGCGTAAAAGTCCGCGCCGAGTTCCCCCACATCGACCGCCAGGTGCGGCACGGCCTGCGCCCCGTCGACGACGACCCGCGCGCCGGCGGCATGGCCGTGGCGCACGATCTCGCCCACCGGATTGATCGTCCCCAGCACGTTCGACATGTGCGAGATCGAGATCGCCTTCGGCCGCAGATCGAGCAGGCGATGGAAGGAGTCGATGTCGAGTTCGCCGTCGTCGGTCACGGCGATGAACTCGAGCCGCAGCCCGCGCTCGGCCGCCAGCATCTGCCACGGGACGAGATTCGAGTGATGCTCCATCTCGCTGAGCAGGACGACGTCCCCGGCCGCCAGGTTGGCCCGGGCCCAGGTGCGGGCGACGAGATTGATCGATTCGGTCGTGTTGCGCGTGAAGATGATCTGGCGCGCGTCGCCGGCGCCGATGAAGCCGGCGACCGTGCGACGGGCGTCTTCGAACGCGGCGGTGGCTTCCTCCGCCAGGCGGTGGACGCCGCGGTGGATGTTGGCGTTGTGCAGCTCGTAGAAGCGCTGCATCGCCTCGAGCACGGGCCGAGGCTTCTGCGACGTGGCGGCCGAGTCGAGGTAGACGAGCGGGACGCCCGGCCGCAGCTCGCGACGCAGCACGGGGAAATCGTCCCGCAGGCGCTCAACGTCGAGGGCCGCCGTCCGCAGGGCGTCGGTCATGCTCAGCGCCGCCGACCCCGGCTTCGCCGCGGCCGGCGCACCCGCCGGCGAGTCGACGGCCGGATGTTCGACGCTCCCTGCTGACAGAACAGGATCCGATCCGGGACCATCCATCCGTCGGTCAGGTAGACATCTTCGGTGAACTGCACGGCGACCATCTTGTCGTCGGCCTGGACGACGATGCCCTGCAGCCAGTCGCGCACGCGTTCCCCGTCGCGGCTGTGATCGCACAGTACGTCGACGACCTGGCCGACGACGTAGCGCGGCGCGGCTGGCGCGGGCGCGGGGGCGGGGGCGGCTCGTGGCATGGTGAATCCGACTCGGACCGGCCGCGCGGCGCCGGCCCGGTTGCGATTCTCGCGTGGTTGGGGAGGACGGGCAAGCGTCATGGGGCTCAACCCGCGGCGGCCCGGGCGCCGGGCATCTTGGCGTCGATCATCGCCCGGAAGCGGTCGCGAACCGGCTCGAAGGGAATGCGCTCGAGCACCGGGGCGAAAAACCCGTCGACGACCATGCGCTCGGCCTCCGCCCGCGACAGGCCGCGCGTCATCAGGTAGAAGATCGGCTCCTGCTCGAGCTGCCCGACGGTCGCCCCGTGCGTGCAGCGCACGTCGTCGGCCAGGATCTCGAGGCCGGGGATCGAATCGGCCCGAGCCTGCGGGCTGAGCAGCAGGTTGCGGTTGGCCTGATAGCCGTCGGCCTTCTGGGCGCCGGGCGCGACGTAGATCATCCCCTGCCACACCGAACGGCTGCGGTCGACCAGGGCGCCCTTGAACAACAAGTCGCTGGTCGTGTGCCGCGCCCAATGGTTCTGCTGCGTGTCGTGATCGAGGTGCTGCACGCCGTCGGTGAAGTAGAACCCCGACATGCGCCCTTCGGCGCCCTGGCCGCGCAGGTCGAGGGTGGTGAAGTTCTTGGTCACGCGGCTGCCGACGGCGCCGAAGATCCAGTCCAGCCGTCCGTCGCGATCGACCTGGGCGCGTTCGTGCGTCAGGTTCCACACGTGCTCGCCCCAGTTCTGGAGCTCGACGAAGGTCAGGCGAGCGTCTTCCCCGACGAACAGCTCGACCGTGCCGGCGTGCACCGCGGCGCCGTCGACGGTCGGCGAGGCGGCTTCGTGGACGTACGTCAGCTCGGCGCCGCGATCGACGACGACAAGCACGCGCGAGAAATGTCCTCCGGCGCCGGCCGGGGCCCACAGCACGGAATGCAGAGGGTCGGCGACCTTGACGCCGGCCGGGACGTAGACGAACACCCCGTCCTGGGCCAGCGCCGCCGCCAGCGCGGCGAACTTGCCGTCGCTGGGCGGGACGAGGCGCCCGAGGAAGGGCTCGAGCCGCTCGGCATGGCGGCGCACGGCCGTCGCCCAATCGACGAAGACGACGCCCTGCGAGCGCACGCGTTCGGCGCCCTCCAGCCTCGTGGCAACCCCCGGCTGCACCACCATGAGCGCCGGCTGCGCCTCCTCGACCAGGGGTTGCAGCAGCGATGGTTCGACGGGAGTGGCGTCGATCGGGCGCAGCACGGCGTCGGACGCCGGGAGCGCGCTCAGATCGGTGCGGCGCCAGGCTTCGTCCTGGAGGGTCGGCATCGGGATCGACTCGAAGACGTCCCAGGCGGCGATGCGCCGGGCATGCAACTCGTCCCCTTCGCCCAGCGCGCGGCCCAGGCGCAGGACATCGTCGCGGGTGTAGGGGAAGACCGGCATGCGGGGCGCGGCCCGCGTGCCGACGGCGCGGCGGGTGACGGTGCGCGTCGCCATCGGGCTACCCGATCGAGCCTTCCATCTGGAGTTGGATCAGACGGTTCATCTCGACGGCGTACTCCATCGGCAGCTCCTTGACCAGCGGCTCGATGAAGCCCGAGACGACCATCGTGGCGGCCTCCTCGTCCGTCAGACCGCGGCTCATCAGATAGAAGAGCTGCTCTTCGCCGATCTTGCTGACCGACGCCTCGTGGCCGACGGTGACGTTGTCCTCGTCGATCTCGATCGACGGGTAGGTGTCGGAGCGGGATTGCGGGTCGAGCAGCAACGCGTCGCAGACGACGCTGGACTTGGCGGCCTCCGCCCCCCGGTGGACCTTGAGCAGGCCGCGGTACGACGTCCGCCCGCCGCCCTTGGAGATCGACTTCGACGTGATCTTGCTCGAGGTGCGCGGCGCGGCGTGGATGACCTTGCCCCCGGCGTCCTGGTGCTGTCCGCCCGCGGCGAAGGCCAGCGACAGGATCTCGCCGTGCGCCCCCGGCCCGATCAGGTAGCACGACGGGTACTTCATCGTCAGCTTGCTGCCCAGGTTGGCGTCGACCCACTCCATCGTGCCGGCCTCGTGGACCAGCGCCCGCTGCGTCACCAGGTTGTAGACGTTGACCGACCAGTTCTGGATCGTCGTGTAGCGCACCCGGGCGCCCTTCTTCACCACGATCTCGATCACGCCGCTGTGGAACGAGTCGGTCGTGTACACCGGCGCCGTGCAGCCCTCGACGTAGTGGATCTGCGCGCCTTCGTCGGCGATGATCAGCGTGCGCTCGAACTGGCCGATGTTGGCGGCGTTCAGCCGGAAGTAGGCCTGCAGCGGCAGGTCGACCTTGACGCCCGGCGGGACGTAGATGAACGAGCCGCCCGACCACACGGCGCTGTTGAGCGCGGCGAACTTGTTGTCGTTGATCGGGATGACCGTGCCGAAGTACTGGCGGAAGAGCTCGGGGTGCTTCCGCAGCCCGTCCTCGATGCTCACGAAGATCACGCCCTGCTCCGCCAGGTGCTTCTGGATGTTGTGGTAGACCATCTCGGACTCGTACTGCGCGCCGACTCCGGCCAGGAACTTCTGCTCGGCCTCGGGAATGCCCAGCTTGTCGAACGTCCGCTTGATGGTCTCCGGCACTTCTTCCCACGTCTTGCCTTCGGCCTCGGCCGGGCGGACGTAGTAGATGATCTCGTCGAAGTTGATCGGCGACAGGTCCGGCCCCCAGGTCGGCAGCGGGCGCGCCAGATAGTGCTCAAGGCCCTTCAGGCGGAAATCGAGCATCCAGGCCGGCTCGCCCTTCATCGCCGAGATGCGCTCGACGAGCTCGCGGCTCAGGCCGCGCGGCGCCTTATAGACCGCCTCGTCGGGATCGGCGAACCCGTACTTGTAGCGATCGAGCCCTTCCAGGGCCCGGACGTCGGACTCGGTTGCCATGATCCTCAGGCCTCCAGGACTCGCTCTGCCTTCTCGCGCACCCAGTCGTAACCGTGCTCTTCCAGATGGTCGGCCAGCTCGGCCCCGCCCGACTCGACGATTCGGCCGCCGAGCATGATGTGGACGCGATGCGGCTTGATGTAACTCAGGATGCGGTTGTAGTGCGTGATGACCAGCAGGCCCAGCGCCTCGCTGGCCAGGGTGTTCACGCCGCCGGCGACAACGCGCAGGGCGTCGATGTCGAGACCCGAATCGGTCTCGTCGAGGACGGCGATTTTCGGCTCGAGCGTCGCCAGCTGGAGGATCTCCGCCCGCTTCTTCTCGCCGCCGGAGAAGCCGTCATTCAGGTATCGCCCGGCGAACTCGTGCGGCATCTGGAGCAGGTCCATCTTTTCCTTGAGCAGCCTGCGGAACTCGGGGACGGGGATCCCCTTGTCCTCCGGATCGGCGGCGCGGCGACGGGCGTTGATCGCCGCCCGCAGGAAGTTGGCCACCGACAGACCAGGGATGGCCACCGGATACTGGAACGCGAGGAACAGGCCGAGACGGGCGCGCTCGTCGGGCGCCAGGCCGACGATGTCGATCCCGTCGAACAGGATCTGGCCGCTCGTGACCTGGAACGTCGGATGGCCCATCAGGACGTTGGCGAACGTCGACTTGCCCGTGCCATTGGGGCCCATCAGCGCGTGGATCTCGCCCTGACGCACCGTCAGGTCGACGCCCCGCAGGATCTCTCGACCGTCAATGCTCGCGTGCAGGCCACGGACCTCCAGGACGGACTTCATCGTTGGCTGGCCTCCGAGAACGACGGGGTTGTGTGGCGGCGTCGTTCAGGTTCCGGACGGGATTATAGCAGGTCGGTTGACAACTGTCAAGATTTGTATCATATATATCTGAAATATGTTGACAAGAGGCCAATGCGGGTGCTATACTACGGCCGCATGGCGACCGGGACCAGGGAAACGATCCTTCGGACACTTCGGGCCCGCACCCGATGCACGGTCAACGATCTGGCCGAGGCATCGGGCGTCTCCCCTGTCTCCGTCCGTCACCATCTGGCCAACCTTCAGGCGGAAGGCCTGGTGCGGTCGGAAGAAGTCCGTCACGGCGTCGGCCGCCCGCGGCACGTCTTCTCGCTGTCCGACAGCGGCCTCGAACAGTTCCCTTCCCGCTATTATCACCTGACCGCGCGCCTCCTGTCGGAAATCAAGGAGCAGATGCCCGAGGGCCAGGTCGGGAACTTGTTCTCGGGTGTCGCCCACTCGATGGCGCTGTCGTACGCCGACGAGCTGCAGGGCCTGCCCCTTGCCCAGCGGCTCGACCGGCTGGTGGAGCTGCTCGACCGCGAGGGCTTCGACGCCGACCTGGAGCACGACGGCGATCAGGTGCTGATCCGCGAGTTGAGCTGCCCCTACTTCCGCATCGGCCGGCTCCATCCGGAGGTCTGCCTGATCGACCAGTCGTTCATCGCCACGGCGCTCTCGCTGCCCGTCGAGCGGGTCACCTGCCTGCTCGACGGCGACGTCCACTGCACCTTCGCCGTCAACCTGGCGGCGACCGCCGTCGAAGGACAACGCCATGAGTGAATCCGAATCCGCCCCGCGCACGATCTGGGAGATCGACTCGACCGAGCCGAAACTTGCCGAGGACCTGCGACAGGCGATGCGGCAGGTCGTCGACCCCGAGATCGGCCTGAACATCATCGAGCTGGGCCTGGTGCGCGACGTTCGCCGGACCGACGGCGAGGTCCTGGTGAAGATGATCCTGACGACGCCGTTCTGCCCCTACGGGCCGGCGCTGCTCGAGATGACGCGCGCCAAGGCCGAGCAGGCCGCCGGGTCTCCGGCGCGCATCGAGCTCGGGATGGAGATGTGGGATCCGAGCTTCATGGAAGAGGGCGCCGGCGCGGCGTGGGGCCTGTACTGAGACGCCCGATCCCTTGGCCGTTCCGGTCGAGCCCGTTCTTCTCCGAAGGACGGGCTCTTCGTTTCGGCAGCCTTCCGCGGCCGAGAAGGCGTGGGATTGCCACGACGGATGGAAACGTCACTCCCAGGCCGATCCCCGCGGCGCCAGGTCGAGCGTCGAAAGGTCAGCAGGCTCGGGTTATCCCGTCGCCCGCCGGCGGCGCCGGCGGCGACTGGCGACGAAACTGAGGATCGTCATCCCGGCGATCACCAGCCTCATCGCCGTACCCAGCCAGATGGCGGCCGCCACTCCGAGCCCGACGACCGCCGCCAGGGTCACCCAGCCGCGCGCCGGTCGGGCACCCCGCAGTTCGATCAGACGCGCCCGCAGGCGCGTGGCAAAACGCTCTTCTGGCTCGACCGGCACCATCACCCGTCCGAGCAACACCTCCAGGTCCGCCGGCTTGAGGCGCTGCGCGCCAAAGGCGATTCCCATCCGAGCTACTCCTCCGCCTCGTCCGGACCGACGCCGTCTTCGTCGCCTGCTTCCGCCGGAACCGCGCTCGACGCCGCGCCCAGTTCATCGCGCAGCGCGTTCAACGTCCGATGGTACAGGCTCTTCACCGCGCCTTCGGTCCGACCCATGATCAAGCCGATCTCCGCGTTCGACAGCCGTTCGACAAACTTCAGGATCAGCAGCTGCTGCCGATCTTCCGGCAGGCGACGAACGGCATCCATCAGGCGACGCTGCTCATCGGAGGCGACGGCCATTGCCTCCGGCTGCGGACCGCCTCCGCCCGGGAGCCAGTCGTCCTCCAGCGGCACCGTCGGCCGGCGGCTCCGGTCGCGGTGCCAGTTGGCCACCAGGTTGTGCGCGATCCGATACAGCCAGGCCGAGAACGGGACGCCCTTGTCCTGGTAGGTGCCGACGTGCCGCAGCGCCCGCTGGAAGACGCGCGCCGTCAGGTCCTCGGCGTCGTGATGGTTCCCGGTGCGATAGAAGATGTAGTTGTAAATGCGCCGGACGTGCCGCTCGTACAGCAGCCCGAAGGCTTCGGCGTCACTGCCGGCGCGCACGATCAGATCGAGCTCGTCGCCGTGGTCGCCCGGATCGGCGGGGCGCTCGCGTCGACCCTTACCCGTCATGCATAACACCCGTAGGTGATTTCGGTTCTCATCGAGGACAGAGGATGCTACCACTGCTCGCGCCCCTCCCCCTCCCGTCCTCCGCTCCGCTCGGGAAAGGGATGGGGAGGAGGTGGGGGCTCTGGGAAATTAGCACGTTTGAGCGAGGCGGTGCTATAATGTCTCTCCCGCACCATGCAGCCCATCGTCGCGCTCGATCTGGAGACCACAGGTCTCGACCCGACCACGGAGGCCGTGATCGAGATCGGGGCCGTTCGTTTCCGCGGTCCCCGGGTGGAGGCCGAGTGGACGTCCCTCGTCAACCCCGGCCGGCCGCTCCCGCCGTACATCGTCCAACTCACCGGCATCACCGACGCCATGCTGGGCGGCGCGCCCCGGCTTTCGCGCGTCCTCCCGGAACTGATCGACTTCGTCGGCGACCTGCCCCTGCTTGGCCACAACATCGGATTCGATCTGAGGTTCCTCGACCGCCACACGCCGTTCCGCGGCAACCCGACGCTCGACACCTACGATCTGGCTTCCGTCGTCCTGCCGACCGCGCGCTACCGGCTGGCGACCCTGGCCCAGTCGCTAGGCGTCGTGCCGCGCGCGCTGCATCGCGGCCTGGAGGATGCCCGGACGACGCACCAGATCTTCGTGCGGCTTCTCGAACGCGCCGCCGAGCTGCCGCCGACGATCCTGCACGAGATCGTCGAGTTGGGCGCCAACCTGGACTGGGGCGCCGGCCTGGCCTTCGAGATGGCGGCCGAAGTCGCCGGGCCTCCCCAAGCCATCGAGGCGCCCGCCCCGTCCCGCCCGCGCCCGAGGCCGGCGCCCGCGCCGCTCGAGCCTCGCGAGCCGCCGGAACGAATCGACCCGGAGGAAGCGGCTGCCTACCTCGAACCGGGAGGCGGCCTGTCGCAGATCGATCCGGGCTACGAGCACCGTCCGCAGCAGGTGCGGATGGCGCGGGCCGTCGCCGAAGCCCTGTCGTCCGGCAGGCACCTGCTGGTCGAGGCCGGCACCGGCACCGGGAAGTCGATGGCGTATCTGATCCCGTCGGTGTTGTGGGCGGCGCGCAACGGCCGGCGGGTGGTCGTCTCGACCAACACCATCAACCTGCAGGACCAGTTGATGCGCAAGGACTTGCCGCTGCTCGAGCGCATGCTCGGCGGAGAGGTGCGCGCGGCGGTCCTGAAAGGAAGATCGAATTACCTCTGCCCCGCCCGCCTCGATTCGATGCGCCGACTCCGGCCGCGCACGGCCGAAGAGATGCGCGTGCTGGCCAAGGTGCTCGTGTGGCTGGCGCGGGGCGGCACGGGGGAGCGCGTCGACCTCAGCCTGGGGGGCCCGGGCGAGATGGCAGCCTGGTCTCGCCTGTCGGCCGAGAGCGAGGAGTGCACCCTCGACGCCTGCCTCGAACGGACCGGCGGGGCGTGTCCGTTCTACCTGGCCCGGACCCAGGCCGAGGCGGCGCATATCCTGGTCGTCAACCACGCGTTGCTCATGGCCGACATCCAGTCCGGCAACCGCGTCCTGCCGGACTACCGGCACCTGATCATCGACGAAGGCCACCATCTCGAGGCGGCAACGACCTCCGGCATGACCGTCCGTCTCGGCGAGGCCGACCTGGTGCGCGCGCTGCGCGAGTTGGCCGGCGCGCCGAACGCACTCCTGCCGGCGTCGGTGGCGCTGGCGCGGCAGGCGCTGCCGGCCGTCGATGCGCATCGTCTGACGAAGGCCGTCACCGAACTCGAGGACCGCTGCCGCGAGGCGGCTCCCGCGTGGGGTGCGGTGTTCCAGGCGTTCGCGGATTTCCTGACCGGGCTGCATCCCTCCGACGACGGCTCGAGCTACAGCCTTCAGGTTCGACTCGTGCCTGCGCTCCGCTCGCTGCCGGCGTGGTCGAACGTCGAGATCGCATGGGACGAGACGCGGCCCCTGCTGACGTCGATCGCCGACGGCGTCGCCGAATTGGCCGAGGCGCTCGCCGGTACCGGGGACGACGGCGGCTCCGCCAGCGGCGACCACGCCGCCGCGTTGCGCGCCGGCGCCCGCGCCGTGCGCGAACCGGCGGCCCTCGTCGAGCGCATCGTCTTCGACCCCGACCCGGCGACGATCTACTGGGCCGAGCTCGGCTCCGATCGGCGGCGGGTGACCCTCAACGCCGCTCCGCTCGCCATCGGCCCGCTCGTCGAACGCCACCTGTGGAACGAGAAGGACTCGATCGTTCTCACCTCGGCCACGCTGACGGCGGCCGGAGAGTTCGATTACCTCAAACGGCGGCTGCACGCCCACAGCGCCGAGGAGCTGGCGCTCGGCTCTCCGTTCGACTATGAGACCTCGACCCTGGTCTACCTGGTCAACGACATCCCCGAGCCGAACGATCGCCTCGCCTATCAGCAGGCCGTCGAGCGCGGGCTGGCGGCGCTGGCGCGGGCGACGCGCGGGCGAACGCTGGTCCTGTTCACGTCGAACGACCAGCTGCGGCGCACGGCGCGGGCCCTGTCCGACCCTCTGGCGCGGGACGGGATCACCCTCTACGAGCAGGACGAAGGGGTCTCGCGACACGCGCTGCTCGAGTCGTTCCGCGGCGACGAGCAGGCGGTCCTGCTCGGCACCCGCTCGTTCTGGGAAGGCGTCGACGTCCCGGGGGAAGCGCTGTCGGTGGTGGTGATGGTGCGGCTGCCCTTCGACGTCCCGACCGACCCGATCGTCTCGGCCCGCGCCGAGACCTACGACTCGCCGTTCGAGGAGTACGCATTGCCGGAAGCCATCCTGCGCTTCCGCCAGGGGTTCGGGCGCCTGATCCGCACCCGCAGCGACCGCGGCGCCGTCGTCCTGCTCGACCGCCGCATCCTGACCAAGCGCTACGGTCCGCTGTTCCTCAAGTCGTTGCCGGCGTGCACGACGCGCCAGGGGCCGCTGCGCGAGGCGCCCCGCGAGGTGGCGCGCTGGCTGGGGGGCTGAGGCCCCAAGCCGGTTGGGCTTCGCAGTCGGGTTGGTCGGGAGCGTTATAATCGGGCCGTCTCCTCGCCAGGATGAAACCGAAGTGATCGACGTCAACGACTTGCGCAAAGGCGTAACCTTCGAGCTCGATGGGAGCCTGTTCAAGGTCCTCGAGTACTCGCACAACAAACCCGGCCGGGGCAACGCCACCATCCGCACCAAGGTGCGCGACCTGCGCACCGGAGGCGTCCTGGAGAAGACGTTCATCTCCGGCGACCGGGTGCGCGATGTGCGGCTCGACCACCACATCGTCACCTTCCTCTACCGGGACGGCGAGTTCTTCCATTTCATGGACACCGAGACCTACGAGCAGCCGACGCTGAACCTGGCGGCCGTCGGGGAAGCGGCCGACTACCTGACCGAAGGGCTCGAAGTCAAGCTGACCTTCTATCGCGACGAGCCGATTGACATCGAGCTGCCGACGGCCGTCGATCTGAAGGTTGTCGAGGCCGAGGTCGCCGTCAAGGGCGACACCGCCACGGGCGCCACCAAGTCGGTCACGACCGAAACCGGCCTGCGCGTGGTCGTGCCTCTGTTTGTCAACACCGGCGATACCATCCGCGTCGATACCCGCACCGGCGCCTACCTGACCCGCGTCTGAGCGACGGCGGCCTTGCGCACCCCGGCCGGGACGGACTGCCCCCACTACTACGAGGATTTCCACCGCGGTCGCGCCCGGCAGGAGTGCCGGCTGATCGCGCGCAACCCGCGCAGCGCCCCCTGGACAGCCGATCTTTGCCGTTCCTGCCGCGTCCCGCGCATCGTCCTGGCGAACGCGTGCCCGAACCTGATCCTGGGCGCGCGCGTGCGGCCCGGCGTCCTCGGCCTCGGACGCGGCGTCGAAATCCGGGCCGAATGCGTCCTGAGCCGCGTCCGCGTCTCCGAACCCGAAATCGGCTGTGGTCGGTGTCACGAGGTCCGGGCCGCCCCGTGAGCCGCGTGGCCTCCCCCTCCTGACGGCCCGGTGTCGGCATGCTTCGCGCCCTGCTCGTCGATCTCGACGACACGCTGCTCGACAACGACATCCACCGCTTCCTGCCGACCTACTTCGACGGCCTCGCCCGGGAGCTGGCCGCGTTCGGCCCGCCGGAAGACCTCCTGCGGGCCATCCTGGCCGGCACCCAGGCGATGCTCGGCAACACCGACCCGGAACGGACCTTGGCGCAGGCTTTCTACGAGTTCTTCGAACGGGCGGTCGGGGTTGGTGTCGAAGCAGTCGCGCCGGCCGTCGATCGCTTCTACCGCACGACGTACCTCGAGTTGGAGTCGCTGACCCGGCCCGTCGACGGCGCCGCCGAGCTGTTGCGGGTGGCACGGGATCGCGGCCTGGCGGTCGCGGTGGCCACGAATCCGCTCATGATTCGCTCGGCGCTCGAGCGGCGCCTGGAGTGGGCCGGGGTGCCAACCGGAGAGTTCGAATATGCCCTCATCAGCGACGTCGAGACGTTCCATTTCGCCAAGCCGCGCCTGGCCTACTACGCCGAAGTGCTGGCACGCCTCGGCCTGCTCCCGTCGGAAGCCGTCATGATCGGCAACGATCCGTCCGACGACCTCTTACCGGCGTCCGCCCTTGGGCTTCGCGTCTTCCAGGTCGGCCTCGCCCCGACAGACGGACGTGTCGGCGGCGATCTACGCGCCGCGGCCACGTGGCTGGCGTCGGTCGAACCGGCACCCGACGCGCCCGCCGCCCAACCGGCGGCGCTCGTCGCCCGCTTCGAGGGTCAGTTCGCCGCCACCCTGTGGCGCCTCGATCGGATGAGCGCCGACGAGATGAGGCGACCGACGAACAGCGGGCTGACGCCGCTCGAGATCGTCTGCCACCTGCGCGACGTCGATCGCGAAGTGAACCTGCCAAGGCTGACGAGGATCCTGGCCGAGGACAATCCGTTCCTCTCGGCGATCGACACCGACGCGTGGATTCAGGAACGTCGCTACGCCTCGGAAGATCCCGTCCAGGCCGTGCAGGGATTCCGCCAGGCCCGCCGCGCCGTGCTCGAGGCGCTCCATTCGCTTGCCGCCGAGGCCTGGCAGCGCCCGACGCGCCATTCGTTGCTCGGCCCGGTTCGCCTGCAGGAATGGGTCTCCGTGCTCGCCGAGCACGATCTGCGGCACCAGGCACAGCTTTCGGCGACCGGCCCGGCCCCGGATGACGAGGTGCGACGATGAGGCTGGAAGGGAAGCGTATCGCGATCCTGGTCGAAGACGGTTTCGAGGACCTCGAGTTCTGGGTTCCGCTGTTGCGGATGGAAGAGGAGGGCGCCCGCGTGACCGTCGTCGCGCCGAAGGCAGGCCACGTCTACCACAGCAAGAGCGGCGGACTGACGGCGAGCTCCGATCTGGCGGCCAGCGAGGCGTCGCCGGAAGACTACGATGCCGTCATCGTTCCCGGCGGCTGGGCACCCGACAAGCTTCGCCGCTACCAGGCGGTCACCGGCTTGGTGCGCGGGTTGTACGACAGGGGGAAAGTCGTCGCCATGATCTGCCACGCCGGCCTGGTCGGCATCTCGGCCGGAATCGTGAGCGGCCACCGCGCCACGGGGTCCCTCGGGATTCGCGACGATCTGATCAACGCCGGCGCGACGTGGGTGGACTCGCCCGCCTTCCGCGACGGGAAGATCGTCTGGGGCCGCGTCGTTCCCGACATCCCCGCCTTCTGCCGCGAGCTCGTGGCGGCGTTGCGCGAGGGATAGCCGCGCGAGTCCGACAGGACCGAAGGCGTCCTGGGCCTGTCGAAGGCGTCCTGAGCCTGTCGAAGGCGTCCTGAGCCTGTCGAAGGACGCCGAACCTACACGCCCCGGCGCGCTTCGACCCTTCGCTTCGCTCAGGGCAGGCGGGCTCAGCGCGCCTGTCTTGAATGAGGCGTCCTGAGCCTGTCGAAGGACGCCGAACCTCCACACAGCACGACCGTGGAGCCTCGTGGCGCGGCAAGCCACAAGCCCCCCTCCTATTCCTCGATCACCGCCAGCGCCTCGACGCCTTCGTCGAATGCCCCCGCCGGCCAATGGATCGGCATCACCTCCCACTCCCGTCCCCCGTCGGCGGAGCGGAAAAGCCCATGATTGTTCGCGGCGTAGAAGACGCCTGGCGCCGTCGGTCGAGTCGCCAGGCGGCTCGCCACTGTCCCTCTGGCCTCCGGCAGGCCTTCGCTCAACAACTCGAACCCTCCGCCGCCGGCCTTCCGGTACAGGTAGGCCCGTGCCTCGCCCGGCGAATACGCCCGATACGGCCCAGACGCCGCCGAGACGACGACCGTCTCGGGATCACCCGGATCCACGGCGATCCCGACCAGATAGCCGTGACGCAGACCCTCCATCGGTCGACGCCACATCCGCCCGGCATCGTCCGACTCGAAGTAGCCGTCGCCCGCGGCGCAGTAGACGCGTCCCTCTTGTCCGGGATGCGTCGCGGCGGTGTGGGTATCGATCGGGCCGCCGCCGACGCGGTCGGTCCACGTCTCGCCTCGGTCGAGCGAGCGCACCAGCGCCCCGGCCTCGATGGCGACGTACAGCCTCGACGACACGCAGGGATCGGTCTCGATCCAGCGGACGTGATGCGTCTCGGGCTTGGGCGGGAAGCTCCACGAGTCCGCCGATGACAGGTCGAGCAACGTCAGCAGAGCCGTCCATCGCTCCCCGCCGTCCTCGGAGCGCCACAGCGTACTCGGCTCCGTGCCGGCATAGACCACGGACGAGCCGCCCGACGAGCCGCGCTCGACGGCGACGGCGGTGACAACGGTGTGAGGTACGCCGGCGCCGGCGGGCTCCCACGTGCGGCCGCCGTCCCCGCTGCGCCACAAGCCGTGGCCGTGCGTCCCACCGTACAGCCGGGCCGGTGGACCCACCGAAGCCGCGATCGCCTCGGGCGACCTCCCCACGAGGTGCCTCTCCACGTGCCAGGAGCGGGCCTCCCGGGCGATGAGCAGACTGTCGCCGGCGGCGATCATGAACGTGGTCATCGGTTCCCTCCCGTGGGACGGCAGGCTGCCACGCCCCGGTTATAATCCTACTCGGGGAAGTGCTGGAACTGGCAGACAGGCGTGACTTAGAATCACGTGCCGCGAGGCGTGAGGGTTCAAGTCCCTCCTTCCCCACTCCTGCCGCCTGCCGGGCGGCAGGCCGAGTGAGTCGATGACGCTCAAGATCACACAGGAAGACCTGGCCGAGCGCCAGAAGCAACTGATGGTCGAAGTGCCGCCGGAACAGATCGAGGCGGCGATGCACCGCGCCGCACGCCGACTCAGCCAGCGCGTGAAGATCGCCGGATTCCGGCCGGGCAAGGCCCCCTACGACGTCATCGTCAAGCGCTACGGCGAGGAGGCGATCTTCGACGAAGCGCTCGACACGCTGGGCCCCGACATCTACCGTCAGGCCGTGGAAGAGGCGGCCCTCGATCCGGTCGCTCCCGGATCCCTGGACGACGTCGTCAGCCGCTCGCCCCTCGTGCTTCGCTACACCGTCCCGCTGACACCCGAAATCGACCTGGGGGCCTACCGGGAAGTCCGCCTGCCGTTCGAGGCGCCGAAGGTCGGGGAAACCGCCGTCGAGGACGTGCTGGAGGGGTTGCGGCAGCAGCAGGCGGTGATCGAGCCGGCCGATCGGCCGGCGCGGGACTCGGACGTCGTCGTGCTCGACGTGCGCGGCGAACTGATCGAGGCGGATGACGCTTCGGGCGAGGCCGGGGCCAGGCCGTCCGTGTTGTTGGACGAGCACGGGATCTCCGTTCTGGTCTCCGATAAGACCGACTTCCCCTTCCCGGGCGCGGCTCGCTACCTGCTCGGTCTCTCGGCCGGCGACGCGGTGGACGTCGAGCACGTCTTCCCGGCCGACTACCGGAACGAGTCGCTGCGCGGACGGCGAGCCCGGTTCCACTTCCACTGTCAGGCGGTCAAGTCGCGGACCGTGCCCGAGTGGTCGGACGAACTTGCCCGCAATCTCGGCGAGTTCGACGATCTCGCCGACCTGCGCAAGACGGTGCGCGAGTCGCTCGAGGCCCAGGCGCGCCGGCAGGCCGAGCAGGAATACGGCGAACGCGTCGTCGAGGCCGTCGTCGCCGGCGCCCGGGTGGCGTACCCGCCGGTGCTCCTTCGCCAGGAGGTCGACGAGGCGCTGCACGACCTCGAGCACCGGCTGCGCGACCAGCATCTGAGTCTTGCCGATGACCTCAAGATCGAGAACAAGAGCGAGGACGACCTGCGCCGCGAACTCGAGCCGGCGGCGCGCCGACAGCTCGAGCGCGGCCTGGTGCTGGGGCGGGTCGTCGAGGTCGAGGGCCTGTCCGTCGACGAGGCCGAGGTCGACGACGCGCTGCGGCGCATCCTCGAGCCGCTCGGCGCCTCGGCCGAGAGCGGGCGGCGCGTGCTCGACACGCCCGCCGGCCGGCGGCGCATCCGCCTCGACCTGTTGACCGACAAGGCCGTGGCACGTCTCGTGCAGATCGCCCGCGGCGAGGCTCCGCCGCCCGCCGCCTAGTCCGTGGCGGCGCCGGAGACGGCGCCCCGAAGGAGAAAGGTTCGAGCATGACAAGCGATCCCCGGGCACTGATTCCGATGGTCATCGAGAGTTCCGGCCGCGGCGAGCGGGCCTACGACATCTACTCGCTGCTGCTCAAGGAGCGGATCGTCTTCCTCGGCACACCGATCAGCGACCAGGTGGCGAACCTGATCGTGGCGCAGTTGTTGTTCCTCGACCGCGAGGATCCCGACAAGCAGATCCAGATGTACATCAACTGCCCCGGCGGGGCGATCTACGCCGGCCTGGCGATCTACGACACCATGCAGCAGGTGTCGGCGCCGATTTCGACCGTGGCCGTCGGGGTCACCGCCTCTTTCGGCACCGTCCTGCTGGCGGCCGGGGAGAAGGGACTTCGCTACGCCCTGCCGCATGCCACCATCCATTTGCATCAGCCGCTGGGAGGGGCCCAGGGACAGGCCACCGACATCGAGATTCAGGCCAAAGAGATCTTGCGCCTGAAGGAAGAACTGAATACGATACTCGTACGGCACACCGGCCAGACGCGCGAAGTGATCGAGCGCGACACCGAGCGCGACTTCTACATGGACGGGGAGGCGGCCAAGGCCTACGGCATCGTCGACCACGTGCTGCTGCCGGTCGGCGAGGCCGCCAAGGCCTGAGCAGCGTGGACGGATGACGACGCGCGACCCGAGCGCCCCGGCGCCCCGGCGCTGTTCGTTCTGCAGCCGCGGCGAGTCCGAAGTCCAACGGCTGATCGCCGGGCCGGAAGGCGTCTTCATCTGCAACGAGTGCGTCGACCTGTGCCGTGACATCCTGGAAGGGGATGTGCGGCACGGGGCGGGCGGCGGCGCGGCCCGCCCCGCCCTTCCGCCACAGCAGATCTACGACAAGCTCGACGAGTACGTCGTCGGGCAAGACCACGCCAAACGCGTCCTGTCGGTCGCCGTCTACAACCACTACAAGCGCATCGCCAGCCGCGGCGAGTCGGAAGTCGAACTCGACAAGAGCAACATCCTGCTCGTCGGGCCGACCGGCTGCGGCAAGACCCTCTTGGCGCAGACCCTGGCGCGCATCCTCGATGTGCCGTTCTGCATCGGCGACGCCACGGCGCTGACCGAGGCCGGCTACGTCGGCGAGGACGTCGAGAACATCCTGCTGCGCCTGCTCCAGGCCGCCGACTTCAATGTTCCGCGCGCCGAGCGCGGCATCGTCTACCTCGACGAGATCGACAAGATCGCCCGCAAGTCGGGCGATAACCCGAGCATCACCCGCGACGTCTCCGGCGAAGGCGTGCAGCAGGCGCTGCTCAAGATCATCGAGGGCGCCAACGTCAACGTGCCGCCGCAGGGCGGTCGCAAGCACCCGCAACAGGAGTTCATCCAGGTCGACACGCGCGATATCCTGTTCATCTGCGGCGGGACGTTCGACGGCCTAGCCGAGATCATCGCCGACCGCGTCGGGCGGCGCGGCCGGCTGGGCTTCGCCGGGGCACGCCAGCCCGACGATCCGCAAGCGCGCGGCGAAGCCGAGTTGCTGCGGCAGATGACCCCCGACGACCTGATGCACTACGGGCTGATCCCGGAGCTCGTCGGCCGCTTGCCGGTGACGGTCAGCGTCGACCCGCTCGACCGCCAGGCGCTGCGGGCGATCCTGACCGAGCCGCGCAACGCCCTGGTGCGCCAGTACCAGCGTCTGTTCGAGATGGACCACGTGGCGCTCGAGTTCACGCCGGCTTCGCTCGACGCCGCCGCCGATCTGGCGATGGCCCGCGAGACCGGCGCCCGCGGGCTGCGCGCCATCATCGAGGGCGTGCTGCTCGACGTGATGTACGAGATCCCCTCCCGCCCGGACGTGCGCCAGGTGATCGTCGACGACCGGGCGATTCGCGGTGAAGCCCCGCCACGGCTGCTCGACGCCTCGGCGCGCGACCTCGGGGAACGCGCCGACCGGCCGTTCGTCGACGCCGCCTGACCTCCTTCCGGCGCGGTCCTCACCGAGCGACGACCGGGCCGCGAATCCCAGTCACGCGATGAACCGCGGATCCGCAGGTGGCTGCTGGGGAACGCCCGGGGACCATCGGGCGCCCTTCCCTGCGGGCGACAAGTCCAGGGCCGGGCGCATGCAGCAGCGGCGAGGTGGTGGGAGACTCGATGTGACTCCGTCCGGCACGACCGCAGCCCTCGCCCCGCGCTGCGCGCCCCGGCTGGCGACGTTCTCGATCGTCGCGTTCGACCCGTCGCTGCCAGCCTGGGGCGTCGCCGTGGCATCGAAATTCCCGGCGGTTGGCGCCGTCGTGCCGTGGGCGCGCGCCGGCGCCGGCGCCGTCGCCACGCAGTCGTACGCCAACACGGCCTTCGGCCCGGAGGGCCTGCGGCGCATGGGGGCCGGAGAGCCGGCGGCCGCTGCCCTCGAGGCGATGCTGGCCGACGATCCGGGCCGCGAGCAGCGCCAGGTCGGGATGGTCGATGCGCGCGGCGGCGCGGCGACCTTCACCGGCTCGGCCTGTCTGGCCTGGGCCGGAGGCCGCACGGCCGATGGCGTCGCCATTCAGGGCAACATCCTCGTCGGCCCCCACGTCGTCGAAGCGATGTTCGAGGCCTTCGCCTCCGCCACCGGCGACTTCGCCTCCCGCCTGCTGGCGGCCCTGCTCGCCGGCGATCGCGCCGGCGGCGACCGGCGAGGTCGGCAGAGTGCATCAATCCTGGTCGTGAGCGAAGGCGCCGGCTACGCCGGAACCAACGATCGCTGGATCGACTATCGGGTCGACGACGACCCGGACCCGGTGCCGCGCCTGGCCGGGCTGCTCGAGCTCCACGCGCTGTACTTCGGCAGCAGCCCGCCGGAAGATCGATTGGCGCTGGAGGGTGAGGTGCTCCAATTGCTGCTCGATCTGGCGCGGCGTTTCGGCCATCACGACGGGCGCCCCGAACCCGGACTGACGTCGACGGCGCGCGAGGCGCTGCGCCGGTTCCTCGGCAACGAGAACTTCGAAGACCGCTGCGATCTGGAGGCCGGCTGGATCGATCGACCGGCCTACGAGTTTCTGCGCCGTCGGTTCGCCGCGTGACCTCCGCCCCCGCCACGCCCACGATCCGCGGCCTGATCCTCGACCTGGACGGAGTGCTGTGGCGCGGCCAGCAGATCCTGCCGGGCGTCACCGAGTTGTTCGCGCTGCTCGAGGCGCGGGGCGTCCGCTACAGCCTGGCGAGCAACAACGCCACGCTGACCTTCGACTCCGTCCAGGAGCGACTGGCCCCGCTCGGTGTGCGGCTGCGGCCGGAGAGCCTGGTGACCTCGGCCGATGCCGCCGCCGGATACATCCGTCGGCGCTACCCGCGGCCGCCGACGACGCTGGTCATCGGCGAGGCCGGCCTGCGCCAGGCGCTCGCCGCCGCGGGCTGCACCCTGGTCGACGGCGCCGACGGTGCGGCGGTCGTCGTCGTCGGCATGGACCGCCAGCTCTCGTGGGCCAAGATCGTCGAGGCCGGCCTGGCCATCGGGAACGGCGCGGTCTTCCTTGGCACCAACCCCGACCGCACCTTCCCGACCGAGCGCGGCCTGGGCCCCGGCAACGGCGCGATTCTGGCCGCCCTCCAGGCGGCCACCGGGCGAGCACCGATCATCGTCGGCAAGCCGGAGCCGCACCTGTTCATCGAGGCCATGACGCGCATGGCGATCCCTCCGGGCGAAATCCTCGTCGTCGGCGACCGCCTCGAGACCGACATCGCCGGAGGCTCGCGCGCCGGGATGCGCACTGCCCTGCTCCTGACGGGCGCCACACGCGCCGCCGACCTCCCTGGCGCGGCGACCCCGCCGGACTGGACGTTCGAAGACCTGCCTGCCCTGCTGGCCCGCCTTCCGGCCTGGCTCCCGTGATCCCAACCGGCGGTCAACACGCATGACCGCTCCGTCGCTCCTCGATCTCGATCGCCAGGCGCTCGAAGACCGCCTCGCCGCGTGGGGTGAACCTGCCTATCGCGCGCGACAGATCTGGGAAGGCATCTACCGCCATGGCGCGTCCGATCCCTCCGCGCTGAGCGCCCTCCCCGCGGCGCTGCGGCGCCGGCTCGACGAGGCGTTCGCCTTTCGCGTCTTCGAGGTGCGGGCCGTGGCGCGATCGCGCGACGGCCGGACGACCAAGTGGCTGCTGGGCCGACGCGGCGAGGCGCTGGCGGTCGAGGCCGTGCGCATGACCTACGATCGCCGCCGCACGGCCTGCATCTCGACCCAGGCCGGCTGCGCCATGGGCTGCTCGTTCTGCGCCACCGGGCAGATGGGTTTGGTCCGCAATCTGACTCCCGGCGAGATCGTCGAGCAGGTCCTGTGGGTCTCGACGGAAGGGACTCTCTCGAACGTCGTCCTGATGGGGATGGGCGAGCCGTTCCACAATTACGACGCGACGATGGCCGCCCTCGATCGGCTGACCGATCCCGGGGCCTTCGGGATCGGCGCGCGACGGATCACACTGTCGACGGTCGGAATCGTCCCGATGATTCGCCGCTTCGCGGCCGAGCGTCGTCAGGTCAACCTGGCCGTCTCCCTGCACGGCGCGACGGACGAGGTGCGCGACCGGCTCGTCCCGATCAACCGCCGCTATCCGCTGGCGGAGCTGCTCGAGGCGTGTCGGGAGTATCTGGCGACGACGCGACGCAGGCTGACGTTCGAGTGGGCGCTGATTCGGGACGTGAACGACGGAATCGATCAGGCACGAGCGCTGGCCGGCTTGCTGCGCGGCATGCTGTGCCATGTCAACCTGATCCCGCTCAACCCGACCCGCGGATACGGCGGCGCGGCCTCCGATCCGGAACGCGCCGAGGCCTTCCGTAGAATCCTGCTGGCCGGTGGGATCGCGTGTACGCTGCGCGTCCGCCGCGGGATCGACATCCAGGCGGGCTGCGGTCAACTGGCGACGGACGTGCCGTCGAGGGCTGCCTGAGCCCGCTCGGACCGGCGAGGGCCGCGGTCCCCCGGGCGGCGCAGCATTGGTGTCCCCGCCCCTGGGGTATCATTGGCGCCCGGGAGCCGGCATGGGAGAGGACCGTCGACTGGCGGCGTTCGAGGGAGCGTACGGTTCCTTCGTCGCGTGTATCGCTTCTCTGCCGGCCGATCGTTTCCTGGCGCGTATGGAAAGTGGCACGCCGCGCGACGTCGTCGCCCGACTCATCGGGTGGAATCGGCTGACGATCCAGGGCTGCCTGGCGTTGGCGGAGGGACAATCGCCCCCGTACCACGCCGACTTCGCCGGCGAGTATCGCCGGACGAACGCCGAGCTCGTCGCCGCCGAACCCTCGAGCGACCGGGCGCTGTTGCTCGGGACGCTCGAGAAGACGAAGGCCGAGGTCGTCCGGCATCTGCAGGGGATCCCGGCCGACCTGTGGAACGCCGACCGCGGCGTGCGTCATCCCGATGGAGGCCCCGCCACCATCCGCCGCTGCCTCGAGGAACTGACCCGCGACTACCTGGACGCGACCGATGACATCACCATCTGGCTCGAATCCGCCGCCGGTTGAGCCGATCGCCGCCGCCGGGGCTGCGCCCGGAGCGATCGACCTCCCGGAGGCGATGGCCGCGCTGCGCCCCCGGCTCGGCGAGGCGGTCGCCGCGCTCGAAGAGCGCACGCCGTATGCGGCGGCGCTGCTCTCGTCGCGCGGCGGGCTGTCGATCCTCGTCGAGCGAGCCGAAGAGACGATCACCCAGCTGCCGCGCGCCGCCGGCGCCGTCGTCTCGGCGTTCGACGGTCAGGTCCTCGTCGAGCGTTCCGTCCCCGGCTTCGACTCGCAGGGCTGGCAGCGCGCCGTCGACCGCCTGCGCCGGGACCTTCCCGCATCGTCCAGGCGCGGCGACGGCCGCGATGCCGATCCGGCGCCGCAGGATTTCGTCACCGTCGCCCGCTTGCCGGCGAGGGCGCTGTCGCTCGAAGATAAACTCGAGCGTTGCCGCGAGCTGCGCGACCGCGTGGCCGGCTACGATCCGCGCATTGTCAACGTGCGGGTCTCGTACACCGAGCTGCGCGAGACCTCCGTCTTCCGCAGCCGCACGGCCGACCTGGCTCAGGACATCACCCGGCTGCGCTTGCAGGTTTTCGTCATCCTCGGTCAGAACGGGGACATCCGCTACGACTGGCTGAGTCGAGGGGGAACCGGCGGCTGGGAGCTGGTCGAGATCGGCGACGACGAGCTGGCCGAGACCGTCGCCGGCGCCGCCCGGCTCTTCTCTTCGGAACGCATCGAGCCCGGCGAGTACGCGGTCGTCACCGGGCAGGGCGTATCGGGCGTGCTGGCGCACGAGTCCTTCGGCCACGGCGTCGAGACCGACCTGTTCCCGAAGGAGCGGGCGCGCGCCACCGACTACGTCGGCCGTCGGGTCGGATCGCCGCTCGTGACGATCATCGACGACCCGAGCCTGCCGGCGGCGTACTCGTCGTACTTTTTCGACGACGAGGGCATGCTGTCGCGCCCGGCGGTCATCGTCGAGCAGGGCGTGTTTCGCGGCGGGATCACCGACATGGTCTCGGCCCATCAGCTCGGCATCCCGCGCACCGCCAACGGACGACGGCAGGATTACACCCGCAAACCCTACGCGCGGATGAGCAACACGTTCTTCGGCCCGGGCCAGACGCCGTTGCAGGACATGCTGGCCCAAGTCGAACGCGGGGTTTATCTCGAACGCTGGGTCAACGGCATGGAGGATCCGCAGGGCTGGGGCATCCAGATCACGTGCCACTACGGGCGAGAGATCCGCGGCGGAAAGATCACCGACCGGGTCTTCGCGCCGGTAAGCATCAGCGGTTACGTCCCCCAGGTCCTGGAGACCATCCGCGCCGTCAGCCCGTCGGTCGCGCTCGACCAGGGTACGTGCGGCAAGGGCCACAAGGAGCTCGTGCCCAACAGCTCGGGCGGACCCCATCTCCTGCTCCAGGTGCACCTTGGCTGATCTCCTCCAGGCCGCCGGCCAGGCGCTCGAGGCGCGGCGCGACCTCCTCGGCTGGACGGCCGTCGGACGCCGCCTGCGCGGCGAGCAGTTGTTCTCCGGCCGCCGCGCCATCGAGGCACGCCGCAGCATCGAGTCCGACACCGTCTCCCTCGAAGTGCTATGCCCGTCCGACGGGTCGGCGCCTCCGATGTGTGGCGCCGCCAGCGTGACTCTGGCAGCCGGGGAGGACCCGCGCCCGGCGATCGACTTCGCCGTACGGGCGGCGAGCCGGACCCGCAATCCGCTCTACGAGCTCCCGCCGCCGGCGACCATGCCCGACGTGCCGCTCGACGATCCGGAGATCTCCGACCTGGAGGAGACCGCGCTCGGGCTGCACCAGCGGTTGCTGTCCGGCGCCGCGGCCGACAGCGAGGCACGTCTGGCGCTGGCGGAATGGTTCGTCGAGCGCGAAGAAGTCCGGCTGGTCAACAGCCGCGGACTGGAGGCCCACCAGACGCGCAGCGAGATCTCGCTCGAGTGGATCGTCCTCGCCGGCGACGGCGACGGGCGGGTCGAGACGACCCTCGACCTGACGCGGCGACGCCTGGCCGACGTCGACGTCGAGCGCCTGTGGTCGGAGGTGGCGCGCCAGACGGCCGACCGTCAACGCGCCGGGCCGGCCCCGATGTACGAGGGCCCGGTCGTGTTGCGCGGGCGGGCCCTGGCAACGTTCCTCCACAGCGGCACGATCGCCACACTCGCCTCCGGACGGGCACGCTACGCAGGGTTTTCCCACTGGGAACCGGGCAAGTCGGTGTTCCGCGGCCCGGTCGCCGGCGATCCGTTGACCCTGTGGACCAGTCGCGTGGTCCCCTACGGAGTCCATGCCGGCCGGTTCGATTCGGAAGGGCTGCCGGGCCAGCGCGTGCTCCTGATCCGTGACGGCGTGCTCCAGACCTATAGCGCCGGGCAGCGCTACGCGACGTATCTGGGCGTGCCGGCGACGGGTGCCTTCGGCGACATCGAGCTTCCTCCCGGCCGCACACCGCAGGCGGACTTGCTCGCCGATCCACACGTCGAGATCATCTGGTGGTCCTGGTTCTCGCCGAACCCGACGACCGGCGACTTCGCATCCGAGATCCGCCTGGGATACGTGGTCGATGGGGACCGTCGCACGCCGTTCACGGGCGGCCTGCTGATCGGGAATGTGCTCGACGGCCTGGCGAACGTCCGGTGGAGCGCCGAGACCGGCTTTTTCGGCGACTACGCCGGGCCGGTGACGGCCCGCTTCGCATCGTTCCGGGTCACCCCGTCGCGGGATTGAGGCGTCCTGAGCCTGTCGAAGGACGCCGTCGTCACGGCCCCGGCGCGCTTCGACCCTTCGCTTCGCTGAGGGCAGGCGCTCAGCGCGCCGGCTGCGCCGCCTACCCCACGAAGCCGTTCTGGTGCAATCGCTCGGCCGCGGCGACCGTCAGCGGGACGGTCAACAAGACGCGCGTCCCTTGGCCGGGCGCGGAGTGGATGCGGATGACGCCGCTGACCAGCTCGGTCCGCTCGCGCAGGTTGACCATCCCCAGCGAGCCGCGCGCCTCGTAGTTCGACTCCACCGCCCCCGGGTCGAAACCCACCCCGTCGTCCTCGATCTCCATCCGGAACAACTCGCCTTCGCGCTTCAGGCGAATCCAGACATGCGGCGCCCGGGCATGCTTGCGGGCGTTGTTGACCGCCTCCTCGGCGATGAAGAACACCACCCCCTGCTTGCCCACCTCCATGTCGTCGGCCGCGCCCGGGGAGGCCTCGACGACCACCTCCTGGTTGTAGGTCTCGCGCATCTTGGCAGCCAGCTGCTCCAGGGCGCTGACCAGCCCCTGCGACTCGAGGACCAGCGGCCGCAGGGTGAACAGCATCTGGCGGATCTCCTTCGTCGTCCGCCGCGCCAGCTCCTCGATCTTGAACAATTCGTCGGCGGCCGCCTTGACGTCGCGCTCGATCAGGCGGCGGGCGAAGTTCACCCGCATGGCGATGGCCGAGATCGACTGGGTCGGCCCGTCGTGGAGATCGCGCGCCAGCTTGCGCCGCGCCTCCTCGTGGATCTCGCTGATGCGCTCCTTCTCCTGGAGCAGGTTCTGATACAGCTTGGCGTTCTGCAGCGCGCCGGTTGCCTGGCGCGCCACCGCCTCCAGCATCTCCAGACGTGCCGGGGCGAAGCGCTCGGGCCTCGGGTCGGCGAAGACCATGACGCCGAACGCGTCGAGCCCGACGACCAGCGGCAGGCAGGCCGCCGCACGGCAGTTCTGCATCGCCGCCAGCCGCCGCAGCTCCGGATCGTGCGACGGGCTCTCGGTCACCTGGACCACGCCCGTCCGCAGCGCGCGGTCGAGCACGCCTTCCGCCGCCGGGAAGACCGCCCGCTGGTCGATGACCGGCAGGCCGCGCGACGAGGCGATCGTCAGCGCCTCGCCTTCGAACAGCAGGAGCGCACTGATCAGGCGTCCGTCCTGCGAGCCGAGGGCGGCCGCGCCCGCATCCAGCGTCAGATCGAGGACGCGCTCGTAGTTCAGCGTGGCGGTCATCTCGGCCATGCGTTGGAAGAGCGACAGCAGCTGCTCGAGACGCTGCTCGAGATCGGCGACGCTGGGGGCTTCTGGCGGCTCGGAGCGGCCGCTGCGAGCGCGGAAGACCATCAGTCGGGGTCCTCCGGCACTCCTACGATTTCCGGATGCATTGGATCTGCGCGCCTCATCGCCTCGGAGCCCGGCCGTGCCCCGTCCCTGGAGCTCCCCTCACGGCCTGCGGCTCAGCCCGGGAGGACTCCGGCTCCTCCGAGTATCCCGCGTCCGCCGCGGGAGCGTGCCTTACAGGGAGCCTACAGCGCGAGTCTACTCCACGACGGAGCCGCCGGGCGGAAGCGGATACACGGGCTTAAGGTCGCCTCGGCGGGAGATCGATCCGTCCGCGAATCCGGCTCCGGCGCCGCTCCGCTCGACGTCATGGGCTTCGGCCAGCGCCGCCTCGACGCGGCGCTCCTCGCCAGCGGGGAGGCACACGCGTCGGGCCGCGGAGCGGCGATGGAGCCCGCCCGGAACCGACACAGAGGCTGGTTTTCGCTCGTTGCCTTGTCAATTCACAGGCGCGACGGTATCATACCCGCGGGATGCCGCATCCGCCTCTCATCGCCGCTTCGATCCTCGCCGCGGACTTCGCCCATCTGGGCGACGCCATCCGTCAGGCGGAGGCCGGCGGCGCCGACTGGATCCACATCGACGTCATGGACGGCCACTTCGTGCCCAACCTGACGATGGGCCCGGTGGTCGTCGAAGCCTGTCGCCGCGTCACCGCCCTGCCCCTCGACGTTCACCTGATGGTCGACAACGCCCCGGCCCTGATCCCGGACTTCGCCCGCGCCGGCGCCGACTCGATCACCGTCCACGTGGAGGCCGTGACCCATCTGCACCGCTGTCTCGAATCGATCCGGGCGCTTGGCCTGAGGGCCGGGGCGGCGCTGAATCCGTCGACGCCGGCCGCCTCGCTGGACGAGGTCCTGCCCGACCTCGACCTCGTGCTCGTCATGACCGTTGATCCCGGCTACGCCGGCCAGACGCTGATCGACGGCGCGCTGGCGAAGGTCCGGCGGATTCGCAGCCGACTCGACGACTTGCGTTTGCCGGCGCGGCTCCAGGTCGACGGCGGGATCAACGACCAGACACTGCCGCGGGCCGTGCGCGAAGGAGCGGACACCTTCGTCGCGGCGCACGCGATCTTCGGTCATCCGCAGGGCATCCGCGCCGGCCTGCAGGCGTTGCGTGCCTCGCTCCAGACGGCGCTCGCATGAGCCGGAAAACACAAGGGCCGCCTGGCAGGGCGGCCCTTCGCCGTCGACGCCGAACCGTGCCTCGGTCAGACGCGACCAAGGCGCTTGATGCACTTGGCGCACAGTGTCACCTGCACCTGCCGCTTGCCTTCCCGCAGGCGGACCTTCTGCAGGTTCGGCGAGAACTTGCGCCGGGTGGCCTTCATCGAGAAGCTTCGGTTGTGACCGAAGGTCGTCGTCTTGCCGCAGTGAGCGCAGGTAGCCATCGAGCCCGGTTCCTTTCCGTTCCCAAGCCTGGAGTGAAGAGCCGTCATCATACCACATTCTCCGCCTCAGCCTGGGACAGGCCGGCGGAGGTCCGGAGCCCGACATGACGACCGATCGGACCCCTGTGGGGCGCATCACGATCTCCCCGCGCGCCATCGCCACCATCGCCTCGCGCGCCGCGTTGGGAACGTATGGCGTGGTCGGCATGAGCTCGCGCAGCCTGGCCGACGGCATCGCCCAGCTCCTGGTGCGCGACCCGCACCGGGGGATCGAGGTCCATACAGATGGCGGAGAGATCCGGATCGACGCCTACGTCATCGTCGAGTACGGCACGCGGATCTCCGCCGTGGCGGCCAGCGTCGCCAACAGCATTCGCTACCAGGTCGAGCACATGCTGGCCACGCCCGTGGCGGCGGTCAACGTCCATGTCCAGGACCTGCGCGTGAGCAACGTCGACTGACCGTCGATGGCCGAGACGCCGCCCACCCTCGACTCCCCCGTCCGCCTGCGGCTGCTTCAACGCTACCGCCGACTCGACGGCTCGATCCTGCGCCTGCTGACCTGGGCCGGCCTGAACTGGCTGCGCGCCAACCAGCAGACGGTCAACGCCCTCAACGTGTTCCCGATCCCCGACGGCGACACCGGGACGAACATGGTCCTGACGATGCAGGCCGCCTGGGACGAAGTCGCCGACGCCGCGCCGACGTCGGCCGGCGAGGTGGCCCACGCCATCGCCCAGGGCGCGCTGATGGGCGCCCGCGGCAATTCGGGCGTCATCCTATCGCAGCTGTGGCGCGGCTTCGCCCGCAGCCTCGACCAGAAGGCCGCCGTCAGCGCCGCCGAGCTCGCCGACGCCCTGGCCGAAGCGCGCGATACCGCCTACCGCGGCGTCGTCCATCCCGTCGAGGGCACGATCCTGACCGTCGCTACCGACGTCGCCGAAGCCGCGCGCCGGGCGATCGACGACGGAGCCACCTCGGGCCTGGAAGTGCTCGAGCGGGTCGTCGCCGCAGCGGAGGCCTCGGTCGCGCGGACTCCCGACCTGTTGCCCGTGCTGCGCGAAGCCGGCGTCGTCGACTCGGGCGGCAAGGGACTGTACTTCATCCTGGAAGGCATGCTGCGCGCGGCCTATCGGCTCTCGCTCGATCAGCCCGTCGTCCCCGGCCTCTCGCTGCCCGAGCTGGCGCCGGGCGATCTCGACGAGATGATCGAGCCGGGCCAGGACTGGGAAGTCGTCGTCGACTTCCGCCCGACGGCCTCGTTCGACATGGCCTCTTTCCACCAGGCGCTCGACGCGCTGGGGACCTCGATCCAGATCGCCGAGGGCGACGGTCGCGTCCGCATGCATATCCACGTCCCCGACGGCACGCAGCACGCGCCGGTGGACTACGTCGGCACCCAGGGAACGATCATCGAGTACCGCGTCGAGAACTTGATGATCCAGCCGGGCGGCTCGGCGGCCGAAAGACCGATCGAGTTCCCGGCGGTCGGCCCGGACGACGTCGCCGTCGTCGCCGTCAGCCCGGGCACCGGGCTGTCGCGTCTGTTCGCCGGTCTGGGTGCCGCGGCGATCGTCGAGGGCGGCCAGACGATGAATCCCAGCGCGCACGACCTGGTCCAGGCCTTCGAGGCCCTTCCGTGTCGGCGCATCCTGGTTCTGCCGAACAACAAGAACGTCATCCTGACCGCGCAGCAGGCGGCCCAACTGACCTCGAAGGAGGTGCGCGTCGTCCCGACGACGACTGTCCCCCAGGGCCTGGCAGCGATCATGCCCTATCAGCCTTCGGGCGACCTGGAGACGCTGGCCTCGGCGATGGAACGCGCCCGCACCGGCGTCAGGAGCGGTGAGCTCACGACCGCCACGCGCACGCTCGAGATCGACGGCGTGGCGGTCGAGCAGGGCCAGGTCATCGGCGTGCTCGACGGCCGCCTGGTCGTGGCGCGCGACACCCTCGAGGCGGCGCTGCTCGGGCTGCTCGAGGCCGCCGACGCCGGCCAGGCGGCGCTGCTCAGCCTGTACACCGGGCGCGATCTGCCGCCGCGGCTCGCGGCGCAGCTCGTCGAACGCCTCCGCCACGCGTATCCGGACCTCGAGATCGAGACGCACCGCGGCGGGCAGCCCCACTACCCGCTCCTCCTGTCGATCGAATAGCCGTGTCCCGCGTGCGCGTCGTCACCGACAGTACGGTTCGCTTCACCATGCCTGGGTTCCCGGCGCGGCCGTCCGTCGCCGTCGCGCCGCTGACCATCCGCTGCGGACTGGACGCCTGGGAAGAGACGACCGACGACGGCCCCGACAAAGTGCGGGCGCTCTTCGAGCGGTGCCGTTCGGTGCCGCTCGCCGAACCGCCGTCGGCCGAACGTCTCGCCGAAACCTACGGGCAGCTGGCGCTCGAGACCGACCAGATCGTCTCGATCCACACCTCCGCCCACATCAACCCGACCGTCGCCAACGCCACCGCCGCCAGCCAGCAATTCCTCGGCCGGTGCTCGATCCATGTCATCGATTCCCAGTCGCTCTCTGCCGGCCTCGGTCTCCTGGTGGAGGCCGCCGTCCGCGCCGCGGACGACGGCGCCGACCTGGACGAGGTCGTGCGGATCGTGCGCGGCATGGTGCCGCGCCTGTACCTGGTCGTCTTCGTCGCCGACCTGACCTACCTCGAACGCGGCGGACTCGTCTCGCGCTCGCAGGCGCTGCTCGGCAACATGCTCGGAATCCTTCCCTTCCTGACGATGGAGGAAGGCAAACTGGTGCCGATGGAGAAGGTCCGCTCCCGGCCGCGGGCCGTCGAGAAGATCGTCGAGTTCGTCAGCGAATTCTCCGACCTCGAGCACCTGGTGTTGTTTCAGGGCGTCCCGCAGGCTCCCGAGGAGACCCGCCTGATCGTCGAACGCCTGCGCTCGACGCATCCGACAACGCCGATCACGCTCGGCGGTTTCGGGCCTTCGCTGGCCACCTACCTGGGGCCCGACACCACCGGTATCATTGCCCTGGAGCGCGAGGGCCCGCGTCGGTGATCGCCGGCCCGGCCCGCCCACCTTGCGGATGACGACCCCCGCCGTCGAGAAGCTTCTCAAGTACTTCGACCTCGAGGCCCAGCGGGCCTTCGACAACCGCGCCGTCATGGGTGGCTTCGAGCGCGCCGCCGAGCCGTGGACGGCCGAAGCGCGGCAGAGCGGCCTGGCCGAAGACGTCATCCGGCAGGTCGCCGACGGCCTGCGGGCGTATGCCGGTCTGGGGCCGGAAGCCCGCCGCGCCACGCTGGCCGCCCTGCGCGCGCAGCTGCTCGGCGAGACGCCGCCCGAAGAACCGACGGAGGACATCGACGGCGAGACCTTCGAACCCGAGGCGGAGGGCGCCTCGCCGGCCTCGGCCGCACCTCCCACCGGCCCTCCGCCCGGACTGGCGGCGCCGCTGACGACGATCTCCGGGATCGGCCCGAAGTCCGCCAAGACTCTCGAACGGCTCGGCCTTCACACGCTCGGCGACCTGTTGTGGTATCTGCCGCGGCGCTACGTCGACTACAGCCAGCTCAAGACGATCAACCGCCTGTGGTACGGCGAAGAGGTGACCGTCCTGGCGACGGTCGAGGAGATCAAAGTCCGGCCGGCGCGCGGCGGCCAGCTCAAGCTGGTGGAGGCCGTCGTCGGCGACGGCACGGGGTCGCTGCGCGTGACGTGGTTCAACCAGCCGTGGATCGCGAATTCGCTGCGCGTGGGCGACGCCGTCGCCCTCTCCGGCCGCATCGACCAGTACCTCGGCCGGCTGACGATGAACGCGCCGGAATGGGAGCCGCTCGAGCGGCAGCAGCTCCACACCAGCCGCATCGTCCCGGTGTACGCGCTGACGGCCGGCGTCACCGCCCGCTGGCTGCGACGAGTAATCGATTCCGTCGTGCGGCGGCTCGCGCCGCGTCTGCCGGACCCGCTGCCGGAGGACCTGCGGCAGCGCCACGGCCTGGTGACGCGCGCCGAAGCGGTCCAGCAGATTCATTTCCCGGCGACGTGGGACGACCTGCGCCGGGCGCAGGAGCGGCTGGCCTTCGACGAGATGCTGCTGCTCCAGCTGGCGGTGATGCGGCAACGGCGCGACTGGTCGGATCTGCGCCGGCCACCGCTCTCCGTCGACGACGGCTGGCTCGAGCGATTCCGCGCCGGCCTGCCGTATCCCCTGACGACGGCGCAGGAGGCGGCGATCGCCGACCTGCGTCAGGACCTGGCCAGCGGCAAGCCGATGAATCGACTGCTCCAGGGCGACGTCGGCTCGGGGAAGACCATCGTCGCCGCCGCGGCGATCGGCGTCACCGTCGCCGCCGGCGCGCAGGCGGCCGTGCTGGCACCGACGAGCATCCTCGCCGAACAGCATTTCCACACGTTACGGGAGATCCTCCCGACAGCGACCGGAATCCCAGCCGAGGGAATCCGCCTGCTGATCGGCGCCACGCCGGAGGCCGAGAAGGCCGAGATCCGCCAGGCCCTGGAGAGCGGCGCGCTGCCGGTTGTGGTCGGGACGCACGCCCTGCTGGAAGACCCGGTGCAGTTCGCGCGGCTCGGCCTGGCGGTCATCGACGAGCAGCACCGATTCGGCGTCGAACAGCGCGCCGCGTTGCGGGCCAAGGGCGACAACCCGAACCTGCTCGTGGTGACGGCGACGCCGATCCCGCGCTCCCTGGCGCTGACCGTCTTCGGCGATCTCGACTTGACGATCCTCGACGAAATGCCGCCGGGCCGCCAGCCGATCGAGACCCGCGTGCTCTTCCCGGTCGAACGATCGCGCGGCTATGCCTTTGTCGAGGGGCAGCTCGAGGCCGGTCGCCAGGCCTATTTCATCTATCCTCTGGTCGAGGAGTCGGACAAGGTCGCCGCCAGGGCCGCCGTCGAGGAGCAGCAGCGCTTGCAGCGGGAAGAGTTCCCGCGCTACACGGTCGGCCTGCTGCACGGCCGCATGACCCAGGACGAGAAGGAGCGCACGATGGCCGCCTTCCGCCGCGGCGAGATCCACGTCCTGGTCTCGACCTCCGTCGTCGAAGTCGGCGTCGACGTGCCCAACGCCACGGTCATGTTCATCGAGGGCGCCAACCGCTTCGGCCTGGCCCAGCTCCACCAGTTCCGCGGGCGAGTCGGGCGCGGCGCGCACCGTTCGTACTGCCTGCTGGTGCCCGACTCGGACGACGCCGCCGAGAACGAGCGGCTGAAGGCGATGGAGGAGACCAGCGATGGGTTCCGCCTGGCCGAACTCGACCTCGAGCAGCGCGGCCCGGGCGAGTTCCTCGGCACGCGCCAGTCCGGCCTGGGCGACCTGCGGATGGCGCGGCTGACCGACGTGCGCCTCATCGAGCGCGCCCGTCGCGAGGCGACCCGCCTGATCGAAACCGATCCCGAGCTCGCACGACCGGAGCATCAGGCGCTGGCTCGCGAGCTCCAGGCCTGGCTGCGTTCCGAGAAGGGAGAGATGAGCTGATGGCGCGCGCCGTCTTCCCCGGCACCTTCGACCCGATCCACTACGGCCATATCGACATCGCCCTGCGAGCCAAGCGGCTGTTCGACGAGCTGATCGTCGCCGTCTACGACCGTCCCCTCAAGTCGCTCCTCTTCAGCCCGGAGGAACGCCTACAACTGGTGCAGCGGGCGTTCGCCGACCACCCCGAGATCCAGGTAACGGTCTTCAGCGGCCTGATCGTCAACTTCTGCCGGCAGGTGCAGGCGCAGGTCATCGTGCGTGGACTGCGCGTGTTCTCGGATTTCGAGCACGAGTTCCGCATGGCGCTGGCCAACCATCGCCTGGCGCCAGAGATCGACGTCGTGGCGCTGATCACCAGCGAAGAACACAGTTTCCTGACCGGGACGACGGTGCGCGAGATCGCCTCGCTTAACGGCGATGTCAGCAGCCTCGTGCCGCCGCACGTCGCCCAGGCGCTTACTCGGCGGCTACGCGAAGTGGGCGACGACGGCCCGGGCAGCACGATGACCTCACTGCGGGACTAGCCGTCAGCCGTCAGCCATCAGCCGAGGCTTCCCCGTGGCAATGGCCACCGACCACGGACCACCGGCACTCTCCGGGCCGGTTGACCGGTCCTGGGGTTCGGTGTACCCTTCGGCCCTGAACTTGCACCAGCGGGCCAGCCGGAGGCGGCCATGGATATCCTTCATCTCGTCGATCGTCTCGAGGAGCTGTTCAACCAGGCCCGCCCCATCCCGCTGACCCACAACGTCATCGTCGACGAGGACCGCTTTCTGGAGATCATCGACCAGATGCGGATCTCGATCCCCGAAGAAGTCAAGAAGGCGCAGCAGATCTTGGCCCAGCGCGACCGCCTGCTGGCGCAGGCGCAGGAAGAGGCCAACCGCACCGTCGGGCTGGCGAAGCAGAAGTCGGAAGAGATCGTCACCCGCGACGCGATCGTCCAGGCGGCCCAGGCGCGCTCCGAGCAGCTCCTGGCCCAGGCCCGCGCCGACGCCGAGAACCTGCGCCGCGAGGCCGACGACTACATCCTCGAATCGCTCTCGGCGCTCGAGGCGGAGCTGACGCGGCTTCTGACGCAAGCGCGCAACGGCATCTCCAAGCTCACCATGGAACGCCAGCGGGCCAACGCCGAACGCGACGACGCCAAGGAGACGGCGGGGTAGCTCGCCGACCGCCGCGGAAAGGTCAGCGGGTCAGGCCTCGGCCTGGCCCCTTTCGTTTCCCGTGGGCTTGACCTCCTGAGCGACAGCCCGCCGCAAGCGAGCTCTAGTCTCGGGGCCATCCTATCGGCCAACACGCCGGGCAGGTCGCCCGAGCGTCTATCTCTGGAGCAACCGATTCCATCGCAGGGCCGTCGGCCTTACTCCCTGCGCCGTCTCCGCCTGGAAGCTGCCTCCCGCAGAGTCGACTGCGGCGGAGAGGGGGCGACAGGGGCCCCAGTTTCCCCGCCTCGCTAGAAGACCTCCCCTCGACCCGCTGGGCTTCGCGCCCGCCGAGGACGTGCGCCCGCCGGCGAAGGGGCGCACGTGGGGGCGAGAAAGGGCCCCCTGCGGTTCATCTATGGACTTGTGGAACGCGCCGCTACTTCTCGGCCGACCGTGCCGCCTCCTTCGGCCGCGAGGCCGCCGGTCGGTCGGCGTAGGCGGCAGCGGCCTCGATCAGGCCGCGGAACAGCGGGTGCGCCCGGTTCGGCCGCGAAAGGAACTCCGGATGGAACTGGCTCCCGAGCATGAACGGGTGGTCGCGCAGCTCGGCGATCTCGACCAGCCGCCCGTCGGGCGACAGCCCCGAGGCCACCAGCCCGTGCTGGCCGAGAATCTCGCGGTACGTGTTGTTGAACTCGAAGCGGTGTCGATGTCGCTCGGAGACCTCCGGCACGCCGTAGACCCGCGCCGCCTTCGTGCCCGGCACCAGCCGGCAGGGATACAGACCGAGGCGCATCGTGCCGCCCATGTCGCCGATGCCGCGCTGCTCGGGCAGCAGGTCGATCACCGGATGCGGCGTCGAGCGATCGAACTCGGTCGAGTTGGCGTCCTCCGACCCGAGCACGTGCCGGGCGAACTCGATGACCATCACCTGCATCCCCAGGCACAGCCCCAGGTACGGCACGTGGTGCTCGCGGGCGAAGCGCGCCGCGGCGATCTTGCCTTCGATTCCGCGCGAGCCGAAGCCGCCGGGGACGATGATCCCGTCGGCCGTCTCGAGCTCCTTCCAGCCTTTGCCCTTCTCGAGCTCGGCCGAGTGCAGCCACAGGATCTCGGCCTCGACGCCCGCCGCCAGCGCCGCCGCCCGCACCGCCTCGCGCACCGACATGTACGCGTCGCGCAGCTCGACGTACTTCCCGACCAGCGCGATCCGCACCGGCGGCCGACTCTGGCGCTCCGCCGCCACGAGCCGCTCCCACTCCGTCCAGTCCGGCCGGCGCCGCGCGGCGATCCCCAGGCGGGCGGCGACGAAGTCGCCCAGCCCCTCGCGCTCGAGCAACAACGGCACCTCGTACAACACGTCGGTCGTGACCAGCGGGATCACGGCCCGCGCCTCGACGTCGCAGAACAGGGCGATCTTCTCCCGCAGGTCCTCGCCAACCGGGAAATCGGAGCGCGCCACGATGACGTCGGGCGAGATCCCGATCGAGCGCAACTCGCGCACCGAGTGCTGCGTCGGCTTGGTCTTGAGCTCGCCGGTGGCGCCGATGTGAGGCAGCCAGGTGACGTGGATGAAGAGCGTGTTCTCGCGCCCGACGTCGTTGCGCATCTGGCGCAGGGCTTCCAGGTAGGGCAGCGATTCGATGTCGCCCACCGTCCCGCCGACCTCGACCAGGACGAGCTCGGCGCCCGTGGCGCGCGGCACCAGGCCGATGCGGCGCTTGATCTCATTCGTGATGTGGGGAATGACCTGTATCGTCCCGCCCAGGAAATCGCCACGCCGTTCTTGGCCGATGACCTCCGAGTAGATCTGCCCCGAGGTCACGTTGCACACGCGGCTCAGGCTGCTGTCGATGAAGCGCTCGTAGTGCCCGAGGTCGAGATCGGTCTCGGCGCCGTCGTCGAGGACATAGACCTCGCCGTGCTGGTAGGGGCTCATCGTTCCGGGGTCGATGTTGATGTAGGGGTCGAGCTTCTGAATCGTGACGGCGAACCCGCGCTCCTTGAGCAGCCGGCCCAGGGCGGCGGCGGTGACGCCCTTGCCGACCGAACTGACGACCCCGCCGGTCAGGAAGACGTACTTCGTGCCCTCGCTCATCCCCGCACCTCCGTCGGGTGTCCGAAAAGGTCGGTGGGGAGGCCATCCCTCGGCCTCCCCACCGTGTCGCTCCGCTGCGTCGATGGTCCGGACCGTCGCTTCATCCGATCATCGTCTCGATGTCCTGGGCCGCACGGCGCATCTCGAGCAGGATCAGCCCCAGGCGCGCCTGCTCGCGCGCCAGGACGGTCAGGACCGCTTCCGCCCCGGCTCCGGTCAGCAGGACATAGCCGCTGCCACCGTGGATGTAGACCTCGTCCAGCGCCCCCCGCCCCAACTCGCCGGCGATGCGCTCGCCAAGGCTGAGCATCGCCGCCGACATCGCCGACACGCGATCCTCTTCGACGCCGCCCGGCAACGACGAGGCAATGATCAGCCCGTCGACCGAGACGACGGCCGAGGCCTCGACGTCGGTGGTGTTGGTCTGGAGCTCCCGCAACCGCTTGACGAGCTGCTGGCGACGCGCTCGATCCATGCTTCTCCCGGGCGGCAAACAAGGCAAGAGTCTAGCACAGCCATCGGGAGGCGACAAGGATCGACCGGGGCTGGCCGAAGGCTCACGGATCGATCAACCCCGGCATCAGCCGGATGCGCACCACGCCGTGCTCGAGGTCGATGCCCCGCACGACGGGCTCGATGGCCGGCAGCAGCACGCGTCGTCCGTCTTCGAGCCGCACCTCGTAGACGTCGTTGGCGCCCGTGGCAAAGATCTCGACCAGCTCCCCCAGCGGCTGACCGTCGTCGGTCTCGACCGCCAGCCCGACGAGCTGCCAGCGGTAGTACACGCCGTCGGGCAACGGAGTCAGGTCGGCAGGGCGGAGATGAACGATTTGGCCGCGGAGTTTCTCGGCCTGGCTGCGCGTCGTACAGCCTTCGATGCCGACCAGGTATCGCGCCCCCTGCGCGCGCAGCGCGCTCACCCGGGCGCGTCGCTTGTCCTCGCCCAGGAACATCGGGCGCCCGGCGCGCAACCTGCCGATCCAGTCGAACTCCGGCTCGACGACGACTTCGCCGCGCAGCCCGTGGGGGCGAACGATGCGCCCGGCGACCAGATAGTCCTTGGTTCGCCGGGCGCCGGTGGTGCGGGAGGACTCCGCGCCGGATCGAGCCGTCACCGGATGTCGAGCGTGGCGCGCACGCCGCGGCGCACGGCCGCCACCCGCAGCAGCGCCCGTATCGCCTGCGCCACCCGGCCGGCGCGACCGATGACGCGGCCCATGTCCTCCGGTGCGACTTCCAGCTCGAACTGGAGCTCACCCTGCTCGCGCCGTTCGACGACGCGCACTTCGGTCGGGTCGTCGACCAGCGACCGGGCGATGTACTCGATCAGAGTCCGCAGCGGCGGGGGTTCGCCTCCCGCACGTCGGGCCGTCATGTCTCGGCCGGCGCCTCCGCCGTGGCCGCCTGCGCCTTCAGGCGCGCCTTCTTGGAAGGACGCGCCGAATCGGCGCCCGCCCGGGAGGTGCGCGGGTCGGGGACGGCGGCCTGCTTGGCTTCCGCCAGCAGGCCTTCGATCGACTCTCCCTTGCGGTAACGCTCCCAACGCGCCCAGCATCCGGTGCTGACCAGGACCCGGCGCGCCGAATCCGACGGCTGGGCTCCCCGCCCCAGCCAGTGGAAGACGCGCGCCTCGTCGACCTCGGTCGTCGCCGGGTGGGTGCGCGGGTTGTGGTGGCCGAGGATCTCGAGGAAACGCCCATCGCGCGGGCTCTCCTCGTCGGCCACGATCACGCGGTAGCTCGGTTGATGCCGGGAACCAACCCGGCGCAACCTGATTCGGACCATCGTCTCCTCGCTGCTCTCGGTGTGCCGCCGCCCGAGCCTGAACCCGCGAGGCGCACCGGACAGGGATGCGACGGGATCGCGGCTGCGAAACGAACGGTCGACCGCCGCGCCCGAAAGGCGTCGGCGGGCTCGCCCCGCGCCCGCCTCACAACATCACCGCCGATCGGACCGCGCACATCCTGCGGTCGGACCGGCGGGACGACGGTCCGCGGGAGCGATGTCGGCCCATTATACCTTCGCCCCTCCGATGGGGTCAAGCAAGGATCGCGATCGCGCCACGGACGTATCGCCTGGGGAAGATTCGCCTGCCGGGGACAGCGCTGGCCGCGGGTTGTCCGGCCGCTGGCGAAGCTCGGGGCCGCGCACGACCGCCCACCAGCCGAGCGCCAGCGCCAGCACCGCCCAGGCGGCGAGCCCCGCCGTATGGACGCGGCGAATCGATCGCGCGAACCGCGGTTGCGCCGACGACTCGGCCGAGACCCGGATCAGCAACGCCAGCGAAACGGTCGTCGTGAGCAGGGACGATCCGCCGTAGGAGACGAACGGCACCGGAACGCCGGTGAGCGGAAGAACCCGCAGGACGCCGCCCAGGATCAGGACCGCCTGGAGCCCAATGGCGATCGAGAGGCCGGCGGCGAGCACAGCCGAGTACACCTGGCGGGCGCGCGTGGCGGCCCGCAGCCCGCGCGCCGTGACGATCGCCAGCAACGCGATCATCCCCAGTCCGCCGGCGACCCCCCACTCCTCGACGATGGCGGCGAACACGAAGTCGGTGTGTGCCGCCGGGATGACCTCCGGCCGACCGAAGCCCGGGCCGACTCCGCCAAGCCCGCCCGAGGCCATCGCCATCAGGCCCTGAAGCGTCTGGTACGACAACGCCAGCGGATCGCTCCACGGGTTGAGCCAGGTCTCGATGCGCGCCCGGACGACGGACGAGAGGTCCATCGCCACCAGACCGGCCGCCACGACCAGCAGCAGCCCGATCCCGAGCGCCTCCCAGCGGCGCGAGACCAGGAACAGCAGCACCGCCAGCAGCGCCAGGAAGAGCGTGCCCGCGCCCAGGTCGCGCTGCACGGCGAGCAGCGCGACGGCGACGGCCCACACGACCAGCAGGGGCAGGAGCACGGCGAACAGGCCGCGCCGGGCGGGCCGGTCGGAGCCCGGCATCAGCCGGTCGGCGAAATAGGAGGCCAGGTAGGCGATCAGCAGCAGTCGCAACAACTCGGAGGGCTGCATGTACAGCCCGGCCCAACCGAGCCACAGCCGCGCTTCGCCGCCGGACGGGTTCGTCCCGAAGAGCAGGGTCAGCGCCAGGAGCAGCAGGCCGAGCAGCAGCCAGGCTAGGCGATAGCGGCGAAGCCAGATCAGCGCGCCGCGGAAGCGGGCCGCCTCGTACAGGATGGCGACCCCCGCCACGAACCAGGCCAGCTGCCGCGCCCCGAAGTCCGGCAGCAGCCGACCTACCGCCAGCACCCCCCAGCCCATGAGGAGCAGGCCGCAGGGGAGAAGAAGAGGGTCGCGCTCGGGCAGCCAGCGATCGAGCGCCCGATTCAGCAGCCAGGCGGCGACGGCCCAGGTCGGCACCAGAAGAAGAAAGGCAGGTGCGCCCCCACCGCCGGCGGCGCGATGGAGAAGCCACGCCCAGGCGAGGGACGCGGCGCTCAGCGCCAGGAACGCGAAGCCGAGGACGAGCAGACGGGCTTCGCGCCGGACCGCCGGCTCAGCTTCGGTAGCGGTCGACCAGGACACCCAGGCGCGCCCGCTGCTCGGGCGAGAACGAGCCGGGTGCGGTGACGAACGCGTGACGCAACGCGTCGCCGCAACCGCAATCCCGCGGAAACGGGAGATGCGAGACGAGACGCCGCACGGCGGACTCCGCCAACCGGGCGTTCTCGTGCAGACGTTGCAGGACGGCCTCGACGGTCACTGGGCCTTCCTCGGCGTGCCACACGTCGTAGTCCGTAACGTGCGCCAGCACCGCGTAGCACAGTTCGGCCTCGCGCGCCAGGAAGGCTTCCGGCGAGGTCGTCATGCCGATGATCGCCACCCCCCAGGCGCGATACAGATGCGATTCGGCGCGCGTCGAGAAGCGCGGCCCCTCGATCGTCAGGTACGCGCCGCCGCGGTGCACTCGTCCTCCGGCCTGCTCGATGGCCTCGGCCGCCGCCGCCGACAGGCCGGGGCAGAACGGATCGGGCGCGCTCAGATGGGCGACAACGCCCTGCCCGAAGAACGATCGAGGGCGAGCGCACGTGCGGTCGATGATCTGGTCCGGGACGACGACCTCGCCCGGGCGAATCTCCTCCCGCAGCGAGCCGCAGGCGCTTACCGCCAGGAGGCGCTCGACGCCGGCCGCCTTGAGGGCGTAGATGTTGGCGCGGTAGTTGACTTCGCCCGGCAGCAACCGATGTCCTTCGCCGTGGCGGGCGAGGAAGACCACCGGCTTGCCGTCCAGGCGCCCGAAGACGAGCGGCGCCGACGGCGCCCCGAAGGGCGTCGTCACTTCGCGCCGCTCGACCGACTCGAGCCCCGCCATGGCGTACAGACCGGTGCCGCCCAGCACGCCCAGCACGGGCCGCTCGTCCATGCCTGGCCTCCGTGATCGAATCGTAGCACACGCCTCCGCTCCGACTCGCCGCCGTCGCGCGCCGCGGTTCGGCCGGCGACGAGTCACGCCTGCGGCGGGTTCGGTTCGGGCGAAGACGGCAGCGGTCCCATCACGAACCGCAGCGAGGTGTTGCCCAGCACGAGCACATCGCCGTCGGCGAGGGCGATCGGGCCCGCGACGGGGAGGTCGTTGACCCGCGTTCCGTTGCGGGAGCCGAGGTCTTCCAGGATCCACTGCCCTCCGGCGAACGACAGGCGCGCGTGGTGGGCCGAGACGAGCGGATCGGCGAGGCGGATCAGGCTGTCCGCCGATCGTCCGAGCAGATTGGACGGCGACAGATCGAAGGCGGCCGGCGCTTCGGGGTCGAGCCGCACCAGGTGGGCACGCGGAGGCGGGGAGCTTCCGCGCGCGGCCCGCCGCTCGTCCTTCCACAGGTAGACGAACAGCAGCCCGAGGAACCCGTACAGGGCGGCGAGGAGAAAGACCTGGAGCACGCCGCCCGGATCCGGCAGCGTCATCCTTCCTTCTTGTCGCGGTTCTTCCAGGTACGCGTGAGTTGATCGCCCGCCGGCTTCGGAGGGAACGGCGGACTGTAGACCGGCGTCGCGTCCGGCGGACCGCCCGGGTCTTCGCCGTAGACCATCGACACGCCGGCGATCGTGATCACATCGCCCGGTCGCAGGATGTGCTGACTCACCTGGTTCCCGTTGACGAGCGTCCCGCCGGTCGAACCGAGGTCGAACACGACGAAGCGGCCCTGACGGGCGCGGATCTGGGCGTGCGTCCGGGAGACGTGCGGGTCGTCGAGGATGAGCTGGTTGTCGAGGCGGCGCCCGATGTTGATGAGCGGCCGGTCGAGGGCGAAGTGCCGCTTGCCGTGCAGGATCAGGTAGGCGCCCGGCGGGTAGTCGGAGGCGGCGTGCGAGTTCCCCGATGGCTCGCCCGCCTTGGTGAACTCCAGCTGGTTCTGGCTGTGCCAGGCGACGACGCGCACCTCCCACCGCTTCAGCGTGGGATCGGCGGCCAGCGTGACGTGCGGCGCCGAGGGGACGATGTAGCCGCTTTCGCGCGCCGCCTGAAGAAGCGCCTCCGAGAACGCCGCGCCCAGGTCCGGCGCCTGCTCGATGAGCGACTCGACGTCCTTCGGATGGAGGGTGATGGCGAACTGGTCCGGAGCGATCGGCTTGCCGTCCGCATCCCAGGTCAGTCCGTCGGTCATGCCGGCCGCCAGCGCGTTGGCGACGGCCGCCGGCGAAATCTGGCCCCCGGCAATGCGCGACAGCGAGCTCTCGACCAGTCCCTGCAGTCGCTTTTCGACGTTGGCCAACGAGTCCTTCATCATGGCGATTCTTGGCGGGCGACGGATCGGTGCAGGCGACTACCTTGCTCCGTCGGAGGGCTTCTTCCCTTCTGGCCGAGTATCACTGGAATCCGGGCGCCGCAGATCGAGCGGCGTGATCTGATTGGGGTCCTTCTTCCCGAGCGAGGGCGGCGTGTAGCGCTGGGTCTGCCCGGGCGGGCCAGCCGCGTCCTCGCCGTAGATCAGCGTGATCCCGGAGATGGCGATGACGTCTCCCGGCTGAAGCAGGTGCTCGGTCACGAGCTGGCCGTTGACGCGCGTGCCGGCCGTCGAGTTCAGGTCGCGCAACATGTACCGGCCGCCCTGCAGGCGGACTTCGGCGTGGCGCCGCGAGACGTGCGGGTCGGGCAGCACCAGATGGTTGTCGAGCTTGCGGCCGATCGTGACCAGCGGCCGGTCGAGCCGGAAATGACGCTTGCCATCGACGATCAGAAACGCGCCGACTGCCGGCGGGGTGAGCGGTTCTTCCATACGCGGTTCGGCACCCTCCACCGGGCTCAGCGGATCCCGGCTGTGCCAGGCGATGGCGCGAACCTCGCCGATATGCAGCGTCGGGTCCGACGACAGGGTGACGTGTGGGTAGCGCGCCAGCAGGTAACCGGCCATGCGGATCGCGGTCTGGATGCCCCGGGCGAGGTCGTCCTGCACCGACGGAGCATTCCCGACGAGCGTGCGGGCGTCGACCGGGTAGAAGCTGAGGGTGAACTGATCGGGGGCGAACACGCGTCCGCTCGCGTCGCGGCGGGCAGCCGAGTCGATCTCGCGCGCCAGCTGCGCCGCCAGTTCGACCCAGATCTCGGGCTCTCCGGTCAACGACTCCAGCGGCCGCGCCAGACCCTCCCGCAGAAGCTCCTGGAGCCGGTGGCCGGCGTCGTCCATAGGCGGCTCATTATACCCGTCGGTCGCCGTATACTGGAAGCGTGGAACCCGAACGCTTCGAAGAACTGGACCACACGGCCGACTGGGCGTTGCGCGTGCAGGGCCGTGATCTGAGCGAGCTCTGCCTGCACGCCGCCACGGCCATGCTCGCCGTGTCCGGCGCCCGGCCGGCGACGGGAAACGGCGAGCGCCACGAGGTCGCTCTGCGGGCGCCCGACGCCGAGAGCCTGCTCGTACGCTGGCTCGAGGAGATCCTGTACGCCCTCGAAGTGCGCCGCACCCTCCCCACCCGCATCACGCTGACCGTCTCGCCGGACCTGGCGCTGCGGGCGACGTGGGACGAGGCGCCGCTGGAGTCGATCGAGAAGCCGATCAAAGCCGTGACCTACCACGGCCTCGAAGTCCGTCGCCTCGCCGACCAGCTCGAGGCGACGATCGTGTTCGACGTCTGATGAGGCCCCGGCTGCAATCCGACGGGGACCAGGGATGAAGGACGACAGGAGCTCGCCAACCGGGCGGCCGACCAGGAACGATCTCGTCCGCCGCTCGCCCTATGTGTGGGAAATCCCGGCCGGATACCGCGCCGACATGCGCGTGCCGGTGCGCGTCTTCGCCGACGACCGGCTGATCGAGGCCGCCTTGGGGGACGCCTCGCTGACACAGGCGGTCAACGCCGCCACCCTGCCCGGTCTGGTCAGCCACGTAACGGTCATGCCCGACGTTCATCAGGGCTACGGCTTCCCCATCGGCGGCGTGGCAGCGACGCGGCTGACCGACGGCGTCATCTCGCCCGGCGCCATCGGCTACGACATTAACTGCGGTGTCCGACTCCTGGCCAGCCGCATTCCGTTCGACGCCGCCCAGGACCGGCTGGCCGAGCTTGCCTCGGCGCTGTACGCCAACTGCCCGAGCGGAGTCGGCGTGAAGGGCAGCGTCCCCCTCAAGGAGAAGGACCTCGAGCAGGTGTGTCGCGAAGGAGCGCGCTGGGCGGAGGTGAACGGTTTCGCCGAACCGGGCGATCTCGCCGCCACCGAGGAGCGGGGCCGACTCGCCGGCGCCGATCCGCTGGCCGTCAGCCATCGGGCGCGCGAGCGCGGCCGCCCGCAGCTCGGGACGCTCGGCGCCGGCAACCACTTCATCGAAGTCGACGTCGTCGATCAGATCTTCCATCCCGAGGCGGCCCAGGCGATGAACCTGCACCCCAACACCTTGGTCGTGCAGATCCACTGCGGCTCGCGCGGCTTCGGCCATCAGATCTGCTCGGACTACGTCGACGAGCTCCAGACGGCGGTCCGCCGCTACGCGATCCGCCTCCCCGACCGTGAGCTCGTCTGCGCCCCGCTCGACTCGCCGGAAGGACGCCGCTACCTGGCGGCGATGGCCTGCGCCGCCAATTACGCGTTCGCCAACCGGCAGATCCTCGCCCACCACGTGCGGCGTTCGTTTGAGCAGGTCTTCGGTGAGGGGAGGGAAAGCCGGCTGACGCAGGTCTACGACATCGCCCACAACATGGGCAAGATCGAGGACCATACGGTGGCCGGCGAGAAGATCCGGGTGTGCGTGCACCGAAAGGGGGCGACGCGCGCCTTCGGGCCGGGTTTCGAGGGCCTACCGCCCCACTACCGCCCCCTCGGGCAGCCGGTGCTCGTGCCGGGGAGCATGGGCACGGCGTCGTGGGTGCTGCTCGGGACCGAAGGCTCGATGGCGCTGGCTTTCGGCTCGACCTGCCACGGCGCCGGCCGCCGGATGAGCCGGCATCAGGCCAAACGCTCGGTGCGCGGCGACCGCCTGCGCCAGGAGCTCGAGGCGCAGGGCGTGCGCGTCCGGGCGGGGAGCCTGCCCGGCCTGGCGGAAGAAGCGCCGACGGCCTACAAGGACGTCGATGCCGTCGTCGAGGTCGTCGTCGGGGCGGGGATCGCGGCGAAGGTGGCGCGGCTGAAGCCGGTGGCGGTAGTCAAGGGCTAGGATGTACTGTTTCGCAATTGTGTTGACAGGGATCGAGGGTCATGTGACGTATCCTTCCCGTTGCACAGAGTCCCCTCATGGGGAGACGGGGAGGAGGTCGCATGACCCTCGACGACAGCATACACGCGTTTCGCCTGCGCGTCATGGCGCGGGCGCAAGAGCTGCACAACGTGACGCGGGCGTGCCGGGAATTCGGCATCTCCCGCACTCTGTTCTACCGCTGGCGGAAGCGGTACCTGGCGTACGGCCGGGACGGGTTGCACCCTCGCCGGCAAGGCCCGCGACGAGGGCGGCCGCCGCTGCTCAGCGTCCAGGCCGAACGGGCCATTCTGGCGTTGGCTGTGGCGTGGCCGACTTGGGGTCCGGCCCAACTTTCCAACCAGCTGCGTCGTCCGGAACACGGCAGCCTGCGCGTCGCCCCCACGACGATCTACCGGCTGCTGCGCCGGATGGGGCTGCAGACCGGCTGGGAGCGCCTGGCCGTGCTCGAAGCCCACAGCGCTCAGGCGGCTGGGTTGTTGACCGAACGCACGCGACGCCAGTTGGCCGCCGCTCAGCGACGCCAGGCGCCGCACATCCAGGCGACCGAGCCCGGGGAGTTGGTCTGCGTAGACACGTTCTACATCGGCAAGCTGAAGGGCGTCGGGAAGGTTTGGCAATACACGGCCTGCGACGCGGCCTGCTCGTTCGCCGTGGCTCAGGTGAGCTTGCAGTTCTCGGCGGCGGCCGCCGCCCGCTTCCTGACCGGGCGTGTCTTGCCGGCTTTCCGAGCGGCCGGCTGGCCGCTCCAGCGCGTCCTGACCGATCAAGGCAACGAATACCGGGGAGCCTTCGACAGGGTCTGCGCCGAAAGACGCATCCGCCACACCCGTACCAAGCCGCGGCATGCCTGGACCAACGGCTTTGTCGAGCGGCTCCAGGGCACTATCCTCAGCGAGCTCTGGCGCATCGAGTTCCGCCGACGGTTCTTCACCAGCGCCGCGGCCATGCAGACCGCCCTCGATCGCTACCTCGACTTCTACAACAACCGGAGAGCTCACCAGGGTTACCGCACCCGAGGCCGAACACCCGGCGAGATCTTCTTCACCCAGGGAGGCAAACGTGACAAGCGAACGCGAGATCAAAGTGTCAACACCTATCCGGTATAGGACACTCTAGGGCATGGATCGTGGCGGAGAGGGGGAACAAGATCAGGGGGTGGGCTGGACGATGACGCGGCGTTTTTCAGCCGCCTACTAAGCCGAGCCGCCGGTCGTGGTCGCGCTGGCTGGCAGTGCGTCCACCACGGGACGAGTCGGTGGCGCGCGGCGCGGGGTGCGCCAGTACAGGACGAGGCCGACGAGAATCAGGAGTGCGCCGATCGCCACGCCGGCCACCTGGATCTTGCCGAAACGCAGGTTGGGGATGGTGTGCGATCCGATGCCGATGAAATCGGCCAGCGACGCCGCGGCGGCAACGACGTAGCCCGTGGCAGCGAGACGCAGCCCGACGTCATTGAGCAACGTCGAGGCGCGTCCGTTGCGCACGACGCGCAGGGCGGCGTAGGCGCCGATCAGGAACAGGGCCAGCCCGGTCAGCCAGACCCCCACCTGCACGAAGCCGACGGCCGGGCTGCGGTTCATCCCGATCAGGTCCGGATCGATCCCGATCAGGAAGATCAGCACGCCGACGAGCGCCAGCGTCATCCAGCGACGGACCCAGCGGACCTGTCTTGGACTCAGTGGCGGGCTCGGCATCGTCCTCTTTCTACGGGAGGCTCTTGCGCTGCACGCCCGGCCAGTCCCCGCCGAAGACTCCCAGGACCTGAACGGGAGCGAAGCCGCGCGCCACGAGCCCGTCGCCTATTAACTGCAGGTCGGCGATCGTGTCAAGGTCTGCCCGAAATCGAGGCGAGGACGAAGGCGCTGCCCTCATGGAGACAGGATTGGCCGTGCTACGAAGAACCACTTGTGCGGCGTCTTTCCTTCCTGTATACTCGGACCAACTTACTCGGGGATCTGGCCGTTCCCAAGGGCAAATAGCACAGACGTTCCGTTCCTCTGAGGGGTCCTTCGGTGAAACTCCGCTCCCTCGGCTCCGCCCTTGCGCTTGCGCTCCTGCTTTCGCTCTTCGGCGGCGGCCCCGCCGTCGAGCCCGCCCTGGCAGCCTCCTTCCTCGTCGATACGGCCAACGACACGAACGATGCCAACCCGGGAGACGGGGTCTGCGCCGACAGCAGCGGCAACTGCTCGCTGCGCGCCGCCATCGAAGAGGCGAACGCCCTCGCCGGCGCGGACACGATCACCCTCCCGGCCGGGACCTACACCCTGACCTCCGGCGCGCAGCTTCCCTCGGTGACGTCCGAGATCACCCTCGACGGCGCGGGCAGCGGCTCGACGATCATTCAGGCCAACGCCGCCGCCAACACCGCCACCTACCGGGTGTTTCATGTCGCCAGCACCGGGGTCTTCACCCTCAATGACGTAACCGTGCGACACGGGCGCTGCAACGGCAGCTGCGCCGGCGGTGGAGGCTTCGCCAGCATCGGCGGCGGTCTTCTCACCGAAGGCGAGGTCACTATCAACGACTCCACAATCGCCTACAACACGGCGTCCACCTTTGGCGGGGGCATCTATCACTCCTACCAGTACTTCCAGAAGCTGACAATCAACAACAGCGTCCTGAGCAACAACACGGCGACCCAGGACGGAGGCGCCATCAACACCAATGGCATCCTGGAGATCAACGCCTCCACCTTTTCCAACAACACCGCCTTTGACGGCGGCGCCATCTACAAGATCGGAGCCGGTGCCTTTGACGTGACTGGCTCGACGTTCACCCTCAATTCCACCGTCGATGACGGCTCGGCGATCTTCTTCTGGATGGCCAGCGATGCCTCGATCTCCGACACCGAGTTCACCCAGAACTCGGCGGGGGACGCCGGCAGCGTCCACAGTGACGCCAGCAGTCCCACGCTCAACCGAGTCACCTTCGACAGCAACACGGCCGGGTTCGGCGGCGGGGGGATGGCCAATTACTTCGGCAGCGCTTCTACGGTGACGAACTCCACCTTTACGGCGAACTCGGCCCTGTACGGCGGCGGGATGTACAACTACTTCGCCAGCAGTCCCGTGCTGACGAACCTGACCTTCAGCGGCAACGCCGCCACCAACAGCGGCGGCGGGATGTTCAACTACTGGAACGGCTCCAGCCCGCTGCTCAACAACGTCATCATCGCCAACAGCACAAGCGGCGGCGACTGCGTCCAAGGTTCGGACGGCTTGAACGGCGCCTCCGCCAACAACCTGATCGAAGACTCCGTCAACACCTGTGGGTTGGTCAACGGCTCGATCGGGAACATCACCGGGCAGGATCCCAACCTCGGACCTCTGGCCAACAACGGCGGTGCCACCCGGACGCACGCCCTGGTGTCGCCCAGCCCGGCCATCGATGCGGGCGTAGGCTGCCCGGCTACCGACCAGCGCGGGATTCCCCGTCCGCAAGGCGCAGGATGCGACATCGGGGCGTACGAACTGGATGCCGGCCCGCCCACGGTCCTCTCCACCAGCCTGGCGGCTTCGTACCCGTCGGGGGCTGGCCCGTCGGCGTTCACGGTCACGTTCAGTGAGGACGTCGCCGATCCCGCCGGCGACACTGACCCCGACGATGTCACCAATCCCGCCAACTACCTCGTTGTCGAAGATGGCGCAAACTCGGTCTTCGACACCGCATCCTGCGCGGGTGGATGGGCAGCGGACGATTCGCAGGCGGCGGTCACCGGTGTGACCTACAACGCTGGGCTTTACCAGGCGTCCGTCGCCCTGACTAGTAGCCTGCCCGACGGCCGGTACCGGCTCTTCGTCTGTGGGACCACGTCGATCGTCGATCTGGCCGACAACGCCCTCGACGGCGGGGCCGACTTCACCTTCGACTTCACCGTGGGCGTCTCCACCGCCCCTGCGCTCCCCGAAACGGGCTTTGCCCCTGGGCCGCGCGCCACGACCCTCCCGCCACAGCCCGCCGAACGCGCCTACACCGCCCTCGGCGACGTCTGGCTGGAGATCCCGTCGCTGGACGTCAGGTCCACGATCGTCGGCGTGGGACAATCCGAGGACGGTACCTGGGACGTGAGCTGGCTTGGCAGAGCCACGGGGTGGCTCCATGGGACAGCCTTCCCCACGTGGAATGGCAATTCCGTCCTCACGGCCCATGTGATCGATGCGACCGGCTTGGAAGGCCCATTCGTGGCGCTGGGCAGGTTGCGTTATGGCGATCCGATCATCATCCACCTGGCAGATTCCGAGTATGTCTACGAGGTTCGCGACTCCCGGCTGGTGCGCCCAACCTCCACAAGGTATGCCCTCCAGTCCCTGCAGGACCATTCCTACCTGACCTTGATTACTTGCCAGGCCTACAGCCCTGAGGATGACACCTATCTGTTCCGCAGAGTGGTGCGGGCGGTGCTGGTGAGGGTGCGCTAGCCGGCGACGGAAGACCCCATTTCGCCCTCTACGTCCCCTCTCCCCGGGCCTCCGACCGAGCAACCCCCGAAGAAGCCAGCAGCGTGGCCAGGTCCGGCCTCGGCTGGCCTGTCGCGGCGCCAACGTGCGCTCCGTCTTGCTTGAGCACGCGCCAGGTCAACGCGCGCGCCGACGATCATCCGGCCAGGTCGCGGACGAGCCTCTGCCAGAAGCGGTCGCGGTCGCCGGGGCGGAAGGGGAGGTAGAGGGTCAGCCGGTCGGCCAGACCGGCGTAACGCTGGCGCAGCGCCGCCCCGAGATCCTCGGGGGCGGCGACCACGGCGTAGGTGCGCAGCATGTCGTCGTCGACGACCTCCGCCATCTCGCTCCAGCGGCCGCGCCGCGCCAGGGCGCCAAGGCGCTCGGCGCGCTCGGCCCAGCCGTGCATCTCGGGCACCAGCCTGTAGGAAGGCGTCGAAGCGTAGAAGGCGATCTGCGATCGTACGAACTCAGCCTCCGCCTCGTCGGAGGCGGTGAAGACAGAGACGGACAGGGAAATCTGCCGGGGATCGCGGCCAGCCCGCTCCGCCGCATCGCGCAGCGCCGGCCGTACCACCTGCCTCAGATATTCCGCCGAATGCAGCGGATGCGCGTGAACGCCGTCGGCGACTTCGCCGGCGAGGCGCACCATGCCGGGGTTGACGGCGGCGAGGTAGATCGGGATGTCGGGATGTTCGATCGGGCCCGGGTTGAAGAACGGCGACATCAACGTCAGGCGGTATGTATCACCGCGGAAGGCCAGGGGTTCGCCGGTTTGCCACGTGTGCCAGATCGCGCGTAGCGCGAGGATGTACTCGCGGATGACCTTCGCCGGCGCTGCCGGCCACGGCATCCCGAAGCGGCGTTCGATGTGCGGCCGCACCTGGGTGCCGAGCCCCAGCAAGAATCGGCCGCCGGAGGCGGCCGCCAGGTCCCGGGCGGCATGCGCCACGGCCGTCGGGCTGCGGGCGAAGGCGACGGCGATCGCCGTCCCCAACTTCAGACGGGTGGAGTGCACGGCGACGAGCGCCAGCGGGAGGAACGGGTCGTGCTGGGTCTCGCTCGACCAGACGGCATCGAAGCCGATGGCTTCGGCGGCGGCGGCCGCCGCTGGGACATCGGCCAGGGAGTCGACCGCCAGGGCCGCGTCGAGCCTCATGGCGTCGCGCTCGAAGCCTCGGCGCTGTCGGCAAGTCTCTCGTGGGCAGCGATGGCGTTGCGCCACGGCTCCGGAACCGGAATCGACGTTCCCTGGCGGTAGTCGTAGGCCACCAGCACCGTCCGGCCGGTCGCCCGCTCGCCGCCGTCGCCGCCGCGCACGACGTACTCGAGCGTCAGGCTCTTCGTCCCCAGCCGCGTGACCCCCACTTCGACGGCGATCCGATCGCCGAACGTGATCGGGGCGAGGAAGGTGGCCGAGGCCTCGGCAACGATGATCCCGATGGCGTCGAAATCCGCCCCGTCCCACAATCCGAGATGCTGCAGGTAGCGGGCGCGGGCCTGCTCGAGGTAGCTGAAGAGGACGGCGTTGTTGACGTGCCGTTGCGGATCGAGGTCGGCGTAGCGAACCTCGATCGGGTGCGAGAAACGGAAGGAGGGCATCCCGATCCGGCTCAGCCGCCCGCCGACTCGAGCAGCAGGTGGTTCAGCGCTTCGCGCGCCGCCGGCAGCAGGCGCAGGACGTGCCAGTTCCCGATGAAAGCCTCCGGCGGGTCGACCGCCAGGATCTCCCGAAACGGGCTCGACCCGACCGGCTCCCCGTCGATGCGAGTCGGGCGCCAGTGCGGCTCGAGGGCGTGTTCCAACGGCTCGATCTGGCGCTGGAGCGACCGGCGCAGATCGGTCAGGCGGCGGGCGTCCTCGGGGGGGCAGTCGCCCCGGCGGTAGGTCTGAACGATTAGCTCCTCGAGCTCGTCCCAGGCCAGCGCGAACTCGGCCAGAGCCGGATCGGCGATCCGGTCGAGCAGACTTCGGGTGACGAGATTCACGTTCGCACGTTGGCGGCCCGGCGCTCCCGGATCAGTAACTGAACGGGATCGGCCGCACCGAGTTGGCGATCTCTCCCAGCACGGCGAGGTCGCCGCTGCCGCTCAGCACCAGGTAGCGGCCGCCGACCGTAGTGAAGAAGAAATAGGCCTCGACCCCAGCGGTGTCTTCGACGATGAACTCGGCCGCTGGTCGGCCGTCGGCCGCGGCCCACGAGCTCTCGCGGGCGATGACATTGCCGGAGGCGAGCCAGGCCTCGCGACGCACGGCCAGGAACGCCTCGAGGTCGCCCACCGGTTCCCAGGCCTGCACGGTGACGTCCAGGCGCGTCTCGCCAGGCGGGGTCTCGGACGGCAGCACATCCGTCGGGCGCGCCCAGGAGGTGAAGACGGTGATTCCGCCGCGCGAGTACTGTTCGACGGGTCCGACCGTCCAGGTAGCCGGGTAGTCGAATTCGAAGCCGGCCACCTCATCCCGGTAGGTGGCAGCCTCGAAGGATGTCGTCGCCTGGGCCTCGGGCGAGGGCCCGGGGGTGGGAGCGGGGGCCGTGGCGAGGGCCGTCGGATCGTTCGTTGCTTCCGGCGTGGAAACCGCTGAGCCAACCGGCTGATCACACCCCGCGAGCGCCGCGCTGAGGATCATCGCCGCGGTCGCCGGTCGTATCCAGCGCATCGTCGCACACTCCGTCGGCCAGGGATGGCTCAATGGTAACCGAATCGCCGGACCTCGGCGTTACGCCTTGGTCTACCCGTCCTCATCCCAGGTGAAACCATCTCCGAGGAAGAGCCGGACCGAACCCGATGCGAAGCCCAGCTCCAGCCCGTGCAGCTGTGTCCGTCCACCGCAGATCGTGCAGACGATGGCGCAGGGACGGAACGAGCGATCGATGAGCGGCTCGAGCTCAGGCGTGGTGTAGATCGTCTCCAGACGGAATCCGCTCTGCGGGGCATCCAATAACCACCACAGGGCATACTCCGGGTCCGAGGAATCGATGCGCAGGCCGATTCTGCGGCAGCTCGACTCCCTGACGGCGGCGGCGGCCGCGGTGTATCCCGCCTGTGCGTCGCGCAGCTGGGCAAAGACCAGATCCGCCTGAGGCTGCGTCAGGACACTGCCGACGCGCGTACATCCAAGCGGCCCGAGACAAGGAACCTCCGGACCCGCCGGCTCCGGCCGCATCCCGATCAGCGGCCGGGTGGCATTGAAGAGCAGCCACGGAAGCGCCAGCAGTACGAGCCCGATGGCGACGAGCGCCGCGGCGCGCCGGGGCAGCCACGCCGAAACCACGGCGGCGAACGCCGGCGCCCAGAGAAGGAAGAGCGGCAGATGAAGACGGACCCCGACGGTGGTGATCGCCGGCGGGAGCATCAGGACCATCAACAGGTACGCCGTCGCCGCCGCCGCCGCCAGGCCCAGCACCCCGGTCCGCCGCGCCTGCGGCGAGAGCGCCAGGCCGAGTGTCGTGCCCGCTACCAGCAGCAGGTGGAGCGGATTCCCGGCGTAATCCTCATGGTTCCACGCCCAGACGACGATCGGCGCATTGACCTCTACGCCGAACACCCGATAAGCCTCCCGTACGCCGGCTTCGATGGCGGCGTTGTATTCCGGCCACGGGCCGGCCAGGTGCGGTGCTAGGGAACGCAAAAGCCTCGGCGGGTAGGCCGCCACTCTCGGCTTGAGCGATGCCAGCGAAAGCGTGCCATGGCCGCCGAGCCACTCCGGCGGGCCGAGCGGTGTGCCGCCGACGGCCAGGTTGCGCGACCAGTGGCCGGCGTTCAGTAAGAGTACGACCGCCCCGATCGCGACAACTTGCAGCGCTGCCCGGCCCGCCTGGCCTCTCCATGGGCGCGTGATCACAAACCAGCCGCCGATCACGCCCCCGTAGACGTAGAACGTTCCCTTCGTCAGGAGCCCCAGCCCGAGCGCCGCCCCGAGCGCCAGCCGCTCGACGCGCCCGAGAGTCCCTTGGCGATCGAGCATCACCAGAAACGCCGCGGCGACGAGCCAGAATCCCGTCACCAGGTCGTTCTGCGTGCTCGTCGCCTGGAGCAGCGCCATCGGAAGCGAGACGGCGAAGGCCACCGCCAGCAGCCGCCCGCCGCGCCCCAGACCCAGCAAGCGCGCCATCCCGGAGACTCCGACCAGCACACCGACCAGCGCCGACCACTGCACCAGGTTCGCCGGGCGATCGTCGCCCCACAGCGAGCGCAGAGTCAGGATAACCGTTTCGGCGAACGGCGGATTCCACAGCTGGTGGCCGTAGGCCGTCCCGTAGTGCCTCAGGCTGGCGTTCTGGGCCCAGTGGACGACGCGCGCCATGTGATAGAGCAGCGAGTCCGAGTTGTTGGGAGGCGCGACCCAGGCCACAAGAAGCAGGGCGGCCAGCACGAGGGACACAAGGAGAACGAAGACCCACTCGGGCGTGGCCAGACGGGGCCACCTGAGGCGGAGGCGGGAGATCTGCCACACAAGCGGAACGCCGAGCGCCAGGTCAGCAGCCAGCCACATGACGAGCACCGGTGTCGGGCGGATGGCGCGCAGGGCGCTCAGCGCCTCCAGCGTTAGCGCGTGGAACGCTCCCCAGAACGCGGCTGCGAGGAGCAGGCTGCCCTCCCAGCCGCCGGCGGCGAGCGAGCCGCGACCCTGGAACCGACGGACCCAGGGGATCAGGAGCAGGAAGAAGCCGAGGGGCAGGAGAAGCGCCACGGTCCTCAAACGCGAGAAACCCGTTTTGCCTCGCAAAACGGGTTTCCAGACGAAGAGCCGCCGGGAGTCATGCCGCGCCGGGCTGCGGCGCCGCCGCGCGGTGAATCGCGCTGAGGGCGCGCACCTGCTGCTCGGCGTGATAGGACGAGCGGACCAACGGCCCGCTCTCGACCCAGCGGAAGCCGATCTCGAGGCCGTAGGCCTTGAGCTCGGCGAACTCCTCGAGGCGGACGTAACGCTCGATCGGCAGGTGCTTCTTCGACGGCTGAAGGTACTGGCCGATGGTCAGGATCTCGACCCCCCAGTGGCGCAGGTCGCGCATCGTCGAGCGCACCTCGTCCATCGTTTCGCCCAGCCCAAGCATGATGCCGGACTTGGTCAGGATCTCCGGGTCGAGCCGCTTGGCGTTGGAGAGCGTCGCCTGCGCCCACTCGTAGCGGTCCTGGGGCTGGACCTTGCGGAAGAGCCGCGGCACGGTCTCGACGTTGTGGTTGAGAATCTCGGGCCGCGCCTCGACGACGATCCGCAGCGCCTCGAGCGAGCCCTTGAAATCGGGGATGAGCACTTCGACCGAGCAACCCGGCTGGAGCTCGCGGATGCGGCGGATGACCATGGCGAAGATCGGCGCGCCGCCGTCCGGGCGCTCGTCGCGGTTGACGCTGGTGATGACGGCGTGGCGCAGATTCATGGCGCGCACCGCCTGTGCCACGCGCTCCGGCTCGGCCCAGTCCAGCGGCGACGGGCGGCCGGTGGCGATGTCGCAGAACCCGCACGAACGGGTGCAGACATCGCCCATCATCAGGAACGTGGCCGTGCCGGCGCCCCAGCACTCGCCGAGATTGGGGCAGCGCGCTTCTTCGCAGACCGTGTGGAGCGACTTGGCGCGCATCAGCCCGCGCAGCCACTCGTAAGTCTCGCCCGACGGGGCGCGGACGCGAATCCACTCCGGCCGTCGCGGCGGCGCGGGGGCGATGTCTTCCAGGGCGATGCGCGTGGGGTCGGTCATCGGGGGCGCGGCGATTCTACCGCGGACAGCAGGTGACACCCATCGTGCTCCGCGCCACGCGATACAGGCGTGTTATCTCAGGCGAGGGCGAAGGGCCAACACGAGCAGAACCGCTCCCACGACGCCTGCGAGGAGAGCGGCTGCCAGGAGGATCGGCTGCGCGAACCCACGGACCGGAGCCGCCTCCGCCGGCCCGCCCGGGCCAGCCGCCGCGGCGAGCACCGCATCCAACGCCGCCTGCTCTTCGTCGTCCGGCACCCACTGCACGACCGCCGGATCGACCGCCACGCGCGCCACTGCGATGTCGTCCAGTCCGCTCGAGTCCGTGGCCGTCAACGTGATGGAATGGACCCCCGGGGAAAGGTCGCGCAGCACCAGCAGGCTCCCGCTCCCGAGCGAGCCATCGCGGTCCGACGACCAATGCAGCCGGTCCGGGGACAGCAGCCTGTCTTCCAGATCAGAGGCGACCGCCTTCAGGAGGAGGACGGCATTGACGGGGACGACCAGGCCGTCGGCCGGCGAAACGATCAGGGCCAGGGGCGGTCGATTGGGCAGGTCATAGACAGGCGCGGAGTCGTCCGTGGCGGTGTGATATCCATCCGCCGCCACGATGCGAAACTGACCGCGGGTCGAGCCGCGGATCCACGTCTCCTGCCCGACGGTGAACCGGTAGACGGGGCCGTCGGCTGTCGTCTCGATGGCGAACTCGCGATCGGCAAGGACTCGCCAGGGTGCCTCCGGATGGGGCCGGTGCAGCAAGGTGAAGGTCAGCGTGTCCCCATCTGCGTCGCTGGCCGTCCAGCGGAGATCGAACGGAGGGGCAGTGGGCTCGACGGGCTCAGCGACGAAGGCGACCTCCGGCGCCGAGGCGCTCGAGGCGCGTTCGGCGAGCATCGTCCCTCCCCGGCGAATCCGGACGACGGATGCGCCGGTGACGTCGGGCAGGATCTCGGAGAAGGAGATCCGCCCGACGGGCCGGTGATATGTCGTCGAGTCCACTAGAGGCATGAGCACCGCCAGAGTCCCATCGATCGCCTCGAGGCTCAAGTGGAAAGGCGACGTCTGCCCCTGCTGGATCATCGCCAACCTGCGCTGCGTCATCTCTTCGAGCAGACCCGCTGGAGGGTCGGCCACCCGGAGCACTTCGTCGATCGTGGCGACGTTCGCCTGCGGGTCGACCGACCCGGAAACGATGACCACCGAGGTCGCCGTCTCCGGGTGGTAATACTCCGGTTCGCCTGCGCTCGTCAGGCACAACTCCCAGTTGACAAGCGGGCCAGGGAAGGGGTTGTCGGCCGTGTCGCAGTCGGCCTTCGGGCCGACGCCGCCTCCTGGCCCTTCCCCGCCCAAACCGAGCAGCCCAGGATTGCAGTCCACACCGTAGTGCTGCAGCAGAAGGCAGTAGTGGTAGGCGTCGATGTAGCTCGGGCTGCCGTAGCCCATGAGGGGAGAGCCGCGATGTGGTTGCGCGGCGCCGGGGTCGTTGCTGATGACCGTCGGGCCGTCAGTGTAGGGCCAGAGCTCCCAGGTGACATCGAACCCATAGAAGCCCTCGGGGTCTACTGGGGCCAGGGAACAATTCGGAAACCCTGTTGGGAAGTTGCCGTCGACGTTGTCCTCGTCTGGCTTGCCGTCGCCATCGGAGTCGGCACAGGGTGCGTGTTTCAGGTCTGCCAGGTGCCCCAGCTCGTGGCCCAGCGTAGACCCGCCGCCGATATGCCACCGCGTAGCGTTCCAGTGGCTCGGGTCCATGATGACCCATGACACCCCTTTGTCCATTCGCGCCAGGCCAAGGTACGGTTCGGCATCGTCGAGCAACGTCGGCGAAACCATCCCCACATACCAGGGGGCGTTGTCTTCCCAGTCGCGGTAATACTGGAGCCGGTCGAGCGGCTTGCCGTACTTGTCGCTGTCGTCCAATTCCCACTCGTCCCCAAAGCTATGGAACGCCGGCGACACCGACTCGCCGGCGAGCTCGACCAACATTTCGGCGATGGGATGCAGGCGGAAGAGGTCGTGGGCGATGTCCCAGCCGCCCTGCAGCCCGAAGGTCACTTCGGTGGGGAAGAAGGTGGCGCTGGTGTTGTCCTTGTCGAACCCCTCGTGCAGGTGCAGCGGGATGAACCGGAAGCGGGCCGTCTCCGCCGGATGGAATTCGAGGTCCGGCACCGTCTTGAAGTTGTTGGCGTCGAACGGCTCGAAGAGCATGGGCGCCTGCGGATCGGCGGCGTAGACGTAGGCTCGCAGCGTCACGACCCCGTGCAGCCAGTCCTGCGGAAGAACGAAGTACAGGCTGTCGTCGAGGTCGAGGCGGTTGCCACAGTCGACCTGCGCGGTGATCGGGCCGTTGGCCGGAGATAGGGCCATCCCGGCCGGCTTCCCCGGTCCGGGCGAGAGGGGCAGGCCGTCGCGCCAGGCCTGAAGACCGGCGCGCACGTCGGGCCAGGCGACCGGGTCCGCGCAGACATACACACGGGCCACGGTGGCCCGGTTCTCGACCAGGGGCATGTCGTTCTCGAAGTTCTGCATGCCCTGGGTCACCTCGACCGCCCGCACCCACAGGTCCGGAACGTCGGGTCCCTTGAAGGTCTGCGGCGTCGGCGTCGGGCTAGGAAGCGTCAGCGGGAACTCAGGCGTGTAGTACGGATCCCAGTGCGGCGTGACCGTCGGGAGCAGTTCGCCGCCGAACTCCGCCGTCGGCGTGAAGGTGGGAATGGCGAAGCTTCCTGTCGTCGGAGAGGCCGTTGGCGTCGATGTTTGGGTCGGCGTCGGCGTGCGGGTCTGCACGCCGCTCGACGGCGGCGTCGGCGTCCGCGACGGCGGCACGCCGAAAACGGGCGGGGTGGCCGTCGGCTGGACGACGAGGAGCAGCGTCGTCGGAGTCGGCGTCATGGCGGCGGCCAGCGAGACCGGCCAGGCGAGGCCCAGGATCGACACGCCCAGGAAGGCCCAGCCCGGCAAGCGGGTCGCGTTCAAGCGGCATCTCCGGCCTGCGGGCGAGGGCCGGGCCCCGGAGGCCGGAGGAATTGTAGACCAGAGTCGTCCGGGATTGCTCGCACGCGGGGGCGCCGATCGTCGGCGGCGGGTTACACTTGCGCGCCATGCGTCAGACCCGGAGGCGATCACAGTCGTGAACGTCATCGATCCGCGCGCGACGCGCCTCGGCGCAGCACTCTGCACAGCCTCGGCCGCGTGTTACGCTGGCCTGTCGATCCTGGCGAAGCTGTCGTTCGCCGCCGGGCTGACATTGACAGGCATGCTCAGTCTGCGCTTCGGCGGAGCGGCGCTCGTCCTGGCGGCCATGTTGCTGGCGTTGCGGCGACCGCTGTTCCCCGGTCTGCGGCCCGTGGCGCGCCTGCTGTTCCTGGGCGCGATCCTGTATGCGGTCCAGGCGACGCTGTTCTTCCGCGGTCTCGAACGCATGCCGGCGTCGATCGCCGCGCTGTTGCTGTACGTTTACCCGGTGATCGTAGCGGTCTTCGACTGGCTGCTCAACCGCCGCCTTCCCGACGGGCGCACCGCCCTGGCACTTGTCATCGCCATGGCGGGCGTCGCGCTGACGCTGTACCCGCAGCCGACGAGCTCGGTCGATCCGGCGGCGGCGCTGCTCGTCCTCGGATCGGCGACCGGACTGAGCCTGTACATCATCCTCAGCGAGGACGCCACGCGCGCGGTCGGGGCGCGTGTCGGCGCGATGTGGATCGTGCTCGGGGCCGGGCTCAGCTTCGGCGTCGCCGGGTGGGCAGGCGGGACGCTCGAGTGGGGCCGCGCTCTCGCCGAGCCGGGGCTGATCGCGGCGCTCATCGTGATCGGCACCGTCCTTCCGGTGACGCTTTTCCTGGCCGGCGTCGGGCGCGTCGGGCCGACGGCGGCGTCGCTGCTGAGCACGCTCGAGCCAGTCTTCACGGTGGCGCTCGGCGCCATCGTCCTTGGGGAGTCGCTCGCCCCGATCCAGGCCCTTGGCGGCGTCCTCGTCCTCGCGGCGGCCGTCCTGGTGACGACGCGCCGATCGCTTCCGGCGGTGGCTCCGACCGAGTGAGCGGTCGGTTCCGCGGCCGGCTTTTCCCAGAACGAAATCTGAGTAAACTCGTCCCAATTGCGCTGGGGCCGGCGTCCATTGGGGGGTTCGCTCTGGCGCACCCCGCGCCGACGGAGCCGGCCGACGTGTAGACCTTCCTGGTGCAGCTGGTGGATTGGATCGTCCTCGGCGAGGTCCAGTTCGACCGCTTCCTGACTTGTTGGCTGCTGCGCCACGGCTACCGGACGCTGTATCAGCCCCGCAGCGTCGTCCACACCGAAGCGCCTGCTTCCCTCGCCGGGTTCGCACGCCAGCAGCTGCGCTGGGCGCGCGGCGACATGCGCTACACGATCCTCAGCCTGCCGTGGATGTTCCGCTACCCGTACCTGGCTTTCACCGTGTTGAGTGACTGGCTTCTGCGATGGCTGTTCCTGGGCGTAGCCGCCGAGGCGGTGCTGGTGTGGACGGGCGTCTGGTCCCGTCATCACGTGCTGCGCGACCGCATCGCCGCCCTCGAGTTGCCGTTGGTCGGGCTGGTGGCGGTCCTGCTGGGCTTCCTGCTCAGCGGGTTGCTGTGGCAGATCGTCCATCTGGCCCGCCATCCGGCCGATTTGCTCCACCTTCCCGTCTTCCTCTTCGTCACGGCCTTCGTATTGACGCCGATCAAGTGGTATGGGGACCTCACTTGCCGCGCCGACGGCTGGATGACCCGGCGCGTGGACGACCGGACCGCCGACGAGCCGGAAACGAACACGCTCGCCACACGTCGGTCCCGGAGAAAGCCGCGACGCGCCGGACAGCCCAGGTCCGACGCCAAACGGGGGACCTTCCGTCCTTCGCGGGCCGTCTGAAGCGGCCACGCCTCCCGCCGGGTGGCTGGCCGCGCTTGTGCCTCCGTGCTTGCGGCGCGATATTCCTTGCACCGTGCTCCCTCGGGAGCGGAGGTAGGCATGACGACCGGCGAGATTCGCATCGACGCGTTGCTGCCGGCCGAGATGGCCCGTCGGGCGGAGTACCTCGGCGTGCGCAAGGCCGAGGCGCCGGCGCTCTCGACCCTCACTCTGGCGGTCCTGGCCGGCGCCTTCATCTCGCTCGGCGCCGTCTTCTCGACGACGGTCGCCGCCGGCGCGGCGGGAACCGTGCCGTACGGCTTCGTCCGCCTCGCCATGGGGGTGGTCTTCAGCGTCGGGCTCGTACTGGTCATCGTCGGCGGCGCCGAGTTGTTTACCGGCAACAACCTGATCGTGATGGCCTGGGCCGGGCGCAAGGTTTCGACCCGCGCCCTGCTACGCAACTGGGTCCTGGTGTACGCCGGCAACCTCGTCGGCGCCCTCGCCACGGCTCTGCTCGTGTTCGTCTCGCGCCAGTACACCTTTGGGGGCGGCGCCGTCGGGGCGCTGGCCCTGAGCACGGCCTCCGCTAAGGTCGGGTACGGCTTCGTCCAGGCGGTGGCCCTCGGCATCCTGTGCAACGCGCTGGTCTGCCTGGCGGTGTGGCTGACCTACAGCGCCCGCAGCACGACCGACAAGATCGCCGCCATCATCCTGCCGATCGCCGCCTTCGTCGCCGCCGGCTTCGAGCACTCGATCGCCAACATGTACTTCATCCCGATCGGTCTGCTGATCAAGAACTTCGACCCGGCTTTCGCCGCCGCCAGCGGGCTCGACCTGAGCCGGTTGACCTGGTCGTCGTTCCTGGCGGCCAATCTGTTGCCGGTCACGATCGGCAACATCATCGGCGGCACGCTGCTGGTCGCCGCCACCTACTGGTTCGTGTTTCTGCGAGACAGCGAGGGTTGAACGCCCTCCGGAAAGGGAGAACGATGCGCGCCTTCGTCTTGATCAAGGTCCGGACGGGCGAAGTCCGAGAGGTCGTGCGCCAGCTGGCGCGGGTGCAGGGCGTGACCGAGGCGACGATGACCTTCGGCCCGTACGACGCCGTGGCGGTCGTCGAATCCCCCGATGTCGGGGCGATCGGGCGCGTCCTGGCGTCGGGAATTCAACCCATCCCAGGCGTCCTCGAGACGCTCACCTGCCTGGCCGTCGAGGCCTGACCGCGCCCGCCGACAGCCGCCCCTAACCGGATACGTTCACTCCGCTTTCAGGCGCACGGCCTGTTGTTCGGGATGGCGCGCGGCGACAATCTCCTTACAATCCAGGCCATTGTCGGTGCGACGGCGAGGCCTTCCCTGGACGGGATCGGCCGTGCCCGCCCGCCGGTCGCACCGGCTCGAAGCGATCCTAGTGAGCCTGCGCGCCTTCCTCCTCGGCCCGATGCGGGCCTTCGACGGCTCCACGCCGATCAAACTGCCTCCGCGATCGAAACTTCCGTCGCTGTGGGGCTACCTTCTCGTTCATCGCGATCGGCCGACGCCGCGCAACCTGCTGGCCTACACCTTCTGGCCGGATGAGCCGGAGCCGGAAGCGCGGCTCAACTTGCGCCGCCACCTGCACCGACTCCAGCAACTGCTGCCGTCGGCCCCCGACGAGCGGCCCTGGTTGCTCACGGACCGCAGCCAGCTGCAGTGGAACCCGGCCGCCGAAACCTGGCTCGACGTGGCGGCATTCGAGCGCCTGGCGCACGAGCCGCAACACCTGGAGGAGGCCGTCGGGTTGTATGGCGGCGACCTGCTGGAAGGACTCTACGACGACTGGGTCTTTCCCGAACGCGAGCGGCTGCGCGACCTGTGCCTCCAGGCGCTCCACGGGGTCGTCGAGCAGGTGGAACACAGCGGCGACCACCGGCGGGCGATCGCCTACGCTCAGCGCATGCTGCGCTTCGACCCGCTACGCGAGGAGACCTACCGCGCCTTGATGCGTCTCCACGCCCGCAGCGGCGACCGCGCCGGCGTGGTGCGTCACTTCAACGCCTGCGTCACCGTCCTGCGTCGTGAGCTCGCCGTCGAGCCGAGCCCCGCGACTCACCGCGCCTACGAAGAAGCGCTGGCCGAGAATGCCTCGGCGCCCGTCGTCGCGCCGCAGCCGACGGCGCTCGCCCGGCACAACCTGCCCACGCCGCTGACCAGCTTCGTCGGACGAGAACAGGAACTGGCGGAGGTCAGGCGGCTGCTGGCCCGGTCGCGGTTGTTGACGCTCACCGGCATCGGCGGAGTCGGCAAGACGCGCCTCGCCCTGGCGGCAGCCGAAGCCTCGGTCGACTCCTTCCGCGACGGCGTCTGGTGGATCGACCTGTCGCGCCTGGTCGATCCGTCGGGACTGGCCCAGACCGTGGCCTCCACCATGGGCCTGCGCGAGCAGTCGAACCGGCCGATCGCCGAGGCGCTGGCCGAGGCGCTTCGACCGAAGGAGGCGCTCCTCGTGCTCGACAACTGCGAGCATCTGGTGGCGGCGTGCGCCGACTTGGCGGCGCTGCTCCTGGCGCGGGCGCCCGACGTGCGAGTCCTGACGACCTCGACCGAACCGTTCGGCGTCCCGGGCGAAGTCGTGTGGCAGGTGCCGCCGCTGCCGCTGCCGCCGCCCGGGGCGGAGGGCGAGCTGGAGGGCGCCGCCAGCATCCGCCTGTTCGTCGACCGCGCCACGGCCGCCCTCCCCACCTTTCGGCTCACCCCGGCCAACCGTTCCGCCGTCGCCCACCTGTGCCGCGCCCTCGACGGGATCCCCCTGGCGCTCGAGCTGGCGGCGGCGCGCATGAAGCTGTTGTCCGTCGAACAACTCGTCGAACGGCTGGACGACCGCTTCCGCCTGCTGACCGGTGGAAGCCGCGCCGGATTGCCGCGCCACCGCACCATGGAAGCCGTCCTCGACTGGAGCTACGGCCTGCTGGACGAACCAGAGGGCGCGCTGCTCCGACGCCTGTCGCTGTTCGTCGGGGGCTTCACCCTCGAATCGGCGGAAGTGGTGTGCGCCGTCCCTCCGGTGGAGAGCCAGGATCTCCTGCAGCTCGTTTCGGAGCTCGTCGACAAGTCGCTGGTGACGGTCTCGCGCGCCGACCCGGCGCAGGTGCGCTACGGGATGCTCGAAACCGTCGCTCACTACGCGCGGGTCAGGCTGATCGAATCGGGCGAGGCCGAGGCGATGCGCCGGCGGTTCACCGACTTCTGCGTCCGACTCGGCGAGCAGGCCGGCGAGCGCCTCTTGCGCGGCCCCGACCAGGAGCGCTGGTTCTGGATCATCTCCCAGGAATACGACAACCTGCGCAGTGCGATCGCCCATGCCGAGGGCGTCGGCGAGGCGGCGCGCGCCGCGCGGCTCGCCGGCCGGCTGTGGCCCTACTGGTGGACGCACGGCCTGGTGGCCGAAGGCCGTCAGATCCTCGGGCGTCTGCTCCCGCGGCGGTCGGATCTCGAGCCGGAACTCCGGGCGATCGTGTTGCACGCCGCCGGCCGGCTGATGCTGCTCCAGGGAGAATACGACGCCGCGCGCGACGCGCTCGAGGAGTGCCTCGAGGTCTATCGCCACCTGGAGGATCCGGCAGCCATTGCCGGCGCCCTCTCCAGCCTGGGAGTCGTCGCCGGTTATCAGCAGGACTACCCCCGCGCCGACCGGTTGTGGAGCGAGGCGCTGCACATCTACGAACAGATCGGTGACCGCTGGGGCGTCGGCCGGGCACTCAGCAACCTCGGCGACCTTGCCGTCTACCGCGCCGACCACGCCGGAGCCGTGGAGCATCTCCATCGCAGCGTGGCGCTGTTCCGCGAGCTGCACTCGACCCTCGGCGAATCGATCGCGCTGATCAACCTCGGCCGGGCGGTGTTCCTGCTGGGAAAGCCGGACCAGGCCGCCGCCTACTTCCGCGAGAGCCTGCGGCTGAAGGTCGAGCTGGCCGACAAAGAAGGCGTGGCCTGGAACCTGGAAGGCCTGGCAGGCGTCGCCGGCGCCAAAGGGCGCGGGGAACGGGCGGCGCGCCTGTTCGGTGCCGCCGACGCCCTGCGCCGGGCCATCGGCATTCCCATCGCCGCGCCCGACCGTGACTTCTACCAGCGCAACATCGAACAGGCGGAGGCCTTGCAGGCGCCGGAGACCTGGCAGGCGTGCTGGTCGGAAGGAGCATCCTTCGACACCGAGCGGGCCATCGCCTACGCCCTCGGCACTTCCCCGGACCTGCCCTAGCCAGCCCCTTTTCTCTTTCGGACCATAAAGCGACGCTTTCGGGACGGTCGTCGGCTACGCTGTCGGGCGACCGAACGGTCCCCGATTCGGGACGCTCCGGAGATCTCGCCTTGGCGTTGCCCGAAGACACCGCGCCCCATCTGTTCATCGTCCGGGTCTGGACTGATCCGGCCGTCCCGTCGCCCGGGATCGCCCGAGGGCTGATCGAGCATGTTCCGACGCGCGAGCGGCGCTATTTCCGCACGCTGGCGGAGATGGAAGACTTCGTTGCCAGCCGCCTATCGATCTCCCATCAGGCCGGGAAGGAGCGCCGCAGTGGCCCATAGCAAGCCCCACTTCCGCATGATCTGGCTTCTTGCCGCGGCGATCGCCATCGGCTCGTGCACGCCCGGCGGCGCAACCATCGCGCCTGCCCACCTGGAGCCGACGCCTCGCCCGGTCACGAGCGAAAGTCCGGGGCTTCCGCCGACGCCTCGAGCCTCGATCCCCGCGAGCGACGTCATCTTCCACAACGCGGTCATCCTGACGATGGACGACGCCCTGCCCACCGCCTCGGCAATCCACATCGTTGGAGACAGCATCGCCTCCGTCGGGGAGGACTCCGCCATACTGGCCGAGGCCGGGCCGCAGACGCGGATCGTCGACCTGGGCGGCCTCACCCTGATGCCCGGCTTCATCGATTCCCACGCGCATCTGTTCCACGTGGCCTCGTCCTTCGGCAAGGACGACCGGACGGCGCAGGAGGAGGCGCTGCGCTTCGGCATCACTTCGATCGGGGAGCTGTGGTCGGACGAGACTCTGGTCCGCCACCTGCAGGAGCTGGACGCCGCAGGAGGCCTGCGGCTGCGAACCAGCATCTACCTGGCGCCCTTCGTCGACGGCTGTGGCAACATCTACGAGCAGGACTGGTACCGCGCCTTTGCGCCGGGGGCCGACCTCGGCTCGCGCCTGCGGGTCGGTGGCATCAAGCTCTACACCGATGGCGGGAGCTGCAACGCGCCGGCAGTGAGCTTCGAGTACCCCGCCGGCGCCGGCCACGGCGACCTGTACTTCAGCCAGTCGGAACTGAACCAGATCGTCACCGACTTCCACCGGCAGGGATATCAGCTGGCGATCCACGCCATCGGCGACCGGGGGATCGATCAGGCCCTGGAGGCGATCGCCGCGGCGCAGGCAGCCGAGCCGCGCGAGGTGCGTCACCGCATCGAGCACGCCGCCGTCATCCGGCCGGACCAGATGCCGCGCTTCGATACTGAGAGCGTCGTCGCCGTCATGTTTGGCAGCTACCCGACCTGTTCCCTCCTGCAACGTGACGGCTCCTTCCAGTACTACACCCCCGACGACTACCTCACCTGGGAATGGCCGATGCGCTCGCTGTTGGAGAACGCCCCACAAGGTCACTACGCCTACCACTCCGACGCCTATGGCGTGCGTCCGCTCAATCCCTTCGAGAACCTGTACGGCCTGGTGACCCGCCAGGAAGTCGCCGAAGACGGCACCATCTGTCGGCCGCCGGCCGCCCTGGCGGCTGGAGCCGTTACGGTCGACCAGGCATTGCGCGCCATGACGCTGGAAGGCGCTTACGCCCTGGGCCAGGAAGACGACCTCGGCAGCCTGGCCCCCGGGAAGCTCGCCGATCTGATCGTCCTGTCGGCAGACCCGACACGGGTGACGCCCGATGGACTACGCGACCTTCAGGTCCGGATGACCATGCTGGGAGGCGGTGTGGTCTACTGCGCTCCGGGATACGAGGCGATCTGCCCGCCCGCCGCCGCGCTCCCCTCGCCGCAGCCGTCGCCGCAGACGCCCCTCATCTTCCGCGACGAGTTCGACGGCTCGCTCGATCCGGGGTGGAGTTGGACGAACGAAGCCCCGGCCGCCTGGTCGCTCACCGCCACCCCGGGGTGGTTGCGCATCGCCCTCTCCCAGGGCGGTTTCCTGACGACGACCCCGTCCAACGTCCTGCTCCGGCCGGCGCCACCGGGCGACTTCGACCTGACGACAACCTTGCGCGCCTCGCCCTCGCGCAACTTCGAATTCGCCGGCCTGATCGTGACTTTCGCCGACGGCCGCGTGCTGCAGTTCGGCCGCGCCTACTGCGACGTCCCCGGCGTTTGCACCGGCGGTGGCTACTACTTCGACAACCTCAAGGGTGGCGCAACGACCGGCAGCAACTTCGCCCTGCCCGGGTTCGCCGGATCGCAGTACGTCCTGCGCCTCGAGAAGCGCGGCACCACCTACACCGCCTACTACCTGACGGTTGACGGTCAGCCGGTTGCGGCGGGAAGCCACACCGTCGCCGGCGATCCACAGTCCGTCGGACTTCTCGCCGCGCAGGCGCCGGCGCCCGGCCCGGTGGCCGAGTTCGACTTCTTCGAGATCAAGGCGCCGTGAAACGGCGCCTCAAGGAGACGAGTCCATGACCAGGCTGCTCCCGTCGCATCGTCCTCTGCTCCTCTTCATGGTTCTCGCAGCCGCGCTCCTCGCTTGCGGCGCTCCGGCGTCCGCACCGCCCGAAATCGTCTTCGAGCCGACGGTGCGTCCGCCGGAGGCCGGCGTCTCGCCGCTGCCGCCCGGCGAGGCGCCGGTCTCGGCGACCAGCCAGCCACAGCTCACCTCTTCGATCTTCCGCGACGACTTCAACGGAACGTTGGATGCTGGGTGGACCTGGTTCACGAGCCCGGAGCCAGGCTATTCGCTCACCCACACCGCGGGATGGCTGCGTCTGAATCTGTCGAGTGGAAGCTTCTTCGGCGGCACCCCTCCCGAGAACCTGCTCCTTCGACCGGCGCCGCAGGCGGATTTCGACCTGAACGCCTACCTGCGCTTCAGCCCGCGCAACAACTTCGAGATCGCCGGTTTGGCGGTGCTGTTCGATGAGGACAGCCTCCTTCAGTTCGGGCGAGGCGGCTGCTTTCTCGAGACTCCCACGTCAGCCTGCATCGGCGACGGTCTGTACTTCGACAACATTCAGGACGGCGCCGCCGTCGGGAGCAACTTCGCCGCGCCGACCGCGCTGGGCCTCGACTACGTCCTTCGGCTTCAGCGGCAGGGCAACACCTACACCGCCTCCTACGCCGACAGCAACGGGGGCAGCGGCGTCGTGGGCAGCCACACGGTCGACAAGTCGCCCGTTTCCATCGGTCTGATCGCCGCCCAGTCCACCGTCGCTAGCCCGTATGCCGACTTCGACTACTTCGAGATGACGTCGCAGTGAGTCCCGCGCGCACACCAGGCCAGACCGGCGCGCCCCTGGGTCGGCCGCCGGCGGGGAGGGATGGATGAAGGTCTACCACCTCGCTCGCCTTCAAACGCTCGTTGCGTTCTCGTTCCTGCTCGCCGGCTGCGCCGGGCCGGTCGGCAACGCTTCCGGACCGCGCGTCTGGATCGACGCTCCGATGCACGAAAGCACCCATCCGCTGGCGCCCATGGAGATCGTCCTGCACGGCGCCGACCCCGGCGGCGTGGCGATGATCGAGCTCAGCGTCAACGGCGAGGTGTTGAGTCGCAAGCCCCCCGAGGACGCCGCCTCGCCCCTCACGCTGATGAAGGTCGCATGGGACCCGCTGGCGCCCGGCGAATACGTCCTCGTGGCGCGGGCGCAGAACCATGCCGGCGCCTGGAGCCCGCAGACCGGCTCGATCGTGACCCTGATCGAGCGCGGCGAGATGGAGCAGCCGCCGGCGATCACCCCGGCGGCCTCGCGCACACCTCCCCCGGTCGTCCTCCCGACCTCGACCCCGACCCCGGCCTGCGTCGATCGGGCCAGCTTCATCGCCGACGTCACCATTCCGGATAACTCCCGGCTCTCTCCCGGCGCTCCCTTCACCAAGATCTGGCGCCTGCGCAACGACGGCACCTGCACCTGGAACGAGGAGTACAGTCTCGTCTTCGTCGACGGCGCGGCCATGAACAACAACACGCCGGTCTCGGTCCCCAACACCGTGATGCCAGGTGGGACCGTCGACTTGGCCGTCGAGATGGTCGCCCCGACCGTCCCCGGGACGTACCGGGGCGACTACCAGATCCGCAATCCCCACGGCGTCCATTTCGGCGTCGGCGCTTCGGCTCAGACCCCGTTCTACGTGCAGATCGTCGTCGGTGCCGCGTCCGGCCCGTCGCCGACCGCTCCACCCGCGCCGGACACGCAGGCGCCGTCGGTCTCCGTCTCGCACTCCCCGCCGGGCGGATCGCTGCCGACCGGCTCGATGATCACCTTCACCGCCACCGCCAGCGACAACGTCGGCGTGGTCCGGATCGACCTGTGGGTCACCGCCCCGGGCGGCTGGCCGACGAAGGTGCGGACCTGCACCGACACGACGACGTGCAGCCACACCGGCGGGCCGTACAACACGCAGGGCAATCTGTCGTACTTCGCCGTCGCCGCCGACGCCGCCGGCCACGAGACGACCAGCAGCGCCGGCACGATCGTCCTGTACGTGGTCGTCGCCTAGTCGCCACGAAACGAGGTCGCCCTCATGTCGAAGACGCCGAGGGGCACGTTCGATCCGAAGAAGCGGTTCGCCGCCGTCGAGCAGCAGGTGGGCAGCGTGCAGCAGGATGCCGACTGGAACGCCTCGGGCGGCGGGCGCCGCAGGCCCGGCGGGCGACGGTTCGGCTGGGCCCGTCTGATTCTGGCTGGCGGAATCCTGGCCCTCGTCGGCGCCATTGCCGGCGCCCTGCTGATCGCACGCGCCCGCACGGCCGGGACGCCGAACCTGGCCCGCGCCGCCCTCGTCGCCGTCTCGCTCCCGCAGAGCGACTCGTTCCTTTCCCTGCATCAGACTCACACCGTGGTCGTCGAGGCCTACGCCGGCTCCGGGATCGGCGAGCTCCAGCTGTGGATCAACGACCAGCTTTGGGGGAGGAAGAGCCTCGGCGCGCCCCGCGATCACGTGACGCATGCCTGGAGCTGGGTCCCATCGGGCGAGGGGGAGCACCACCTCGTGGCGCGCCTCGTCGACTCGACCGGCGCCACCGTCGAGAGCCGTCTCGTGCGCGTCTACGTCTCGGCGGCGATGGACGTGCTCCTGCCGATGGAGCACGTCGCCCAGGAAGGCGACACCATCAGCTCCCTGGCGGCCGATTTCGGGGCCAGCCGTGCCGGCATCCTCGAATCGAATCCGGGGATCGTCTCCAACGCGCCGATCCCTCCCGGCACCGAACTGACGATCCCGATCCCCTACACCGGCTCGCCGCCGTCGCAGACGGAGAACGGCGAACCCGCCGCGCCCCCGGCGGGAGGCCCGGTGGCGCCTCCCGGTTCGTCGGCCGAGGACATCGTTGCCGGAGTCATCCAGGGGCAGGCCGGCGACGTCTCGGTCGGATGGCGCGCCTTCGAGTTGATCGACGGCAAGCTCAAACCCAACGAGCCGGTCGATCTCCTGTACCTGTACCTGAGCATCAACGGCAAGGACTGGGGGCGGCTTCCGACCGATCCGCACAAGTACCTCACGGCCGAGGGCGGCGTCTTCGACCTGACGGCGTACCTGAAGCAGCTTGCGGCGCAGGCGGCCGGCGGCCCGGCAGCGATTCGGGCCGACGTCTGGGCCTGGCGCGGCGGCGACCTGACCTACCTGGGCACGTACTTCGGCGAGATCACGACCGACGGCGGCGGGCTCCAGACCACCGCCTCCGGCGGCACCGAGCTGCGTGTCATCGACTTCGTGTACCTGGGCAAGGAAAACTACAAGCAGCATGCCCTCCTCACCGGGGACGATCCCGACCTTCGCGAATCCTTCCGTTGGACGACGACGCTGCCCGGAGTGACGTACGCTCTGTGGCAGGTCTCCGACAAACCGTTCCCACCCGGATCGACGCTCAATCCTCCCGGCCTGGTCCACCAGGGCGTCAGCAGCGCAGTCAGCGGGACGTTCACCCTCGACTTCGAGGACTACTTCTGGGGAGGCTCCGGGAGCGGAGGCGGGTTCGGCGGGCTCGGCGGATTCGATTTCCCCACCAGCCTCGACGAGCTGCTCGGCAAGGGCCAGGACCCGGTGCAGCAGTTCAACCCATGGTTGGCGAAGGGGTTCTTTGTCCGCGTCCTCCCGATGACAGGCCAGGCGTTCCCCGGCCTGGCGGGACAGGTAGCCGGGCCGCCGTCGAAGGCGATCGTCGTTATCTACACGCCGAAGGGTACGCCCTACAGCCCCAAGACGCCGCCCAGCGGGCCCGTTTACGAAGCGCGTGTCGTCGGCTGGCAACCCTATCGGCCGTCCGACCCGGCTTACGCCACCTGCACGGTGATGAATTTCGACTGGTACAGCTTCAAGAAGGGCTCCCTGCTGTGCGGCTGTCCGGGAGTGAAGTGTTCAAGCTCAGGCAGCGGGTGCAGCCTGTCGCCGACCGACTGGGGGGACTGTGCCAGTGATGCGTTCGGAGCCGTCGGCAGCGCGCTCGGGAGCCTGGTTTCGTTCACCACGAACCTGTACAACGGCGCCATCGACTTCGTCACCGACACCCTGTCATCGGTCGCCTGCGGGGCCCTCAGCGGCGACGTCAAGAAGGCCTGTGAGGCGGGCGTCGGGATCGCCGTCAAGGCCGGGCTGGCCAGTCTCGGCCTCCCGCCCGAGATCCCCGATTTTGAAAAGCTGATGAGCGAAGGCCTGGACTACGCGCTGGCGGTGGCGGCTGAGCAGCTCTCGGCGCAGCTCGGCTTCGACTGCGATCGATACTGTCAGGAGTTGATCCAGGTCGGCCTCGAGGGCTTGAAGGATCCCGAGAAGCTGGCCGACGACGGGCTGGCTTTCGCCGTCAACCACGCCGCCGACGAGCTGGCCGACGTCGGATTCGAATGCGACGCGCAGTGCCAGGGGCTCATCCACCAGGCGGCCGAGGGCGATCTCAAACCCGGCGCCTTCTTCGAAGCGCAGGTCGAACAGGCCGTCGCCGACGCCGTCGCCGCGCTGAAGGCGAAGGGCTACGCGTGCGACACGGCCTGCGAAGACGCCATCCGCAAGGCCATGAACGACTCGCACGACCTCATGACCTCGAGTGCGCAGGCGGCGCAAAACCAGCCACCGCCGCCGCTCTATGTTCCACATCCCCTGTCGATCGAACAGCCGGCGGTGATCAGAGTCGAGATCTTCCGCCGCTGGGAGTCGGCGGGAATCCCCGAGGAGGACCTCAACCACTGCGGCCTATCGCTGTACACCAGCGAGGCCTCGACCGTCGGCGGCATCCCGTTCACCTTCTCGCCATTCTTCGCCGAAGGGCTCGAGCTGCCTTCCCTCGATCCGGGGGAGAAGATCGTGGTCCCGGTCGCCCTGGAACGGAAGTTGACCGACATCACGCAGGCGATGATCAATGCCACGGCGGCGGAGGCGGCGGCCGAAGCCGGGCCTCCGCCCGAGGCGCCTCCGGGAGAGAACGTGATCGTTGGCGCGGTCATCGACCCGTGGGGCGAGCTGTACTACGGCGGCACTCTCCTGATCAAGCTGACCGGCCCGGCGTTCCTCACGACCGCCGGCGGCGGGCAGGCCCTGCCGTGCGTGGCGGAAGCGACATGGTCGACGGCGATCGGCGAGCCGTAACCGAGGCGCGGCGGCCAAAGGCCGGACGATCGAAAGACGAGAGGTCTCCCGATGAAGCAGTCCTGGCGGACCCGCATCCCGATCGCAGGGAAGGCCCGTCGCCAGCCCGCCGACAGGCCGCGACGTCACCGTCGCGGCCACCGGCAAGCCAGTGGCCGACAGACCCGTGGGGAGACACGAATCCCGCGCCGATGTGATCCGAGGAGGAACGGATGAAGGTCCGAATCCAGGTTGCCGTCGCGTTGGGTGTCGCGTTGTTGCTGGCCGCTTGCGGAGGTGGCGCTCCGGCGACTTCGGCCCCTCCGGCCGGCGGAGACGCCGAGGCCGCTCCGACGTCTCCGCCGGCCCAGCCCAGCAGCCTCCCGGCCGCCTCGGGCGGGGGTCTCGACGTCGCCTCGATCGACATGTGCCAGGTCCTGCCGCGCGCCGAGCTGGCGGCGCTCGCCGGCGGAACGCCCTACGAGGGCGCAGAGACCGGCGGCCCGTCGTGCATCTACGCCATCGACCCCGGCGACGGGACGGCCGAGCTGTATTCCATCAGCGTGGTCGAGGCGGACGCGATTCAGCCGATGGTCGACTACGTGCGTGACTACGAGCAGGCCGAGTGGCTTGAGGGGATCGGCAGCGCGGCCTTCCTCCAGGAGTCTGGCTTCGGAGAAGGCTACGAGATGTCCGTCCTCGTCGAAGGAGAGCACGGCCTGTCGCTCAGCGGTTCTCGGCCGGAGGTCCTCCAGGCTGCGGCGCGCCTGCTCGTCGAGCGACTGGGAGGGTAAGGGTGGGTATGAAGCGAAACGCCGATCAGCCACGGGGAGGCGGGGGGATGTCGCCGTCTCCTCGTTCTGGCGCACGGCATGCGACGGCAATCCTGGTGCTGGCGGCGATGGCCTGCAGCCTGCCCGGCATCGGTGCTGGTCCGGGCCAGGCGCCGACCTCTCCGACGGCCACTACCCCCGCCGCCGGTGCTGCGGCAGAACCGACCCCGATCGCCGGACCCGAAGGCGACCCATTCCCGGAGGAGGAGCCGCCGCCCCCTCCGCCCCAGGGGATGTTCGACGCCATGCAGGAGCGCATCGACCAGGGCGAGTGGACGCTGGAGCAAGGGCTGATCACTTCCCTGCGGCTGCTGGCGGGCGAAACTTCCGCCCAGGAAGCCTTCGGGGACCGGCAGCCGGTCACGATGGAAGGCTTTGGCACGGTGGTGGAAGCCCGCCGTTACCTGCGCACCGGGACGGACGCCGCCGCCAGGGCCGAAATCGAGCGCCTGCTGCCGATTGTCGTGCCGGACGTCGACCGCCTACTGGAGTATGCCTCGCCCGCCGGACAGTCGCGTAGCGCCGGGCCCGGGCTGGCGGCGCCTGCTTCCCAGGAACAATGCGTCAATCTGGCCCAGAAGGGTTTCCCGCCCGGATCCCAGCTCAAGTGCTATCTCTTCGACGAGGACCCGCTCGGCGCGTGGCAGGTCCGCGTCTTCTACCCGCAGACCTGGGGCAGCGATCCGGCCAAGCTGTCCTTCGCCGAGGCGGCGATCCAGGCCGTCCACGATTCGCACTTTGTCTACACCGACTACGGCCAGATCAAGGACGTCGATGTGGTCTTCACCTTGCTGGATGCGCCCAAGCTCTCCGCGCTGGCCGAGGTCACCAGCCCCGGTAACGACAGCCGCTGCGAGGTGCTGGTCTATCCTCTGGCGCTGACCCAGGCCGAGCCCAATTTCAAGCAGACCATCGCCCACGAGGTGTTCCACTGCTTCCAGCAGTGGCAGTTCCCGAAGCATTTCGACTCGTCCTGGTCGGTTCAAGACTGGTGGGGCGAGGCCACGGCCGAATACTTCAGCAACGTAGTCTACCCGGCGGTGAACGACGAGTGGCCGCGGATCCCCTACTTCGGCTACAACTCCGCCACCCTGCCCCTGGTCGAGATGAGCTACGAGAACTGGATCTTCTTCCAATACCTGGCCAACCAGGTCGGCAACGTCGGCGTGCTGTCGCTGATCCAGTCGATGCCGGTCACCGGCTCGACCGCCGACCAGGCCTTCCATCTGTCGGCCTTCCCCAACATCCAGACTCTGTTCCACCAGTTCGGCCGGGACTTCGTCGACAAGAAGATCGTCGACGCCGACAAGCCGACGATCGTTCCCACCGGCTGGTTGTATGTGCCGCCCCCGTTCCGCCTCACCTTCGGACCGGGGGATCACACGGTGTCGCGGCTCAACTCGCCCCCGTTTGTCCTCGGACGCTATGGTCTCAACTTTGCCCCGGGCCGTATCTACACTGTCAGCGTGGCCGAGTCCGGCACGCCGGGCATGTACGCCTCGCGCCTGTTCCCCGGGGTGGCCAACTGGATCCCCCTGCCTCCCACCGTTGCCTCCGGCTGCGGCAAGGTCAACTACTACAGCCTGGTGACCAGCACCGGCCCGGCGTCGGCTGATCCGTACACGGTCGCCGTAACGGCCGATGTTCTGCAGCAGACGAAATGCGACGAGTGCCTGCTCGGGTCGTGGGAACTCAACAAGGACAGCTTCCTGGGATACATCACGACACCGTTCCTGCAGACGGGCAGCCTGTTTCAGCCCGACGACCCGCAGGGGTCTTGGCGCTACACCTTCGACAAGACGGGCAACCTGGGCGCCCTGTTCCACTTCGCCTTCAGCTACCGGCTGCATCAGACCTCGCCCACAGGCTCGATCGACACCGACGTGCTGTTGACCATCGACGGCCCCGGCCAAGCGCTGTACTGGGTCGCCGAGGACGACGTCTTGACCATGCAGCCTGTCAGCAGCGGGTTCCACATGGAGCAAGCCATCTCGATCAACGGGCAGGAGGTCGGCTCCGGGCCGGTCGACCTGTTCAGCCCCTTCCCCTCGACCGGAATCGCCACGGCCTCGTACTCCTGCTCGCCGAACAAGCTATTCCTGTCGATGACCGCCGCCGCGAACGCGGGATTGCCGGCACTCGAATACGACCGAGTGCCGTAGGGGATCGCTCGAAGTATCAGTCGCCCCCTGGATCGGTGTGTTCGGAGGGATTCGGCGTGATAGCCTCGATCAGCCGCGCCGTCAACTCCTTGACCTCGCCCCCGCCCGGGCCCACCGGGCCGACGCACGCCGGGCAGCCATCGCGGCACTCGCAGCCGCGCACCAGATCGAGGCCGCCGCGCAGCAGTTCGTCCAACAACTCGTAAATCCGCTCCGCCAGGCCCAGGCCTTCCGCCACCCGGTCGTAGATCGTGATCGTCGGGGAGCGCGTCGATCGACCGCGCGGCTCGGCGGCCACGCCCAGGTCGCGCGGGTCGCACATCAGGTAGAGCGGCGCCAGACTCCCCAGCAGGTAGGCCAAGCCGGCCAGCGCGCTGCGCGCCCCGCGCGCCGCCTCCGCCCGGTGATGGCAGGCCGAGCACAACGTGATCAGGTTGTCGAGGGCGTTGGCCTGGCGGTCGTTACGGTTCTCCCCCAGGAGGTAGCCGAACTCGCGGAACGGTCGCACGTGGTGCACGTCGTGGGCCCGGCCCTCCCGCTCCGGCGCGCCGCACTGCCGGCAGCGATGGCCGTCGCGCGCCCGCGCCGCCCGGCTGGCATCGGGCCACGACGGGCCGTAGTCGTTCGGCGCCAGGAGGACGCCTTCCTCTTCCAGCCGGCGAGCGACCTCCGGGGCGATCCACAGCCAGCAGCCGGTCGTCTCGATCTCGCGCGGCGGCAGGTCGATGACATCGTAGCCGAGCGTCTCGTGCGTGTAGCGGCGGATCATCCGATACGACGTCGCCTGCGCCGTCAGCCGCACCCGGCCATGCGCCCGCCGCACGTCGCCCGCCTCGTCGGCGTCGAAGACGTCGAGCGCCTCCAGGTCGACGGCTTCGGCGGCGTCGGTGTAGTAGTCGACTTCGTTCGGCTCGACCTCCGCCAGGCCATTCTCCCAGTCGAGCCGCGTCACCAGGAACGTGCGCCCCTCGTGTATGTAGACCGCGCCTTCGTGCACCAGCACCGGCGCCGTGGCCCGATCGACCTCCCCGACGACGCGTGGGCGGTCGCCGGTCGAGTCCTGGATGACGACCGGACGATCGCCGGTCGAGCGCAGCGAGACGCCCTCCGCCGGATAGTCGTCGGCCACCCAGCGGTACGCCCCGCCCGAGTGGTGCAGGTCGCCCGCCTCCGCCATGACCTCGAGCAGCGCCGCGCTGTCGGGATAGGCGCCGAACGACTCCCCGTCTTCGAAGGGCAGCTCGAACGCGGCGCAGCGCATCTGCCGGGCGACGATCGCCAGGTTGTCGGGGTTGATCAGCGCCTGCTCGTGCGGCGTGTCGAACAGGAAGGCCGGATGCAGCGCGATGAACTGGTCGAGCGGCGCGCCGGAGGCGATGAGCAGCGCCGCCGAAGTCTCGCTGCGCCGGCCGGCGCGGCCCGCCTGCTGCCAGATGGCCGAGATCGTCCCCGGGTACCCGGCGATGAGCGCCGCTCCCATCTGGCCGATGTCGACGCCCAACTCGAGGGCGTTCGTCGCCACGACGCCGCGCACCGAACCGTCGCGCAGGCCGCGTTCGATCGCCCGCCGCTCGAGCGGCAGGTAGCCGCCGCGGTAGCCGCGCACCGCCTCGGCTTCGGCGCCGGCCTGGCGCACGGCGTCGCGCAGGTAGCCCAGGATGACCTCCGTCGTCTGGCGGGCGCGGGCAAAGACCACCGTCTGCACGCCGCCAGTCAGGAAACGCTCGGCCAGGCGTGTCGTCTCGAGGGTGTAGGCGCGGCGGATGCCGAGGGCCGGGTCGATGACCGGCGGGTTGTAGATCAGGACGTGCTTCTCGGCGCGCGGCGCGCCGTCGAGGTCGGGCGGGATCAGCCGCACCGCCGACTCGGTCAGCCGCTCGGCATGCTCCTTCGGGTTGGCGATCGTCGCCGAGGTCAGGACGAAGCGCGGGTCCGAGCCGTAGAAGCGGCACAGGCGCTGGAGCCGGCGCAGCACGTTGGCGAAGTTCGAGCCGAAGACGCCGCGGTAGACGTGCAGCTCGTCGACGACGATCCAGCGCAGCCCTTCGAGGAACGCCGCCCAGCGCGGGTGGTGGGGCAGGATCCCGGTGTGCAACATGTCGGGGTTGGAGAGGAGCAGGCGGGCCTGTTCGCGCACCGCACGGCGTTGCGTCGGCGGCGTGTCGCCGTCGTACAGGCGGACGGAGAAGGCGTCGCCCGCTCCCATCACATCGACGAACGCCGCCAGCTCGGTCGCCTGGTCCTGCGCCAGTGCCTTGGTCGGGAAGAGGTACAGGGCGCGCGCCTCCGGGTCGTTGAGCAGCGTGTGCAGGACCGGCAGGTTGTAGCACAGCGTCTTGCCAGACGCGGTTCCGGTGACGACGACGACGTTCTCGCCGGCCAGCGCCGCCTCGACCGCCGCCGCCTGATGGGTGTAAAGCGGCGACAGCCCACGGGCGCGTAATGCCGCCACCAAGCGCGGGTCGAGCGCCGCCGGCATCTCGGCGTAGTGCGCCGGCCGCGCCGGCAAGCGCTCCCAGGCGACGCAGTGCTTCATGAACTCGGGGTCGAAGCGTAGCCCCTCGAGGACGGTCTCGACGGTCACGAGGGTGAGGTTATCACGGGGGAGCGCGACCTTCCAGGCGTCCGGCGGGTATTCCTCCCGGATCCCGATGCGCGCCTTCCTGCGACGGGTCGCCCTGTCCCTGGCGGGCGGCATCATCTTCGTCTACTGGTGCGAGCTGACCTTCTGGGCGCGGCCGCACGCCAGCACGTCGCCGGCCGAGATGGTGGAGGCCTCCGCCATTGTCTGAGCCGCCGCGTCGCCCGACGTCGCCGGACCGCGCCCGGCGGCTGGCGTTCTACGCTTCGGGCGCGCTGCCGCTGCTCGGCCTGTGCGGCGCGCCGCCCGACCTCATGCTGCTGATCTACACGACGTTCGTCGCCGCCTCGGCCATCCGACGACGCACGACCTTCACCGAGCGGATCCCCGGGCCGCCCTGGCTCTCTTGGTTCGTCATCATGGTCCTGGTGGGGTTTCTTACGGAGACGTTGGCCTGGGCCGGAAACTACCTCGCCCGCGCCGAGCAGCCGGCGCTGTTCCATCCGCAGTTGCTGTACGACCTGCTGCTCAGCCCGGGAATCTACGCCGCGTGGGCGGTCGGATGGATCCTCGGCTCGCGTCGCTGGCGCTTCTCGGTGACCGACGTGTTCGTCGTGCAAGGCGTCTACGGCATCTTGCTCGAGCAGAACGGGGCGATCCTGCTCGCCGGCCTGCGGGCCATGCCTCTCGGCCTGCGGCTGAGGTTGTACGTCTTCGTGGTCGACGGGGCCGCCGCCGGGCTGGCCTACCTCCCGTTCGAGTCGCGCCTGGCCGCGCCGCGGGCGACGGACTCGCGCTGGAAGTTCCCGGCGGCGCTTCTCGCCCTGCTGGCGGCGACCGCGCTCGCCGCTCTGGGGTGGAGCGCGACGCTGGACGCGCTCGGCGTCACGATCCCCGAACCGAAGCCCATCTGGCTGGCCCCGCTCTGGTGAGGTCGGCGGCCCGTCGCGGCGTAGGGCGCGTTCCGTGCTATCGTCAATCGGGGAGCGTGTGGCGCCTGCCCCGCAGGCAAGGAGCGACGATGGAAACCTACATCATCCTCGGCAAGTACACCCAGCAAGGGATCTCCAGGATCAAGGAAGGACCGGCCAGGATCGAAGCCGCGCGCAAGGCGATCGAGGCCGCCGGCGGGAAGATGGTCGGCTGGTACCTGACCCTCGGCCGCTACGACTTCGTCGTCGTGACCGAGGCCCCCAACGTCAAGGCGGCGGCATCCGTCCTCCTGGCGACGGGCGCCCAGGGGAACGTCAGCACCGAGACGCTGCACGCCTTGACCGAGGCCGAGTTCAAGGACGTAGTCTCTGCATTGCCGTGAACCCCACGACCCAATCCGGCCACACGCTCCCCGGATCCCTTCCGAGCGCGCCTCGGGAACCTGCAAATCGCCATCGGGGTATACGGGCCTCGGAGAGGAGGTTCGGATGCTACGCAGGGTCTGGTTCGCAGGGGTGCTGGCGGCCGCGGCCCTCGCCCTTTTGGTCGCTCCGGGGCTGGCCAAAGGACCGCCGCAGAAAGTGACGATCGAAGGCCCGGGCCTGGCCGTCCCGATCGAGATCACCGACCCCGCGACCCTCGAGTCGCTGGGCATGACGATGCTCGAGGACGTCGACTCGAAGATCTCCGGGCCCGGGACGCTCAGCGCCGTCTACCTGGTCACGCGTTACTACCAGGACGGCGCGCGCTACATCCCGTTCGACCAGGTGCTCTACGCCCGGCAGGCCGAGAGCGACAGGCCGCTGGTCTACTACGTCGGCATCGTCAACGGGTGGAGCGAGTTCGACGGACGATGGTTCAATGCCACCGCCGACGGCGCTGCGGCGATGGAGTCCGTCCTGGGCAAAGCCGTCGTCGCCGCCTCGGCCGAGGCGGAGTCGGCCCCGGCGCCGGCCGAGCAGCCTGCCGAACCGGCGGCCATCGCGTCGGTTCAGCCCAAATCGGCGCCCTCGCCCCTCTCGGTGGCGCTTCTCGGGGCAACGCTCGCCGGCGGGTTCGCCGCCGGCTGGTTGCTGCGCCCGAGAGTCCCCCGGGCCGCAAACCTCCGGCGGGCCTGAGCAGGCGCCCGAAGCCTGGTATAACGGCCCGCATCCCGCGAGCGGGATGCGGGCCGAATGTCTCGCCTCTCCCCCGGACTGCGCCGCGCTCTCGAAACTCTTGCCTGGACGGCGATCTTCGCGCTGGCCTACGCGCAGTCGCCGCTTTACACCTCCAACCAGAATCAGTACTTCCTCCACGGGCTGGCGCGCGCCGGCGTCGGATTCCTGCGCCACGATTGGCTGGCCGGCACCGCCGAACCGACCCCGCTGTTCACGGCGCTCGTCCAGATCGTGGCCACGACCGTCGGGCCGTCGGCGTTCTATCTCCTGTATGCGGGACTCATGGGCGTCTACCTGTTCAGCCTTGCCGACATTGGCCGTTCGGTCTTCGATCTGTCGCCCTCCGGACGCCGCGCGCTGCTGGCGCTTCTCGTCGTCGTGCACTCGGCAGGACTGCGCCATGCGCTCGCCAGGCTCCTGGCGCCGGAGGCGGAGTACCTCCTCGAGGGTGGGCTGGCGGGGCAGCGCCTGCTCGGCGCCGTCCTTCAGCCGAGCGTCTTCGGGGTCTTTCTCGTCACGTCGCTCGCGTTCTTCCTGCGAGGCCACCGGGTCTACGCCGCGCTGGCACTCGCCCTCGCCGCCACCATCCATCCGACGTACCTGCTGGGCGCAGGCCTCCTGCTGGCGATCTACGTCGGGATCGATCTGGCGCGCCCCGACACGCGCCGGCACGCCCCGACGATGGGGCTGATCGGTGCGGCGGCGCTGGCCCCGGTCGCCGTGTGGGCCTTCGTGACCTTTCGCCCCCCGGGCGCCGACCTCTACGCGCGCGCCGCCGACATCCTGATCCGGCTGCGAATCCCGCACCACACGATTCCGATCAAGTGGCTCGACTTCACCGTCGCCCTCCAGGCGCTGCTCGTCGCCGGGGCGCTGGTCGTCGCCCGCCGGTCGCGGCTGTTCTGGGTTCTGCTGGTGGGCACGCTGGCCGTCGCCGCGCTTACCGCCGCGCAGATGGCGACGGCGAATCCCACCCTGGCGCTCGCCTTCCCCTGGCGCCTCTCGACGGTGCTCATCCCGGTCTCGACGGCGTGCCTGGCCGCCGCCGGGGCCTCGGCCATTGCCGGCCGGCGCGCCGCCGGCGTCGTGCTCGGCCTCGCCGTGGCCCTGGCGGTCGCGGCCGGGGTGGTGCGCTTCGACCTCGAACGCCGCGCCCAGCGCGACGATCCCGCGGCGCCGATGATGGACTTCGTCGCCGCGAGGCTGCGCGAGGGCCAGGTCTACTTTATCCCGCCCAAGCTTCAGGACTTCCGCCTGCGGACCGGCGCGCCGATCGTGGTCGAGGCCAAGGCGATCCCCTACCGGGCCGAGGACGTCACGGCCTGGTTCGATCGGCTGTCCCTGGCACGCGCCTTCTTTCGCGATCGGGCGGAGTGGATCGACTGCGCCGTCCTGGGGGCCGCGGCCCGCGAGTACGGCGCGACCCACGTCGTCCTGGGCCCGGAGCAGCTCGGTCTCGAGTGCGAGGCCCTGGAGGAGCTGTACCGCGACGAGGGTTACGCCGTCTACCGCATCACGCTGCCGCCCTAGCCGACGCCCGGAGGCGCTCCCAGGCCAGCGCCGTGCGGTAGGTCGGCGAGGTGAAGAAGCGCAGGGCCGAGGCGACGTGCCACAGGAAGTAGCGGGGGTGGGAGCGCGATCGCCGCGCGGGATCGTGCGCCAGCCGCAGGTCCGGGCGCCGCAGCAGGCGCAGGCCCGCCAGGCTGGCCCGACACCCGAAGTCGACGTCCTCGAAGTACAGATGGTAGCGCTCGTCGAAGCCGCCCAAGCGCTCGAAGGTGTTGCGGCGCATCAGAAGAAACGTGCCCGCCAGCCAGGTCGGCTCGAGCGCCAGCCCCTCTCCGGAGGCGGCATCGCTGAGCCGTCGGGCGATGAGCTCCAGAGGGCGCGGGACGGCGCGCGCCGACGCCAGGAGGCGCCCGCGGCTGTCGACGATCGTCGGCGCGGCGATGTCGGCCGCGCCGCCTCGCACGGCTTCCGCGAGCGGCGTGACGACATCCTCGAGGAACACCACGTCGGGGTTGACCACGCAAAACAACTCCGCCCGGGTATGGCGGAATAGGCGGTTGAGGTTCCGCGCCAGGCCGACCGGCGAAGGCGCGACGAAGAAGCGGACGGCGAGGCCGGCGAGCCGATCGAGGGAGGGCGGCGCGGCGCGGGCGACGTTCTCGACCAGGACGATCTCGTAGGAACAGCGCGGCGCCGTGCGGGCGAGCGATTCGAGGGCGCGCTCGACGAGCGGCAGCTGACGATGGCTGACGATCGCCAGGCTGACCTCGGGCCCGTCCGTCATCGTGGCCGGGCCTCTGCCAGGGCCGGATCGGGCGGCGCCTCCCCCATCCGGCCGCGCAGCCCATCGCGCGTACCCAGCCACACGGCTTGCAGTTTCCGGCGTCGGTCGCCCTCGAAGAGCAACATGCGCATCAGGCCGTAGGCCGAGGCGGCGAGGTCGTACGTGAACCAGAAAGGAAAGCGGCGGGCATAGGCGCGGACCGTCGGCACGCGGTTGCGGGCGATGTAGTACCAGCGGACGGGCGGATGGTGGGTGGGGAAGAAGTCGAGGCCTGCCAGGCGAGCGCGCCGGCGGTCGCCCAGCCGATGATTCAGGCGGGCATGGCAGGCAACGGCGATGCGGTACCCGGCTTCCAAGGCCCGCAGGCAGTATTCGGTGTCGACGTAGTCGATGAAGTAGTCCTCGCGGAATCCGCCGAGTTTCTCCATCACATCCACCCGGTAGAGCGATCCGGCGCTGACCGCAAGGGCAACGTCATCGAGGCGGTCGCCGCGGCAGGAGGCGCGCTCGAACAACGGGCCGAAGCGGCGGCGGAGAAAGCGCGCCCGGATCCCGAGTTCGGCGTCGCCGAGATTGGCGGCCACCATCGCCAGCCGCTCCGCCTGCGGATGATTCTCGGCCGTTTGCACCAGCCGCGCCACCAGGTCGGGCCCAGCCGATACGTCCTGGTCGAGCGTCAGGAGCCAGCGGCAGCCGGCGGCGCGCGCCAGGTGCAGGCCCTGGTTCAGAGCGGCGGCGATCCCGACGTTGCGCGGATTGTGGACGACGAGGCCGGCCGGCGGGCCGGGAATCCCGTCGATGCGATCCGGTCCGCTGTTATCGATCACGAACAGCCTCTGCACCTGCGGCCTGAGATCGGCGATGAGCGCTGTCAGATCGGGCCCGGGAAAATACGCCACGATGACGGCGGCGACGGAGCCCGCCGGGTGTGGGATTGCGCTATCGGTCATCGCAGGTCGTCCGGCAGCGTGAGGATTTCCTTGCGCGGCAGCCGCCGCATCAGGCGCTGGTTGAGGGCGCGCGGGTGATCGTGCCGCCCGCGGTTGAAGGTCGGCATGGCGCTCATGTAGGACAGGTTGGGGTTGAAGAACGGGTCTCCGTCCAGGTGGCCGTCGGCCAGCCAGCGCTGGCTCGCCAGCTCGAAATCGGCCCGTGGGATGCGTTTCCGGTGGCTGAGCCCCTCGTGATGCAGCAGGCGCGCGTCGGGAGTGTAGATCACCCGCCACCCGCCTCGGCGGGCCCGCAGGCAAAGGTCGACGTCCTGGTAGTTCAGCCGGAAGGCCTCGTCGAACCCGTTCAGGGCCTCGAACACCCGCCGCGAAACCAGCATGCAGGCGGCGGTCACGGCCGAAAGATCGCGGTACCACTGGTCGCTGCCGAATAATCCGACGCTGAGCTCGGGCTCTCCCTGGAACAGGTGGCTGGCAAGCCCGCCCATCCCGACGACCACCCCGGCATGCTGGATGGTCTCGTCGGGATAGAGCAACTTGGCGCCGACGATCCCGACGTCGGGGAAGACGAACCACTGGGCCATGCGCTCGATCCAGTCGGGCTCAAGCGCTTCGGTGTCGTTGTTGAGGAACAAGATCAGGTCGCCGCTGGCGGCGCGGGCCCCGGCGTTGCAGGCCGCGGCGAAGTTGAAGTCGCCTGTCTGGCGCACTACCCGCAATCGCTCCCCCAGCGGATGGGCGCGGTAGACGGCTTCAGTGCGCGGATCGCCGCTGCCGGTGTCAACGACGACGACTTCGGTAGGCCCGGGCCGGGTCCGTTCGGCTAGAGACCACAGACAGCGCTCGAGGATCTCGGGCTGATCGCGGCTGGGGATGACGATGCTGATGGCGCGATCGTGCGGTGGGCGCCAGGTGGCGCGCACCCAGCCTCCAAGGCCGACCCCAGCATGCGCTCCCGGCAGGCCACGGCGCCCCAGATGCTCCCCGACCACGTCGCACGCTTGCGAGTCGACGACCGGCCAGGCGTCGTGCGCTTCGCCGGGGAGGTGGGTAAGCAGGCGCGGCAGGTGGACGACACGGGAGGCGCGCTCGGCCAGGAGAAGATGAAGATCCCACATCGATCCCGGCCGCGCCGACATCAGTGCCTCCTGCAACAGCTGACGGCGGACCAAGAGCAGACCGCTCAACAGGTCGGCCGACAGCATCGCCGCACGCGACCAATCCGGCTTGAACCACGGATCGTGGCGAACACCAGCGCCATCGAGCCAGTCGACGTCGGCGTAGATCAGGTCGGGCGGGTCGGCGACGGAGGCGGCTAGGGCGAAATGGAACAGTGCGTCGCGAGTCGGGGCCTGGCCTCGATGGAGCAGGCCGACAAACTCGTCCTGGCCGCGGGTCCCATCCGCGGCCAACGCCTCGAAGGGCTGCGCCATGCGGAACCTAGGATCCGCCCGCCTCCACACCGGATCGGGGTCGCGTCGTTCGGCGCCGACGCTCCAGGTCCAGTGCGGGTACGACTGGCGCAGCAGCGCGTCGGCGGTTGCGTGCCGAAGCGCGCCTCCGCCCGATGGCAAGCATTCGACCAGGTGCAAGGTAGGGGCGGAGGGTGTGCGGCGCGCCTGGCGGCCCAGCTCTCTCTTCGACGGGCCGGAACGCGCCAGGAAGATCTCGTAGTCGAGGTCGATCGAGGGACCCGTGGTCCGGGTTCCCAGCCCCACGCTCCGCCGCAGCCATCCCAGCCCTGTGTCGAGCCACGACCCCGGCGGCGCCAGGAGCAGGCGCAGGCGGACGAGCCAGTCCGCTAGCTGCGCCAGGAGCGAGCGGTCATGCGGCCGGCGCCGGCGGTGCCGCTCCGCCAGGCGGCGACCATAGTAACGATGCAGCTCCTCGTTGGAGGTCAACCCCGGATGGCGTCGCTCGCTCGCCCCCGCCGGCGGGGCCCCCGACGGGGGGGGGAAACTGGACCTCAAACCATCAGCCATCGCCCCGTCACCCATTGCAGGGCCCGGTCCAATAGCGACCCCCGGGTCAGCCAGCGAATACGGAATTGCTGCAACACGTGGAGCATCCCCCACAGGGCCCGCTGAAGACGCATCGTCGCGGGCGTGCGCAGCGAGAGCGCCGGGACCGGCGCCTCCCCGGGTCCGACCTCGCGCAGCAGGGCCGCCCAGCGCGCTTCGAACAACTCGCGGGCCCAATCATACAATCGACGGTCGATCTGCGTCAGCTCTTCCAGCCGAGCGCGCAGGTCGTCCGGCATCGGCCCCGCCTCGTCGAGCGGCTGCGACACGTTCAGGCGCGGCATGAACGACGGCGCGGGCCAGCCGAAGGTGTGTGCCATCAACAGCAGCGACTCAGGGTAGCGCTCCGTCAGCCCCACGAAGGCCATCTGCTCGAGCCGCTCCAGCGCCAATTCCAGCATCGCCTGGTCCGATAGATCGGTGATCGTCCCGAGCTCCGGGCTCAGCGGCCGAACGGCGCCGACCACGAACTGGGTCTGCCGGTTGCGCAGATGGTGGGCGTGGCGCGGGTTGTCGAGCAGACTGCCCAGTGCCGACCACACCTCGCCGGCCTTCAGCCGCGGCAACCGGGACTGCGCTCCGGGCCGGCTCTCCCTGACCTGGATATGTTTGATGCGCACTGCCAACTCGGGTCGACGCAGCGTGTGGAGCAGCGACGACAAGCTGCGGGCCACCGGCTCGCGCAGCATCGTCGCCAGCACCGGATTCTGCGCCAGCCGGCGATATAGGCTTCCGTCGTAAGGACCGAACAGGAAATGTCCCCGGGCCAGGCGGAAACGGTCGAATTGCTCCTGGGGGAATGTGTCGACCACGCTCGGGTGCACGACCGAGTGCAGCGGCAGAATCCGGCGGAACGGGTAACGGTCATCCAGCAGCGAGATCAGCGACAGCCCGCCGGTCTTGGGGACGTGGACGAACAGCAGCAGGTCGTCCTCGTGGAGCGGCACGCGCAGGGTGGAGCGCCCCAGCGACGTCGGCGACGCGCCGCGGGCCGGCGGGGAGACCGGCCGGACCACGGCGTCGCTGGCCGGGCCTACGAGGGCCGCGTGGGCTTCCGCCGCGCCTCCGGCCAGGCGCGCCTCGAACACCCGCCGGGCGACCTCCAACAGAGCCGTGTCGAGCGGGTTGAGTTGGCGGATCTCATCCTCAAGACCCTGCCACGCTGAGGCCTGTGCAGACCACGGTGGATCGTTGTCGACCGCCGGCGGCTCCACCCCGAACGTCCGACCGAAAAGGATCGCCGACTCCGCCCAACGGTCGGCCAGGGCGAAGAAGGCGAATTCGTCCAGACGGACCCCGGCAATCTCGAGTTGGACCGTGGGAGGCAAGTCGGCGTCGGGCGAGTCGACCAGCTGCCGCACCTGGCGGTCGTGGATCCACTCGCACGCGAACTCGCTGCGCAGGAACTCGCCAGGTGATGCGTCATACAGCGGGTGGACGGGGTCGGAGCGGACGGCGGCGTAGGCCGCCGCCAAGCGCCGGAGGGGATCGGCCAGGGCCGTCAGGTAGACCGGCTTGCGCGGCAGTGTGTGGTAGACGCGATAACCGCACTCCCCGGCTAGGATCCTCCCCGGGAGATCTTCGGGGCCGAGCCCGTCATCCGGCCACGCCCCGAAGCGCCTCTGCGGCATCGCTCGCCGCAGCCAGGCCGCCAGCCTGCCATGAGACGTGAACGGGATTTCGAGGCAGAACAGGATGTCCGCCGGCCGCGGCGAATAGACCACCGGCCGAAGCCAGGCTCGGCCACTCGAAGAGGGAAGCGCTTTGGCGCTCAAGGGAACATCCCGCTCGAACCGGCCGCGCCGCCGACCGACGGCTCGATGTTGGGGGAAGACCGCGCAGTCTCCGCCAGGTATTTCTCCCGATTGGCGCCGCGCGCGACCTTGGCGCTGGTGGTCTTCTCGATCCAGCCGACGGGAACGAACCGGACCTCCCGCAGCGCCAACTCGCAATCGTCCCACACCGCCCGGCGGATGGCGGCTTCGAGCGCCGGAGCGCCGGCGCGGGCCGTGCCGCCGGCCTCGACGACCAGCACCACGGATTCCGTACCCGCCGCCTCATCCTCGACGCCGAAGGCGGCCAGCCGTCCCGACCGCAGCCCGGTTGCCTGGCAGGCGGCCTCCTCAACGTCCTCCGGGTAGATGTTGCGACCGCCGACGATGATCAGGTCCTTGATCCGGCCAGTGAGGTGCACTTCGCCGTCGGCCAGGTAGCCCAGATCCCCGCTGCGCAGCCAACCGTCGGCCATCGCCTGTTCCGTCAGATCCGGCCGGTCCAGGTAGCCGACGAACAGGTAGGGGGATCGAAGACGGACCTCCCCGACGCGGCGCTCCGGCAGCGGCTCTCCCTTCTCGTCCACGATCTGAAGGTCCACGTTGGGGATCGGCGGGCCGCACGAGGCCACGCCCGACACCCGCTGGCGGCCCGGCTCCTCGGGCACAGCCCGGCCTTCGGCCTGCAGCGGGAGCCGGCGTATCCAGTCGACCCGCGGCGGCGCACCGGGCAAGGTCGAACTGATGGCCATCGTGTTCTCCGCCATGCCGTAGCCGGGGGTGACGGCCTCGGGCCGCAAGCCGCGGGGAAGAAAACTTTCGGTGAAGGCTTCCAGAGTCGCAGGCCGGACCATCTCCGAACCGTTGGTGGCCACCCGCAGACAGGAGAGATCCAGTCCCTGGATCTGGCGCGGATGCACCCCGCGGACGCAGTGGGCGAAGGCGAAGTTCGGCATCCAGGTCAGACTGCCCCGATGGCGGTGCAGCGCCTCGAGCAGCAGAGCCGGCCGGCGCACCCACTCCTGGGGAGTTAGGATCACTGCCGGGATACCGTTCCACAGCGGGAGCAGCGCGCCGGCCATCAACCCCATGTCGTGGAACAGCGGCAGCCAGCTCGTCACCACATCACGGTCGGAGACGCCGAGGAAGCGGCTGTAGTCGTCCAGGTGGCGCGCCACCCCGTCCCCCGGCATCAGGATCGCTTTCTGACGTCCGGTGGTGCCGCTGCTCAGCTGGAGATAGGCGACTTCGTCGAGTTTGGGGTCCGCCTCGGTGGGCGACGCCGGCAGGTCGGCGGACCGACCTGGCTCGGATAGCAGGCCACAGCCAACCTCCCGCAGTGGCCGCTCAAGCAGATGTGCATCAGCGGGAGAGGCCACCACCAGACGCAGGCGTGCCTGGCGCGAGAGACCAAGCGTGCGGCGGACGAAGGCCTCCTCCCCGCCGCGCACCAGGCTGGAGGGAAGGAGCGCCGGCCAGGACCCGAGTCGCAAGGCAGCCAGGAACGCGGCGATGGCGTGGGGGCCGTTGGGGAGCGCGATCGCCAGGCGGTCCTGCCGGCCGAGGCCGGAGGCGCGCATGGTCGAGGCCCAGGAATCGGTCAGGGCCTGGAACTCGGCACGGCTGAAGCGGCGCTCCAGGCCATCTCCTCGCAGGAAGATGAAGGCTTCGGCGTCCGGCTCGGAGCGGGCGTTTCGGGCGATGTGCTCGAGCAGTCGTTCGGCGCTCATCGGACAGCGCCGCCGCGCTGCAGGACCAAGTCGGCGATCTCGTTCAGGCTGTCGAATTCCGGGCGCGCCAGATCGGCGTCGTCGAGGGCCACGCCGAACGCCTCCTCAATGAACAGGCCCAGCTGGGCCAGTCCGAACGAGTCGATGTACCCGCCCGACACCAGCCGGTCGTACGGGCCGATGCTTTCCGGCGGACGGCGCAGCAGCTCGCGGCAGACGTATTCTCTGAGCTGACGAGCCACGGCGGCGCGATCGAGCATTTTCAAACGGCCTCAGAACCCCTGGTAGATGAAGACGCGCGGGCCGCTGGCGCGGAGCGCCAGGAAGGTCAGGAGCACGGCCAGCGCCAAGCCGCTGGCGCGCAGCGGGAGCGGCCAGCGGGCGGGCGCGGCGTCGTCGCCCGCCCGGCCCTGGAGGGCGTCGAGCAGAAGCGAGACGCCCAGCAGGGGCAACAGCGCCGGGTGGACCTGGCCCGCCGACGGCGCCACCAGCGAGCGCCAGAAGGTCAGCGCCTCCGGAACGGGCAGGGCGAACAACACCACGCTCAGGCTCATGCCGACGGTGACGGCCAGCGACCGCAGCACGGAGGCGGCTCCGATCGCCCGCCAGCGGCGCGCCCAGCCGGCCCTGCCGATCACAGACTCCAGCGCCATCAGCACGCCGACCACGCCTCCCCAGCCGATGAGCTGAGCACAGGCGCCGTGCCACAGCCCGCTGGCCAGCAGGGTCAGCACGGGCGGCGCTACCAGAGCGACGGCCGACGCCCTCCCGCCGCTGGCCCGCAACAGAACCCGCGTCAACGGGAAGTAGACGTACTCCTTGAGCCATCCGGTCAGCGATGCGTGCCAGCGGCTCCAGAAGTCCGCGAACCCCTGTGCAAAGAAAGGCTGGCGGAAGTTCGGGGAGAGGTCGAGGCCGAAGAAGGCGCTGATCCCCTGCGCCAGGTTGGTGTAGCCGGCGAAGTCGTTGTAGACCGCGAAGACGTAGGCGGCCAGCGCGGCGGCGGCGAACAGGCCCGCGGGGGCGTCCCCCGCCTGGAAGTCGCCCAGTCCGGAGATGGCGAACAGCGGGTTGGCGATGACGAACTTGCGCGCCAGGCCGAGCACGATCAAGGTGGACGAGCGCGCCAGGCGTTCGTTGTCGATGCGCCGCGGCGCCGCCAACCGGGCCAGGAACTCGCCGGCGCGTTCGACCGGCCCAGCCAGGAACTTCGGGAAGTACAGGAGGTACAGGGCGACCTCGACCAGCCCGCTGGATGGCGAGGCGCGGCCTCGCCGGACGTCGGCCAGGTAGGAGATCGCCTGCAGGGCGAAGTACGAGATTCCCAGAGGAACAACCACCGGGCCAAGGGCCTCGGGCGCGCCCTGGCCCAGAAGCCGGAGCCCCACACCATGCAGCGTGGACGGGCGGTACTTGAACAGTGCCAGCGCCGCCAGGTTGGCGGCCACCCCAAAGGCGAAGATTGCGGTCGCCGCCCGCGGCCAGCGGCGGGAAGCCCGCGGGGTCAGCCAAGTGCCCAGGGTCATCCAGGCGAAGACCACCGCGTAAGGGCCGGTCAGGCGTGCGACCAGCGCCAGCGACCCGGCCAGCAATACCCTGTCGGACCAGCGCCGTGGGACGACCAGGTACAGCGCCAGGATGGCGAGCCCGATCAGCGCGTTGTCCGGCGTCAACAGCGTCACCCGGCGCCTCCCGGCGGGGTCAGCCGGCCTTTCTGGTACAGCGCTGCTAGACGCTCGGTCAACCAGGCGCTGAACAACTCGGCTCCGGTTCCGTTCATGTGGTTGAGATTGGCCCAGCCCTCCAAGGGGATGGTCGGGCCGATTTCGCTGCTGGGGATGAAGACTGCTCCACGGGACCGGGCGACTTCGGCCACGGCCTCCAGCCCCCGGTCGTAGTCGGCCTTACCGTTCTCGAGCAAGGTCAGAAATCCCTGATGGACCGGGGTCTCCACCAGCACCACCTGCACACCCTCGCGGCGCAAGTCGAGCGTTCGCTCGAGGCCGGCCAGGTTCTCGGCCGAGGGCTGGAAGCCTGCCAACTGGCGGGCGATAGCCTGGTTCAGCGGGACGGTCATGTCGGGCAGCGGAGCGGCGACGACTTGGCGCGGGGGCAGAAAGCCATAGGGGTCCATCGCCCGCCAGCGTTGGATCTCGCGCAGCAGCTCGTCGAGGTAGCCGAGGTACATCCAGTTGCGGAACGGGTCGAAGGCCCGGTAGGCCAGCGAATGGTCGAGCAGCCAGCCTTCCCAGTTCGTGTCGCCCAATCGCTGGCGGACCCAGGGGGATTCGAGGATGGCGTCGTTGTCATCGGCGGCCAGGCGCCGCTGGAGCCCGGTGACGTTGACGCCGACCACTAGCAAGTCCGGCCGGAACTCCTCGACAAGGATCTCGGCCACGGGCGCCAGTACGGCCTGGCTCAGGCCGCGCACGCCGAAGTTGAAGCAGGTCACGTCGGCCCCGGCCTGACGGCGCAGGCCGTCGGCGACGGCGCTGGGGTTGATCGCCTGGTGCAACGTCGAGTCGCCCAGCAGCAGGCACGTCACCGACTCGGCGGAGGCCAGGCGTTCGAGCCGGTCGTACTTAACCTCGAACTGGAAGTGCCGGCTCCCGACCCCGCGCAGCTCGACCAGCCGCGCGCCGGCCGGGCTGCGGGCGAAGGCCTCGGCGGCGGCCAGGACGGCCGCCAGGATCAGGGCCGCCCACAGCAGGGTAGCCCCGAGGGGCGGCCGCACCTGGAGCAGGCGCTCGTCGCGCCAGAGGGAGGCGGCGGGCGCCGTTCGCGGGGTGACGTCGGGGGGCCGCTGAGTCGAGCCGGGCATGGGGACGCCGCGAGGCCGTCCTCCTGGAGGGCCTCACCGGGGGACCATTCTAATGGAGGAGGGTTCCAGCCGGGGTAACAAGGGGTTGGCCGCCCCAGCCTGTCGCTCCTCCAATTGGGTGTAAGACACCAATCGGGTAGTCCGCACGTAGTCCAGGGAAGGACCGATGGCGTCGTTGGCGTTGTGCTCACCGGTCACATTGACTTGGGAGATTGAGACGGTCCCTTTCCCCAAGGTCAGCGATGAAGTCTCTCCTCTCCTCCCTGAATCGGGCTTCCCACTCCCGGTTCCTCGACGTCCCAATCGGCTCAAGATGGGAGGAGACATCGACTTGGGGGGTAGGGATACCCATGACATTGGCGAATAGACGCACGGTCCTTAGGGGGTCTCGCAAGATATCCTCGTAGAACAGGTTGGCGTCTCAGTCAATGGTGTAAATTGCCGTGTGCTTCCATGATCGGAACCGGGTACAGATTCCCTCTTCACCTTACGGGCGCCAGGGTGAGCGGTTGGGGTTCTACGACGAGCAGAGCCTCGGG